>Ga0315282_10003638_pt1 | contig 27588 bp, 23 predicted proteins | sample YL17G07_20_MG_FD_203693 | JGI IMG/M metagenome (GOLD analysis project Ga0315282, IMG submission 203693) | Sediment microbial communities from Yellowstone Lake, YNP, Wyoming, USA - YL17G07_20 | ecosystem: Environmental > Aquatic > Freshwater > Lake > Sediment | place: USA: Wyoming | collected...
CCGATTCCGATGCCGAGCTTCGGTGCTGGTTGTTCTATTTTCGGAACAGTATCCGATTCGCGATTCGCGCACCCAAGTGCTTGAAAAGGCCAAACGCCTGAGTTGGTGACTGTCGGGGTCGGAATCGGGATCGGTCTTGATGCCCGCGGAACAGAATATCCGATCCCGATAGCGATTCCGATCCCGATGCCGAATTTTGGCTCTTTTTGTTCTATTTTCGGAGCAGTATCTCATGCGCGATTCGCGCACCCAAGTGCTTGAAAAGGCCAAACACCTGAGTTGGTGACTGTCGGGGTCGGAATCGGGATCGGTCTTGATGCCCGCGGAACAGAATATCCGATCCCGATAGCGATTCCGATCCCGATGCCGAATTTTGGCTCTTTTTGTTCTATTTTCGGAGCAGTATCTCATGCGCGATTCGCGCACCCAAGTGCTTGAAAAGGCCAAACACCTGAGTTGGTGACTGTCGGGGTCGGAATCGGGATCGGTCTTGATGCCCGCGGAACAGAATATCCGATCCCGATAGCGATTCCGATCCCGATGCCGAATTTTGGCTCTTTTGGTTCTATTTTCGGGGCAGACTCCTTTTCACCGATCCTTTGATCGAGATTTCCCGTGAAAAAAGGTGTCCGTCGCCATTTTCGTGATAAGCTTACGTGCACTTTTTTCCGGGACCCGCGCGTCCCATTTCCAGAAGTCTGAACGTGCGCTCCGGCCGCGTTCCCGCCGCGTCGCCGCCCGTCCAGCTTCAAGAGGGTAAGAACCATGCGCCGAATCCTGATTGTGTTCGTCGTCTTCTGTGCAACCAGCGTCTGGCTGGTCCCCGCCCAGCAACCCGCGGCCGTTTCGCCGGCGGCCTTTACGCTGTCGGTTGACAGCATCATGCGCGGCCCGAAGCTCATCGGATACACGCCGACTGGCATCCGTTGGGCGCCGGATTCGTCCAAAATCTACTTCTCCTGGCAGAAACCGAACGAGGATCGTGCCCAGACGTATTCCGTCATGCGCGACGGCAGCGATCTCAAGCAACTCAGCGCCGAGGAAGTTCGGCAGACGACGGTGCCGACCGGCCGCTTGGACCGAACCAAGCGACGGCTGCTCACGGCCGAGAACGGCGACATCGTGATCTACGACGTCGCGACCAACGCGCGACGCCTGCTGATGCGAACGGCAAGCACCGAGACGAATCCACGATGGGCGCGCAGCGACACGGCGATCACATTCATGCGCGACGGCAACTTGTTCCTGATGGCGCTGGACGCCTCGGCGGCCTCGCCTGCGGAAGTGCAACTGACCGACGTCATCGCGCCGGCGGGAGAGACGCCCGCGCAGGCTGGCGGAGCGCGCGGCGCCGCCGCAGGTCAGCGAGGCGGAGGCCAAGGCGCCGGAGCCCAGGGCGCGCGCGGCGCCCAACAAGGAGCTACGGATTCGCAGCGCGTGCTGCGCCAGGAAGAGATGAACCTGATCGGATACCTCAAGCGTCAGGCCGAGCTGCGCCAGCAGGGCGGCCGCGGCGGCGCCTTCGCTGGAGGGCGCGGGGGGCCCGGCGCGCCCACCGGCCCGCCTCCCCAACCGATCGCGCGTTTCCAGCCCTCGGCGCGTCAGACCGTGAACGACATGCAGCTTTCACCCGACGAGAATTACGTGTGGATCGGCGTGACCGAGAGACCGGAAGTCGCGGCGCGCAATCAGGACGTGCCAAACTACGTGACTGAGTCCGCCTACCCCGAGACGATTACGGGCCGCTCAAACGTCGGCGATTCCCAGACGCGCCGGCTGCTGGCCGTTCTCGACCTCAAGCAGAACAAGACCCTGTGGGCAGACGCTTCGGCGTTCGCCGGCAACGAACGGTCCATGAAGCAGGGCGATGCGCCGGTTCCGCGCATCCTCGACTGGGGCATGCCCGATTGGTCGGATGATGGCAGCCACGCCGTCTTTACCGTTCGCTCGCAAGATCACAAAGACCGCTGGCACGTCACTATCGATCCGGCAACGGGCAAGGCGACGGTACTTGACAATCTCCATGACGATGCGTGGATCCGTGAGTTGCCGGTGGCGACCGGCGTCGGTGGTGGAGGCTTCGGCGGCTTCGCCGGCGGGGGGGGAATCGCGTGGCTCCCAGACAACAAGCGCTTTCTGTTCCTGTCGGAGAATGACGGCTGGATGCACCTGTATTCGCTGGATGTCACGGCGACCCAACCGGCTCCAAAGCAATTGACGTCGGGCAAGTGGGAAATCGACAACGCCCGTCTGTCGAACGACCGGACGAAGGTGTTCTTCACGGCGAACGAAGTGCATCCGGGCGAACGCCACTTTTACACGATGTCTGTCGACGGCGGCCCCTGGACTCGCATCACGACGATGACCGGATCGAACCAGGCGACGGTTTCGCCGGACGAGAAGACGCTGGCGATCATCTATTCCTACAGCACCAAGCCGCCGGAACTGTACGTGATGCCTTTCACACCCGGCGCGCAGGCCAAGCAGATAACGACGTCGCCCACCGAGGAATGGCGGTCCTTCAAGTGGATTGACCCGAAGATTATCACTTACAAGGCACGCGACGGCGCCGAAGTGTACGCGCGGCTCCTCACGCCGGAGATGATCGGCGCCAAACGCGATTCACGGCACCCGGCCGTCGTCTTCGTGCACGGCGCCGGCTACCTGCAGAACGCGCACAAGTACTGGCCGTCGAGCTACTACCGCGAGTACATGTTCAACAACCTGCTTGCCTCACTCGGCTACGTCGTCCTCGATCCCGACTATCGCGCCAGTTCCGGCTACGGCCGCGACTGGCGTGCGGCCATCTACGAACACATGGGCGGCAAGGACCTCGACGACGTCGTCGACGGCGCGAAGTTCCTGGTGGCGACGGAGAAGGTCGACCCGAAACGCATCGGTCTATACGGCGGCAGCTACGGCGGGTTCCTGACGCTCATGGCGATGTTCGCGTCGCCGGATGTCTTCGCTGCCGGCGCGGCGCTGCGGCCGGTGACCGACTGGGCGCACTACAACCATAGCTACACATCCGAGATTCTCAACGTGCCGCAGAACGATCTCGAGGCCTACAAGCGCAGCTCGCCGATCTACTTTGCCGAGGGCCTGAAAGGCCACCTGCTCATTTGCCACGGCATGGTGGACACGAACGTGTTCTTCCAGGACACGGTCCGGCTGGTCCAGCGACTCATCGAACTGCGCAAGGAGAACTGGGAGGTCGCGCCCTTCCCGGTGGAAAACCACAGCTTCACCGAGGAAACAAGCTGGGCGAGCGAGTACAAGCGGATTCTGAAACTCTTTGAAGAAAACCTGAGGCACTAACGCACGGAATGTCCGCTGATGGATTTTTGGTGCCTTGGGGCGATGCCGTCGCATACCAAAAGCGAACCACGAAGACCCTGAGGACCTCAAAGAACCAAGAGATAACAAGGCTTTGGCTGCGCAGGAGCGGTAGCCAAAACCCATTTCCGACGTACCGTCCATCGCAATCCTATGTAATCCCAGAATCTTTGTGGTCTTGGAGGTCTTTGAGGTTCCAAAGGCAGTCGGATGATTGAGATGCAGTGTCTGAATTGCTGAAAAAAGCCACCAAGGCGCCAAGACGCTAATGCCAGGGGACACCAAAATCGGTGACGGGCTGTCGCCCATTGATCATTCCACGCCCTTGAACATCTTGGTGGGTCCCATGCGCAGCGTCTGAAGGTTCAGACGAATCTCGTTCTCCAACTGCCGAAGCGTAAGACGCGCCGTGAACCAGGTCGCCAGCGACAGAAGAAGACCCGCCGCAATCGCAACCCACCAGATCTGAAACACCAGCCACTGGAGCCCCACCAAGAGACCCGCGATCATGCCGCCCAACATCATGACGGGGAGGCCGAGGGCCGAACGCGTCGCTTTGTAGGGATTGGCAAAGGGAAGGCCGGAGATCAGAAGTATCTCGAGCGCCAGATAGAACGTCGCCACGACGGTGGTAAACGAAGAGAAAAGAATTGCCGCCCTCCATCCCCAAAGCCGAACCGTGAGGGGCAGAATGACAAGCTGGGGCAGTGCCACGCCCGGAAGCCAGAGGGCTGCGAGAACGCCGCGCGCAAATGCCCGCAGCCTGTCTAGCGGCGCAGTAAGAAAAATCCAGGATCCCTGGTGCCAATCCGTAAAGGCAAGCATGGTGCAGGGCAACAGCATCATAAAGCCCAGCGCGTGCGGGAACACGAGAGCAAGCGAGAACTTGTGAGGGAGCAATGGTGAGACCACCTCCCCGGGCTTTGCGACCAACGGCCCAATGATCCACAGGGCCGCGGGCAGCACCCCGATAAAGATGTTGCGCCGGAACTGCCAGTCGCGGCGCATAAGCTTGCTCGTGAAGCTGAACGCCGCAATCCCGACCGGCGAGCCGGTCAAAAAGCGAACGAGCGGAGCGATTCGGCCGGCCATCGCGCTTCTGCGCACACGACCCGAGTGTTCACGGATCATGCCGGGCATCTGCTGGAGGTATTCTTTCGAAAAACCCCGCAGGCCGAACCAGATTACGCCGGCCGTCAGAACAATGGAAAGAGTCCCAAGCCAGCCAAGCTGCCGCGCGCCAACCCGGGTCCCCAGGAGACCGAATTCGACAAACCAAGACAGCGGCAACCACGCCCAGCGGCTCACATCAAACTGCGCGCGGTGGAGCGAAGCCACCAATCCTCCAATAATCCCGCCGAGGGCAGGCATTGCGGCGAATGCGAGAACTTGCAGCCAGAGCGACACGTTCTTGAGGCGGCTGGGGGGAAAGACTCGAAAGAGCCAGCCACACAAGGCGCAGACAAGGAATGCCGTGAACAGTCCGGCAAGAAGGGCCGCCGCGAAATGCGTCACAGGATAGAACCAGCGCGCGTCCTTAAGGAATATTCCGCAGAGAGCGGCCGGGCCGGCCAGAGCAGGGACCAGGTACAGTACAACCAGGAGAAGGTGGGTGATCTTGGCGGCGACGTATGTGAACGCATGAACCGGCTGGTGCGCCAGGACCGAGGCTTCAGTAGGGTTGAAGAGCGTATTGGGGGCCTCCATTACAGTCAGCAGCAGCACGAAAATCGTCGTGACCGTGAGGTTGACCAGGAGATACACGGGAGTGGCAAAGCGCGCCAGGACCATTAAGCCCATCGGCAGACCGATGAAAATCAGGTAGAAGAGGGCCAGGTAGGCAATTGCAAAGCGGTTAACACCGAGGTTGCCCATGAACTCCTGACGCTCGCTCAGCGTCCGGAGCAATCTGAGGAATAGCTGAAACTGCCGCGGTTCGACGCCAACCGCAGACAGCAGACGCTGAAGCACACGGAGTCGTGCGATTCGCTCCAACATCGGTAGGGGCGGTTCCTTCATAGCGGCAGAATCTCCAGAACCCGCTCGACTTTCGGCTTGGTGTCCTCCGAGTGCGTCAATTTCCGGAAGACGCTCTCGAGCGAGTTTTCCATCGTGCGCGACTTCAGTTCATCCAGCGGCGCGTCCGCAATCAGATTGCCTCCGTCAATGATCAGGGCCCGATTGCACACCTTTTCGACGACGTCGAGCACGTGAGAGCTGTAGAGGATTGTTTTTCCTTGCGCGGCGAGCGCAGCGAGCAGGTCCTTGATCAAGATAGAACTGGCGACGTCAAGCCCTGACAAAGGCTCGTCCAAAAGAAGAACCTTTGGATTGTGCAGAAGCGCTGCCGAGAGGAGGATCTTCTGACGCATTCCCTTTGAGTAGCCGGCAATGCGGGCTACGCGCACATTGTGCAGGTCAAATATCTCCAGCAGCACTCGGATCTTTGTCTGGAGAACCTTTTCTTCGACACCCTGCAGCCGTCCAGAAAGCTCCAGGAATTCCTTGCCGCTGAGGCATTCGTACAAGCCGGCCGATTCAGGCACGAAGCCAGTCACCTTCTTGGCTTCCAGATGCTGCTGCGGCAGATGAAAGCCGGCGACCTGGATGCGGCCACGACTGGAGGAAAGAATCCCGGCGACAAGTTTGATCGTGGTGGTTTTGCCCGCGCCGTTCGGGCCGAGGAGCCCGACAATTTCTCCCTGTTGGATGCGGAAGGCGACGCCGTGCAGGGCCTCGAAGGCATCGTACGAGTATGAGAGGCCCTCGACCTCAACCACAGTCTCGCGAGCTGAATTCATGGCGCCACAGTATACACCATCAACAAGCAGTGTCAGGCTTTGCGTATTGGTGGTCGGGAGGCGGCTGTCACATGCAGCCTGGGAAACGGACTGCCGGTGCATGTGGTGCGCCCGGCGTGACTCGAACACGCGACCTTTTGATTCGTAGTCAAACGCTCTATCCAACTGAGCTACGGGCGCACGCTTAGATCACAATAAACTATAGTACCGGACGGCATTCCGCAACACTGAATTTCTCATGGCAGATGCTGTGGCGGACCAGGCCCTGGGCCAAAACAGAAAAACTGGCTTTGACGCGCATGTCGTCAAATGTCATGATATATGACGAAAGATCCGGCGTGAAAGCCCATGGATGACGACAAGAGCCCGGTGGAACGATTCATTGACCTTCCAGCGCTCGTCGAGAAAAAGTCTCACTTCCTTTTGGGACCTCGGCAAACGGGCAAGACTTTTCTCGTCCAGCGCATGCTCCCGCACGCCCGCATCTACGACCTGCTCGACACATCGACGTACCTGGCGCTAAGTCAGAATCCTAGTCGAATCGCTGAGGAACTCACGCCGCACGATCGCCTGGTAGTAATTGACGAGATCCAGCGTCTGCCGGTACTGCTCAACGAAGTCCACAGAATAATCGAAAAGCATGGCGTTCGCTTTTTGCTCACCGGTTCCAGCGCCCGGAAATTGCGTCGCGGCGGAGTGAACTTGCTGGGAGGCAGAGCCCGGACGAAGTATCTCCATCCCTTCACGGCTGGTGAGTTGGGGAACCGCTTCGACCTGCGACGCGCGGTCGAGCGAGGGCTGCTTCCGCCGATCTACTTTTCGGACGATCCCCGGGCTGATTTGCAGGTTTACGCAGGCCTGTATCTCCAGCAGGAAATCATCGCAGAGGCGGCAACACGGAGCGTTCCGGCGTTCAGCCGCTTCCTCAGGGTCGCAGCGCTTTGCAACGCCACTGTTGTCAACTTCACAGAGGTTGCGAATGACGCCCAAGTGCCCCGGACCACGGTTTACGAATACTTCGAAATCCTAAAGGACACGCTAATCCTGCACGAACTGCCGGCCTGGCGAAAATCGGTGAAACGTAAACCGCTGGTCTCTTCGAAGTACTATTTCTTCGATGTGGGTGTAGTAGGAGCTCTTCAGGGTCGTGAGTTCCGGCTGGGAACGCCTGAGTTCGGCGAGGCGTTCGAGACATATCTGATGCACGAACTGGTTTGCCACCGAGACTACGTCTCAGACGAACCGCTTCGCTATTGGCGTTCGGCATCCGGATTCGAGGTGGATTTCATCATGGGCGATCACACGGCAGTGGAGGTCAAAGCCAAAAAGACCGTCTCGCCTCAGGACCTCAGGTCTCTGCGAGCACTGCGCGAGGAGAACGCCTTGAAACGATACATCTGCGTGTGCCTGGAGCCGCGTCGGCGCGCCGTCGAGGGAGTGACCATTCTTCCCTACTCGGAGTTTCTCGAAGCGCTGTGGAACAGAGAGTACCGGTAGTGTATGAATCGTCTAACTAGTTTCCGTCGCGAAACTCTCTGGTCACATCCAAATGCCGGGTGAGCAGCTTGGATCTGGACCTCGACGTCAACCTGGACGGTCTTGTCCGCGGCAGACCTTTCAGGAATATCATTTACCAGATCGTCCTTTATCCGTTCATGTCCAAGTCCACGCCCGGGTCAGAGCCCAGGTCCACGACGGATGAGTATGGAGTTTAGCCACAGAAACTAAATGAGCTGCCGGGCACACCTCCAAAGCACTCCTCGTCGGAAGCGAGACCTTCTACCATCGCTCCCGCCGGATGAGTTCGTCAAGCGGCTTGCGCTCGAAGGGCCGCGGCTCGGCCGCGGGAAAGCCAAGCGGAGTCATTGCGACCGCCCGCACCTCCGGAGGAATCCCAAGGATCTCCTTCAGCTTGCCTTCATCGAAGTTGCAGATCCAGCAGCTCCCGAGACCTTCGTCTGCTGCAGCAAGAATGACGTGATCCATAACGATGCTGATGTCGACCTCCGCGGCGTTGAACCCGTCGGCGCGTTGCCATGCCTTCGCGGGTTCCACGCAACCGACCAAAACGACCGGCGCAGAGTAAAACCATTCCCGGTCGTAGACTTCCTTGAGCCTCCTGCGTGTGGACGCCTCGGTCACAACAATGAGCTGGAACGGCTGCTTGTTGGCAGCGGTCGGCGCAAGCCGCCCGGCCTCAAGAATGCGCCGGAGAACCTCCTCCGGCACCATGTCGGGCTTATACCCGCGAATGCTGCGACGAGCGCGTATCAGTTTCTGGAACTCCATTGTTCCTCCTTCGCCGCAATCAAAGGTGTACTTTGCGATTCGTCCTGTTCCTGAGTCCCGCAGGCGTTCTCTCACTCTGCCGCGCCCGGGAAGAACTTCGCGAGTTCCTCTGGCTTCGGCTTCGGCGTCAACAGGCTGACGACGAAGAGAGCTGCAAGCGACGCGATGAGCGCAGGATAGATCAGCGGGATTCCCCAGGGATCCCCGTCAGGCGCCTGCTCCGGGGGCAACAGCTTGGACATAACGAAGAAGAAAATACAGACGACCGTGCCGGAGATAATCGAGGCCAGCCCCCCCGCCTTCGTGGCTCGCTTCCACGCCAGGGCGGCGACGAGCGCCGGCGTGATCGCAACGCCATAGATCGTGTAGGCGAAAAAGCTCATTTGGAGGACGCTGATCAACTGCGTCGCGAGCAGGAACGCCAGCACGCCAATGATGATGACGAGGACTTTCTGCAAGGCGACCATGCTTTTGTCGCCTGCATCCTTGTTTATGAATCGCTGGTAGATGTCGCGCATGACTGTTGTTGAAGGAGAAAGCAGGTAGTTCATCCCTGTGGATATGACGACCGCGCAGGCCGCGCCCAGGAGCAGGACTCCAACCCATGGAGGCACCATATACCGGGCGGCCATGAGGACCACTTTCCCACCCGCCTTGGGTATGCTCAGGTCGATCTGGCCTCTAAACTTGCTGTAAGCAAGGACAGCGATGACAACGACGACGGTTTCGACGAATATCGTCCCGATCGTCCACCAAGCTACTGCCTTCTTGGCATCCTTAGCCGACTTGGCGCTGTAAAACTTCTGGTACATGCTCTGGACGCCCATGAGCAGGAACATCGTCGAGAGGAAGTAACCGATCGCCTTGAGCCAGGGATGCGCCCCGAACTGGTTGTTGACGACGGCGAAGTATCCTGGGTTCAGCGCCGCGTGGGCGCCCGAGAGACCGCCTGCGGACGATATGACAAAAGGCACGGACAGGAGGCAGGCCAGGACAATGACAATCCCGTTGGGCAAGTCGGTGTAAGCGATGGTGACCATCCCGCCGAGAACCGTGAAAAGGATGACGAAGACGGCCGCAAGGATCGTTCCCGTCGACTCAGAGACCTTGCCATCCGTGACCACGTTCAGAATGAAACCGCCTGCCACGAACTGGTAAGAGACGATGGCGACAAAAGACAGAATCAGGGCAATCGCCCCAAAGAGCCGTGCGGCAGGGCCATACCGGACTTCGAGAACATCGCCGACCGTGTACTGGCCGAAGGTGTGGATCTTCCCTGCCAGAAAATAGATCACGATGATGCCCACCCAGGCGCCGGCGGCAAGCCACAGGGCCGAGAAACCGGCCTTCGATGCGAACTCGGCGCCGCTGATGAACGTGCCGGAACCGATCCACGTGCAGATCAGGGTAAAGACCATGACCTGCCACTTGAGGCTGCGCCCGGCAACCATGAACTGCTCCTGGCTCTTGATGCGCCTGGAGCGGATGAAGTTGAGCACTGTGAGGCCGAGCAGGTAGAGCAGAATGATGTAGAGGTAGAACGTCATGTCCCTCTCCTTCTACGCGGGATGGGTGAAATAGCCGGTAACCGTCAGGTTGACAACGACTGTTTTTATCCCAAGACAAGAAGACGGACAAGGGAAATCCATAGCGATTCAGACACTGCACGAATCATCCGAATGGCTTTGGAACCAAAAAGATCACCAAGACACCAACACCCTGCCTCCTTAGGGTCTTGGCGTCTCCGTGGTTCGTTTTGACATGCGACGGCACCAATCTACTTGACGCGCCGCCGTTTCTCACTTCTAATTCCCTCTTGCTTTCCGGTGAGCTCCGTGCGGAAGAGAACAGCAGCGCGGCAATTTTGAGCTACGCCGGGTGAAACAAGGAGACTCATGTGCCAAAGATTCAATCGGCCTTTCCCCAAGAACCGCAGCTTTCCGCCGCTCAGAAGGAAAGCCTCCTCAACTCGGCAAAGGCGGCTCTGCTGCGATCCTACGCCCCGTATTCGAAGATCCAAGTGGGCGCGGCTGTCCTGACCGAGGCCGGCGCCACTTACTCCGGATGCAACGTCGAGAACGCGTCCTACGGCTTGACCAACTGCGCCGAGCGGTCCGCGATCTTCACTGCCGTGGCTGCGGAAGGCAACAAGATGCGAATCCGGGCCATTGCCATCTGGAGCAACCTTCAAGGGCTGTGCGCGCCGTGCGGCGCATGCCGCCAAGTAATCTTCGAGTTCGGACCGAACGCGATCGTGTTGTTCCAGGGGCAAGACGGCGTGCAGGAAATCCCTGCCTCCAAGTTGTTACCTTTCGGATTTGTTCTCTGATCCGGATGCTCGTCCAGACGATTTTTGCTCACTGATGGGTTTCTGAAATGCGTCCTATTGAGATAATCCGAAAGAAACGTGACGGCCTCGAACTTACCCGTGAGGAGATCAACTTCCTCGTATCGGGTTACACCCGGAATGAAATCCCGGATTACCAGATTTCAGCATGGTTGATGGCCGTAGTCTTGCGGGGGATGAGCCGTGCCGAGTCGGCCGCGCTCACGGAGGCCATGCTGCATTCCGGCGAAGTCCTGGATCTTTCGTCACTGCCGGGCCGGAAGGTGGACAAGCATTCCACGGGCGGCGTAGGCGACAAGACTTCGCTCGTCGTTGCGCCGGTGGCGGCCGCCGGCGGCCTGCTTGTGCCGATGATCAGCGGACGCGGCCTGGCCCACACGGGCGGCACGCTGGACAAACTGGAATCCATCCCGGGCTTCAACGTGAGTCTTTCCCTCGCGGATTTCCTGCGTGTGCTCGGCGAGTGCGGGTGCGCCCTCGCAGGCCAGACGGCGGAGATCGCGCCGGCGGACAAGAAGCTGTACGCGCTGCGCGACGTTACCGGCACGGTCGAAAGCCCCTATCTGATCTGTGCCTCGATCATGAGCAAGAAGCTGGCCGAGGGCATCGATGCGCTCGTGCTGGACGTCAAGACCGGCTCGGGGGCATTCATGAAGAAAGAGGAGGATGCCGTTTATGTCGCCCAACTGATGGTGGAAACCGGCAGGCGCATGGGAAAGAGGACGGTGGCCCTCGTCACCGACATGGATCAGCCGCTGGGCAGGGCCGTCGGGAACGCTCTCGAAGTGGCCGAATGTGTCGAGGTGCTGCGGGGCGCCGGCCCGGACGACTTGCGCCGGCTTTGCCTCGAGCTCTCAGGGTGGATGTTCTACCTGGGTCAGAGGACGGGCGGCGTTGCCGACGGCAAGCGCCTCGCCGAAGAACTGATTGCGAACGGGCGCGGGTTGGAAAAATTCCGCGAGATTATCAAGCTGCAAGGCGGCGATCCCGGCGTGCTTGACGACCTGCGTCGTCTGCCGCAGTCGCAACACAAGATGGATCTGACCAGCCGGTGCGATGGCTGCGTCACCGGGATCGCCTGCGAACAGGTGGGTATTGCCAGTCTTGTGCTGGGCGGCGGCCGCGAGAAGAAGGAAGATGCGATTGATCCCGCGGTCGGCATCGTGCTGCACAAGAAAGCCGGAGATGCCGTGGTTGCAGGTGAAGCGCTTTGCACCGTGTACTACAACTCCGATGCGCGGCTGGCTGAGGCACGCGCGCTGCTGGAGCGGGCATTTTGCGTGGCCGACGCCGCCGGGCGCGCTCCGCGACCGCTCGTCCGGAAGGTAATCGAAGGCAATTCTCAAGCCGGTCCGGCCGCGCCGATCGGGAGCGTCACGGACACCAAATAGGGGGAGAAACGAATGGCCCGTTTCATAGGATTCGCCGGTCTTCTGACAATGGTGTGCCTGGCATACGTCTTCTCGACCAATCGGCGCGCAATCCGCCTCAGGACCGTGCTCTGGGGACTTGGCTTGCAGTTCGCCTTCGCTCTGCTGGTGCTGCGCTTGGAAGCAGGACGTATTGCCATACAGACTGCCGGTGAAGCAGTCAACCGGCTGCTCGACTTTTCCTATGCCGGCTCAGAGTTTGTCTTCGGCGAGCTGGGCAAGCGGGGTGGCATGGTAGGGCTGGTGTTCGCGTTTCAGGTACTGACGACGATCATCTTCATCTCCGCGTTCTTTGCCATCCTCTACCACTTCGGGGTCATGCAATTCATCATCCGGCAGGTGGCGAAGGTGATGACCCGGCTGATGGGCGCCAGCGGAGCCGAATCGCTCGACGTGGCCGCCAGCATCTTCATCGGCCAAACCGAAGCGCCCCTCACGATACGCCCGTTCCTGCCGAGCTGCACCAGGTCTGAGCTGATGACGATCATGACCGCAGGCATGGCACACGTTTCCGGCGGCCTTCTGGGCGCATACATTCTCTATGGCGTCGAAGCCAGGCACCTGCTCGCGGCCGTCATCATGACGGCACCCGGCACGATCCTGATTGCCAAAATGCTCGTGCCCGAAACCGAGACCCCGGTGACCGCGCTCAAACAGGCCGCGGGAGCCGCGCGTTCCGACACGGCCGAGCCCGGACTCTCCGTCGATATGCCCAAAGACCCGAATTTCCTTGGGGCGATCTCGCGCGGCACGCTCGACGGCATGCATCTTGCGATGAACGTGGGAGCGATGCTGGTCTCCTTCCTGGCGCTGATCGCGCTGACGAACGGCATCCTGGGCGGCATTCACAGCGGCCTCGCCAGGTATGGCTTCGCCTGGTTCCCGACATCGCTCCAATCCATCTTCGGGCATCTCTTCGCGCCCGTGGCCTTCCTGATCGGAGTGCCGTGGAAGGATTGCCTCAACGTCGGCAACCTGTTGGGCACGCGCATGGTGACGAACGAGCTGGTCGCGTTCTCACAGCTCGGGCCGATGAAGACGATCCTCGACCCGCGCTCGTTTACCATCGCCACCTTTGCATTGTGCGGATTTGCGAACTTCAGCTCCATCGGGATTCAGATCGGCGGCATCGGCGCTCTGGCGCCGAACAAGCGAGACCAACTGGCGCGGCTCGGCTTCCGCGCCATGCTGGCCGGGACCGTGGCCAACCTGATGTCGGCCTCGATCGTAGGAATTCTGCTGAGGTAGCCTCGGAGGTTGGAAAATGCGCAGCGGCGCCGGGACGGACAAAGCCGAGGCCACAGTGACGGCAAAGCCGCATCTGATCGCTGTCGCAGGCCCATCCTGCGCCGGCAAGACCGAGCTCGCCAGACACCTGGCAGCGAAGTTGCCCGCGGTCGTGCTGCCTCTCGACTGCTATTACTTCGATCTTTCCGATCGCCCGCTGGCAGAGCGCGCGAGGTTCAATTTTGATGAGCCGAGCGCGCTCGATCATGACCTGTTTCTTCACCACCTACAGTCGCTGAGCGAGGGGAGCATCATAGAGCGTCCGGTGTACGACTTCGTCACGCACACGCGCACAAAGAGCGTACAGCCCATGCAGCCGGGCAAATTCATTGTGGTGGAAGGGTTGTTTGTCCTCTATTGGCAGGACGTGCGCTCATTGTCTCAGACCAAGGTCTACGTGGATCTGCCCGATGAGCCCTGTCTGCAGCGCAGAATTCTGCGCGACGTGCGCGAGCGCGGACGCACGCCTGAGTCGGTCCGCCGCCAGTTTGCCGAGACCGTGCAGCCCATGGCGGAGTTGTACGTTCGCCCCACGAGAGCTTTCGCAGATATCCTAGTCGCCGGGGATCTGCCGATCCAGCAGTCAGTGGAAACCGTATTGGCAGAGATCAAGAAAAAAGTGCTGAGTGCTGAGTAAAAAGCAGGAGCGAGTACTTATTGACGCCAAGGTTTTTTTCTCAGCGCTCAGTACTCGTCTTAGCGAGGTTGGGCTCGAAGCAGCGGCGGCATCTCGCCTCGTACATGCCTCCGGCGCCGACAACAATCAGCTCGTCACTGGCGACCAGGCGCTGCGTGTGCTTCGCGGGATTACCGCACTGCATGCAGATGGCGAGCGTCTTGGTGATCTCGTCCGCAACCGCCAGCAGTTCGGGTATCGGATGAAACGGACGCCCGAGATAGTCGGTGTCCAGCCCAGCGATGATGATGCGCTTGCCCATGTCCGCCAGCCGCACAACGAGAGCGACCAGTTCGTCCCCGAGGAACTGGGCTTCATCGATGCCGATCACTTCCGTCCGCAGATCGAGCGCCGCCTCGAGTTCCGCTGCATTCTTCACGCTCGCAGAACGGATCTTCAGCTCGCTGTGGGAAACGATGTGGTCATCCGAATAGCGCTGGTCGATCGCCGGCTTGAAAATCTGCACGCGCTGGCGGGCGATCTCGGCGCGACGCAGCCGGCGGATCAACTCCTCGCTCTTGCCGCTGAACATAGGACCGCAGATAACCTCGATCCACCCCAGACTTCCCTTGGCAAAGTTCATAGCTCGCTCCCAGCGATCGATGACGCGTTCCACCGCGCCCGTGACCCAGCGCTCTTCAGCCCTCAGGTTCTGCTGAATTCCAGCTAACTACTGGCTTCCGACTTCCCAAATCCCGCAGGGATGTTAAGGGGCGCTGCCCCTTGGCCCTGTATTTGTATCGCGGTTGTGCGTGAAGGAGCAAGCCGGAAAAGCGAGCGGAGATGCTCACGCACATTTTACATTTGCTTTGCAGTTTCATGACATTTCTGAGGTAGAATCTGACCTTTTTAGAGTTCAGGAGCACGTTTTGGTGCCCCGCATCCGGATCCAGCGAAAGAGGGAAACGGCTATAGGAACCGCTCGGAATCCGGGCGCAATCTCTTACCCCGGGCAGTCGCAGATTCTGCGAGGCGTCGGGCGACATACGAGTGCCAAGTTAGGTAACACTTTTCCGGGAGATGAACTTATGCAACAGAAACTCCGAATCCTGATGCGATTTGCATTGGCGTGCGCCTTGGTCGTCGGCGCTTCCCACCCATCGGCGGCGCAGACAATCACGACGGGCACCATCAGCGGGGTTGTGGTGGATGCGCAAAAGGCCGTGATGTCCGGCGTCACTGTTGTCGCCGTGCATGTGCCGACCGGGACGACGTACGAAGCCGTTACGCAGGCCGACGGACATTATTCTATGCCGGCCGTTCGTGTAGGCGGTCCCTACACTGTCAGGGCGAGCATTGCCAAGTTCAAGACCGAGGAGCGGAGTGGAATCCAGGTCAGCCTCGGTGAGACTCGTGAGGTTAACTTCGTACTGCAACCCACAGGCGGTGCCGAGACAGTTACGGTTGTGGCCGAGGCGCAGGTCATTGACACCACGCGCGCGGGAACGGCCGCAAACGTCGGAGCAACCATAATCGAGGGAATCCCCACGATCTCGCGCAGCATTTTCGATATCGCGCGGACCTCGCCGTACTTCAATACCGCCCAAAACTCCTCCGGCGACGGAGACGTGATCAGCGTGGCCGGACGCAACAACCGCTACAATAACATGCAGATTGACGGCGCGGTCAACAACGACGTGTTCGGGCTTGCCAGCACCGGCACCCCCGGCGGCCAGACCGGCACGCAGCCGATCAGCCTCGACGCCCTCGCGGAAGTCCAGCTGGTGGTTTCATCCTACGACGTGCGCCAGGGCGGGTTTTCCGGCGGTGGCATCAACGCCGTGACAAAGAGTGGCACCAACAACTTCCACGGCACCGTGTATTATTACGGCCGCAACCAGGACTGGTCCACCTCCATCCCGGGCATCAAGACCATCGCCACTCCGAATCCTGCTGACTCGGTGCTGGGCCCCTTTAGAGACAAGCAAATCGGATTCTCCGTCGGCGGCCCGATCTATAAAAACCGTGCGTTTTTCTTCACCAATATCGAATGGGCGCGCAAGACCACCCCATCCGGATTCTCCCTCGACGGCTCTTCCGGCACAACCTGGCCTGACGCGGCCCTCGTCCAGCCGATCATCGATGTGGCCAAGAATGTTTATGGATTCGATCCCGGCGCCAAAAGCGAATTCGGCAAGCCGAACAACAGCAATAAGATATTCGCGCGCGGCGATTTCAACCTCACCTCGCGGCACCAGCTGACCTACCGCACCAATTACGTGGACGCGCTGGCGGACGTCGGCACGGTCACAAACTACAGCTATTTGATGCCAAGCAACTTCTACCACATGACCGACAAGATGCTCTCCAACGTGGTTCAGCTGAACAGCTCCTGGGGAAAAGCGTTCAACGAGCTGCGCGTTGCCTACCAGCGCGAGCGCAATAATCGCGGCGGTCAGCCGGATTTCAAACCATTCCCGGCCGTCACGGTATACACCTCGGGCAGCAATACGGTGACTTTCGGAACCGAGTACTCCTCGCAGGCTAATAAACTGAACCAGGACATCGTCGAACTGACGGACGACCTGACCTTCCTGCGCGGCGCCCATGAGATCTCGTTCGGCACCCACAACGAGTTCTACAGGTTTTACAATCTGTTCATCCAAAACGTAATGGGCTCGTACACTTTTTCGAACGTAACCAATTTTCAGAATGGCGTCGCCGGGGGGTTCTACCACTACTTCTCGAATACATCCAATCCGTTAGAGGCGGCAAAATGGGCGGTTCATCAGCTCGGCTTCTACGCAGGGGACAAGTGGCGCATCACGTCGAACCTGATGCTCACTTACGGCCTGCGTGTGGATATTCCGAGGTTCCCCGACACTCCCCTTGCAAATCCGGTCCCGGTGGCCGATTTCGGCTATCGGACCGACATTGTCGCAGCGCCGACCCTGTGGGCTCCGCGTGTCGGCTTTAACTATGATTTAGGCGGCACAAGCGGCAGGCGTTCGCAACTGCGCGGCGGGATCGGCGTTTTCAGCGGCCGCACACCGTACGTGTGGCTCTCCAACCAATACAGCAATACTGGTGTCACTTTCACCAACTTGTCCGTTCCATACAACGCCAACAACAAGATCCCCTTCGTTGCCGATCCGAACAACCAGCCCACAACCGTGACCGGCGGCGTGACCGGCCGGCAGACACTCAATCTCATCGATCCAGACTATAAGTATCCGGAAATCCTGAGAACCAACATCGGCTACGACCAGGGCCTCGGGATCTTCGGGCTCACCGGCACCGCCGAATTGGCCTGCACGTGGAACATCAAGGATATCTTTTACCGGAACATAAACTATATCCCGGCCGGCAACCTGCCCGACGGGCGCATCACGGTTAAGAAATACGATTCCAATCTGAACGATGTGCTGCTGCTTAGCAACACGAGCGACGGGAGGTCCTGGTCCGTGAGTTACAAGGTTCAGACGCAGCCAGGCCGCAGATTCTACGTCAGCGCCTCGTATCTGTACGGGCGGGCTTACTCCCGCCAGGACGGCGGATCCAGCGTAGCCCTGTCGAACTGGCGCTATAACCCGGGCGGCATGAACCTCAATTCCCCGAATCTCACAATCTCCAACTATACCGTCGGCAACCGCATCAACGTGACCGCGACTGTGCCGCACAAGTTGTACCGGCACATTACCGGCACCGTCTCGATGTTTTATAACGGGCAGTCCGGAAGACCCTACTCAGTCGGTTGGTCCACCGACGTGAACGGCGATGGTTACAACAACAATGACTTGCTCTACATTCCTAGAAGCTCGACGGATGTGGCTGTTTATAACGGAACGTATGACCAACTGGATTCCTGGCTCAAGAGCATCGGGGCCGATAAATATGCAGGGAATATCCTGCCTCGCAATGGCCTCCAAGGAATTTGGCTGAACATGCTGGATTTCCGCTATAAGATCACCGTCCCGGCTTACAAGGAAACCAGATTCGAGGTCAGCTTTGACACCACGAACTTCCTGAACCTGCTCAACAGGGATTGGGGCTGGCAGTATTACGGGAGCTTCGGGCAAAGATCGATCATCGGATATGGCGGCCTGGACTCGGCAGGAAAGATGCGTTTCAACCTGTCTTCGATCACGGCAACCAATTATACCGGCGTGCTGACCCGCGATGATCTGCGCTCCCGCGCGCAGATGCAGATCGGGCTGCGCTTCATTTTCTGAGTTCCGGATTCACCAAAACGGCAGGAAAAGGACCGTGCTCCGGCACGGTCCCCGTTCCTGTCTGAGAAAGAGGGGCTCGTATCTGCAGCAATCTGAAATTCAACTGCAGGTCACTCCGTTTCAGCATCCATCCGCCAAGATCAAGGTATATGTGACCTTGCATGGCAGCATCGAATTTCACTTGCCCATACGTTCCTCTCCATATATAAATCCAGGCGTTTGGTTTTCGATTTGCACCTGCAGATGATGATCCGGATTGAGTAAAATCCTGGTTACAAGCTGGATGCAACTCACGAAAGGGCCGGCTGCGCCATGATCCTTGGCCTGGGAATTGATTTTCTGGAAACCCGCCGCGTCGAGCGGGAGCTTTCGCGGAGCCAATGGCTGACCGAAAGCGGTATCTTCACACCTGGAGAAATCAATTACTGCAGCTCCGCCAGGAGGCCGGCGCGCCGATATGCCGCCTGCTTTACGGCCAAGGAGGCCGCACTGAAGGCGTTGGGCGTGCAGGTCCGCGACCTGGCGATCTTCCGTGAAGTCGAGGTTGAGGCTGTCAGCGACCGCGAGCACAGGCTCCTTCTGCATGAACGTCTGAAAGCAGAATCGGCGAAGTTGGGCGTCCGGCATGTAAAGCTCTCCATTGCCCATAAGGCCGGGCAAGTCGCGGCGGTTGTCGTCTTGGAAGCTTGAACAGCATCGGAGCAAGATCAGGTATGCCTGAGAGCAGTTACCCTTCGTACGAAGAACTCACTGCCGACTTCGATTGGTCCATTTCCGAGCGCGAGCTGGGCTATAAGAAGGGCGACAGACTCAACATCGGCTGGATGTGCAGCGACCGCATCTGCCGCATGGGACTGGCCGACAAGCTGGCCCTGATCTGGGAAGATCATCAGGGCAACGAAAAATGGTATACGTACGACGACATCCGCATCCTGTCGAACACCATAGCTCATTTCCTCGCCGGCCTGGGAATCCAGGCGGGCGAGCGGGTCTGCTTGTTCATGGACCGCGTTCCCGAACTCTACATCGGATTCCTTGGCATTCTCAAGATGGGAGCAGTGGCGCAGCCGCTGTTTTCCGCCTTCGGCGACGAATCGCTTTTCGTGCGGCTCTCCAACGCCGAGGCGTCGGCCATCATCACTCAGAAGAAGCACGCCTTCAAGGTGCGCAAGATCCGCAGCCGGCTTCCCAGCCTGCGGCACATCATCGTTGTGGATGCCGGCGAGTCGCCTCTGCAGGAAAGGGAGATCTCTTTTCAGATGGAACGGGCGCCCCGGATCGAGGAGTTTGAAGTCTATCCGACGACTGCCGAATCCCCGTCGGTCCTGCACTACACGTCTGGCACGACCGGCCAGCCCAAAGGGGCGCAGCACGTCCACTATTCCATCATCTCGCAGTACCTCACGGCCAAATGGGTGCTCGACCTGCGGCCGGACGACGTTTACTGGTGCAACGCCGATCCCGGATGGATAACCGGCACGTCGTACGGCATCATCGGCCCCTGGGTGAACGGAATCACGCAGGCAGTCCTGGATTCCGGATTCGGCGCCGAGCGCTGGTACAAATTCATTGAAAAGCACCGCGTGACCGTCTGGTATTCGGCGCCCACAGCCATCCGCCTGCTCATGAAGGAAGGAAACGAGCTTGTACGGCAGCATGATTTGTCCTCACTGCGTCATCTGTGCAGCGTCGGCGAACCGCTGAACGCCGAGGCTGTGCTCTGGTCGCGGGAGGTGTTCGGCAAGGAGTTCCACGACACCTTCTGGCAGACGGAAACCGGCTGCATCGTGATTACGAACTTTCCGGGCATGCCGATCAAGCCCGGCTCCATGGGAAGGCCGTTCCCGGGGATCCCTGCGACGGTGCTCAACCCGGTCACTTACGAACCCGTCAATCAGCCGGGCGTAGCGGGCCTGATAGCTCTCAAGCCGGGCTGGCCGTCTCAAGCGCGGGGCTACTGGAAGAACGAGTTGGGATTTCAGGCCAAATTCAAAAACGGTTGGTACATATGCGGGGACAGGGCATCGATCGATTCCGACGGCTACTATTGGTTCGTGGGGCGGGACGATGACGTCATCAACACCGGCGGGCACCTGGTCGGCCCGTTTGAGATCGAATCGGCTCTGCTGGAGCACCCCGCCGTCGCCGAATCTGCAGCCGTTGCCAAGCCCGACCCGGTTAACATGGAGGTGGTGAAGGTGTTTGTCACCTTGAAGCCCGGTTATCAGCCGTCGGACGACCTGGAGCTGGAGATTATGAACCACATCCGCAAGCGGCTGTCGCCTCTCGCGATGCCGCAGGAGATTGAGTTCATCGACTCCCTGCCCAAGACCCGCAGCGGCAAGATCGTGCGCCGCGTCCTGCGCTGCAGAGAGTTCAACGAACCCGTGGGAGATCTCTCCACCATTATGAACGATTGACGGGACGCGCGGGTGCCCGGGTTCGTCCGCGCACGGGGCATCGAGAATTCAACGCCGGCTCAAGCGGCCCGAGACTGAGTTGCAGGGCTGGAGGTTATGACGGATAAGGAGAAGAGGTCGAGTAATGGACGAACTTACAAAGATGGTCCGTGACTATGTCGTCAGAGAATACGTGGAAGAAGGGGATGACCGCGAAATCACCGAAACCACTCCGCTGATCTCGGGCGGGATCGTGGATTCGTTCTCGATGGTGTCGCTTAAACGGTTCCTGGAGAAGAAGTGCAACATCCAGATCCCCGACGCAGACGCCACACCCGTCGCCTTTGATACCGTCCAGAGCATCGTGGCGCTGGTGCGGCGGATCCAGAAATCACAAGGCAATCCCTGAGGACGAGGCAGCCTTGGTTTGCCTGTCATCAGCCGCTTGCAGCACGATCACTAGGGGACACCAGTCCCGGATTCATGTCAGACTCAATCATCGAGGTGAGTTATGGCCTTCGCCGATGCAGTTCGCAATTGGTATCAAGCCGAGATTCAAGGAATCAGAGCCGCCGGGTTGTTCAAAGACGAGCGGTACATCCATTCGCCGCAGTCGTCTGAGATCGAGGTGGAGTTTCCTGTCGGCACGGAAGTCCGGAAGTGCATCAACATTTGCGCCAACAACTACCTGGGGCTGTCCAGCCACCCCGAGGTCATCAAGGCGGCGCATGAGGGGCTGGAGACGCGCGGCTATGGGATGTCGTCCGTGCGTTTCATCTGCGGCACGCAGGACATCCACCGCGAGCTCGAAAACAAGCTGACGGAGTTCCTCGGCACCGAGGATACCCTGCTCTTTCCATCCTGCATGGACGCGAACGCCGGCTTCTTTGAGGCATGCCTCAACGATCAGGACGTGATGATCGCCGACCGCCTGGTGCATGCTTCCATCGTCGACGGGATGCGCTTGTCGAAGGCGATGCAGGACAGCTTCAAGCACTCCGACATGGGGCACCTGGAGGAGAAGCTGCAGGAACACCAGGACAAGCGCTTCCGGATGGTCATCACCGACGGCGTCTTTTCCATGGACGGCGACATCGTCAAACTGGACGAAATCGTCGCCCTGGCGGAGAAGTACAACGCGATGGTGTTCGTGGACGACTCGCACGCCAGCGGCTTCATCGGCAAGACCGGCCGCGGCACCCACGAGCACTGCGGCGTCTTCGGAAAGATCGACGTCATCACCACCACGCTGGGAAAGGCGCTGGGCGGCGCTTCCGGCGGGTGCGTCAGCGGGCGCCGGGAGTTGGTCGAGATGTGCCGCCAGCGGGCCCGTCCATTCCTGTTTTCCAACACGGTGGCGCCGGTCATTGTCGCCGGCGCGCTCAAAGTGATCGACCTCATCTCTGCCACCACCGAGCGCCGCGACAAGCTGGAATGGAACACCAGGTACTGGCGCAAGCTGCTGACGGAGGCCGGCTTTGACATCAAAGAGGGCGAAAGCCCGATCGTGCCGGTCATGCTGTACAACGCGAAGCTGGCGCAAGATTTCGCCCGCGACCTCTTCGCCGAAGGAGTCTATGCCATCGGATTCTTCTTCCCGGTGGTTCCAAAAGGGCAGGCTCGCATCCGCACCCAGCTTTCGGCCGCCCACGAAAAGCATCACCTCGACACTGCAATCGCGGCGTTCAAGAAGATTGGCGCCAAGTACGGCATTCTGGGGCTGGGAAAGAAGGAACTGATCGAGAAATTCGGGTTGTAATCCAGGAGTCAATCTTGGGGCACAGGCTGCTCAACCCCAGATTCCAAGGCCCGATCCTTTCTTGATTTCACGACCAATTGCGGCCAGCGCGGCTTATAGGGCCGCGGCCGAACAGGCCAGCACGATCCAGCCAAATGTGGAGTAGCCGCCCGGCACTCCCACTGTAACCCAGAACCACACCACAGCCGCCGGCAGTGCCAGCGCCCGCGCCAGGCTCGAGGGCCCGTGCCCCATCAACAGAAGCACGGCTGTGACCAGGGTCGTGTACCGCACCGGAGCGCTGCCGAAGGGCATCTTGCCGAGCCAATCCACAAAGCACAGCTCCAAACCGAGCGCAAGCGAGCGGTAGCGAAGGGCCACCAGGAGCAATCCCGAAAGCAAGATCCACCAAGGCGAGATATGCCGGACGTGATGAAAGGCAGCGGTCACTCCGGCGGCAAAAACCAAGCCTGCGATAAACCAGGCCCAGTGCATCCGTTCCGCCCGTGCAGCATCACGCGCCAGCATTTCCCGGCCTTCCGCTCCATTGCGCGACAAAACATGCTCCCGAAACCGGAAATTTTGTGAGTCGCAATTAAGAATGCCATCGTATGAAAAAACAGGCGGTAACAATCTCGCGCAAGGGGCGTCCCCGGGAAGCAGGGTCCTTCCGACTCCTTATTTGCACGCCACTCAGGACAGTCACCACAATTGCCGACTTCGCCATTTGCACTATACTAATATCAGCTTCTGGAATTTGGAGCTTATGGCGATGGTCCCCTTGGTAGAGGAGGCTTCAGATGGCGATGATTGGTGATGACGATCGAAAAGAAATCACTCGGATCTTCAGCTCTCAACTGAGAGATGCGGTCACCCTGCGCTTCTTCACTCAAAAGGCTTCCCCGCTGAGCGCGCCCGCGCGGCAATGCGCTACATGCCACGAAGCCGGCGAGTTGCTGGCCGAAGTGACCGGCATGTCTGAAAAACTCAAGCTGGAAGTTTATGACCTGGTGGCCGACGCGGAGCAGGCGAGCAAGTTCGGCATCGACAAAATTCCGGCAGTTGTTTTTGAGGGAAAAAACAAAGGCGTGGTGCGCTACTTCGGTATTCCGGCAGGCTACGAGTTTGCTCTCTTGATCGAAGATCTTACTGACCTCTCACAAGGGACTACGCACCTGAACGCCAAGACCCGCCAGCGCCTGCAGGAGTTGAACACGCCCGTCCATATTCGGGTCCTAGTCACCCCCACGTGACCCTACTGCCCAATGGCGGCCAGGCTGGCCCACCAGATGGCAATAGAGAGTGCGCGCATAACTGCCGACGTTATAGAAGTAGCGGAGTTTCCAGAACTGGTCCAACGCTACGAAGTGCGGGGTGTTCCCAAGATCGTGATCAATGAAAAGATCACCGTCGAAGGCGCGCTCCCGGAAGCGCGTTTCCTGGAGAAGGTTCTCGAAGCCGCCGCGCTCCGGAGTTGAGCCGAGAAGATCGGCGTCAGAAAAGCATTCTCACCGTCGGAAAGATCGACGCGAAGATGGCATCCGTCGAGGCGCGCTTTTTGCGCGTCTCTTCGTCCCACGAGCATTTCCACTCCTGGGCACAAGGGGAATGCAGCGAGGCAGAGTATCTGGGAGAGGTTCCTCAGCTCCCGGGCCAGCTAATTCTCCGTCAGCAGCTCATCGTATTCGACCTCAAAACGCAGCTTGTGCCTGGCCTCTTCCTGTGCCAGAGCGAGGAAGAGCGCCCTCACAGAGTCATCCGCCACGGTCTCGGCAAGGTCCGTATACAGTTTGAAGGCTGCCTTCTCTTTCTTCATCGCCACGACCAGCGACTCTCGATAACCAAGGTGCGGATCCGGCGTCACGTCCACCACGTACTCGGAAATCTTGAGATCCGGCACGCGCCGGCTGCCGGACGCAAACACAGTACCAGCCTTGACGGCTTGGAGCTTGGTCTTGTGGCTCATCTCTTCACGGGCAAATCCTTCCAGGGTCTGCTTCATCCCGGGCACCTTTGTTTGTCCTGCCAGGCGAGTGTAAAAGTCGGCGGCGGCTTCCTCTTCGCCGATCGCGAAATCCAATGCCTCGTCGATTGAAGTCCAGCGTTTCACCATGTCCTCCTGAGATCGGTTTGCGTCAAACATCGAACTGCGAAAGCCCCCAGGGCTACAGAGAATCCGTGAGGTTTCGTTCGGGCCCTCGCGATCCTTGCAGTCCGGTTATCCTAATGGATGCCCACAACCGAGGTCAAAATTATTGTCGAGGTGAAACCTTTCGCGTGCGATTGCCACTCACATGACGTAGGAGGGAGTCTGAATAACTTCAGAGGAGCGCGATGATCATGAAGAAAAATACCATCGGATTTGCGGTGCTCGCCGTGTTGGCGAGTTTGACGCTGACTACCGCCTGGGGCCAGGATTTTCAGAATGCCTACCAGCTCGCCCCGGGAGGCACAATCAGTGTCTCCAATGTGTCCGGCGAGATCTCGATAACGGGATACAACGGTGCTGCCGTTACGGTCGCCGCATTTCGAGAGGGCCCGGACAAAGACATGGTTCAGATCCAAGACCAAAGTTCCCCGGGTCATGTATCTCTCACAGTACAGTACCCTTCCAGCGGCAGTTACCATGCCAGCGTGCGCTTTGTCATCCAGGTTCCGCGCGCATCCAGCTATCAGTTCGATTCACTCAAGAGCGCCAGCGGGGACATCCAGGTCACGGACGTTACCGGTGACATCAAGGCAAAAGCGGCGAGCGGCGACATAACAATCCAACAGGTTAGGGGCAATGTGCAGGTCTCGGCCGCAAGTGGGGACATCAAGATCACGCAAGTCGAGGGCACGGTGACGGCATCCGCAGCCAGCGGCGACGTCACCGCCACCGGCATCGCAGGCACGGTTAGTGCATCCACAGCGAGTGGGGATGTGGACGTGGAATTGACCGGTGTTCCAAGCAGCGGAGACATGAAATTCTCCAGCGCCAGCGGCGATGTCAGGGTGAAAGCTCCGGCGCAGCTGAATGCCCAGGTAGAAATGTCCACGGTCAGTGGCTCAGTCAAGACCGACTTTCCCCTCACCATCGAAGATCTTGACCATCACGGAAAAAAGGCTTACGGCCAGGTGGGCACCGGCGCGATCAAGCTGAAGATCTCTACCGCCTCCGGCGGCGTCCAATTGATTCGGTCGTAATTCGTTCGATTTCGGCTGCACCTCAGCCCTCGGGATCGGAGCCGCGCGTGCACGCGAGCAAACGGGCAACGGCCTGTTCCTGCGGTTCGCATGCGCGCGCGGCTGTTTTGTCACCGCCGGCCTTCAGGTTGGCGATCCCGACGAGGTTCACGCTGCTCGACCATCGCTTCGCAGATTCATCCAGGTTCAACGCCATTCTCGCATCGCTCCGCGCCGCACTGTCGACACGGAGGCACACCCGTGACCTCAGTTCACAGGGTTGCAAGACCAGTCTATACGCCTGGAACCAGTCGGCAGACTGGCCAGAAACTTGCATGGCCCGGACGTGTGGAAGGCAGACGTCTGCTCAAACAAGCTCTTTCGCCGTGATTCCTTCAGCAAACCAATGCTGGTGAGGCGGATGGACAAAAAACCGTCAAACTTATTCGAGGCGATTTTCGTATGGAAAAGTCGGAGGTGAGTTCATGGCCAAGAAACGGATCTTCACTGTCTCCTTCCTGGCAGTCGTCGGACTCCTGGTAGTTGTCGGCGGCTACTGGGTTTTTGCTTCGCTCTTCGCCGTCGACAAAACCATCCCGCCCGAGAAGCTGGCAACAGTCCAGCGAGGCTCAATCGCAAAATCGGTCGTGGCGACAGGAAAGATCGAAGCGCTCTCCCAAGTGGACATCAAGTCCAAGGCCAGCGGAATCATCAAGTATCTCTATGTGAATGCCGGCGACCGCGTCCGCGAGGGCCAGCTCCTTGTCGAGCTCGACAAAGAAATATTGGAAGCCCAATTAAAGCAGGCGAAGGCTTTCCTCGATGCCGCGGAAAGCAAGCTTCAGGAAATGCAGTCCCAGGACAGAACCTATCAGGCCAGCCTCCAAAAGGCTCAACTCGAGGCCGAGAGCAGAGACTATGACTTTGCGGCCGCCGAATACAAGCGCGTCCAGGGTCTCTATCACCAAGGCCTGATTTCCAAGGCCGATTTTGACACCGCTGAGCAGAAGATGAAGGCTGCAGAGGTCAACCGCAACTCACTTCTGGCTGCTGTCAAGGTGAAGGAGGCCGAATTGGAACAGAACTCCCGGACAATCGAAACAGGCCGTGCGGAATTGGTGCAGGCTCAGGCACAGTTCGAGCAGGCGCAGCAGAACCTCGCGTATGCCTCCATCCGATCTCCGATCAGCGGCGTGGTGCTCAGCAGAGAAGTCGAAGTCGGCGACGCCGTGTCCTCGATCCTCCAATTAGGCTCGAACGCTACTCTGATCATGACCTTGGGCGACATCCAGGAGCTCTACGTGAAGGGAAAGGTCGACGAGACGGACATCGGCGTCGTGAAAGTGGGGCAACCGGTGCGTGTGACCGTCGATGCTTACAAGAACCGGACGTTTCACGGAAAGGTATTCCGGATCGCGCCGATGGGCGTCGAGAAAGACAACGTAACGCGCTTTGAGGTCCGGGTGTCGATTGCGAACGACCTCGACCTTCTCAAGGTCAACATGAGCGCGAACGCCGAGATCGTGCTCGAGGAGCACCGCGACGTGCTGGTCCTCCCCGAGAGTGCGCTGATTTATAACGAAAAACGAGAAACTTTTGTTGAAGTGCCGGATGCTTCCACGAGGACGGGGAGACGACAGCTTGCTATCAAGGTCGGTCTCAGCAACGGGGCCAGAACCAAGGTGCTCTCGGGGCTGAAACTCGGCGACAAGGTAGTACTCCAGTGACGAGTGACGAGTGACGAATGACGAATGACAGACAGACTCAGTTGTAGTTTTGATCCCCGGTTCTCACTCGTCATTCGTCATTCGTCATTCGTCATTCGTCATTCGTCATTCGTCATTCGTCATTCGTCACTCGGATGGTTGGATATGGATCTGCTCGCGCAGACGTGGCTGAATCTGAAGGCTAACAAGACGCGGTCATTTTTGACGATGTTCGGGATCGC
>Ga0315282_10003639_pt1 | contig 27582 bp, 21 predicted proteins | sample YL17G07_20_MG_FD_203693 | JGI IMG/M metagenome (GOLD analysis project Ga0315282, IMG submission 203693) | Sediment microbial communities from Yellowstone Lake, YNP, Wyoming, USA - YL17G07_20 | ecosystem: Environmental > Aquatic > Freshwater > Lake > Sediment | place: USA: Wyoming | collected...
TATGACCGGGCTGATTGGCCAATACGCGCAGGGCAACGAGCCGAGCTTTCACATCCCTTACCTGTACAATTACGCTGGCGAGCCGTGGAAGACGCAGCGCAAAGTGCGGGAGATTATGAAGATCTGGTACAATGCCGGCCCTCTGGGAATTCCGGGCGATGACGACCAGGGCGAGGAATCATCGTGGTACGTGCTGAGCGCGATGGGTTTTTTTACGGTATGCCCGGGCCGTCCGGCTTACGACATCGGCAGTCCGATTTTCGATGAAACCCGCATCACCCTCGGCAACGGGAAGGTGTTTACGATTGAGGCCAAGAATGTTTCCGCCCAGAACAAATACATTCAGTCCGCGACGCTGAACGGCAAGCCCCTGAACCGGCCGTGGTTCACTCACGGCGACATCGCGAGCGGCGGCGCCCTGGTGTTGCATATGGGTCCGCGTCCGAACGCCACGTGGGGCAGTTCGCCGCATGCCGCGCCGCCCTCCATGTCACAAGAATAGGAGCCAGGCCGCGGCCTTCGGGATCTCTGTCATAAAGTTCTGACCCGTGACATCTGACGCCTGAGTTCTCCTTGAGCCACACACCTCTCAAAAAGCTGCTTCTCGACACTCTGCGGCGCACCGGCCCGATGACCTTTGAGCGCTACATGGCACTGTGTCTTTACCATCCGGAATCCGGTTATTACACCCAGGGGCGCGAGCGCACCGGCGTCGCGGGCGATTACTTCACCAGTTCCGATCTGCATCCGGTGTTTGCCCGCCTGGTGGCGCGGCAGGCCGCCGAGATGTGGAATACGATGGGGCGTCCACAGCCTTTCACCTGGGTGGAGATGGGCGCCGGGCGGGGGCTCTTCGCGTCCGATTTCTTGAGCTGGTCCACGGGCGCATTGCCGGAGTTTGCCGCGGCGCTCGATTATGTCGCCATTGAGCCCGGCGCCCAACAGCGCCAGCGCATCGAAGCACGGCTGGCCGGCACGGGGGTGAGGGGCAAGGTCCGGCTGCTTGCCCATCTCGAGGAGCTCGCGCCTGCCATGGGGGGCTTCTTCTCGAACGAACTGGTGGACGCATTTCCGGTCAGCGTGGTCACGCGCACGGGGGGACAGCTCAAGGAAATTTACGTCACGGCGGAGGGCGACGACCTGCGCGAGAAGCCCGGCCCCATCAGCGACCCCGCCGTCGCCGCTTATGTCGCCCGGTACGCCCCTCAACTCGAGGAGGGCCACCGCGTGGAGGTGAACCGGCAGGCCCAGGCGTGGATTCACGCGGTCGCGGCCAAGCTGACCAGCGGCTTTGTCCTAACCATCGACTACGGCGATATGGCGAATCGACTCTTCACCGTTGACCGTCCGCGCGGAACTTTGCTTGCTTACCGCGCCCACACGGCGGCGGAGGATTTCTTCACCGCGCCGGGGGAAACTGATCTGACGGCGCACGTGAATTTCAGCGCGCTGATCGATGCAGGGAAGGCTGACGGCCTTGAGTTCGCGGGACTCACAACCCAGGAGAAATTTCTGCTGGCGCTCGGCGAAGCTAACCAATTTGCGGATGTTTACGACCCGGGTCAAACGGAGCTGGAGAGGTTGCAGGCGCGATTAAAGCTGAAAAGGTTAATCTCTCCCGAGGGAATGGGAAACATTTTCAAGGTATTAGTCCAGCAGCATGGGGTTCCCAAGACCGAGCTTACGGGATGGAAATTCGAAATGCAGTAGTCAGGAGTCAGAACTAACGACTTCCTGGCCACTCTTCATGCAAAGCGGGGATCTGTCCCCAGCTCCCCTCCTTTGGTTAAGGAGTAGGGGCCGAAGGCCGGGGTAGTTTCTCCTGACTCCTGGCTTCTACTTTCTAACTGGACTGGACCGGAGACTTGTAAGGTTTTTGGATATACCGATTGGCCTCGTCGAGTGCTCCCTGTGTGTTGTCGTTGGTCTGCAAGGCGCGCTGGTATTCGTTGAGCGCGCGATCGCGCTGGCCCGTCACGTCGAATATCTTGCCGAGTTCCAGATGCGACCACACCTCAATCCACTTGGGGTCCATATCGCCATCCAGGCTGCGCCGGAATTCTTCCATCGCCGCGTTGTAATTGCGCAGCTTGAAATGGATTTCACCCAGCCGGTAGTGGGCGAGTGAGCTGTTGCTGTTGAGCTGTAGGACCTCCTGATATTGCTTGATCGCATCCAAATAAGCTTGTTGCTGCACCAGTTGATCGGCTCGCGCCATCTCCACTTGGTATTTCGTCTTGTCATCGTATTTCAAAATGCGGCTGGCCGGGTCCACCAAGACGCGCAAGGGCTTGGTACGTGTGTTGATGGTAAAGTCCGCCGTGGTTCCGACCATGTCCACTCGCTGCGTAATGGGTTTGGAGCCCTGGCACACGACCCGAACCTCCACCGGCATGCGGAAGATATCCAGGTCCTGCTGCATCTTGCCCACCACCTGATAGCCTTTAGGGAGCCGGTAAACAGCCCAAGTGCGCTTGAACTGGGGCACGCCGGTGGAATTGACCCATTGCGCGAAAAAGTAGGTCAGGTCCTGGTTGGAGGCTTTCTCCGCCAGGCGTTGAAACTGGTCCGCGGTGATGGATTTCCAGGCATACTGCTCCGCCATCGTCCGCAGGGTCTTGCGAAAGGCCTCGTCACCTATCACCCAGCGGAGCATGTGGAACACCATGGCGCCCTTGTCAAAAACAATCGACTGATACTCGGGGGTGAACTCGTGCAGTTGCCCGGCTTGCGCAATGGGCGCCACCTCCTCATGTGTCAGCGCGCCAACTTCCGTCTCGCGCATCAAATCTTCAAAGGCCGCGTCCCCCGCTGCCTGCTGTACGTACAGCGCTTTCGAGTACTCGCCGAGGCCCTCGTCAAGGAACGCATCGTTCGGGGTCGAGGGACTCACCAAGCAGCGCCACCACAAGTGCGAAATCTCGTGCGCCAACAGCCGGTAATTGACCGGGTTCGTAAATGCGCGCGAGGCGAGCGCCACCACGCCAGGAGCCGTATATCCCCCCACCGTATCGTCACCGATTTCAACGATGGCCAGGTGAGCACTGGGCAGCGGGCCGAACACATCGCTATAAAAGGCCAGAATCCTGGCTGCCGTGTCACCGTAACTGGCGGCAAGATTTTCGTGGCCGGGCTTGAGGTAAAGTGCGATGTCGGCTCCTACGGCCGTGGCCGGCTGCACCACATAGTGGCCCGCAATCACCGTTCCCGGAAACGAGGAGTTTTCAAAGGCATAAGTGTAGGTAACCTTTCCGGGTTCGCGCACCGGCGCGGCAACCTTCCCGGACGCGATTACCGTCTCATCCGATGGGACGGTGATATTCATCGTGGCGGAGAAGCGGTTCACGCTATAGGCGCTGACGGGGAACCACCGGCCCGCATAGAGAAGGTACGATCCTTCCGGCCCTACGTAAGCCACTTTGATGCCTTCCACCGGGCTGCCGTCAGCGGAATTGAGCATTCCCCCGTAAGTCACGGTGATGGAAGCCGGCTTTCCCGCAGTCATCGGATTGATGAGCGACAGGTTGAGAGTCTGGCCGTCCTGCCTGAAAGCAACATCCTGGCCCGTGCTATCCACAACCTTCTCGACACGCAAATTGCTGTGCAGCTCAAAAGCGAGCGTGGTGATATCTGAGTTGGGGACGATGTCCACGCGCGCTTTGGCGCTCAGGAGATGTTGGGAAGGAAGTAGTTGGGAATCGATGACATAGTTCTTGACCTCGAAGCGCGGAACGACGCCTTGCGCCCGGCCCCACGCCGGAGCCATTCCCAGGACCACACCCAAAAGCCCTGCCGGAACCATCGACCGGCGATGCCAGCGGACGGCGCGCGAAAACGCAGCCAGGTTCACGGATCTAAATCGAGTCATTCTGGGCTCCCCTTGAATTAGATTAGTGGGCAAACTGCCGCGTTGCATGTCGCCAAGATCCATTTCGGTGAAACAGCAATAATTCAACCCGCCTTGCGGGCGGTCGCGGAAGCCTGGAGGACTCCCACGATCGCGTGCGCGGCACGTTCGATAGCTCCTCCCTGCCCCAGCCGGGGTTTTAAAGCTTGAAATCCCCGGATCATCTCTTCGCGTGCCTCCGGGTGGTCCAGCACATATTCTACCCGTGCGGCCACATTGGCGGCATTGAAATCGTGTTGCATCAGTTCGGGCACAAGCTCTTTGTTCGCCAGGATATTCACCATGCTGTAATAGGGGACATTCACCAAGAGTTTTCCCACCAGCCAGGTCAGGGCGGATACGCGGTACACCACCACCATGGGACGTTCACGGAGGGCCGCCTCCAGCGTGGCCGTTCCGCTCGCTACCACCGCAACCTCCGAGTGTTGCATCGCGTCGTAAGTGGCGTGAACAGCCGTGCGGACCGTGGCTCGGCCCGCGTAACACTCCAGCAGGGTTGTTTCCAGCCAACGCGGCTCAAGGGTGGGCGCTACGGCTACGACGAACTGGAGTTTCCGATTCAGGGTCAAACGCGTGGCCGCGTCAAGCATCACCGGCAGATTCGCAAGCACTTCCTTCTGGCGGCTACCCGGCAACAGTGCGACCGTGGGGACGGAGGCGTCAAGGCCTACTTTCGCGAAGAACTCCTGGCGCGTCAGGTGCGGCCGCACCATGTCCACCAGCGGATGCCCGACGTACTCCACCGGCACGTCCGCCTGTTGGTAAATCTCCTCTTCAAAATCGAAAATGACGATCATCTTCGCGATGCGTTCCTTCAACTTCTGGACGCGGCGCTTGCGCCACGCCCAAACCTGGGGGCTTACGAAGTAGACCACCGGTATTCGCCGCTTCTTGAGCTGCCGCGCCATGCGCAGGTTGAAGTCCGGAAAATCGATCAGGATCGCAAGCTGGGGTTGGCGGCGGTCCACTTCATCCAGGAGTCGGTGGAAAGCGTGATAAGCGCGGGGAATTCCCGAGACGATCTCCGTGATGCCGGCGATGGCGATCTGGTGCGAGTCCACCACGGTGTCCACCGCCGCCTGCCGCATGGCTTCACCGCCGCAGCCGAAGACTTCCAGGCCCGGCAACCGCGCCTGGAGAGCCTGCGCCAAGCCCGCGCCGTAAATGTCGCCGGAGCGCTCCCCGGCCACGATCATGATGGAAGGTTGAGACATTTTTCTTCGGGATACGGGACCCGGAGTTCGGGACACGGGATACGGGACACGGGTTTCGCCCGAAACACTGATTTCCGGAATTCAATGGTCCCACGGATGTCGGACCACAAACCGGACCGCGTCTCGAATCTCAAATGCCGAGTCCCGAGCCCCGAACCCCGTGTCCCCTATCCCGTATCCCAGGCTCCGAATTTAGTCGATTAGGGGCCTTCTGGCAAGGACTCCGTCTCGGCGACCAGCCGCGCCGCCGGAAGCTCCTGGTCCTTGTACTGAAGCTGATAGAGCTTGAAGTATATCCCGCGCTGATCGAGCAATTCTTGATGCGTGCCCACCTCGCGCACGTGTCCCTTGTGCATCACCACAATCTTGCTGGCGTTCTGAATGGTGGAGAGCCGGTGCGCAATCACCAGCGAGGTGCGGTTCTCGATCAGGCGTCTCAACCCTTCCCGCAGCAAGTGTTCGGTCTCCGGATCCACGCTGGAAGTGGCTTCGTCGAGGACCAGAATGCGGGGATTGTGCGCCAACGCGCGCGCGAACGACAGCAACTGTTTCTGGCCCACGGAGAGCGTTGCCCCACGCTCCCTAACGGGCTCATCAAACCCCGCCGGCAGACTCTCAATAAACTCCTGGAGTTTTACCTGATGTGCCGCCGCGCGCACCTGTGCATCCGTAATGCCCTCGCTGCCCAGCCGGATGTTGCTCGCGATCGTTCCGGAAAAAAGGAACGGGTCTTGCAGCACGATCCCAAAATGTTTGCGCAAATCGCGCAGGCGCAATTCGCGGATGTCAATGCCGTCGAAGGTGATGCTGCCTTCCTGCGCTTCGTAGAAGCGCAAGAGCAGGTTGGTAAGGGTGGTTTTTCCGGCGCCGGTGTGGCCCACCACCGCCACGGTTTCACCCGGCTCAATGACGAAGCTGATCTTGTCCAGAACTTTGTGGTCGTCCTGGTAAGCGAACCCCACCTGATGAAATTCCACCTCCCCACGCGGGTGCGCAAGCGGCTGGGGCCGCGGGGATTCTACGATCGTCACGGGCGTATCCAAAAGCTTGAAAATGCGTTCCGAGCTCGCCATCGCGGCCTGCAATAGGTTGTACTTGTCGCTCAAGTCTTGAATGGGGCGGAAAAACCGCTGCGAGTACTGAATGAACGCGATGGCTGTCCCCACGCTGACGGCGCCGCGCAAAGCCATCCCCCCGCCCTTATAGAGAATGATGGCGACGGCAATCACTCCCACCAGTTCTACGGCGGGAAAGAAGAGGCCGTAAGCCAGGATGGAATCCTTGTAGGCTTCCATGTGCGCACGGTTGGCTGCCTCGAATTCGTCGAAGCTGCGGTCCTCACGGTTAAAGAGTTGCAACACCGGCATGCCGGTCAGGTGCTCCTGCAAATACGCGTTGATGCGCGCAATCGCCACGCGAATGCGCCGGTAGGACTCACGCACCGCCCGCCGGAATGAGCCGGTAACGAACGCGATCATCGGCAACACGGAGAAGGTCAGCAACGCCAGCTTCCAGTTCACCTTCAGCATCACGGCCATGATGCTCAAGAGGGTGAAGAAATCCCCGAAGATCGCTACCACCCCGGATGCAAAAAGGTCGTTCAGCACATCCACGTCGGTCGTCACCCGGGTTACCAGGCGGCCCACGGGATTGCGATCGAAGAAGCCCATTTCCAGCCGCTGCAAGTGGAGGAAGATCTGCTTGCGCAGGTCGTACATCACCCTCTGCCCCACCAACTGCATGGCGAACGACTGCGAGAATTCCAGCAAGAAGCTGACCAAGACGGTCGGGAGGAAGAGCACGAAAGCGATCTGGGCAATACCCACCATGGGATCGCGGCTTAGAAAATGCGCGAGGGCGGACGGAAGGTGCTGGCCGCGCGCGGGATCCAGGTAACGGTCCACTTCCACTTTCATCAGATACGCCGGCAGGGCCTGAAGCATTCCGTAAACGAGCGTTGTAAAGAGCGCGAACAACGTCATCCGCCAATACGGACGAAGGTACTCGATCAATCGCCGCATCAGCCGCGAGTCGTAAGCTTTGCCGATAATCTCTTCTTCGTGCAAATTTGCGGCCATAATCCTTAGAAGGAGTCAGGAGACAGGAGTCAGAATGGAAAACCGGATTCTCCCAACGCAGCCGGGAGCCTTGTGCGCGTGCACCGACTCCTATCTCCTGTCTCTTGACACCTCTCTTGACCCCCAACTCCGCGCTCCCAACTCGTAAATCATGGCTCCTGACTCCTGACTCCTTTTTTACACTTCTTCTTCCAACGCCTCTTCAATCAACTGTTTGTTATAGAGCTCCGTGTAATGGCCGTTCAAGGCCAGCAGTTCCGCGTGGGTGCCGCGCTCCACGATTTCCCCGTCGTGCAGCACCACGATTTCATCGGCGTTCTGGATGGTCGAAACGCGGTGCGAAATCAAAATGGTCGTGCGGCCCGCCATGACGCCGGTGAGTTGCCGCAGGATGGTCTCCTCCGTGTAAGTGTCCACGCTGGAAAGCGCATCATCCAGAATCAGAATGCGTGGATCGCGGATGACCGCGCGGGAAATGGCCGTCCGCTGCTTCTGCCCACCCGAGAGGGTCAGACCGCGCTCCCCGACCATGGTGTCGAACTTCCTGGGAAAGCTGTTAATCTCCGGGAGAATATTGGAAATTTCTGCGGCGCGCTCCACCTGTGCATCGGCCGCCTCCGGCGCGCCCAGCCTGATGTTTTCACGAATCGTCTCACTGAACAGAAATGTCTCCTGCGGCACAAAGCCGATGTCTTTGCGCAGTGTGCGGAGAGGAATCTGGCGGATGGCGACACCGTCGATCAACAGCGTTCCCGGCGGAGCATCGTACAAGCGGGGAATCAGACTCACCAACGTGGATTTTCCCGAACCCGTCGCCCCCACCACCGCCACTGTCCTGCCTGCCGGAATGTGCAGGTTGATATTCTTTAGAATCATATGGCTGTTGTAACTAAAGCTCAAATTGCGGAACTCGATATCGCCCCTCAGTGCGGTTATGGGATTTACTGGAACCTCGCGGTCGTCGATATCGCGTTGAGCCTCAAAGATGGTCATCAGCCGTCCCTGCGATGCCAACCCCCGTTGTACCATGTTGGTCACCCAACCCAGCGCGACGATGGGCCAGATCAGATTGGCGAGATACACGTTGAAGGCGGCAAAGGTCCCGATGGTTATCATTCCCCGCACCACGTGCCGTCCGCCCACCACCAGGACCATCATGAGCGCCACGGCAAACATCAAGGCCATGCCCGGCCACAGGAAACTGGTAATCCAGATCAACCCCTTGTTTTTTTCCACGAAGTCCCGGTTCATCACGTCAAACGTGGCCATCTCCGCATCTTCCTGGCAGAAGGCGCGAACCACCCGTACCCCCGAGATGTTTTCGCGCACCCGTTCCGTGAGCTCCGAATAAAGCGCCTGGATTTTCTCGAAGCGTTCGTGAATTCTGGCGCCGAAGAATTTGACCCCCACGGAAACCAGCGGCAGGGGGGCAAGCGCCATCAGCGTCAGCCTCCAATCCAGGTGGATCATGAAACTGACCGTGGTGATGCCGATCACCACCGTGGTGGCTGAATACATGATGGCGGGGCCCATCATGTTGCGAACAGCATTCAGGTCGTTCGTAAGCTTTGACATCAGATCGCCCGTGCGGTGCTCGGTGTAATACCGCGGCGAAAGGCGCAGCAGGTGCCGGAACAAGTCATTGCGCAAATCGTACTCGGCGTCGCGGGAAATGCCGATGAGAATCCACCGCGTCCAGAATTGGAAGACGGCCTTGATCAGCGACAAACCTATGAGCAGGCCGGCCACCACCGCCAATTGCCGAAGCACCACACCGTGCGTCAGATCGTCGACTCCGGCTTTGATGGCCAGTGGAACCAGCGCTCCCACGGACTGTCCAATGACCAGGCAGACGAATCCCGCAACGAAGCGCGCCTTGTAGCGGGCAAGGTACGGCCGAATTGGACGGAAGCGGTCGAGCATCCGAATGCTATGACACAAGCCCCTTAATCTTGTCCCCAAGAAAGCTGGAGGGCCAAACTATAACATTATAACGGAGGGCTGAGGATACCGGAACCTGGTTTGTCGGGGGGTGGGCTGAAAATCCCCAGGTCTTCTGGAAAACCTGGCCGGTTCCGAGTACGATAGGCTTGTGCTTGTCCGTTTTTCAAGCGAGACCAGGCATGTTTTGCCCCAAGGAGCCCCGTATGGCGAGTAATGAATCCGACGACGACCGGGGAAAAAGCATCGAGGAGCTGAAGCGCCGGGCGGAAGAACTGGCCGGCGGGGAGATGAAGACCGGGGAGATTGAGCCGTGCCCCCCTGACGTCGAAGAAGGATTCTGGAAGCACGTGGTGGAGTATGAAGAAGCTCCCTGGACGACTCACTTCCAGCAATTGGAGAGGACCGGCGTTTCCATGCCCGCGCCGGAAACACTCAATGACCAGGAAGTCACCGCCAAGCTCTGGGAAGTTATCAACAAGCTTGCTCAGTTGCGGATCTTCCTGGAAGACACCGACCACCTGAGCGACCGCGAGCTATACACGAAGCTCTGGAGTGACCTATTACGCGAGGAAACGAAAGACATCTTGCTGGACCAGGACTCCGCTTGTCATTATCAATTGCTGAGCAGTGGCAGCGAAGAAGACACGCAACTCTATCTCAAGTACTTCGCCGACGAGGAGTGGCGCAAAGACTGGCTCGAGCAATTCCCGGACTATCCCATGCCGGACTCCGAAGATCCGCCTTACGATCGCGACCGCCTTCTGCCCCAACCCCATTACGGGCCGCCTCCCGATTTGCCCATCACCTAGGAAAATGGATTTCGTGCCGCGCATGAATCGTGGCAGGACAGCGTTGGCGCGGAGAAGCTCCTCGCGCAGCATTGAGTGTGTGGGTTTGTTTGCAGGAATAAGAGTGAGGCCGTTACATCTCGCGGCGGCCTTCGATAGCTTTGAGCATAGTGACTTCGTCCGCGTAATCCAATTCCGAGCCCACGGGAATTCCCATGGCGATGCGGCTTACTTTCACACCCAGGGGTTTGATGAGCCGGGAAATATAGACGGCGGTGGCTTCACCCTCGACCGTGGGGCTGGTGGCAAGGATAAGCTCTTTTACCTTGCCGCCCCTCAGGCGCTCGAGCAAGTTCTTGAGCTTCAGTTGCTCCGGTCCAATGCTCTGCAGCGGTGAGAGGGCTCCATGCAGCACGTGGTATTGTCCGCGGAACTCGCGGGTCTTTTCCACGGCGATAACATTGTAAGGCGTTTCCACCACGCAAATCACTTCGCCGTCGCGCCGGGAGTCCGTGCAGTACTCACAGGGATCGAGTTCCGTCAGGTTATTGCAGACGCTGCACAAACGGATTTTGTCCTTGGCGTCCAGGATGGCCGCCGCCAGGCGCTCCACGTCTTCCCGGGAAGCACGCTCCAGGTGGAAAGCGATGCGCTGCGCGGATTTCTGCCCGATCCCAGGCAGACGTTTCAACTCATCAATCAGGCGAGCCAAAGGCTCAGCGTAGTCTTTCATTAGTTTGACAACTGAGAAGAGTGAAAGTCGAGTTTCGGCTCCCGTCAGGTAAGGCCTGGAATGTTCAGCCCGCCGGCCAGGCTGCCCATTTGGCTGGACATCTGCTCGTCCACTTCTCGCGAGGCTTGATTGACGGCAACCAGGATCAGGTCCTGCAACATTTCCAGATCCTGCGACGCAAACACCTCAGGATCGATGCGCACTTCATGGAGCTGCTTCTGGCCATTCATTTTGACGGAGACCATGCCCCCGCCCGCCGTGGCCTCCACCACCAGCTCATCCAGGTGCTTTTGCAATTCTTCCTGGAATTGCTGGACTTGTTTCAGGATCTGTTGCATTTGCTGCAGGTTTTTCATTGCTCACTCCCGGCGCAGGTCCTTTACGTCCAACACCGTCCCGTCGAACTTTTTGCGAAAGGCTTCCACCGTCTGATCGCGCTCGGCGCGTTCGCGCGCGCTGAGCCGTTCGACACGAGCTTCGACTTCCTGCTCCTCAAGTCTAACACAAATTTTCGCGGGTTGGCCCAGCACTTGCGCGCACACCGTACGGAGAGTTTCCTGCTGCTCTCGGCTCTTGAGCAAATCCGCAAAAAATGAATCCTTCTGGGCAAAGAGAAAAATGGCTTCACCATTTGCGAAGCGCCAACTGGTCATGTGCTCCAGGCAACTACCCAGAAAATTCGATTGGCCGTAGACCTTGCTTTTGATGGCGGCCAAGAGCGCAGCTTCATTGGCAGGCGCGGCGGTTTCCACCGCTGCCGCCGGGCCGTGCCCTGCAATCGCCGGCGCGGGGAAGGATTCTTCCGCCGGGGGGTTTTCGAAACTCTCGGTGCGAACCTGGCGCGGCGGTTCCGCAGCCCAACGCCCGGGTGGAGCCACGGCGGGGCGCGGGGAAGGAGAGCTGTTTCCCGGCATTCCTGCGCCGCCGAGCCCGCTGAGCAGCGTCTCCAGCGACGCCAGGCGCCGTGCGTGTACCATCTTCATCAAGGCCAGTTCCAGATGGAAGCGCGGTACGAGCGCATAGCGCATCTCGCTTTCCGCGCGCAGCAAGATATTAAAAAACCGCGAGAAGTCTTCTTCACTGAAGCGTCCCGCAATCTCGCTGATCTGCTGCCGCTGGTCGCCGGGGACTTGGAGCAGCGTGCTTTCAGCGCCGCAACTGCGCCCAACCATCAGGTCGCGGACGAAACGCGTAAGTTCGCCGCAGAAATGTGCGAGTTCATAACCTTCCGTAGCCAGTTGTCCCACCAGTTCCAGAACCCGGCGCGAGTCCGCGGCATCGACGGCTTTCACGATGTTCGCCAGCAATTCCGTGGGTACCACGCCCAGCACTTGGCGTACACGTTTTTCGTCCAGGTGTTCGCCGCAGGCGGCAATCACCTGATCGAGCAGCGAAAGGGCGTCGCGCACGCTGCCTTCTGCCGCTTGCGCCAGCGTGGAGATAGCGCCTTCATCGGCGTCAACTTTTTCTTCTGCTATCACCGCCTCGAGTCGGGCGTAGATTTCCCCATAATCCAGCAGGCGAAAGGCAAAATGTTGGCAGCGCGACTGGATGGTGGGGGGCAGCTTGTGCGGCTCGGTTGTCGCCAGCATGAAGAGCGAGCGCGGTGGGGGTTCCTCCAAGGTCTTGAGCAGCGCGTTGAAGGCCTCCGTCGTCAGCATGTGCGCTTCGTCAATGATGAAGATCTTGTAGCGATCGCGCGCGGGCAGGTAGCGCACTGATTCTCGCAGTTCCCGGATTTCGTCGATGCCACGGTTGGAGGCGGCGTCGATTTCCTGGACGTCTACGGAATTCCCCGCGGTAATTTCCACACACGAAGGGCAGGTGCCGTCGGGAGCCATCGTGGGCCCCGCAACGCAGTTGAGCGCCTTGGCCAGGATGCGCGCCGTGGTGGTCTTTCCTACGCCGCGCGCCCCTGAGAAGATGTATCCGTGTGCGACGCGATCCGTCTGGATGGCGTTCTTCAGAGTGTCGGTTACTAGGTGCTGGCCCACCACCTCATCGAAAGTTTGGGGACGATATTTCCGCGCGATGACTTGGTAAGACATGGGAGGATTTTAGATTCTGATCAGACTTCGGGTGATCTGCGGCACACGGAGAGGCTCGTTACCGTTGCTTCCTTCCGGACCTGGCGGGGTTCGCGAACATCCGTCGCACAGAGCCCGAAGTCTGACATCTTGTGCCCGTTCATCTTGCCTTTGCACTGAGCAAACTCAACTTAATGGTAACACGCGCCGCGACTCGCGTCGACACCTTTGAAAAAAGCCGTGATGAGGAGTGGGAAGAACGTGTGATATCGGAGTGGCCGCCTGGGGCGGACCATACCTTGCGGCAAAGGCTAGAGCTGGGTTGTGGCGGGCTACATCTTGTTATAAACTCCGGCCCCGATGAGCCAATGCCATTGCAATGGCCGCAAGCCTTATGCACCACGTTGCTGCGCCGCGGCACGGGCAGTGCTTTTGTTGAGCCTGGCTGGCGGTCTGCTGGGACGCGTCCCGCACGCGCTGGCGTGGCAAATGCCGTCACTGTTCGAGATGCCGGAGGCTCAAGTCGAGCCGTTACCGAATGATCCCCGCCAACTCGACCTCGCACCGGGAGAGGCGCTCCTTGACCTCGCCGCGTCACCGACCGGCCCCGAGGTGGCGATCCTCGCACGTCCAGCCGGCGCTCCCGCTCACCTCGTGCTTTGGAAACTCGCCTCCGGCCGGACCGAGGTCATTTGGCAAACCACCGGCGAATTCGCTGCGCGATGGCTTGCCTGGCATCCCGCCGAGCAGGCTCTGTTTGTGCTCGGCACGGGCGGGGGGAAATCCACTCTTGTGCGCCTGGATCGGACGTCGGCCGGATGGAAGGCGGCAACCATCTTCCACAGCAAGAAAACACTGGAGCGCCTGGTGGCCGGGCCGCGCCCGTTCACCCCCGATCCGGAGAAAGCCCCGCCGTTCTACCGTCTCTTTTTCGGCGCGGCTCGCCCCGGTGGATCTTCACTAATTGCCTCGGTGGGTGAGCACGGCGAGCGCTACTACGAGGTGACGAGGGCCAAAGGAGAAGGTCCGCCCGCCTCCGACAAGGCGTTTGGTGATTCTCCCCCAACGCAATTGGTGGCGGAGTCAGCGCTGCCGGTGGCGTTTCATCCCGCCGGCCACATGCTGGTTTGGGAAGATGGCGCAGGTGGAGACGGCAGGACAGCCGGACGATCCCGAGGCACAGAGAATTTTGCGCGCCGACGGCGTGCGACACTCTTCGGCGTTGGGCCGCGACTTCAATTACGGCGAGCTCAAGCCGCGCGGTCACTACACCGCCTCGGAGGACGAGAAGCATTACTTCCAGGCTTTCCGCTACCTCACCAGCCCCCCGTCTGAGCAATTGCCTGCCGCAGAGTTGGCGTCACTGCCCACCGCGGTGCAAGACCGCGCGCGGGCGTGGATTCGAACCTACTTGGCGTTCATCGCACCTTCCCGGGCCCCCTCTCTTTGGAGCGGGCTGCCCAGTGCCCCGCCTGCTTATGCCCGCCATGTCCTGAAAACTCCGGCGCTATTTCCGCTCGCCTTCGGATTTGACAATGAAGCCTTGCTCTCCACCGTCTTTCACCCGGACTGGGCGGCCGATGAACAGATCGCCGGCCCGGGCGGGCCGCGCCTGCTGCCTTCCGGTCTGGACGTGGCTGCGGCACTCGGCAATCCGCTGGCGCGGACGCTGCTGGCGCCGGAGATCGAGAAGTATCCCCCGCTTGCACAGGTCCTGAAAAATTTGCAAGCCCGCGCGCCTGTGGCGGGTTCGGGTGCGCCCGAGAATCTTTACGACCGCTGGATTGATGTCTTGGCCACGTCGTGGGCCGACAGCGCTGCCATTCCCGGCGCGAGCACGAAAGATCTCTGGGAAACCAAGCGCCTGCAAACGGGGCTGGCCTCGTGGGCGACACTTCGCCACGCCACCGTTCTGGTGAACGAGCGGACGGCCGCCGAATGTGGCGAAGGCGGCTTTGAGTGGATTCTGCTCACTCCACCGCGTGGTTACGTGGAACCCAGCCCGGACGCGTTCGAAGCAATCGCCGGACTGTTTGATGCCGCCGCCGCGGCGGTGCGCACTTCACCCGCGCTTGAAGGCGGTAACGCGCCGTCGTTCGCGGAGGAGCGGCCCCAGACCCCGGAGGGGGAAGTCCTCGCCCTGCGCGCCGGCGTGCTGCGGCGTCTCGGTGAAGCCGCTGCCAAAGCCCGGCTCTTTGCCGGGATCGCTCGCAAAGAACTCCGTGGCCAGCCGCTCTCCAATCGCGATTACGATGAAATCCTCTACGTCAACCGCACCGCCGAGTATCACTTCATGATCTTTAAGAGCCTGGCAAACCCGGACTTTGCGCTCTCCCATCCCGACCCCATGCCGAAGATCGCCGACGTGGCCGGCGGTGCGAACGGCATTCCCTGTTTGCATGCCGCAGTCGGAGCGCCGCTCGAATGGGACCAGATCGTGCCCTTTTTCGGACGCCAAGAGATTGTGAAAGGGAGCGTTTACTCTTACTACGAATTCACCTCGGCGGCGCCCCTCAGCGACGCCGAGTGGCGCACACGGCTGTCCGGCGCTGCCCGGCCGGCCTGGGTGGCGCCATTCGTGTCGAAAGCGATCCTCTCGTGCCCGCCCAAAGACCCTTATTGAGACTGGCCTTTTCCGCGCTCGCCGTTCTGCTCGCGCCGATGGGGCCAACTTTCGTCCGTGCGCAGCAGCCTACCGCTTCGCCCTCGGTTGCACCCGCGCCCACGCGGCAGGAGCCGGAAATACGGTTGCTGTTTACCGGCGACGTTCTTCTCTCCCGCCAGGTCGCCGCGGAAATTCGCCTCAAGCGCCAGTCTCCGTGGACAAATCTGGGCGACCTGTTCCGCTCCGCCAATTGGGTGGGCGGCAACTTGGAAGGCGCCGTGGGTGACGCCTCCGCGTGTGCCGGGTCTTCAGAGAGGTCGCCATGCTTTGACGTCGATGCCTCGTTGCTGCCCCTGGCGCGCGCCGCCGGTTTCACGGCCCTCGGCAGCGAGAACAACCACGCCGGCGACCTCGGTGCGGCCGGCCGCGAATCCACCCGCCGAGCGCTCGCTGCTTCCGGGCTTTTGCCGCTCACTTTTGAGGCTTCGCCAGCCTTCCTGCGCTTCGGCGCGACGACTGTGGCGGTGGTCTCTATCAGCACCATTCCTGACCACCAGGGAAAGCCCGAAGAATTGCCCAGCACCGCACTCGACCAAAAACTGCGGCTGGCGCGTGCGCTCGCCAACGTGGTGGTGGTTTCGATTCACTGGGGCAGTGAGCTTCTCGATTGGCCGAACGATCAGCAACGCAGCCAGGCGCAGTGGCTCGTGGCGCGTGGGGCCGACGTGATCCTCGGGCACCACCCTCACGTCGTGCAGGAGCCGGAGTGCGTGTCCGGCAAGCCCGTCTTCTTTTCGCTCGGCAACCACGTCTTTGACCAGAAATATCCGGCGACCAAAGAGGGCGTGATCGCCGATTGTCGGATTCGCGGCGGGCGCGTGCTCTGCGGCGCGCTGCGCACCCAGACGGCGAGCGCTTCCAGCTTTCCGGAAGCGGCCGCGGATGATCCCGCCGCTCACCAAGCGCTGGCCGCTTGCCCGGAACAACTCCGTCCCACTCTGACGGTCTCAGGTTTCGCGCTTCGCCCCCAGCCTTCCTCACCCGCAGACCCATCCGGCGAAATCTGGATCGAGGGTTTCGTCCCCGGATCGCCCAGCGGACAACGAGCATGGCGAACGCGGCCGGCGCCGGTCCTTTCGCTGGAGGCGGGGTCCTTCGAGGGCGCACCAGGGCCACCCCTCTTGCTTTCACTCGAAAGGCATGCCTCGCCCATCGATTCCGAGCGCGACCCGCGGCCCTATGTGTACGAAGTCGGCTCACACGGCTTCATCGCGCGTTGGCGCGGGGCGGCGCTGGCTTGGCCCTTGCTCGACGCGCGGCTGCTGCCCGGGTCGGGGGGCGTGCTGTGCGCTCTGCATCGCCGCGACTCGTTCCTGGTGCTCTCACCCGAATCGAAGGGTACACGCGTGGCCGCCTACCGCTGGAATGGTTTCGGCTTCGATGGCATCACCGACCCGGGAATCGTCTCCCAATGCCACGCCCTGTTTGACCAGGAAGGAGTTGCCGACCCCCCACCGCAACCGTAAGGCGCTGAAACCTAGTGTTCTTGAAGACACCCCCATCGGCTCTATTCAAATTCCGAGCAAGACATGAAGTATCCGCAACGGGGGCAAAGCATCTTGCAGCGATGGGATTCGAGGCGGGTGGAGCAGACGGGGCAGAACTGGTTGGGAAACTCCGGGGTGGGTGGGGAGTTGGCGGGCTGGGGAGTGTCTTCACTCATGATCGTGTTTCCCTCACGCGTAGTGTTCGGCAATGAAGGCGCGCAGGCCCTCGTAGGCGCGCGTCAGCGTGGCCTCATCAGGCAGGAAGACGATGCGGATGTGCTTGGTTCCAGGCGCCTGGCCGAAGCCCGTGCCATGCACCATGAGCACGTGCCTTTCCCGCAGCAACTGCTTCACAAAATCTTCGTCGCTGTCAGGAATGTCGATTCGGGGAAAGGCGTAAAACGCTCCGCGCGGCGCCACGCAACTCATGTGGGGCGTCGTGCGGCAGGCGCGAACGGTCAGGTCGCGCCGGGCGCGCAGTTTAGCACGAACCTCGGTCAAGTGATCCTGCGGGCCTTCCAAAGCGGGGCGCACGGCAAACTGCTGCGGATGGTTCGAGCACAGCCGCGCGCGCAGCAATTGGTGGATCCCTTCGAGGTAGGGCTTGACGGCCGCCGCCTCGCCGCTGACCACTCCCCAGCCCACTCGCCAACCGGGAACCAGGTAGGACTTGGAGAGTCCATTGAGGCTCACCACGGGGACGTCCGGCGCCAGGGTGGCCAACGTGGTGTGCGGCTCGCCGTCCAGAATCAGCTTGTCGTAAATTTCGTCAGCGAAGACCACCAGGTTGTGCTGCCGGGCGAGCTCCGCGATGCGCTCCAAGGTTGGGCGCGAGTAAACCGCTCCCGTGGGGTTATTGGGATTGCTCACCACAATGGCGCGCGTGCCGGAATTGATCTTGCGCGCGATGTCTTCCAGGTCGGGTTCCCATTCATTCCGCTCGTCGAGCAGATAGGAATTGGGCTGCGCGCCAAGTTTGGCGAGAACCGCCGAGTACAGCGGGTACTCAGGGCTGGGTGTCAGAACGTTTTCCCCCGCGTTCACCAGCGCTGTCAGGCAAATGTCCAGGGCTTCGCTCACCCCGGCCGTCAGGAAAACACTTTGAATGTTGCGAATTCCTCTGCGCTCAGCTTCCGCGCGGATCGCCTCCGCGGCTTCGGGAATGCCCAGCGACGGAGCGTAGCCATTCTTGCCGTCACGCATGGCCTTTTCCACGGCTTCGATCAGATGGGGAGGGGTGCGGAAATCGAAGTTGAGGGGATCACCGATGTTCAGGGGAAGGATGGTCTTGCCTTCCCGCGCCAGTTGCTCTGCCAGCACAGCCATGTCGCGAATGGCATAGCGAACGCGCTCAAGCCGTGCGGCGGCGTGGACAACATGGAGATTTTCCAGGGATTGGCTCATGGACATTACCTGTGTGAAAGCCCTCGGGCGATGAGCCCAGCGCCGGCGGGGCAAGGTGCACCCTCATTCACCATCATAGCGCGCCGGGAAACCTTACTGCTGTTTCTTTTTCTTAAACAACCCCACGATGCCGCGCACGGTATTCACATCTTGCTGTGCGGCGGCCGCTGGCGCGGCGGCTGGTCCCCCCGCGCCGCCTTTCAGGGAGAACTTGGGTTTGGCGAATGTACCGCCGACGGTGAAAGGAAATGTCATCTTGCCATTGGCAAACTTGGCGCCGGCCAAGCCCCCCAGAACATTGGCCAGCGGATTGGTGCCGCTGGCGGCAAGACTGGCGTCGCCCTGGTAATCCAGGCTCCCATCGCCCGCTGTGGTCATGCTGCCGGAGCCATCCACATCCACGCCGTTGCCGACCACGGTTATCTTGTTGCTCGAGAGCCTGGCGTCAGCGATATGGAAATCCGCGGTTATGGAAGAGAACGACGAGGGGTCGCCATTGGCGGGGCCGACGCTGGCCGTTTTCGCCAGGGTACGCAGATTGCTGCCGAGCTGCAAACTGGGCATTTGGCCGTTGCGAATGCTCGCCTGGCCGGAACCGGTGATTCCTGCCAAGGGATCGGATGAGTGAACGACGATGCCGCTCAACTTGGCGGTGCCATCCAGAGTTCCGGTCATCATGCCCTTGGCTTGGGGAAACGCGGCCAGAAATTCCGCGACATTGACGCCTTTGATCCGAGCGTCCGCGCGGTAAGCCAGATGGGCGCCTCCGAAATTCAGGGAAAGATTTCCCGTGGCGCTGCCGCCGTAGCACTTCAAATCCAGATCGTCAAAGAAGACCTGCTTGGGAAAGAGGCGGATCTTGGATTTCAACTTGGTGACGACGATTGGGCCAAACTGCGACGCATCGATCTTGATGTTTCCCTGCGCCACCGCCGGCCCTTCCGGATCTGCGGCGTACACAACCATGTTGAGCATACCGGCCAAGGCGGCAAGTTCGCCCGGCGCGGATTTGGGCTCCCTGAGCGATGCAGTGGTCATGGCATTCAAGTTCACGTCGTGCAAATCGATCGAGGCGCCGTGGACCTCCATGAGCGCAGGGCCCGGCACTCCTGACGCCAGCAGGCTCGCTGCCGCAAACTCCCCCCGCGTGACGGTGAGTTGGGAGATAATCCCCAGCGTGAACGATGCACTACTGTCTCCCGGCGGATCGGGCGGCGGGTCTGCTTTGGCGGATGGGTTTTCAAAGTTCCACTTGCCGTGAGTGTCCTCCAACATGTCAAGCGTCAGATCGTCCAGCTCCAGGGAAGTTATTTCCACCTTGCGATGCATCAGGGCAAAAGCATTAACCACCGCGTAAATCTTCTTGGCTTTGACAAAATCGCCCGTGGGGAAGCCGGTGGGATTTCCCAAAGAGAAATCATCCACGCGAATGGCAACTTCCGGAAGGATGGTCAGAGCCAGGCGCCCGATTTGGGCGGGTTTCCCGGTCTCCTGCTGAATTTGCGCGGCTACCTGTGGCCGGTAGCGATCGATATCGAAAATCATGGGAATGATGATGGCCAACCCCACCACGATGAGGACCAGCACGACCAGCAGAACGAGTGCAACCTTCTTCCCTTTGGACATGGAGCGTTCTCCTGTAGAATTTTGCAGATGGGTCCAGACGGCTACCCACGGCCCCTACCCAAAGGGCCGCCCCGAAATCGGCAATCAAAATATTACAGCGTTTTTTCCTCCGGTGCTCGTTCACGGCGCGGGGTTGGTCTTCGCGGGAGGGGAAACACGGGTGAACTTGGCGGAGTAATAGTCAAAGAACGCTTTCCCCGGCGGAGCCACCTGTACGGTCTCGGTGAAGTCGTCGGGCGAGGTTCGCGCCCAGATCCTTCGAAAGAGCCATCCCGGCGGAGGGGAGTCGCCACCCTCGGGATTCAGGTGAATGTCAGGCCCCTCCACCGTCAATCGGTAGCGCGTGATGAATCCGGTGCTGGAGAATACCCGGAGAATGAATCCGGTCCCGTCGGGGCTGACGCTGAGGATCCCCATCCACGATTCCTTGGTGGCCGGCACGGTTCGGGTGGCCGCAAGCGAGACCGCGCCGCGAAAAACCAGGAAATGTTTTTCCAGGTCGGGGCCGACGGAGAGTTGCACTTCGCCGGGCGGGGTGTTAGGGAGGGTTTTGCCAGTCCATCGACCTTGCAACCAATCGAGCGTGGAGAAATCCGGCAGCGTGGGGATAGGGATTTGATATTGCACGGGGGGCTTGTCCTTGGCCGCCGAGGTGGCTCCGGCCAGCGCGCAAGTCAAGGCCAGAATCAGTGCGCGCACGAGTGTTCCCCCACGAGCTTTTACACGATGCGGCGAAGGTGCATGCGGGCGGATGTTCAATTCCTCCTGATGATTCCTCGTTTCCGGTTCAGATCGGCGCGGCAGATAGCGCCAGCTCATGGCGAAGGATGACAAGTGTCGCGAATCGTCACCAAGGGGCTGCGGACGCAAGAAACAGATGCGCTCTGGGCCATCTTCAGGTTGCCAGCCCAGGCGGGACGAGGCCTTTTTCTCTCAGCAATTGCAGGAGCAAATTCAGCATGTCCGTAGTGGTGATAATGCCTTTTATTTCGCCGTCTTCGACCACCGGCAGACACCCGATGCGGCGGTCGTAGAGTATTTGGGCGGCTTCGTAAACGGTTTTGTCGGGCTCGATGGTAATCGGATCACGGGTCATAATCTTGGAAAGCGGCGTGGCTTCCATCAGCCGGTTGTACTCGTCCGGAGGAATCCCTGAGAGGATCGACGGCGTGTAATGTTTCAAGTCCCTCTCCGTGACAATACCCACCAGTTGCTTGCCGTTCAGAATCGGAATATGACGGAGGCTGGAGCGGGCAAAGACGAGCGTCGCGTCCAACAGCACATCATCCTCGCGCAGGATGGTGAGATCGGTTGTCATGAAGTCACGCACCAGCATAGGGATGTACTTTGGCAGGGAGGCATAGCTGGTCCCCCCTTCAGCGGCGGTGGAAACAGGATGGTCCGCCTCGGTCCATCTGTCCTCCGGAAATTTGATCTCCCAAAACCCTGGCGGCTCCGTGATTTCAAAGCCGATTTCGAAACCGCGGTCTCTTGCCCCCGCGCGAGTCCACACCACGCGGCCGCGCGTGAATCGCTGCTTGTTCCGCATGCGAATATCCAGCGTCGTGCCGATCGGAAATTGCTGGCGGCTGCGGATCATCCCGCCATGCAGGCTGATGACCAGCGTTTCCACGGGTTCCCATTCATCGGTAGCGGGCGCATTGACCGGATTGATGTAGAGCGGCACCCGCATGACGATACGCAGGCTGCGTCGCCGGACTATCCGTTCTGTGGAAACCCCTTCCATCGGTGCCACCAGGAAGAATCGCTTGGGATCTTAGCCAATTTCTCCAGCTATCATAGCACAAGGTTTCGCACTTGCAAGCTTGACGGGGCCGGAAGTGGCTCCGTCTAGCCTTTTGTAGCGGGGGGGTTACCTCGCCCCATGGCGGCGTAAAGCCGCAACTGCACCACTACCCAGAAAAAAGTTCCTTTAGGCCGTTCTCGGAAGCCTGTGTTAAAATCCTACTCTCTCAGGGAAAAACAACATGGCACATGACGACGGGCGGCTTCTGGTCGCTTCGATTATTGGCTTCGGAGGGGGCATCTACACCTTCCTGAAGGGATTCCGCGAGTACCGGAAGTATCGGCTGGTGGCGGACACCCCCGAGATTCGCATTCGCAGCGTCCCCATGGGATTGGTGCAAATCCGCGGCGAGGCGCGCGCGGAGGAAACGCTTCTCAGCCCCATTACCCACACCCCCTGCTATGTCTTCAAGGTGGTCGTCGAGCAGTGGCATACGGAGTCCCGCGGCGGGGGCGAGTGGAAGCATTTGGCCACCGACATCAAGAGTGTGAAATTCGACCTCCAGGATGCCTCGGGGAATGTGTTGATCGACCCCACCAACGCCGAACTCGATTTGCCGCGCGGGCCCACACGCGAGGTGCGCAACAGCGGGTCCGGCGCTTCCTCCGGCTCCAGCGCACAGGCGCAAGGTGCGGCGGCTTCCGGCGCGCCCGCGACGGACATGGAGCTGCTTCAGTACGTCGAGCAGGCACGCTTGCGGCACTTTACCCAGATGGTGGGACGGGGCGTCAGCTTGGTCAGTCACGGCAGGGACGCGGCTCACGCGCCGCAACGGCAGTCTTTCTTGAATATGCTCGCGGACCCCACCGGCGCCGGGGCGGAAGCGTTCCAAGCCCAAATGATGAGGGCCCTACTGGCTCGGCACGACCCGAGCGGGGAGACCACCGGGCTCGCGTTGGAAGTCTGGAAGCATCCGCAGGGGACGCCGGAGTTTGAATCCGCCCTCGTGCAGTTCGCCCAGGCTTACGGCCGCGCAATGCCTTCCGCCCTGCACGCCCCCGATGCTTCAACCGTGCTGGCGCAGGTTCGCCAGCACCCGCAAATATTGGCCATAGTCGCCCTCGTGGCGGGAACCGCCGAGCCGCAGGCAGAGGCGGAGGCCGAAAAGGCGCGCCAAGTCGCCCTGGCTTTTGGGCGCGAACACCTTGCGGCGATGACCGGGCAGCAAGCCTCGGCCGCCAGCGGCCACTACCGCCTCACGGAGTACTGCTTGTTGCCCGGCCATACCTACGATGTCACCGGCACTTGCGCTGAAAATCCCCACCCGCGGGACGAGTACGACCGCAACATCATCTTGAAAGGAACGAACGAGTCGACCTTTTTGATTTCCTCCCGAACGGAGAAGGAAGTCCAGTCCTGGCTGTGGAAGCAATCCTTGTGGATGATCTTGGGCGGCGCGGCCCTGGCGGTTGTTTGTCTGGCGATCCTACTGGGGAAGCTCGGCCTGCTGTGAAGGCCCTTCAGGGAGCAATGCGACTCTGGTGGGTTGGGGGTTCACAGCGGCTCCTCGACGTAACCCACCCCTTCATGGCGGTAAGTCAAGATTAGCAGCCCGCCCGACAATTTGTCGTCTTGACTCCGGCATTACCCAGGCGAATACTTCGCGCGTGAAGGTCCTGGCGCTTGTAAGTTCGTTCTTGCGGCCGCGACCATCGGCGCGGTGAGCGCGAGCCTGCAACAGTCTGCGGCGCCTCTCCAGGTACCCATACCTCCGCTCCGCCTATCGCCTTCGGAAATCGAATTCTACAAGCGCGCTCAGACGCTAATCGATTGGACCCCACGGCAGATTCGCAAGTGCCCTTCTCTGCGCAAGCTCCGGCCTCCCGGCAGCCAGGATCAACTGCCGATGGTTCTCGAGCGCGTCGGCCAAACCGCTACCCGCTTCCGTTACTTTGGAATCCAGAAGATTCGGAACCGAGAATGTCATACCGTTGGGGTGATCGCCGCCCTTGGCTGCCTCTCGCTCAAATCCCTTGCTGCCAAGTTTGAATTTAGCTCCCTCGCCCCCTTGGGGGTGACGGGGGACCGCAAGGCGGTGGGTGAGGGGGTCGAATATGGGAAACGGTCAGCTTAAGTGCACAGCATTGTGGCTAATCCGGCAGCACTCGCTTCAGCGCTTCCAGTTCCGGTTCGCCGGGGCCGAGGGGCAATTTCACTTTGCCGCGCTGGACGGCTGAGCGGCAGATGGCCATCATGATTTCGAGGTCTTTGTAGGCGCTTTCACCGTTGCAGGGGTGAATTTTTGTCTCGTCGTCGAGCCAGTCCACCATTTCCTGCACGTACGGCCCCATATCGTGTTCGTAGTCCATGCTGCCGGGGCCGGACATCGCGCCGTGGCGCGTCGCGGCGCGCCAGCCGCCGCCCGTCAAGACTTCCGCAAAGCCTTCGCTGCCTTGCGCGCCGATGCGGCACTTGCGCCACCAATACTCCACCTCCGGCACGTCGGGAGCGCCATCGCCACTTTCCACGATGCCGCGCACGCCGTTCGCAAACTGAATCAGCCCGCCGATGTAGTCAGGCGAAGGGTGATTGTCCGTAAACTTTGATTTCCCGTGTGCCTGCCCGACCACCCATTCGGCCTCGGCGTAGTCGTTGTACCAGCGCGTGTAGTCAATGAGGTGCGTGAGCATGTGCATCATCCAGCCCGTGGCAGTGGCGTAAACGGTGTGCACGCGGCCGATGGCGCCGCTCGAGATAATCTCCTTCACCTTCTTATAGTGTTCGCCGTAGCGGTGCTGATGGCTGACCACGGTCTTCACGCCTGCCGCGCGCGTGAGCTTCATCATCTCCAGCGCTTCGTTGGTAGAAAGCGCCGTGGGTTTTTCATAGGCAATGAGCTTCACGCCCGCCTCCACGCCCGCGCGGATCATGGGCAGGCGCAGGTCAGGCAGCGTGCAGAAGCAGAAAATATCAGGGCGGGTTTTCTTCACCAGCGCGGCGGCGTCGGCACTGGTTTCGCTGACGCCGAATTTCTTGGCCGCGGCCTCCAGACGCCCGGCGTCGATATCGCACAGGCCCACCAGCTTGAAGCGGCCGTTCTTCTGGAAAGCATCGGCATGGTGCGTGCCGCGCTTCCCCATGCCAGCAACGACGACGGTGTAGTTTTGGTTTGCGTTCATGGAATGACTCCTCGGGACACGGGACACGGGGTTCGGGCTGAAGGGTAAAATGTAAAGTTTAAAGGAAAAAGGGTACAGCACAAGACGACATAAAGGTCGGCGCAACTTTACACTTTACACCTTATCATTTTCCCGTTTCCCGTGTCCCGTGTCCCGATTCCTGTCCCAGGCGACGGTGGCGTCAATGACCGCCTGCACTTCCTCGCGGGCCAGCTCCGGGAACATGGGCAGGGAGAGCACCCGCGCCGCCGATGATTCCGCATTCTTCAGCGAGCCCACAATGCGCGCGTCCTTGCCCCAGGGGAATCCTTCCTGCTGGTGAATGGCGATGGGATAGTGGGTGAGCGCGGTGATGTCCCGCTCCTTCAGGTATTCCTGAAGGCTGTCGCGTCCCTCGGTTTCGACAATATAAAGATGATAGATGTGCCGGTAGCCAGGCTGCGCGGTGGGCAGCTTCAGCGACGTGCCCTTCAGGCCCTCGTCGTACTGCTTCGCGAAGCCGCGGCGCAGGTCGTTCCACCTGTCGAGTTGCTTCAACTTGACGCTCAGCACTGCCGCGTGCAGGTCATCCAAGCGGCTGTTGTATCCCATGCTGTGCACGGAGCGCTTCACCGAGCCGTGATTGCGCAGCTTGCGAACGCCTTCGGCGATGTCGGCGCGATTCGTCACGACGGCGCCGCCGTCGCCGAAGCAGCCCAGATTCTTCTGAATGATGAAGCTGGTGCACATGGCGTCCGAAAGCTCACCCAGGGTGAAGTCCGGGCCGCGCGCCCCCAACGCCTGCGCATTGTCTTCGATAACAAAAAGCTTGTGCTTCTTGGCGATTTCCGCCACGGCGCGCATTTCGGCGGGCTGGCCGTAAAGGTGTACCGGCACGATGGCCTTGGTCTTGGGCGTGATGGCCGCCTCGATCAAGTTCACGTCGATATTGCAAGTCTTGGGGTCGCAATCGACGAAGACGGCCGTCGCCCCGGCGATCCAGATGGCCTCGGCGGTGGCAAAGAAGGTATTCGCCGTGGTGATGACTTCATCGCCGGGACCGATCCCCAGCGCCATGAACACTAACCAGAGCGCGTCCGTGCCGGAGTTCACGCCCACCGCTTCCTTCGTGTTGCAGTATGCCGCCAGGTCTGTTTCGAACTGCTTCAGCTTGGGCCCCATCACATAACTGCCGCTTTCGAGAACTTCACGGATGGCCGCGTCGATTTCACTTTTCAGGTTGTGGTACTGCCGAACGTGGCCATAAAAGCCAACATTCACGGACGCCATAAGAACCCTCCACGGTGTCCCTGGATATATTGTTTGCGCAGATTAGAGGACTCGAGCGCCACAGACAACTCGCTGCCCTGCGATAGACTTCGCCCCCAACTCATTTGCAAAACTATTACGTTATAGCACAAGATGCTCGGCATTCTCGGCCATATTTTAATGAAATCACTACAAACTGGACTGCCCGGCCGCGCCCTTGGCTTGAGCGGAATTTCTGAGAAATTAAAGCCTGCGCCGGACCTCTCACCATTGAGGGGATGGGCGGGGCTGAAGAGAGAAAACCCGGAACGCGATGATTTTCGTAGGGGCGGTTTGGGGACCCCCCGTTTTTGACGGCGCTGTACCGGGCCCCGAAGGAGACCGTGGGAAAAGCTTCGCAGCGGCCCCCTTCACCCGATTTCACCTCGTCACCGGTTCTCTTCAACGAAACGTCGTAGGAGTGATCTGAGCTGGTCGCGCACCCGGCGGAATTCCGCCAGCGTTTTCTCTTCTGAGCCCTGGATGGCGGCGGGGTCATCGAGGCTCCAATGGATGCGCTTGGTGGCGGCCGGAAAGATGGGGCAACTCTCCTTGGCGTTGTCGCAGACGGTAATCACATAATCGAAAGCCTGCCCCGCGAACTCGTCCACGGATTTCGACCGGTGGCCCGAGATATCGATTCCGATTTCCTTCATGACCTCAACCGCAGTGGGATTCAGTCCCGTGGGCTGGGCTCCCGCGCTAAATATGTCGAAGCGATCGCCGGCGAGACGCCGCAGGAATCCCTCCGCCATTTGGCTGCGGCAGGAGTTTTCCGTACAAACAAACAACACCTTGGTCTTGATCATGGTTCCCCCTCACTGTCCCTTTGAATGCTTGTGCCGCCAGTTGTGTAAGAGCGGCGCGACAGAGCTGATTGCCTGCGAACCGCCTTGCCTGCGCCCACTTACCCTGCGGAGGCATTCTGCGCGCTTCCGCTAGCCGGAAACCAGTGACGCGTGCGATTGCAGACGGAACAGACAGAGAGCATCACTGGAACTTCGATCAAGACTCCGACGACCGTGGCAAGTGCGGCCCCCGAACCGGGACCAAACAAGGCGATGGCCGTGGCCACGGCAAGTTCAAAAAAGTTGCTCGCACCAATGAGGGCCCCAGGGGCCGCAACGGAGTACTCAACCTTGAACAAGCGCATCAGGCCGTAAGCAAGGGAGGAATTGAAATAAACCTGGATGAGAATGGGCACCGCGATGAGGAGAACATGAAAGAACCTGCCGGTGATGTTGTCCGCCTGAAAAGCGAAGATGAGCACCAAGGTGGCGAGCAGAGCACCGATGGTGACGGGTGCGAATTTCGGCAGCAAGGTTCCTTCGAACCAAGTCTTCCCGTAGTGGCGGATGAACCAGGCGCGGAAGATGGTCCCGGCGGACAGGGGAATCACAATGAAGGCGATGACCGAGTACAACAGAACGATGAACGGCACCGAGAGAGAAGACGCGCCGCTCACGAGGAATCTGACAATTGGCGCAAAAAGGAAC
>Ga0315282_10003640_pt1 | contig 27578 bp, 22 predicted proteins | sample YL17G07_20_MG_FD_203693 | JGI IMG/M metagenome (GOLD analysis project Ga0315282, IMG submission 203693) | Sediment microbial communities from Yellowstone Lake, YNP, Wyoming, USA - YL17G07_20 | ecosystem: Environmental > Aquatic > Freshwater > Lake > Sediment | place: USA: Wyoming | collected...
GGAAGCCTATCAATGGTATCTGGACATCAGGCGGTACGGATCGGCGCCTCACTCAGGTTTTGGGCTTGGTGTCGAGCGCACTGTTGCTTGGATTTGCGGCATTCACCATATTCGAGAAACTATTCCGTACCCCAGGACAATGACGCGAATATATCCATAAATCAAATTTGGGCGAGGGCTGAAAAAATGTTTGACAATTTCATTAAAATAAAAGTAGCATTACATCAATTTCCGCGAACTCCGTTGTAAGAGAACGAGCTGACCATGACGCTCGGTAATGTCTATTTTGCCTGTTTTATCGCTGGGATCGTTTTTGCCGTATTCCAATGGCTGTTCTCCCATTTAGGCGGCGACCATGCCGGAGATTATTCTTCAGATTCCAGTGCTGGCGGACATGCTGGAGCAGATCATTCCATTGATCACGGCGAAGCTCATGTCACTCCCATCTCCCCCAATGTTCTGGCGGCATTTCTGACTTGTTTCGGCGCCGGCGGGATGATCTCGACCTGGGCTTTGGGGTATGGACTCATACGCAGCCTTGTGGTGGCATTGCCTTGCGGCTTTATTTTCGCTGCAGTGTTTTATTACGCCATAAAATTGTTGTTTTCAGTCACGCAAGCCAGTTCAGAGGCAAAGGTAGCAGATTTAATCGGTGAAATGGCTGAGGTTTCGGTCCCTATTACAGAAGATAGCGTCGGTGAAATCGTTTATGCTTGGTTGGGAACCAGGTATATGGCGCCGGCCAAATCGTCCGATGGAAAACCGATCGAAAGAGGCCAAAAAGTTATCATCGAAAAAGTTGAAAGCGGAATTTATACCGTTCGCAGAATTTAGCGAAATTATATATAGCCGATAGGAGAATTGATGATGAATGTATCGATGAGTGTTTCTTCAATAATGATATTAGGCATTGTAGGCTCGATTTTCACCTTATTCCTTTTGATCATCGCAATTGCCAGGAGATATAGGAAAGTCGGGCCCAATGAGGTGCTTGTTATTTCCGGATTGAATCACATTTACGTCGATTCTCAGGGTAGAAAGCATAAAGTCGGGTATCGCCTTAAAAAAGGCGGCGGTGCATTCGTTTGGCCGCTGTTGGAGAAAGCTCAGATTCTGTCCTTGGAGATAATGACCCTGGATGTGAATACTCCCGAAGTTTATACCGAACTAGGCGTCCCGGTTTTCGTTGATGGCGTAACTCAAATAAAGATCAAAGGAGATGATGAATCAATCAGAACAGCGGCTGAGCAATTTCTATCAAAAAATAAACAAGAAATCATGAACGTCGCTTTGCAAACCGTCGAAGGCCATCTGCGCGCGATATTGGGCACTATGACGGTCGAAGATATCTATAAGAAACGTGAGGCGTTTTCGATCAATGTGCAAGAGATGGCTGCGACGGATTTGGCAAACATGGGTCTTCAGATCGTCAGCTTCACTCTTAGAGATATTCGTGACAAACAGGAATATTTATCCGCATTGGGCAAGCCGAGAATAGCGGAGGTCAAACGAGACGCCACGATAGCGCAGGCTTTGGCTGATCGGGATTCGACCATTCGCAGCGCAGGGGCGAAGCAAGAAGGGGAGACCGCGCGGCTTCAGGCGGAAACGAAGATCGCTGAGGCAAACAAAAATTACAATCTGCAAAAGCAACAATACGAATCCGAGGTCGAGTCTAAGCGGGCTGAAAAAGATTTGTCCTACGATCTGCAGAAATTCAAGAAAGGGCAGGCGGTAAAAGCAGAAGAAGTGCAAATTGAAGTTGTTGAAAAAGAAAAGCGGATTCAGCTTCAGGAAAAAGAAATTGAGCGTAAAGAGCGAGAGCTGGTGGCCATGGTGAAAAAACCGGCTGAGGCCGATCGTTATAGAATCGAGCAGGAAGCCGAGGCTGCAAAGTTTTCCGCTATTACGGAAGCTGAGGGCCATGCCCAGGCGATTAGGCAACAAGGTTTGGCTGAAGCTGAAATAATAAAAGCCAAAGGTCTGGCGGAGGCTGACGCCGAAAAAGCAAAAGGCCTGGCCGAGGCCGAGGTCATCCGCGCCAAAGGTCTTGCTGAAGCGGAGGCCATGATGAAGAAGGCGGATTCGTGGCAGTATTACAATCAGGCCGCCATCATTCAGATGATTGTCGAGGAATTGCCGACTTTGGCGAAAGCCTTTGCAGAGCCTTTGGCGAAAACCGGTTCGCTGACTATTGTCAATACCGGTGAAGGCACTGCGGCATCCAAAGTGCCGAATGAAATAGCGACAATGCTGGCCCAATTGCCCCCGATCATCCAAACTATGACTGGCGTGGATCTAAAAGCATTTTTAAGCAAATTGCCCGAAATTAAACCAATCTTCAAAGAGCAAAAGGAAGAGAAGGAAGGGCAAACGAAAACATCCACAGAATGAATTTAACAGTCGCCATTCCTTTCTGTAGAAGGATAGGGTCCGCCCCTTATCAAATTAAATTCCGATAGAATTGGATAGAACTTTGCTATTCTAAATCATATCGATATAAAATCTATTGTTTTACACATAATCGGAAGTTGAATGATCAAGCGTGTCGTTTTTTACAGCCTTTTTGTTTTCATCATTGCATTTTCTGCCGGAAGGGCGGAGGCGCGCCGCGCGATTATTACAAATGCGTCAGCGCAAGTTACGAAACAACAAATTATTTTATTTTTTCAGGTAGACGGCGTATTCACATCAAAATTGGACGAAGCGGTTCGATCGGGTATCCCAATCGGAATTACCTATACGATTGAGCTGTTTCGAGATATGAAAGGCTGGTTTGACGAGAAAATTGCGGTGTGGGCCATCAACCGAACTCTGCAATACGATGCTGTCCGATCTGATTACGAATTAAATCTAGGCATTGAAAAAACCCCTATTTATGTAAAAGATTATGAAAAGGCCAAAGCACTTCTTGTGTCTTTCGATCATATACCGATCCTCTCTACAAGCGCTCTGAAACCCGGAATGCAATACTTCTTCAAAGTCAGGGCGCAGCTCTCGCCTATCAATCTGCCGCATTTTGTGGATTCTTTACTGCTGTCGCGCGCGCCCTGGGATTTCGATACGGCGCCGATGCGGGTGGATATCAAATTGGAGCAATCAAGCGGAGGCGAGCAATGAGAACAAATCATCAATTGCCGCCGACGCATTCTGATATTCACGATCAGGAAAGACGCAGAGTCATCAAAGAACTCTGGATAATCGGTGCGGTCGCTTTGTTCATAGGGATTCTTTTCATTCTCGAAGCTGTAATATTTCATGGCCAGGGAAATCTGCCGTTTTGGAACAACATTCTGTTTTTCGCTCTGATCAACACCAATTTGCTTTTGATCTGTGTTCTTCTGTTTCTCATTTTCCGGAACCTTGCAAAACTGGTATTCGAGCGCCGGGCTCAGATTCTTGGGTCAAAATTAAAAACGAAACTCGTAGCGGCGTTCGTTAGTTTCGCGCTCATTCCGACAATAATTATGTTCTATGTTTCGATGTCGTTCATTACACGATCTTTGGAACGATGGTTCAGTCTTCGTATCGAGACAAGCTTGGAACAGAGCATCGTGCTTGCGCAGACTTATTACAAAACACAGGAAGAAAAAGCGGTTTTCTTTGTTCAAAGTATGACCAGGCATCTGACTCCATTAATGTCCGGCATTACGAAATCCGGAGTCACTGATGCGTTGCTGGACAAGGCATCTAAAATTATTGTGGAAAAGAGGGCTGAATATCTGCTGGATGGCGTCGAATTATACATCAGGCCGGATTCGTTGCCCGCCATAGAATCCTGGCAAGAGGGCAAGGCTCCTGCTGAGAAAAAGCCCATAACCGCTTTTCTTTTGCAAGTCATCTCCGGCGGACCGAATACGCAAATATTCCGTTTTCACAACGGTGAGATTGTTTTGGCAGCTTCGCCGTTGTTTTCTGCAAAGGAAAGGACCAAGGAATTTGCGCCGGTCGTTGTCGTAGGCTATTGGATTCCCAAAAAAATCATTCAAAACGCGGATCAGATCAAAAAGGTAGTCGAAGAATATCGCCAATTGCAGGTTCTGGAGACGCCGTTAAAAACGAGCTATATGGTTATTCTTGCCATGATTTCGCTTTTTCTTGTTTTTGGCGCGACTTGGTTCGGGTTCCGGCTTGCAAAGGGAATTTCCGTGCCGATCAGCAAGTTGGCCGAATATACGCTTAGAGTCGCCTCGGGAGACTTGGATTTTGTGATTGACATCGACTCAACTGACGAGATCGGCACCTTGGTTTCAGCTTTCAACAAAATGAAAGAAGATTTGCGGAGTTCGCGTTATGCCCTTGAAGCCGCAGCCAAGAATCTCACGGAAAAGAATGTAGAGATCGACAGCCAAAGAAGATATTTGGATTTCATACTGCGAAATGTGACGGTCGGTGTGATCAGCATTGACCAGACTGGTCGAATCAGCACTATCAACCCGGCGGCCAGGGTGATTCTCGGATTGATTGATAAAGATCCGATCGGCTGGCATTATCGAGAAATCTCTCATGTGTTTCCATCGGATATTATCGAGAAATTCAGAGAAGAACTGGCTGTGGAACTCAGGGGCCATGCCAGCCGCCAGCTTGAAATTTCCGTCAACGGGCAAAACAGGATGATACAGGTTGTCATCAGCGTGCTTCGAGATGACCAGGACAGAGCGCAGGGTGTGGTATGCCTGCTGGAAGATCTGACGGATACGATCAAAGCGCAAAGAATGTCAGCATGGCAAGAAGTCGCTCGACGTATCGCCCATGAAATAAAGAATCCGCTTACCCCGATCCAATTGGCCGCTCAGCGCCTTAAAAAACGCTATGCTTCGCGGCTTGCAGCCGACGACACCGTGTTTATCGATTCGACCACGACGATTATCAAACAGGTTGAGACGATTAAAAATCTGGTTAAGGAATTTTCGGATTTTTCCAGAATCGCCGAAGCCAGACCGGTTCTCGCCGATTTGAACGGGATCATTTCCGAGGTGGTTATTCTTTATTCCGAAGCGCACAAATCGATTCGTTTCATAGCTGAAAAGAATGAATCTCTGCCGCAAATCATGCTGGATCCGGAACAAATCAAAAGGGTTTTTATTAATCTTTTGGACAACGCAGTGGCCGCGATCACGGCAAAAGGCGAAATTAAGATCGACACCGCATTGATTGAAAAAGGAAAAATCGTTCGGATTGTAGTGGCCGACAACGGGGTCGGGATACCTGAAGAGTACAAATATCGAATATTTGAGCCTTACTTTTCGACTAAAAAGATGGGGACAGGGCTTGGGCTTGCCATAGTGAATCGAATCATACGGGATCATTACGGCACAATAAAACTCGAAGAGAATTCGCCGAAGGGAACTCGAGTCGTCATTGATCTGCCGATCCGTGATGTCAAACCCGTAAATGAAGGAGATGAAGTTGCTCGAGACGATTCTGATAGTTGATGATGAAAGAGAGATTCTTGCGACTTTAGGCGGCATTATTGAAGATGAAGGGTACAAGGTTTTAAAGGCCGTTGACGGAGAATCCGCTTTATCATTGGTCGAGCGGCATTTGCCGGACCTGGTCATTCTGGATATTTGGATGCCGGGGACTGACGGAATGGAAGTGTTGCGAAGGATCAAAGAGCGTTTCAATCAAACCCAGGTGGTCATGATCTCCGGTCATGGAAATATTGAAACCGCAGTTCGCGCAACAAAGCTTGGGGCCTACGATTTTATCGAAAAGCCGCTTGATCTGAATGTGGTCGTTCTGACAGTCGAGCGCGCCCTGGAGATGAAACGACTGGCATCGGAAAACCAACGGCTGAGAGAAAATCTTGCCGCCCAATATCATATTGTCGGAAAGTCTTTTGCGGTTGAAGAGCTGTTGTCTAAAATCGATCTTGCCGCGCCGACTGATAGTTTTGTTCTGATTACCGGAGAAAATGGAACCGGCAAAGAATTGGCTGCCCGCCAGATCCATATGAAATCAAAACGCGCGAAAGCCCCATTTATTGCAGTCAATTGCGCCGCTATTCCCGAAGAGCTGATTGAATCGGAATTGTTCGGCCACGAAAAGGGCGCATTTACTCATGCGACGTCCAAAAAGTTGGGCAAATTCGATCTTGCCGATATGGGAACGATTTTTCTGGACGAAATTGGAGACATGTCGCTTAAGACACAGGCAAAAGTATTGCGAATTCTGCAAGAGCAAACCTTTGACCGCGTAGGAAGCACCGAGCCGGTAAAGGTCAATGTTCGAGTTATCGCTGCGACTAATAAGGATTTATTCAAATATATCGAAGAGGGCAAATTTCGCGAGGATCTTTATTATCGATTAAACGTGATTCCGATCCATGTTCCGGCGTTGCGCGAAAGGTTGGAGGATATCCCTGAGCTGCTGGAAACCTTCATAGCGGAAATCGCTTCCAAATCGACCCTGATTCCAAAAAGATTTTCTACAGATGCCGTCAAAGCTCTTTCCGAATACGATTGGCCGGGCAATGTTCGAGAGCTTAAGAACATTATAGAAAGACTTATGATAATGGTTCGCGCAGATGAGGTAACACGCGAAGAAGTGGTCAGCACGCTGCGGCATGGTTTTAAACAAGAGGCCAAACCCCAGTTTTCTGGAGAGCTTTTTTCAATGGACGATTTTCGGCAGGCAAGGTTGAATTTTGAACGGCAGTTTCTGGAGCGCAAATTGGAAATGAATGACGGAAATATCAGCCGAACAGCCGAGCAAATAGGTCTGGAGCGAAGCCATCTGCATCGCAAGATCAAAGCGCTCGGTATAGAAGTGGACGAGAATTAGAAATGGAACCTGCAAGAAATAAGACGCGAAAATTGATGGTCGGCAATCTGGCAATCGGAGGAGGCTCGCCGGTTTCGGTTCAGACGATGACAAAGACCGACACTCGCAACGTTAAGGATACAATAGACCAGATTCGAAAGCTCGAAGAAGCCGGGGCTGAATTGATACGTCTCGCAGTAAAAGATGAGGATGCGGCAAAGGCCCTCGTTCAGATTCGAGCCGCAACGAAGTTGCCGATGGTGGCGGATATTCATTTGGATTACAAACTTGCACTGGCGGCTTTGGAATCCAAAATCGACGGTTTGCGCATTAATCCCGGAAACATCGGCGCAAGATGGAAAGTGGAAGAAGTTGTTCGCGCATGCAAAGAAAGGAAAATTCCTATTCGAATCGGAGTCAATTCAGGTTCTCTTGAAAAGGATCTGTTGCAAAAATACCAAGGCGCCACTGCTCAAGCGATGGTGGAGAGTGCGATAAGGCACGCGCAAATATTGGAAGAGATGGATTTTTTCGACATAAAAATCAGCCTGAAAGCATCCGATGTGCTGAGAACTGTTGAGGCTTATTCGCTTGCTGCTCAATCGATTCCCCAATACCCCTTGCATCTGGGAGTGACCGAAGCCGGCAGCATTTTAGCAGGCTCGATCAAAAGCTCGTTGGGAATCGGAATTTTGCTCGAAAGAGGAATCGGCGACACTATCCGCGTTTCGCTTACCGGCGATCCGGTCGAAGAAGTTCGAGTGGGGTTTGCGATACTGCGCAATCTGGGGCTTCGCTCGGGAGGCTTGGACATCGTATCTTGCCCGAATTGCGGAAGACTGGAAGGTGAAATCGCGTCATTGGTAAATGATATTGAAAAAGAGTTTGCTTCTTATAAGAATACTGTTCGGATTGCCGTAATGGGTTGCAGCGTTAACGGCCCAGGCGAAAGCCGTGAAGCGGATATTGGCGTAATTGCAGCCGGAGGAGATACAATGCTGTTTTATGAAAGCGGAAAATTCGTAAAAAAAATTAATAGGGATGAAATAATTTCTGAGATCAGATTAGCTCTTGAACGGATTTCCTCCCGATAATTTCAACGATGAGGTGACCGATGTTGCTATCTCGCTACCATGTCCCGACCTTGAAGGAAATTCCTTCTGATGCAGAAGTCATCAGCCATCAGCTCATGCTGCGAGCCGGGATGATCAGGAAACTTGCCGCCGGAATATATTCGGTTTTGCCGCTGGGTTATCGCGTCATTCGCAAGATTGAAAATATTGTCCGCGAAGAAATGGAAAGGGCGGGCGCACAGGAAGTTCTGCTTCCTGCGGTGCAACCGGCTGAATTATGGATCGAATCGGGCCGCTGGAATCATTATGGCCCTGAATTGTTGCGGTTAAGAGACAGACACAGTCGCGAATTTTGTTTCGGTCCCACGCACGAAGAGGTGATTACGGATCTTGTGAAAAGGGATGTGCGAAGCTATCGGGAACTGCCTTTGAACCTGTTTCAAATTCAAACCAAATTTCGCGATGAAATTCGCCCGCGCTTCGGGTTGATGAGATGCCGCGAATTTTCGATGAAAGATGCTTATTCGTTTGATGTCGACGATGAGAACGCCGAGAAAAGTTATATTGCAATGAAAGATGCCTATGAGCGCATTTTCGCCCGCTGCAAACTGAAATTCAGGTCGGTCGAGGCCGATTCTGGCAATATAGGCGGCAAATTTTCGCATGAATTTATGGTGCTGGCTGATACAGGCGAGGATCTGATCGTTTCGTGCAATCATTGCGATTACGCCGCCAACATTGAAAAAGCGCAGTTGAGTCCGATTGATCGCGCAGTTTCCGGAAAAGCGAGTCTTAAAAAAGTGGACACTCCCAATCAGCGGACGGTGGAAGAAGTGACATCATTCTTGGGATTCAGACCGGAAGACCTGATTAAAACCTTGATTGTTTTAGCGGATGGAAAACCTGTTGCAGCATTGTTGCGCGGAGATCATGAGCTGAATTTGATTAAACTTCGTCGCGAATTGGACGCCGAGTTGGTGGAACTGGCCGATCCGGCCACTATAGAAAAAGTGACCAATGCGCCTGTCGGTTTTGCTGGCCCGATCGGATTGCATGTGCCGATTATCGCAGATTATGCGATTGCAGCGGTCAAAGACACTGTAATCGGCGGAAACGCCCTAGACGTTCATTATGTCGGTGCAAATCTGGATCGCGATTACTCGGTCACGCGCTTTGCGGATATTCGCAATGCTTCGGCAGGAGATCCCTGCCCAATATGCGGGAAAGGGACATATGTCGTTTCGAGAGGCATTGAGGTTGGACATATTTTCAAGCTCGGAACAAAGTACTCGGAAATCATGAGATGCACATTTTTAGATGAGAATGGGAATGATAAGCCAATGATCATGGGTTGTTATGGAATCGGAATAGGGCGAACGGCAGCCGCGGCCATCGAGCAAAATCATGATGAGAACGGTATCATTTGGCCGTTGCCCATCGCCCCCTTCGAAGTCATGCTTCTGGCTTTGAACATCCAGAATTCCTCTATTCGCAATGTTGCAGATAAACTATACCGTGAAATGACTGCAAAAGGAGTTCAGGTTTTATATGACGAGCGCGATGAAAGGCCGGGAGTCAAATTTAAAGATTCCGATTTGTTGGGAATCCCTATGCGCATAACAATCGGCGAAAAAAGCTTAAAAGAGAATAAGGTCGAAATGAAAACCAGAAACTCTTCGGATATAGTCAAAGTGTCATCTGATGAAGTTGTGAATCGGGTCTCGGAATGGATCGGAGAAAATCGTGGAAATTAAACCGGCAGACCGCATTATCGCGGCCATGGACTTCCAGAATGCTGAACCGGTTTACGCACTTGCCAAGGTTTTAAAAGGAAAAGTGGGTGCTTTAAAAGTCGGCTTGGAATTATATACTGCATATGGCCCGGTTTTAATCGAACGTCTTCAAGGCGAAGGGTACAACATTTTTCTCGATTTGAAGTTTAATGACATCCCCAATACAGTCGCAGGGGCTGTCCGATCCGCAGCAAAATTGGGTGTATGGATGACCACCATCCATGCCTCCGCAGGAGGGAATGCCCTCCATGCAGCGTCCGTGGCGGCGAAAGAAGCAAAAAATCCTTTATTAATCATGGGAGTTACACTACTTACCTCAATCGATATCACGTCTTGGGCTGAAATGTTTCCAAAACGTCTCTTACAGCCGTTTTACAATAAAAATGAGCAGATCGACGTATATCTTAAATCTATTTATGAAGAATATATCTCTAACATGGCGAATTTATGCATAAAATATGGTATGAATGGCATCGTATGTTCGCCACTTGAAACAGCCGCGCTAAGGCGTAATCTTGGTCGGGAAGTGATCATCGTCACTCCAGGTATCCGTTTGCCGGATTCTGAAATTGGCGATCAAAAAAGGTTCACGACTCCGGAGGAAGCGATTCGCGCCGGTGCTGATTATTTAGTGATAGGCCGGCCAATCACTCGATCCGTAGATCCGATAAAAGCAGTGGAGGAGATTTCGAAACGCATGGAGGGTATTTGATGCCGTTGCAACCAGTTTTAATCGTAGATAATTCCATAAATCGTTTTGTGTTGCGCGAAGGGCCTCTGATTGAAGATCAATTAGGCGGGCATCCGGTTAAAATTGTGCAAAAGAAGTATCCTCTGCCTGACCCTTCCGACTTCTGTGGGATTATCATTTCAGGCTCGGAGGTTTCGGTGCTGGATGAATTTGGCTGGATTCATAGGCAAATCGAATTCATACATAAGGCAACCCAGGCGGAAGTGCCGATCCTGGGAATTTGCTTCGGCCATCAGCTCCTTGCCCGAGCCATTGCAGGCAAGGATGCGGTCAGACGATCTGCGACCCCCGAATTTGGTTGGAAAAATATTCGTGTCATTGCCGATGATCCGCTGTTGGACGGCATGAAACTGCAATTTAAATCGTTCTGTTCTCATTTTGATGAAGTCTGCAATTTGCCTGAGGATTTTAGGGTTCTTGCTCAATCGGACAAATGCACAATACAAGCATTCGCTTATAAGCTCGCCCCTGTGTGGGGAATTCAATTTCATCCTGAAATCGATCCTATTACCGGTTTGTTGATGTTGGGTTTTTACAGCAAGATATTAAGGCGGATGAACATAGATCTGAGGGCGATCTATAAGGAGATCGGCGATGATTACGTGGGCCGCCGATTAATGTTCAATTTCACGAGGTGTAAACATTGAGCGAAGAATTATCCATTTTGGATAATATTTCCATTGTTCTTGTGGAACCGCAGCATCCGGGAAATATCGGATCTGTTGCGCGGGCGATGGTCAATATGGGTTTATCTAAATTGATCGTAACGGGCAACTGTAATTTGGATGATCTGCAATGCAGAGCTATGGCCACCAAAGCCGCTTATAAAATAATCGAAACGACATGTAGAGCCGAGGATTTGAGAACCGCCATAGAACCCTTCGGCGTCGCCATTGCAATGAGTCGCAGGCATGGCAAAGCAAGAATACAGGATTTTGAGCCGCGCCAGGCCGCGCAACATACGGTTGCGTTGGCGGAAGATAATCAGGTCGCCTTTGTTTTTGGCCGCGAAGATAGCGGATTGAGTTTTGAAGAAATCAATTATTGTCATTATCTATGCACGATTCCTTCCGAAAAAATTGTCGGCAGCCTGAATTTGGGCCAAGCTGTGATGATCATGGCTTATGAGCTGCGCATAGCGTCAAAAGATCCGTTTGCCTCTCGTAAGGCGAGACTGGCCGGCAGCAAAACGCTTGAAGGAATGTATGACCATATGAAGCGGCTGTATTTGGAGATCGGATTTTTGGATCCTGCCAATCCTGAATGGATCATGCAAGGATTGCGCAGAATTTATGGTCGCCTTGAGCTCGAGGAAAGAGAAGTGGCGATTTTACGGGGTATATTATCGGATACCGATTGGTATTTGGATCATGTGGCTAAAATCGGAAAAAGAGATGGGTTGGAGAACAGATCATGATTCAGGTTCGTTGGCTCGGCACCGCTGGAATCGAATTTTCCTATCAGGGAAGGGTATGGCTGATAGATCCTTTCTTTACAAGGCCTGGAAAATTCGCATCGCTGTTCGGAAGAGTTCGGAGCAATGAACTGATTTGCGACCAGTATCTATCGGCGACTCCGGGCAAGATAGAAGCGATTTTTGTCGGTCATTCTCATCTGGACCATGCCCTGGATGTTCCATATATTGCAAAAAAAACGGGGGCTTCGGTCTTTGGCGGCAAATCCATGCAGACTTTGATGAGGATTCATGGCATTCCGGATCAAATGCGCGTCGTAGCGCAGGGAGATAAGATCGATCTGAGCAATGGATTCCGAATGGAAATATACGAATCGCGGCACGGCAGGGCATTTTTCGGCAAAGTTCCTTTTCCCGGTGAGATTGATGCTTCGGCGACTATTCCGCTAAAGGCCTCGCAGTACAAGCATGGAACCGTATTTATCTTTGTTTTTCATTGGCAGGATTTGTCTTTCGGTCATCTGGGGTCGGCCGAATTAATAGAATCCAATCTATCGGGAGCCGTTGCGCGAATCCTTTTTTTATGTGCCGCGGGAAGGCAGTTTACAGACCATTTTGTCGTGCGGGCTATGAAAGTATTTAACCCTTCTGTAGTTGCGCCGATTCATTTTGATGATTTCTCCGTTCCGATAAAGCAACCTCTTGTACGGTTGCCTGGAGTAAATTTGGAAGGAATGATTCGTGAAATTCGGGCTGCATCCGCCAGCGTGAAAGTGATCACGCCGGATATAATGTCGCCAATGCCATTGGAAATTTAACCCAAAATGAAAAAATCGCCTGGTGCATTGCGAAGCTTCAGAACGAAAGTGCTCATTGCCACTTTGTTTCTGGCCATTTTCCCTCAGATTCTTTTGTGGAAAGTTATTAAAAGCCAGGAATCAAAAATGGAAATCTTATTGGCCGCGGATGCGGTTGACGCCTCTCTACAGATTCTCTCTGAAGCGGATCTGCAACTCTCAAACCGCGAGACGAATTTATTTCGAGATCATCTGAGAGGAATTGCCGATCATTTGGATCATATTCTTGCCAATGACCCAACTGATATGGAATCCATTCGCCAGGCTTTATCCGAGATAGCCCGGGATGACGAGACGTTTTGGGTCGTTAAGCCTGATGGAACTGTCGTCGTCACATCAGAGCTTTCGCCTGATGCGGTTGCTCCTGCAAACAAGACAGTTGCTCCCTTGGATTTGATCGGGCCTGCATTGGGCAAGGGAAGCAAGGATCACGATATCCAGAACTCGCCGTCCGGCCGAAGATATCTTGTAGGCGTGAAATTGCCTGAAAACGATTTTGTGTTGTTAGGAAGCCGTTTTAAAAGTTCAAAATCAGATATGCCATTGGCACATCGGTTGCCTCATGATCTGTTTACGCGGTCTGTCCAACACCGTTTTGCAGAAACGCAAAGCATGATTATCGGCGGTTCGTTGGTGATATTTATAATCGGGATGTTATTTGCGGTGTTGATCGCCATCTGGATTTCAAGCAGCGTTGCAAAGCCGATCAATCAACTGATTGAATCGTTGGAAAGTTATGATGGAAGAAAGCCGATTTCGATAGATGTAAAACGCTATGATGAAATGGGACTTTTGGCGATGACTTTTCACAAAATGACGGAAAAATTGGCTGCGATCCAAGGCGAGCTTTATACAAAACAACAGGCCCTTGAAAAAGCCGATATGGAAATGATGGAACTCAATCTCCAATTGGAAGACCGGATCACAAAGAGAACAAAAAAGCTGCAACAGGCCTTGGAAGAACTGAAGTCTCTCGATAAAAGCAAGGATGATTTTGTTTCATTGATCACGCATGAGTTAAAAACACCGCTTACTTCAATCGCTGCATCCGCGGAAGCGCTGAACGCAGGAGATTTCAGGGACGATCCGTCTCAAAGAAAGTTATTTTTGAGAATTATACAGGATGAAGCAGGTCGTCTGACCAGGTTGATCAACGATGTGTTGGATTTGACAAGAATGGAATCCAAGAGGATGCCCTTTTACTTTATCCCTACCAATCTGCCCGCCTTGCTTGAGCAAGTCGTAACGACTCATAAAATTTCGGCCGGTCAGGAGCAGATAGAGCTTACCTTTTCATACAAAATAAAAGACAGACGCCTGGAAAGCGTCCCGATAGATCCGGATCGTGTTATTCAAGTTATGACAAATTTATTATCCAACGCCATCAAATTTACATCGAGCGGCGGGAAGGTTTCAGTAGAGCTGTCGCTCTATAGCCCCAGAAAGAACAAATCAAAATTGCCTGAAATGGCCTTGATCACAGTCACAGATACAGGCATCGGCATAAAATCGGAAGACCGCCGGAAAGTTTTTGACAGGTTCCAACAGATCGAAAGAGTCGATTAACATTCGGTGGGTTCAGGCCTAGGCATGCCGATCGCAAAAAATATCGTAAAAGAACATCACGGCAAAATATGGTTTACAAGCAAAGTCGGAAAAGGAACAAAATTCTTTATGACATTGCTTTTAAAAGGACCGCAAAATAGAAAATGAATGCAAAAGTTTTCGTTGAGACAAAAGAACCCGGGCCAATAATAGACCCAAAACTGTTCGGGCATTTTATCGAAAATATGGGAAGGGGCATCTATCAAGGAGGCTTAATATCATCGGACGGAAGGATAAGGACTGAAATAATCGATGCCTTGAAAGGAATGAAAGTATCAGTTTTAAGATGGCCCGGAGGTTTATTCGCTGATGGGTATCACTGGCAAGACGGCATTGGGAAAGACAGGCCCGTTCGCCCTAATATCTATTGGAAGCGGCTGGGGCCTCTTATGGGACCGAAGGATCCGAACTATTTCGGAACTCACGAATTTCTCGATCTATGCGATCGTTTAGATGCCGAACCCTACCTCAACGTAAATCTTGGATCAGGCACGCCGGAGGAAGCGGCCTCATGGGTTCAATACTGCAACGGATCTCAGGAGAGCCGTTGGGGAAAAGTGCGCTCTTCGAATAACCGCTTGAATCCTTGGAACGTCAAGATCTGGGGAATCGGCAACGAAATTTTCGGCTGGTGGTCAATAGGGCATACGGACCCGTTTGCATATTCCAAAAAATATCTTGAATTTTATGAAGCAATGATGTCGGAAGATCAGAGCATAAAGCCGGTTTTAGTCGGGACTTGCGATCTTTGGCCTGATTGGAACCCGATCGTGCTTACGCAAACAGCGGGAAAAGCATCATATCTTTCTTTTCATGTGTATTTGCCGGGGAACGAACCTAAATACCTTTTTATGGCTGTTCCGGGGACCGCATCCAATCATTATTCGCTCGCTTCCGCATACTTTGAATTGGATCGCAAAATTCGTTTTGTTTCAGATCAAATCCGATATGTTTTAGGTAAAGACAGCGGTTTGAAAATCGCGCTGGATGAATGGAATCTTTGGTGGTGGTGGCCACAGGCTTACAAAGTTTGGTGGAAAATGAGGGATGCGATATCTCTTGCAGGCATGGCCGGAGTATTGGTCGAACATTGCGAAGATGTTGAGATGTCTAATCTTGCACAAGCGATCAACGTATTAGGTTTGTTGAATACCAATTATCGCCAAGTTGTCGCTACGCCTCTCTATTATGTCATGCAGATGTTCGCTTCCACGATGATTGGTCGTAGGTTGAAATGCAAAGTCGATGTATCAACGTATCAATCAAAGAAATTGGGCGGAATTCCGGCGCAGAATGCCGCGCCTTTCGTTTCCGCTCATGCGGCAGTCGAAGGTTCCGGCGTCGGCATTATTTTGGTTCAAAGAAATTATAACGGGCCGGTCACTATTGAGATCGAGTCTCCTGGAGTGGTCTTCGATAAGGTCAGCATATTAAGCGGCCCATCACCGGAGGCCAAAAATACGTTTGCAAATCCAAAATTGGTCAGGATTTATGATTCTGCGCCAAAAGAATGCAAAGGCGGACTGACGTTACATTTGCCTGCTGCCTGCGTTGCAGCGGTAAAGGGCGATTTGACGGCATAATCCGAATATCGGTATCTTTTGCGCGACAAAAACAAAATGCATGCTATCAAACTCAAAGTTTGTCTGATCAGTATGGTGCTCATCGGAGTTTTTCCTTTTTTAAGATCAGTTCTTGCCGACGAATTGACATCCGGACTTATTGTCTCTGAGATCGACGATAAATCAGGGACGCCGGAACCGGAAGAGGAAATGACTGAGCCCATAACCGGAAAATTGCCTTTCGTCGCTTTGCCCGATAAAGAAATCAGATATTTCATTCGTCGCGGCTTAGATCAGACGGCGAATAAAAACATTTCCAAAATCAAAGTGGAAATACATGAAGGTAAAATAAAATTATACGGAACTGTCGCATCTATTCGTGAGCGTAATTTGGCTGAAGAAGTAATCCGTTCTACGCCTGGTGTGAGATTGATTCAAGGTCGCATAAAAGTCGCGCCTGCATCTCCGGAAAGGGTCCATAGCGCTTCTGATTTTCGCAGCATTGCGACGATAGTCACTGATCGTGAAATAGAAAAACGCTGTGTGCGCAACCTGGCCAAGTTCAATCTAAACCGAACCGACGAACTGAGAATAAAAGTATATCTTCAGGTTGCAGTGGTAAGCGGCGCTGTAGAAAATAAAAAAGTGCGTGATCTGGTTATTGAACATGTTCGCTTTACCGAAGGCGTGCGCCAAGTGGTCGATTTATTGCGAATAGAGACAAAAAGCCATCATCGATAACTTTCGAATAATCCTAAAAACGATTCGATTTTTGCCTGTGTGTCGATCAATTCTTCAACCGGCGGCTTAGGTTCAGGGCGAGGAGCATCCTCCAACGTGATTACCATGCCGACAGGCACCTTCGAACGATATGGTTCGGCAATCAAATCCAGGGGGACCATCGTGTTCATATCTTTTCCGAGAGGATCTCCGAACAGATGCAAAATCAATGCGCCGACTTGTTCAGGCTTTATTGTTTGCTTGGAAAATCCGGGTTGTATATTTTGCCCGTACATCAGAATCATCCCTTGCGGTGTGTGCAGGCTTGAAATCTCATGCCGCTTTTCAAACAGCTTCGGACTTGCAATTTGGTTGTGATCCGTCACGACTACCATCGTATCTCGCGGATCCATCTGTTGAAATAAAATGCTCAAAAACTCATCGAGCATGAGCAGGTAATTCGGTATGATCTTTTGCATTTTTTGGGCCGCGCTTTCATTGAGACCGAACTCTGCCGGTTGCAGATACTTGAAAAATCTGTGGCAGATCAGATCGATTCCCGGAAGCCCTATTGCAATCAAATCCGGATTAGTATCCATAAGAATTTTTGCGGCATTTATCGACGTCAAATCGGCTGCCAACGCACGCCTGAGATCTCGGGATTCAATCGGATTAAGTTCTGCTCCTTCCGGGACTATTTTGGAGATGTTTTGCAAAGAAATTTTATCGATCGTCATCACCAAGGGGGCAAGTTGATCCTTCATTTTATCATCGAGAAAACACGCGGGATCAGCAGGATTTGCCAGCGGAACGGATCTGATCACATCGACCGGCGAAGTGACTTCAATAGGCCCTGATGTAATGCCGTATCCGAAAGATGGGGAAGCCGGATAAGTCAAAGGCCACCCGTCTATGGCGACTTTGCGGTCTTTTGCCGATAAAATTTCGAAAATGGTTTTTGTTTTATAATACGACGAAGACACAGGATGCAATTTCCGATCATGTCCTAGAAAATACCAATCTGCAATCCCATGCTTCGACAAATTATGGGCCGTGGAAAAAGAACCCCATGTGCTCGCTTCCAGCACAGGAATATTCAATTTAATAATCGCCGATCCGCCCCTGGCGAACAATTTCTGAAAAGAGGGCAATGATCCTTCCCGAATCCAACTTTTCATTTTTCCATAAGGCAATCCATCGATACCGATCAGAATGACCCGCCTTGAGTTTTCAGGCGTAGAATCAATCGAAGATTGCGTGGAATTTGTGCTGCAAGCGGTTAATCCCATTAAGAACAGTATGTATCCGAGGAAAAAAATTGCGTTGCGTTTTATATTGTTCATATTCGACATCCCATTTTTTATTTTATGGTATATCCAAAATCATTGCCGGGTGTCAAAGAATCCTTTGGTCAGGTTCTATATGCGAATCGGATTCCATTTATCCGAGAAAGACCCCCGAGTTTATTTGACCATTCCTTTTGTCGAGCCTAAAATAATGCAATCATAACACTTTAGACCGGAGTCAGGAGGGATTAAATGAACTTCGAAATAACGTCGGCCGATTTGTTTTTCAAAAAATCAATGGGAGTGCTCGGAATCATTTTTTTAATTGGAGCGATCCTTTTCGCTCTGATTCCGGAACAATTGGAGTCTATGTTGAATTGGTTTGCAGGGATAATCAAAATGGATAAAGCTCCTGTGGTGAAAAATATTCCCGTCAGCGCCTATTGGGCGGTTCTGAATAACGATAATCCGATACCGCCGGAAATGGGCGCTTTGCCTTCTCAAAGATTGTGGAATGGCCTGTCCGTCGCCATGATGGTGATGATTACGGTAATTTGTCTTGCCTGTTATGTGAACGCAAAAAAATACATGAATTGGGTGCCTTTGTTGCTCATCAGCAAGGGAACAAGCTCGCTGATGGGACTTTTTACGTATTTCTATGTTCACAAATATCTGACTAATCTTATTGCTCTGATCACCGATTTTCCGATTTTCTTATTTGTTTTGTTCATCTATTTGCGAGCCCTTAACGCAAAAACCTCGATGCAGCAGTCCGCAACCAAATCGGCATGATAGAGACCTTTCGTTTTAAGAGCGGCGACAGACAATTATGGGGATGCCGTGCAGTCCCTCAATCCACCCCAAAGGCGGTCGTTGTTTTATGCCATGGGTTGCCCAGCGGCGCACCGTCGTTTCCCGGCGATGAAGGATATCCGATGCTTTGCCGTAGATTAGCGGAAAATGAATATCTCGCGTTCCATTTTTCATTTTCAGGATGCGGTCAATCGGAAGGATCATTGGATCTGCGGTTGTGGGTCTCTGATGTGATTGCGGCTTTGAATCATATCGAATCTTGGGGCTGCATGCCACCGTATGCCGTTATCGGTTTTTCGGCCGGCGGGGCCACGGCGCTTACTGCGGCGGCAATTGATCAGCGGATCGATCCTTTGTTTTTGGCTGCGACACCTTTCGACTATGGCTTTCTGAACCTTGAGGCCTATGGTCTTGATTTTTTCCAACATTACCGGGATATCGGATTGGTTCGCGATACGGCTATCACGGAAGAGCAATTTTTAGCCGCATTCAGGGTTTATGATGCAGCAAAGTTGGCGTCGCAAATTCATGTCACAAACATGGCCATCATTCACGGCGAAGACGACGATCTGGTGCCGACGTCCCACGCCTTTCGCATTGCGGATGCATTTGGAGGAAAGGTGAAAGTGAGAATGCTGCCGGGAGTGGGCCATAAAATGCGGATATTTTCTCAGACGATTGATGCGATTATCGAACAACTGGACGAATGGTTTTTGTAGGAGACCTGCAATGATCCACGGAATCAAGGTAAAAAAGCTGAAAGTAATTCCGGATGAGCGAGGCCGATTGATGGAAATTCTGCGCTCTGACGATCCTGAAATGTTCGAAAAATTCGGGCAGGTTTATATCACAACGGCATATCCCGGAGTGGTGAAGGCGTGGCACTATCATACGAAACAGGCGGATCATTTCTGCGTGGTCAAAGGAATGATGAAGGTTGTGCTGTATGATGATCGCGAAGGCTCTCCGACCCGCGGAGAGATCAATGAATTTTTTATGGGCGATTTTAATCCGATTCTTTTGAAAATTCCTCCCGGAGTGCTGCACGGCTTCAAAGGCATCTCGGAGGATGAGGCCGTTTGCGTGAATATCCCGACTGAAGTGTATCGATACGATCAACCGGATGAATATCGTCGTTCTTCGCACGATCCGTCGATTCCATATGATTGGGCTCGAAAAGACCATTAGGCCGAATCGGAAAGATTGATATCAAATGCGAATTCTTGTTACAGGCGGGGCGGGTTTTATAGGCAGCAATCTGGTTCATTATCTTTTGGAAAATCGGCCCCGCGATCAGGTCATCGTCATTGACGCGCTTACCTATGCGGGGAACTTAGCCAATCTGAAACGCTGGGAAAATGATGCCAGATTAGAATTTATAAAAGGCGATATCGCCGACCCTGGTAGCATGGCGGAATGTTACAAAAACGGCGTGGATGTCGTTTTTCACCTTGCTGCGGAATCGCATGTGGATAGATCGATAAAAGAACCCGCAATTTTTGTTCGAACGAATGTGCTCGGCACTCAGATGCTTTTAGATGCCTCCAGACACTTCTCGGTGAAAAGGTTCATCCATGTCTCGACTGATGAAGTTTACGGCAGCTTGGGCCCTGAAGGTTATTTTACGGAAGAAACGCCGATTGCTCCCAACAGCCCTTATTCGGCCTCGAAAGCTTCGGCGGACTTGTTGGTTCGGGCTTATGTGCAGACGTATGATTTTAATGCGGTGATTACGCGCTGCTCGAACAATTATGGGCCGTACCAATTCCCAGAAAAGTTGATTCCTCTGTTTATCACCAATGCCGTTATGGACAAACCGTTGCCGCTTTATGGCGATGGTATGAATGTCCGCGATTGGATTCATGTCCATGATCATTGTCGGGCTTTGGAGTTGATCATGGAAAAAGGGATCAAAGGCGAGGTATACAACATCGGCGGTCGTTCCGAGAGAACCAACATTATGATCACCGAGGCGATTTTGTACGTTCTGGGCAAACCGAAAAGCCTTATCCGTTTTGTAACCGACAGGCCGGGTCATGATCGCCGTTATGCAATCGATCCGACGAAAATCGAAACACAGATTGGGTTCCGTTTGAAAATATCATTCGAAGAAGGTCTGAAAAAAACAATCGCTTGGTACACGGAGAATCGCTCCTGGTGGGAAGCCGTAAGGTCAGGCGAATATCTCACTTATTATGAGCGAATGTACGGAGATCGTCTGAAAACTTAGCATGGTCAGAAGCGTTAAAACTATTTTTGAATCTCAATCGCTTTGGTCAGATCGATCTTGCGAACGACTTGATGAAATTTCGGATGCGATGCCGCCAAATAAATATCTTTTGTAGACGCATTTATATTATCCGGAACTTTCAGAAAAGCTTTGCCTTCCGGGTTTGTCAAAGCTTTTCCCTGGTTGTTTCCGTTAATCCACAATGAAACCGTGGCGTTCGGAATCGGAGAATTAAATTCGTCTTCCGTTACTTTGGCTGCGACGAATCTATGTCCGTTGATGTGAATTACGCTTGCTTTCATATCCAGACACAACAAGTAAATCATGTTGTGCGTTGGCAATCTGAACTTGAATCCTGCGGCCTGCAATTTTTCTATGAGATCCTGGCTCCGCGTCGCGTCCGCGAGTTCCATTCCATGGTCAGCCACGAGGACCACGGTCAGGTCATCTCCGATTGTTTCACGATATTTCTGAACCACGATCCCCAGCAGCTTGTCTTGAAATTGAAGCACGCTCGCAGTGCATGGATCGTTCGGCCCGGATATATGCCCTTCGCTGTCAGTGGAATGCATGTGCCAATAAACGAATTTCGGCGTAGGGGCGACTTTATCCGTAAGGAGGTGACAGATCGCAGACACACTTTCCAATTCAAATTGCTGATATTCTCTTGTCCTTTCCGAACATGCATTGATTTCGGGCAACCCCGGCGGCGGAGTAAGACCTTTTGCGGGGAAGGGGACTTTGCCGGTCGGGTTTCTGCTCGCATGATCGGCATGGGTGGCGCCCCTTGTGGCAAATTCGCAGATGGATGCCGTGAAAGCGCCTTTAGGGTAATCCGGTCTCCATTGTCCATAGGTCCTGGAGATGGCCTCAAAAATTGTTTCGTTGTTCTTCAATTCATCAAAAGCAGCTTCTGCATTCAACTCTCGCGCCAGCATGTTCCTGGGCCTGTGGGCGAGACGATCGAAATAGACATTATCAATAACGCCATGATGTCCGGGTGACGTTCCCGAGGCAAAGGTATGATGAATGGCGTATGTATTGCTCGGATACGATACGATCATCCCGTCTTCATAATGCACGCCTTCTGAAAAGAATTTGGAAAAATTCGGATATTGGCTGGGATACTGAGTGATGAGGGTTTGAAAAACATTTCGATTGATGCCGTCCGTCAACAGTAAGAGAACGTGATCGGATTTCTCGCCGGAAAGCACCGGATTCAAAACATTTCCCTCTTGCCATTTCAAATACACTTTGTCGCTGTGCCTGCCTTCCGAGTCGATGCCGATCGTGCGCTGCACGCCGAGCAGTTTTGCAATCGTCGGGGCAACATCAAGATCTCGTGCGCATCCCGTAATCACCTGCCGCATGGGGTTGATTCCCTTTCCCCAAAAGACAAGGTGAGCGCGGCTGGAAATGATATCCAATTCGCCGTGATGGCCGCCGACCAGGCCATAAGAGGTATAGGGCATGTACACGATGGCAAGATCGGGAGAATTGGGGTGATCGAACAACGCGGCGATCCTGGAATAGGCATAGGGATAACTTGAGTTTTCAGGTTCGATGAAGCTCAGACGAGGATCGTTCGCATCATGATAGCTCTCATGCTGGCGGAAAACATATTTGTTCGGGTTGTTTCCTCTTTCGAGTTCTTCCCGAAGAGTGTTCAGCAAATCGGCCCGGTGTTCGGCGATAGGATTTTGTCCTTCCTGGTCCACGACCTGATAGCGGTATCCATGCGGAGTCATATACCGCTTGAACCAAACCGATCCTCTCGCTGAATGCGCCTCATAAATTCCATTCCGCACTGTGAGCACCATATTTAAAGCCGGCTGGTTGATCAAAAATTTAATCATTTCGTCTGCGGCTTCACCCTCATTTCCGTCAATGCCGGCATCGTGAACAAAACCGGGGCCATAATCAAACGGTCCCAACTCGCTGACGGAAAATGCTTCCCAAGGCGCAAGCATGGGATCTTCGCCATCGAGCCATCTGGCTTCCTGCACGTGGATGATTCCGAAGGCGACGGCCGCCAAGCATAAAATTGCGGCCGTTGCGGCTGTGAGCGATGTAATCACGATATTTTTCATTGGCGACAATCCACTTGAAAATAGTGTGAAGAGGTTTTTAACGAATGGTCGGCGGCGGAAGCGCCTGAATCCGCGAATTCCACCCGCTTCACGTTCACGCTGACCGCTGAATACTCTTCTTCCACCAGTCCATATAGGACATATGGACTGGCGTCTGTCAACCTGCGACATAACATTCGGTAAGCATCAGGGAAAAAAATGGTCTCGTAAAGGGCTGTGGTATCCTCGAAGCTGACGAACTCCATAGGCTCTCCTTGTTTTGTTTGCACCGGCTTGCCGGTCACATACCATCCGGCGACCCAGACCTTCCTGCCTACATGGCGATGAAGTTCCGAGGCCTTCACAGGCTTATAGCGCGAAAGTGCCCGGCCATACAACGATAGCGGATGCCGGCTGCTCAAAAAACCAAGGGCTTCGACCTCGTGCCGCAGGATCGTGGCCGCATTATAGGCGGGCGGCCGTGGCGCTGGCGCTTCGGGCAAGGCATCCTCGAAGAGAGAAAAAGTTTGGCCTTTTTGAACGCGCCGGCGTTCCATGTGCCTTGCAAGGGCAAAGTGAAGAGCGGGCCTGGATGTCTGGCCCTCTAAATCGTCGAAACATCCGGCCTTGATCAGCGAGCGGACGTCTTCCGGCTTTAAGCCAGTGCGGCGCAGAAAATCTTCGAACGAGGCATATGGGCCGTTTCGGCTGCGCTCGCAGATCACTTCATCCAGGCCGTCTCCGGTCAGGTTGCCGATCTGCATCAATCCGATTCGCACCCTGTCGTGAATTCCGGTGTAATGCCGCTCGCTGCGGTTGATGTCGGGCCCAAGCACGCGCAGGCCCATTCGTCTGGCTTCGCTGATGTAGGCGAACGGGGCGTAGTAGCCGCCTTGGTTGCTGAGCACGGCCGCGATGAACTCCGCGGGATAGTGCGCCCTGATGTAGCACGATTTGAACGAGACCAGGGCGAAACTGGCTGAATGCGGCTTGCAAAAGGAGTAACCCGAAAAGCTCTCGATCATTCGCCAGACCGCCTCAAGCGTGGCCTTATCCACGTTGCGTTCGCGGGCGCCGCTAAAAAATTCGTTTCGATACCATTCCAATTTTTTTGCGCCGTGCTTCTTGGAAAGGATTTTGCGCAGACCGTCCGCCTTGGAGGCATCAAAGCCCGCCAGCGCCATGGCGGCCTTGGTCACATCCTCCTGATAGACCATGATCCCGTAGGTTTCGGCCAACAAATCTTCGAGCGCCGGATGGATCGGCCGCCAAGAGCCGCCGCGAAGCCTGCGGACGTATTCTCGGATAAACTCATTAGCCGCGGGCCGGATGATGGAGGAATGGATGACCAGATGCTCGTAGTCGCCGCGCCGCGTTTTCTTTTGCAACTGCCGCATCGCGGGCGATTCCACATAAAACACGCCTACGGTATCGCCGTTGGCGATCAATTCGCGCGTGTGCAAATCGTCAAGCGGGTTGAAGTTTTCGTAAGGGATGGTCACGCCATAGTTGAGCTTGATTGCTGCAAGGGCGTCCCGAATCACGGCCAGCGACCGGTTGCCGAGGAGGTCCATTTTGACCAGCCCCGAATCTTCCGTCTGGTCTTTTTCCCACTGAATCACCGGCACGCCCTTGGGAGTGAATTGCGTCGGGACCACGCTCGAAACGCCCCGCGGCACGACGACGACTCCCCCGCAGTGCACGGAAAGATACCGCGGATGGCCTTCCATGAGAGTTGCGGCGCGGATAATCTCGGGCCAGGGGACCGGCAGATCCATGTCGCGAAACATCGGGTGCGCTGAAATCCCGTCTTCTACCGCCTCGGCCCGCCACCATCCGGACATGCGCGAGGTCACGCGCTTGATTTCGCATTCCGGAAGCCCGTATACCTTCGCGATCTCCCGAATGGAGCCCCGCGCATTGAATCCCACGTGATTGCCGACCATGGCCGCCTTGTCCCTGCCGTATTTTTCGAACACATATCCCAGCACCCCGTCGCGTTCGTCCCAGGCAAAGTCGATGTCGATATCCGGCGGGTCTACGCGGCCCGGATTGAGGAACCGCTCGAAAAACAAGTTATGACGGATGGGATCCACATGCGTGATGCCGAGCAAATAAGAAACGATGCTGGCCGCCGCGCTGCCGCGACCGCAGGTGAGCCCGGCCTGTTGCGAGATATCCTGCAACACGAGAAAGTAGGCGGCAAAGCCTTTGTCGCGGATGGTCGCCAATTCGTGCTCCAGCCTTTTTAGAACGGCGGGGCCGGGTTGCGGGCCGTATCGCCACGGAATCCGTTCGATGCAGCGCTTGCGCAGCAGTTCAAAAGACTTTTCTTCGCCGCCTTCTCCTTCGAGTTGCGGAAAAATCGTGGTTCCGAATCCCATTTCGCCGCCGCACATCTCCGCGATTTCCAAAGTGGCGTCCAATGCCTCGGGACAATGGGGCAGGGCCGCGGCAAGCTCTTCTGTCGAAAGCAACGCGCTTCCCTCCGGTTCCACCTCCTGATCCTGGAGGCTTGAAAGCGAGGCGTTCAGGTCGATAGCCCTCAGCAATCGGTGAAGCTGATGCTGATCCGGATGCACGTAGAAAATTGAGGGCGTGGCCGCCGGCGGAACGCCTGCCTTTCGGATTTGCATCAAAGCGGAAACCGATCCGGGGCCGGGCGACAGCTTTCCGTAAAGCCCTTTTCTGCCGCGCAGCGAACAAAGCAGATCGCCCGGAGGCGCGAGCAGCGGCAGGCCGTCGGGCAAGCCGGAAAGGGCGGGGAGGAGATCGAAACCCGGCTTGCAGTGCAGCGCTGTGACGAGCCCGGAGAGCGCCTCGTAATCGCGCCGGTTTCGCGCCAGAGCCGTGACCCGCCGGCCGCCGTGCCAGAGATCCACGCCGACCAGTCCGCGGATTTTTGCCTCTTGCGCAGCCTGCAAATACCAGATCAGGCCGTAAAATCCGTTGATGTCCGTAAGCGCCAGCGCCGGATATCCGAGTTCCGAAGCCCGGCGGCACAAGTCCTCGGGAGGGCATACGCCGCGCATGAGGGAAAAATGCGAATGCACGGTGAGCGGAATCCACATTGGATTGCGCGGCGATGCGGAAGATTTGCGATCCGGCGGCGATCCGGCCGCGCGGAACGCGCGGGACTGCGAATCAGTTCCGGAGACAGCAGACCCCGGCTTTCGATTGTATTGTGCGACTTGCATCCGCTTCCCCCCAATTTTCGAACCCGTATTTCACGGCGTTAAGACCATATTTTCGGCGGATCGAATCGAGCGCGCTCTGCAGGCTGCGGCGTTTTCGGCGCTCTTCGGCTTCAGGCCACATGGCGGTCTGACCGTCAACCCGCACCGCGCGGCCCGCGCTTAAGCGCAAGAAGCGGACCCTGACCCGGCGGCGGCAGATGTCGTCCAGCATCGGCGATGCGTGCTTGAAAAGCTCCGGGTCGAGGTCGCTCACCGCAGAAAGAAGCCCGCATCGGTAAGCGATGGCGGCATCGGAAAACCGAACGGCCAGCGTGAGTTTTCCCGCAGCGAGCGAAAGATTGCGCAAATGGCCGCCAAGCATCTCCGTCGTTTCCCATAACGCCGCCCGCAAAAGATCCCGGTCGTTCGTATCTTCAATCAGGACATTCTCGGCGTGGATTTCGTCGGAGCGCGCAAGGGGAACCACAGGCCGCGGATCGATTCCACAGGCCCGCTGGTGCAGTACGATCCCGAAAGCGCCGAAAATCGTGCGCAAATGCGCCGGCGCCAGCGCGGCCATGTCTTTGATGCGAAGCAGGTTGATCTCTTCGAGCATTTGCCGGATTTGAGATTCCTCGGTGCCCGGCAGACGCCATACCGGTAAAGGCGCCAGGAAGTCAGCTTCGCCGCCGGGAAAAACATCCCACACCCCTTTGTCGGGCGCCTCGTTCGCGGCCACCCGGCTGACGAGCTTGTTGACGGCCAGACCCGCGCACGCGGACAGCCTGAGATCGCGCAGGATTTCGGTTCTGGCCTTTGCCGCAACATCCACAGAATGGCCCAGCAAACGTCCGGTTCCGGTGAGATCCGCATAGATGTGGCCCAAGCCCTCCGGCTCCACCAGCGGCGAAAACCGGCCCAGCAGCGCGATCATGGCCTTTTGAGCGCGGAGATAGAGCTGGTCGTCCGGCGGCCGCACGATAAGGCGCGGGCACCGACGAAGCGCCTCGCGAATCATCATGCCGGGCCATACGCCCTCGGATTGGGCCTCGGCGGATGCAACGTTTACAAGCGCCCTCCCACCCGACACGGGCGCTACTGCAACGGGCCTTTCACGCAACGCCGGGTCGCGCACCCGCTCCACTTCCACCGCAAACGCCTTGATGTCGATATGAAGGATTCTGCGCTCGTCCATTCAAAACTTTCTGAGCAGGCTGATCACCAGGCCCTGGATGATGACATCGCTCTCCGGAACGAAGATCGGTGCAAAGCGCGGGTTGGCGGGCCGGAGCTCCACGGTTCCGTTTTTCGGATAATAGAATTTGACCGTGGCCTCGCCGTTCACCAGGGCCACCACCACCTGGCCGGGCAGGGCGCGATCCTGCTTTTTCACGATCAGCGTATCGCCGTCGTGGATGCCCTCGTCGATCATCGAATCCCCGCGCACCCTGAGAGCGAAATGCT
>Ga0315282_10003641_pt1 | contig 27577 bp, 24 predicted proteins | sample YL17G07_20_MG_FD_203693 | JGI IMG/M metagenome (GOLD analysis project Ga0315282, IMG submission 203693) | Sediment microbial communities from Yellowstone Lake, YNP, Wyoming, USA - YL17G07_20 | ecosystem: Environmental > Aquatic > Freshwater > Lake > Sediment | place: USA: Wyoming | collected...
CATCCATCTATAATGATCCCCGATATTTCAGCAGGTATTCAAAAATGCAGACCGTGAGGTGACATTATCCCTGCTAACAAATAGTGACATTAACTCTGCTACTCTACATTTAGGCTATCTCCTTCTTTAGTGATTGCTCCCCTTTCACCTATTATTCCAAAAATCGTATGCCAGAATTGGGATATCCAGCTCCCACCCACTGTTCCCATTCCTCCGTTTCTGAACTTTATCACTATCCAAGCATTATTGTATATGTCTATTTCCGTGAAAATCCTAGTGGAACATTCTGAATAGACTCTATCGACATCGCCACATAGCCACCTTAAGAGATCCAAGTCGTGAATATTGAGGTCTACGATCATCCCCCCACTTTCAGCTTTATTCGTATACCATGTTCCAGGTTTCAAGTAACCCATTCTCCCAGACCAAGCAAAAGAGATTTCGCCAAGCTTTCCATCTGAAACCATCTGCTTTACATTTGTGTAAAAAGGCGAGAATCTTTCGACAAATCCCAGGCCATATTTCACCTTATTTTTTATTATAGCTTCAGTTATGAGGTTGCAGTCTTCAATTTTTAATGCCATGGGTTTCTCTGAGAAAACATGTAATCCAAGTTTCGCAGCCTCAATAGCAACCTTACAGTGGCTATAACTAGGAGTGCATATCCAAACAGCATCGACTTTTTCAGCATTGCTCATTTCGGATAAATTACTATAAGCCCTCAAGCCAAGTTCCGAAGCGAATTGCTTAGCCTTCTCATGGACTAAATCTACCACGGATAAAAGGTTAACCTCATTTATAGCCTTAAGAGCCATAGCGTGAGCCTTACCCATTCCACCTGCTCCTACAATGCTAACCCTCACTACATCAGGCATCTCATATCGTGTCCTTTAAAAGAGGACTACGCTTTTAGAGTTTTCCACTTATATTACAGCCAATCTTTATCCAGAATATCCTTTCAGAGGGTATTTGCCTAGTTTCTTAGCCACCTTGATCATCTGCAAATAGTTTGAGGCATTAGTGCCAATCGAGACATTCGCAGAAGGAGAGAGTACATATCCGCCTCCCAAAGCAGCAGATCGCATGCATCGCTTCACCTCTCCTTCGATTTCAAGGGGTGTGCCCTTCTCAAGTATTTGTAATGCTACATTCCCTATGAGGCATATCCTCGATCCAACTCTCCTCTTGACATCCGCGAGATCCATCCCGGCCTGCACATCTATGCATTGGTATGCATCTATGCCCCCATCGACCATGTGGTCGAGGATGCTGTTCGTATTGCCATCGCTGTGGAGGATGGCCCACACGCCCTTGCTGTGCCAAGTGTCGCACTGCCTCTTCAGTGCTGGCTCGACGAATTCGTGGAAATGTTTGGGGGACATCCACGATGAGTTCCTATAGCCATAATCGACGCACATCAGCATCCCATGTACTCCAGCATCCATCTGCGCTTTCCCACTTTGGATGGCCAAGTCGACATAAGCATCAATAATCTCATGCGCAAGGCTTGGCTTCCTATACATCCATTGTAGGACTTTAACCATTAAAAGAGGATCACTTACTATTGGTCCCCAAGACCCATCCGCTCCGCCATAAATGAAGTATTCGTCACCCCATTCCTTAACGATACGATATTGTTTTTCACTGCTGGCTGAGAAATCAGTTTCCTTACGCGTCTTATTCAGATCATAAATGAGTTCCTTGGCCTTCTCTTCAGTCCAGTTTACGTTCCATTTCTCGACATCCCAGAAAGTTTCCCCTTCCCCTTTAGCTCCCCCTCTTTTCTGAAGTCTCCCATGTATTCTCCAAGTCTCTTCTCCAAGTTTTTCAGGAGTGATTGAACCTTCCCCATAGAAGCCAGGAACAGCCATAAAATCCAAATCAACTTTTCTCGTAATCTCAACAAGATCACGATAGATCCCCTCGTTAACCTCATCCAACCTGCCTTCGGAAGCGAGCTTCAAGCAGAGGAAAGTATTTGCGTAATAAGGGATGCGTCCCAGTATCTTCTCTGCGATCTCCTTCGAGAAGCCCTGCTCGAATAACGGAACCCTATCAGCTTCTTCTAAGCTCAATGCACGAATCACTCTATCAAAATGAGAAAGCAATGAACATACCAAATCATCGGCTTACATATTACTAGATAAAGTTTATGTTGAGCTGTGCCTTATGTTATTCAACCCACAAGCCTTAAGCGTAGTATACAAATCTCAAGAATGTAAACTTGCTTGATTCTGTTAGCTCTTTGACTCCTTAAAGCTATAGCCTCATTGCCTTCACCATATCTTCTACTGGATGAATGCCCGTTTCGCGCTTTATCGTATAATAGCTTAAAAAACCTTCTTCCAGACGAGTTCACAACTTCCAATATGCAGAGATTATAAATACTCAAGTGCTTATAAAGTTAGGCGAGACTCGATGGGAACCTGCTTCTCCAAGATCCTCGTGACTGGTGGAGCTGGATTCATAGGAAGTAATTTAGTAGATAAACTCTTGGAGGATGACTGCTCTGTAGATGTCCTAGATGATCTTTCTACAGGACGTATTGAGAATTTGCCAAACCTCGATAGGAGGTTTACCCTTCATAAAGGAGATGTAAGAGATCTTCAGTTGGTTAGGAAAGTACTTGAAGGGAAGGAAGCTGTCTTCCACTTGGCGGCCATAGCGAGCGTCGAGCGCTCAGTGCAAGATCCCTCTGGCGTCGAGGAGACAAATGTTCTCGGAACACTCAACCTTTTGAAGGCCTCGGTTGAGTGCGGAATCAAGCGATTCATCTATTTCTCATCCTGCGCAGTATACGGTGATGTGAAAAAGCTCCCAATCGATGAATGCGTTGTTCCGCATCCGATCTCACCATACGCGGTATCCAAGCTCGCGGCCGAAAGCTACTGTAGTGTATTCCAGAGAGTTTTTGGACTTGAGACCGTGAACCTCCGCTTCTTCAATGTATATGGTCCCAGGCAGACATACAACCCCTACTGTGGCGTAATAACGATCTTTATGGAGAAACTTCTGAGACGCGAGGACTTGGTCATACAGGGGGATGGAGAGCAGACAAGAGATTTCCTGAACGTCAGTGATGCAGTTAGATCCTGTATCTTAGCGTTGAAGAACGGAAGGGCGACGGGCGAGATTCTCAATATAGGTTCTGGTAGACCGATCAGTATTAATGAACTCGCAAAGCTGATGATCGAGATCACAGGCTCTAAAGTGAAAATGATTCATTCTACGGCGAGGAAAGGGGATATAAAACACATCTACGGCGACATCTCAAGGTCCAAAGCGCTATTAGGTTTCGAACCCAAGGTCCAATTGGGGCAGGGACTGAGGGAACTTTTCGAGTTAAGATCAAGCCCCAAGTAGACATATGGGGTCGTCCGATGTAGATAGATTGCTCAACACGCTTTACCAGCCCGAGTGCGGCTCTGCAATGATTTCATAATCTCCAACCCCTCCTCTATCGTCATAGGTATTGGATCAATATTCAGTCCGAACCCATCGTTCATCGCCCTGAAGAGCTTAGCAACGATGGGTGGCTCAAGCCTGCAAGACTCAAGTAGGCTGAAGTCGGAGAAGACCTTTGAAGTATCCCCCTCAGCCATTATCCGACCGTTATTCAAGACGTATACCCTTTCTGCGATATACGGTATGATGTCCACATCATGTGCTGAGACAATCATTGTCAGCTCCCTTTCGATATGTAACCCATTCAGCAAATCGATCAGCTCCCTTTTTGCTACTGGCTCTAGGTTCGCTGTTGGTTCGTCAAGGAGAAGGATCTCCGGTTCAAGGGCTAGGGTCGCGGCGATGGCCGCCTTCTTCTTCTCCCCAACGCTCAATCGATATGGTTCCCTTAGCTCATATCCCACAAGGCCCACATCAGCCAGGGCCCTTTTCCCCCTCTTAATGACCTCCTCCTCCGGAAGGCCGATATTTGTTGGTCCGAAGATCACATCATCCCATATCGTGGGACAGAAGAGCTGATCGTCTGGGTCTTGGAACACAACACCGATCTTTTGCCTGATCCTACGGAACTCCTCGGAAAAGGTCTCCGTGTCGAAGAGCCTGACCGAGCCGCTCGAGGGCCTATATAGGCCTGCTGCAACCATTATGAAGGTCGATTTCCCAGCGCCATTCGGGCCGACTACGGCAACTCTTTCCCCCATATCGACCTGAATGGAAACCCCATGGAGTGTTTCATGTCCATTTGGGTATTTATGTGAGGCTTCGTTCATCTCCAACGCTTTGCCCAATGTCATCACGCTTAACCGACATGCATTATGTTCAGCAGTATGGCGAAGATGCCCAGGGTGACGATAAGGACACCAAGGGCCATATCATTCGGTCCATGACGAAAATTGGCATTGCCCAGATCATCGCCCAAACCCGTATAACCTCTAGCGACCATCGCGAGATACACCCTCTCCGACCTCTCGTAGGCCCTTATGAATAGAGAAGCGAAGCTATTCCCAAGATACTTCATCGACTTCAAATTGAGGGTTCGCTTCCTCGTGAAGGTCCTTGATTCCTTGGCCAGAAGCAGGCTGTAAACTTCATGTAGGGTTAGGAACAGGTACCTGTAAGTCATGAATGCTATGGCGGTGAAGAACTTGGGAGCCTTCATCCGTTTGAGCGCCCTGATCATAATTACGAGATCCGTTGTTGATGTTACCAGAACTATTGTCGCTACACAAACCCAAACCCTACCCGCGAAGATCAAGACCTTCATGATCCCCTGCTCCGATACGGACATAGTGAATTGAAAACCATTGATCCTCAGGACTTCGGTTCCGGGTGTCGTAAATAGGATCGGAATGGAAATTATCAGAGCGAACGCTGGAATGAAACTCGACCTATAGGCGAAGTCCTTGATATTTATCCTTGTCAAGATCGCTAGGGAGACAATCGATATCGCCATGAACAATATGGGGGCCAAGCTATTGACGAATAGAGCTGAGGATATGAATAAACCAAATGTTATGATTTTAAGTAGAGGGTTGAAATTTTGCAGTATCCCAGACCTCCTATGAGATTGTTCCAATGAAGCTAGTCTCTCAAAGGCCTCTACAAGGTCTCTCAAAGAACCCTCAATCGTATAATGCTTCACAGGACTATCCCTTCCTGCGCTTGGCGATGAGCAACCTACCTAGGAGGTAAGCCGCGCCGAAGACGATGAGCGTCGAAGTCACACCTAGGACCAGCGTTGCCTCGACATTACCCTCATGTCCCGGTAGGGTATAATCTGGGAACAATGGATTCCATAAGGTAAGTCCCTTGACGCCAAGAAGCTCAGCTACCCTGTCGAGCGTTTCCATCGATCCTGAAAGCCAAAGAACACCCACTACAGCAAGGAGCACCGCTGTGACGATGCCCAAGAGTAGGCCTTTTTGCGTGACTCAAACCCCCAGCTTATTGTAGCTCCATCCTCCGAGAATGGATGGGGCAGCCTTCGGCAGTTCCAATAGGTCTGAGCGCGATTTGGCCAGAACAGCTATGATGAACGATGTAACAACCCCTTCCCCGATGCCTATAATTGAATAGGGAATAACCATGGACGTCACAGCCACGAGTATGCCATATTGGAAGACTGGCACTGAAATGCCCAGCTCGAATCCAGCGAATACTGCTGCCAGAAGATCGCCTAGGAAAGCTCCGAGGAAGGCACCGGCAAACATGCCCCTCCTGCTCTTCGAAATTTTTATAACAATCTTAAAGACTATGTAAGGGATGAACACCCCGATGATCCCAATGTTCAATACGTTCGCGCCCAACGTGGTCAAGCCACCATCGCCGAAGATCAAGGCCTGCATCAGTAATATGACCGTCATCGATACAAGCCAGGCATATGGGCCCAGGACCAGTGCCAGGATTGGCCCACCGAGAAGGTGAGCGGTCGTTCCCCCCATTATCGGGAAGTTCATCATCTGCGCGGCGAAGAACATCGCCGTGAAGGGCGACAGCAATGGTATGTGTCTCTCGTCGGTAAACCTCCTAACGCCTCTGAAGCCGAATAACCAGAAGATGATCGCAACAATATATGTTAGGATACAAACCTGCAGTGATAGGAAGCCATCAGGGATATGCATGATACCGATAACCTCGGTAACACTTTTTTAACAATTAGTATCACCATTTTACCTCTATTAATGCCTTTCTCAGGTTCGCCCAAGAATGGTATTTTATTGCGCCGAAGATGCAATTAAAAGACAAACAGGCTATTTTGGGCAGATAGGCCGAGTAATGTTTAAAAATCTCCAAGTCACTTTTACGTAGAATAACGCATCAGAGGTAAAGTTGAATGGAGAAACGCAGGTTGGGCATGACGAGCGAAAGGCTATCCATCGTCGGATTTGGAGGGATTGTGGTCATGAACGAGGATCCGGCATCGGCAAGTCGCATCGTCTCGAGGTCGATCGAAAGGGGCATCAACTATTTCGATGTTGCACCATCATATGGGAACGCAGAGGAACGCCTTGGGCCTGCCCTTGAGCCCTATCGTAAGTCCGTTTTCCTTGCGTGCAAGACCGGTGAACGTACAAAGCAAGAGGCAGAAGCCGAGCTTCATCGATCTCTCCGCCGACTCCGAACGGATCATCTTGACCTCTATCAACTTCACGGCGTAACGACGTTGGAGGAGGTGGATCAGATCTTGGGCAAGGGAGGTGCTATCGAGGCCTTCGTCGAAGCCCGAGAACAAGGACTTGTGAAGTACCTCGGCTTCTCCGCCCATTCCGAGAAAGCAGCACTGGCCCTTTTGGATCGCTTTGAATTCGACAGCGTATTGTTTCCGCTAAATTGGGTATGTTGGCACAAGGGTCATTTTGGTCCAAGTGTGATTGAAAGGGCGCAGAAGAAGGGTACGGGCATACTTGCACTGAAAGCGCTCGCAAAGAGGAGGTGGAAGGATGGCGAGGAACGCAAGTGGCCGAAATGTTGGTATGCACCTGTGGATACCCCCGAAGAAGCGTCTTTGGCACTCAGATTCACCCTCTCTCTGCCGGTTACAGCTGCGGTGAGTCCTAGCCACGCTGATCTCCTTTGGTGGGAATGTGATGCCGCTGAAACGTTTAAACAGCTCACCAAAGAGGAGGCGACTCAAGTAGCTGAGAAGAGTAAAGCCCTTGATCCAATATTTCCACAATAAGATGTTTTTTATGTTCACTTCTTCGAATGCGCAGTATACGTTGCCTCAGCAAGATCCATGCACTGCATCCATTCGACGTTTAACTCCCCAACTCTGCTAGCTGCCTCGTTTAGGACCTTAAGGCCGGTTGAAAGGCCATTTGACCAAAGGGATTGCCAGTGTGTGAGCCACACGGGCCATCCGCCTCCATCAAGGACGACATTCGTCCTAGAAACTATCTTCTCGACAATCGATTCTATGAAATTACTATCCGTACGTGGTGTATCGATGGTTTCCCAGGCGTAATCGTTGAGAGTTGAGGGAATCGAGATGAGAACGGATCCATCATCATGTGCAATCCAAGGCCTCGCATCTGCCTTGTCACCCAACATATGCAGGAAATACCATGAAAATGTTGCGCCATAGACGCGCCTCATTGCCTCAATTATGGATTCGATGTACTCTTTCTCAACTCTCGATCCGAAGACCCATGGCGAAGTTACGCCTGTGCACCTTACGCCGGCCTTTTTGAGGATTTGAAGGGCCTTTTCTATATATGGGGCGAGGGTTTCCTTTGTCTGAGTCTGTGACCAGTCGGATTCCCCCTGATCGATATACTTCCCAGTCCTAAGATCAAGAGCTAGATTATGCGTGATCATCTCGGGTGAAAAGTCAAAGTTATGGGAAAGTCTCGCTTTATGCCAAATCAAACGACAAGAATAAAGCAGTTATATAAGGTTTGACAGGCGACATTCGGCTATAACTTATCCTTTGAGGTTAAGTACTTCATTGGGACGGTGATGATGACCTTGGGCAAATTCCATATCGATATAATCATGAGTCCGACGATCGGCCCGTCAAATTGCTGAATGTGCAGGAAGACAGAAATACTGATACGTTAAATCATACGATATAAAATCATAAATGGTAGCTGGGCCATGACCAAGAAGCTCGTTATGAGATTTGGGGTTTCTGTACCACAAGATTTATTGCGGGAGTTCGATGGAAAGATAGCACAGATTGGTTACGATAGATCGAAGGCAATTCAGGTTGCCATGCGCAACTTCCTAACGGAGAATGCGATGAAGTATGAGGAGAAAGGCATTGTAGTTGGAACTATTACGATTATATATGATCATGAGATCAAAGGCCTAGAGGAAAGATTGACGGATACTCAGCATCGCCACAGGAGCATAATCGGCTCAGCCATGCACATCCATCTTGATGAGCGAAACTGCCTATTGGTAGTGGCAGTAAAAGGCGAGATGAAGGCGATTCAGAGCATCGCCAAGGAACTAATGGTTAAGAGAGGCATAAAACAGCTAAAATTGACAACAGTCATGTCATAAGCATGCGTACGCCAATCAAATGCAAATGGTGCTCCCTCGAAGCACTTAAATTATTCCTTCGACCTGCGGCGGGTAAGCATGCCTAAGAAGATAGTCGTCGTTGGAATGGGTTATGTTGGTATACCTGTAGCTGTAGCCTTCTCTATGGCGGGCTTCAATGTTATCGGCATTAACAGGTCAAGGAAAAAAGTGGATCAGATAAATAAAGGGATCTCACCAATAGGTGGTAGAGAACCCTCACTGGCTCCTCTTCTGAAAAAGATGGTGAAGGCCAGAAGGCTAAGGGCCTCCCAGGACTTCAAGGAATGCGTGGGTGCACAGGCCATAATAGTCGCAGTCCAGACGCCATTCAATGAAGAGGAGGAAAGACCGGACTATTCCTCATTGGAATCGGCGATGAACGATATCGGCGCAAATCTCTCGCAGGGTACGATCGTCGTGGTGGAATCGACCATATCCCCAGGGACGATTGAGGGCGTCGTTAAACCCATATTGGAGTCGAAGTCGGGGCTTGTGGCCGGAGAGGGTTTCTATCTCGGGACATGTCCCGAGAGGGTGAGGCCCGGAAGGCTTCTGAAGAACCTAATCGAGCTGGACAGGGTTGTAGGAGGTTATGGGGAGAAATCGACCAAGAAGATGTTAAGCCTCTACAGATTTATCGTGAAGGGAAATCTGTATGGTGTTGACTGCTTGACGGCGGAAGTCGTTAAGACCGTTGAGAACGCGTACCGAGACGCTCAGATAGCTTTCGCGAACGAGGTGGCGATGATATGCGAGGCCCTGGGTGTAGATGTCTATAAGGTTAGGGAGTTGGTCAACAAGTCTCCCTATAGGAACATGCATATGCCCGGAGCTGGAGTTGGGGGGCATTGTCTGCCAAAGGACTCGCTACTGCTGGCTTACAGTGTCGCTGGAAAGTATAAACCGATGATGCTCAAGGTGGCCAGAGATATCAACGACACCATGCCCCTGCACTTGGTGAATCTTGTGGAGAGTTCTCTCTCGGAGATAAAAATGCCGATAAGGGGTGCCAGGATCGCCATCTTGGGCCTGGCTTATGTTGGCAACTCAGATGATACAAGGAACACCCCAGCGGGGCCAATACTCAAGGAGCTTGAGAAAATGGGTGCAGAGGTGCGTGTTCAAGACCCATACGTCAAGATGTTCCAAGGCAAGAAGGTATCAAGAAGACTTAGGGAGGTTCTGAAGGGAGCGGACTGCCTCGTTATCGTTACGGACCATGACAGCTATAGAAAGATAGGCCTGAAAAGCATAAAGAACTTGATGAGGACGCCAATAATAATCGATGGCCGAAACATCTTCAAGAAGGAGAGGTGCCTAAGGGAGGGGCTCATCTATCACGGTATAGGAAATCTCTAGAGAAGCCAAAAAAAAACAAGATGGTGGGTTCGTCGCGCACAGGCGTTCAACTTTAATATGACTACGATTCGAGACAGGAGTGATGGGAATAATTCGGACAGTAATGGGGGATATCCCCCAAGATAATCTCGGTCTAACACTAGTTCATGAACATATCCTCTGCGACTTCATTGGCGCCGATGGGGTCAGCAAGGAACGATACAATTCTATTGAAGTCTATCATACCATTCTCCCATATCTTAACGAGATATACCGATATGGGGTCAGGGGGTTTGTAGATTGCACTCCCGCCTATTTGGGTAGAGATGTTCATTTACTTGCCGATCTATCAAAGGCATCGGGGATCAGCATACTTACCAATACAGGGCTCTACAAGGAGCCTTTTCTCCCGAAGTATGCATTTGAACTCTCAGTAGACCAAATAGCAGATGTGTGGGTGAGAGAGATTAGGAAGGGAATAGATGGTACTTCGATCAAAGCCGGTTTCATTAAGATCGCCGTGAACCCAGGAGAGATGATCCCCATCCAACAGAAGATCGTGAGGGCTGCAGCTCGCTGCAGTCTCTCCACTGGAGCCATCATAGCATGCCACACCGGCGAGGGTGTAGCCGCAATGCACCTGCTGAAGATATTGGGCGATGAGGGCTTAGATCCAAGTAGGTCCATAATCGTACATTGCGATGCAGAGGGGGATCTGAAATATCATCTTGAAGCTGCACATCGTGGGGCTTGGATTGAATACGATGCCCTGAGCGAACAGAGTGCCAAGAGAACTCTCAAACTCATCGACGTGATGGTGAAAAGCGGTTTTGAAGATAGCCTCCTCCTTTCCCAAGATGCGGGTTGGTATCATGTGGGGGAGAAGGACGGAGGCGACATCCGGAGCTATACTTATCTTGTCAGGGATTTCGTGCGTTTATTATCGGAAGAGGGTTTTGACAGGGGAATGACGAATAAACTCCTCGTATCTAATCCAGCTCGGGCTTTTAAAATGGATTTTACATGACGCAATTGGGTAAACCTCCATTAGCCAATTTTCTATGAAGAGCCTCGAAAGGATAACTTTTATTATTATCACGGTTTCTTCCTTCTATTTGACTTGAAGGCATGTGGGAAGAGGGCATTAATTCTCATATCACTGTTGTCGACGATTGCCTTAATCCCTCTATTCCACAGAGTGTATGCATTCACTGGTAGATTGGGACTGGTAACTCGAAAGTTGTAGTCATGCTGACATCTCTGCCGCGCTCGGATGCTTCTAGGATACCCAAACATATATCGAGTATGTGATTGGCCTGCTGGCCTGCACATCTCGGGCGTCTATCGTTGCGGATTGCGTCCGCGATGTCTAGCACGCCACGTGACCACTCAACTCCCCTGAAGGGTTGCGCCACTGGGGGAAGATCTTTCCACTCATTCTCGCCAACCGGGCAGAAGGATACCCTCGCATCGAAATCGACGGGCGAATCGATACGCAGCGTGCCCAACATGCCAGTGATCTCTATGCCCTTGTGAATCGATTGGCCAACCACAAAACTTGTAGACAGACGGCCAAAGGCGCCATTCTCGAATTCGAGGAGGCCATTCACATGATCTGGCGTTGTCACTGCAAAGGTCTTTCCTTTGTCAGGTCCGCTACCGACAATCCGATTGGGTATCGTAATCTTAGCGCTTCCCCTCACCGCCCGAACCGGGCCGATTATGGATGTAAGGACGTTTAGCGGATAACAACCAACATCGAGCATTGGTCCTGCCCCTGGGGCATAAAAAGGGGCTGGATTGGGATGCCAGCTCTCAATCCGATCATGCATCATGTCAGCAGAAACACAAAGGACTTGTCCAGCCATCCCATCGCGCACGGCCTTCCAGAGAGTTTGCTGCGCCTCGCCAAGGATGACGAAGGGGGAGCATCCAAGAAGGATGTCCCTTTTGGTAGCCAATTCCACAAGGGCATTTCCATCGTTACGTCTAATTGCCAGTGGCTTTTCGCTATGTACGTGCTTTCCAGCCTCAAGGGCATGTCGCGTCACTTCGGCGTGGGCCGTGTGGATCGTCAGATTTACTACGAGTTCCACATCCCTCGATGTGAGTAGCTCCTCCATACTCCCGAATGCCATGCACTTGCACTTTAGTGCGAAACTCCTAGCTCGCTCCGCGATGAGATCATAGACACCAACTAGTCTCAGCTTATCGGGGTGGGTCAACACGCTCTCCGCATAGGGTCCTGCAATATTGCCGCATCCGATGAAGGCTATGCCAACGGGGCCTGATTTTCTCATAAGTCTCACTCCCCAATACCAATCCTTGCCCAAATATGCTTTTTCTAGATTTGATGGGAGGGAGAAGCCATTTTTAAGACAGATCTAGACTTGGCCCGCCTTCATCAGATGGATCAAGTCTATTTGATATCCTTATCATTGGATCGAAAGGATGGCGAAGCCGATTTCAAGTCCAACGGAACCAAGTGAATCGCATCATGTATTACTTATTTATGTATGGGGCACTAATGAGATCAACGATACCGAATCGAGTATGAAGAGAAAACCAAGCAATAAGAACAGAAGAGCAGCTCCGATCTCAAGGTACTTCCTCGGTAGCAATCTCAGGATTTTCGTCCCGAAGATGATGCCGATTGCTGTTACGGCCGAGAAAGCTAGCATGATGCCTGCAAGGACTCCTGGGAGGTCCTTGAGTTCCGCAGCCAACACAACACAAGCCAGTTGAGTCTTATCTCCAAGCTCCATAAGGGATATTACAGAGAATGTTTTTAGGAGATCCAACTTTTGATTCTCAATCCTATCGTCGTGGTTCCTACGAACAAGCGAGAAAGCACCAACAACGATGAATAGCAGACCGGCTCCCGCTCCAATCAAATTGTAGGGAAGGATGCTCAACAGTTCACCTCCTATCAAGAGGCTGACGCCATCAACTAGTAAGAAGGCCAGCATGGAGCCAAGAAAGACCGATATCGCCGAACCCTTTGAGGAAAGCACCATCACCGTTAACTGGGTCTTGTCGCCGAATTCCGCAATGAAAATCAAGAGAAAGGCAGTTAACACAGGAATTGTGTCGGTAATCATCTATTGATTATCAACCTCAGCCTCTGCTCAGACTTCGTGGCGCAATTTACATTCCACAAATCGAGCTCGTATCCATTTTTGAACATGTTTTGAGCCTCAGAGGTGATCATAGAATTGAAGTGGGTTCAATTCCTTAAAGTCGCATCCCGCATCAACGAGACATTTCCTTATATCCAAACAAAGATGGCATTTAGAAGCGTATCCATTATCATTGGCACGATAGGTATAATTTTCTGAAGCATACTTGTATAAATCACCTAAGCTAGAAGCTAGGGCTCCTATCACGGGGTGATCTTCGAGATCGATCCCCCCTTGGAAGATCGTGTCCCATTTACCACGACCGCCAAGGGACAAGCCAGCACAATAACCCGATATGTAATTCCCATAATTATCCACATGAACATGCCATGGTCTGGTCAATTCCTCGAGACAATCCTCACGGAAGAAATGCTCTGGGGGAAAGCGTTTGAAGACCGAGTTCATTCTCCATACGAGCCTTCCCATGGGCAAGAGCACGTTGAAGTCCGTGAGGTGTGACAATGCCTCGTCATCTGACCGCCTCAAATAATCCTCCCACTTAATCCTACCGACGACTCCAAGCCTCCTCAGATCCGTGTAGAAATAGGGGTGATAGATCATCAAACCCTCGCCGAAAATCCTATGTCCTATCCTCATCGCCCTCTCTATTCTCTCGAGTGACACGAACTCCAAGAGGAAGGGGTTAACGCTGACTAGACCTCCCCCGAGGCCTGCATCCTTGAGCTGCATGAATTTCTTCTCGACGATATCATCGTCGGCGCACCAATAACAGTTCGTCTCGACGAAGTTGGATGAAATGCCATAATCTTTGGTAGCTCTTACCAAATTTAACAACAATTCCTGGTTGAGGAAAGGCTCACCGCCTGTGAAGTGCAGGCCATGGTTCATCCCAACGCCTTCCCGTTTCGAATTGGCCTTGATCTTCTGGCCAAAACTATACAAAACCTCTTTAAAAAGCTCGAGGCTCATCCAGTCATCCTGCCATTCATGTGAACAGGCATACATACAATGCCTGCACTCTGATGTGCATTTATATGAGAGGATCGCACCTAAGGAGATCGGCTTAGGTATCCTGAGCTTTTTCACGGATGATAACCTTTTTTGGGGATAATTTAACTATTAAGCACTTAGGGCATTCAACCACTTGCCGACATGCTGTATACGACCATCATCGATATGAGCCAAGGGAATAAGCATTTAGATCGACCTCGAACAGATAGCTTTTAGTAATCATATTGGAGCCTCTTTAAGCGATTCGGATTGTCAGAAAGCTCGGAGCACGAACTCCCGAAGGGGACAGTGTTGGCGGTCGGAACTCACCCAGATGATGTCGAGTTCCTCATGGCAGGCACATTGGCTCTTCTTCACGAACGAGGATACGAGATATGTATTGCAGCGGTTTGCACAGGGGACATGGGCTCGATGGAGCTATGCAGCCCCGAGATATCCCGGAAGAGGTTTCAGGAGGCGTCGAATGCCGCAATGGTCCTCGGTGCCCCCTACATATGCCTTGGTGAATCCGATCTGCATCTGTTCTTCGACAACCCTACCAGATCAAAGGCAGCAGAGCTCATACGCAAGGCAAATCCTCTCATTGTGATTACGCACTCACCACAGGACTACATGCTAGATCATCAGTTGACAGCCGACCTTATGTGGGATGCCTGTTTCAATGCATCCGTGCCAAATTATATTACAAACCAAATAAATCCCGCGAAGCCGACAGATAGTATACCATATCTTTTCTACGCCGATGCTCTCAGTGGCAAGGACAGATTCGGTCGGAGGACCGAGGTTGATTTCTACGTGGACATAACCTCAACAATCAAAGTCAAGGAGGAGATGCTCTCTTACCACGAGAGCCAAAGGAGCTGGCTACGGGCACAGCACGGGGTTGATCATTATATCCTTCAGATGAAGAACTGGTCCGAGGTCAAGGGCGCTGAAGCGGGCATGAAATACGCTGAGGCCTTCCGGCAGCATAGGGGTCACCCCTTTCCAAACGATGGAATCCTCGAAAGGGTTCTCGGGCCTCTGTACAAGTCCAAATAGGATCTGACTAGGAGATTAAATAAATATCTCAATTTGCAAGCTGTTCACTTCTCAATAGGTCTGTGGTGAGTTTAGGGATGTGGTGACGTAGGCTACAAAGCTAGTAGCCAGCGCCCTCCAACTGCTCCCTCAAGAAGACAACATTCTCCCTTGCGTATTCGACCATCCTGTTTTTATCGCCGCCTATCTCCATGATGAACGGTCCCTTGTAACCAGACGCTAGGAGTCTCTTAAAGATAGACTCATAATCGATTCCCTTCTCAGTGAGCGGAATGAAATCCCGTTTTCGCATGTCCCAATTCTTCACATGGACGACCCTGATCAGTCCTTTCAATTCATCGATGAACCACTCTGGATGAAGGCCGCAGTAATACACGTTCGCGAAGTCGAAATATGCCCTCACGTTTTCGCTGTTGAATCCCTTCACGAAGTTCGTAAACTCCAGAGGGGAATAGAGGAGGCTATTGCCAACGTTCTCTACGCATAGATAAACTCCGTTATCTTCGGCGACCTTAGTAACTTCGCTAATCGATTTCCTTGCTGTCTCGATCTGCCTCGTATAAGGCACCTCCGGAATGCCAACGCCAGGGACCAGGAGGATATCTCGGAAGCCTAGGATGTTCGCCATCCCTATTCCATCTCTCAATGCCTCAATTCCTTTTGATCGGATTGCCTCATCCTGGCTTGCAATATTATGTTCCCAAAGAACCCCCATCATTAAGCTATTTATTGGTAGAAAGGAAGTGCTCAACTCCTTAAGTTGTGCGAGTGGCAGATCACCTCTATATCTTAGTTCGATGCAATCGAGTGAAGCATCGGCACCCTTCTCGAATACTTCTCTAAAGATATTTGATGGGATGATGTTCTCAACAGCACCTATAAGGACCATTATCGAATCTACGCGCTAGGTTACAGTTAAACCCTCTTTAGAAGCTTTTCCCAATGGTTACACATAGATAGGAGGTCGATCGAACGGTCAGGGGTTGGGCCCAATCTCAAAAGTGTCAAAACCGTAACAATGGAATATACTCAACGCCACACAACTTCTCTCTCAGATATAAGCAAGAACCCCTTTACCTTCAATTAAATACAGATCAGTATGCTGACTAGGGGATTGAGGCACTATCGACTACTGACGATTTATCTTAAGCGAGTGAAATAACAACAAATTTCGCCAGATCAGCTTACTTTAAGATTAATAGAAGAAGTTATCAAGCTCCTCATAGTCCGCTTTAATATTATATGGATGATACAAAAAAGGGTCCCGAGGAGAACTATACCCATCTGTTGCTCCTTGGATATGCGGTGCTAGCGTTCTCTGTAGTCTCCGCAGCATTTGCATATGTCTCCTCGACACAAGATGAGTATACGTTCTCATTAGAATACTTGGGTCTCTGCGCAGTCACTCTCATACTCTTCGTCCTAATACGGCGATACGCACTGCTAAAGATCAAGGAACAGAAGAGATCGACCAAAGATACAAGTAGTGATCGAATGGACAACCCAGGTTAAAGAAATCAGCATAATCAAGGGATAGTACGTTTATTGAACGCGTTTAGATCGATTCGAAAAGTTTTTCAACACCAGGAGATTGCCAAGGCAGAAGAGAAATGGCAAAGTTAAAGCTCGGTATATTGGTCTCCTTGGAGGGTGGGTCGAAGGATGAGCTAAGGAAAGTCCATGACTTGGGTTTCCCTACGTGTCAAGTTTCATGTTGGAACCCTGAGATCATGAACAGGGAGGGTGCCGATAAACTCAAAGCAGAATCACGAGAGTATGACGTAGAGATAACAACAATTTGGTCTGGCCTCCCAGGCAAAGCCGTTTGGAACTTCATAGAGGGACCTGTCACAATAGGATTAGTTCCCCCCGAGACAAGGGAGTTGAGGATCAAGGCATTGCGAAAAGGCTCTGATTTCGCTCGCATGGTTGGCGTCCAGAGCATAACAACCCACGTTGGTTTCATACCGGAGTGGCCTAGGGATACAAATTACCAAGGACTTGTGGAAGCGCTGAAGCGAGTCGCCTCTTTCTGCAAGGAGAACGGGCAGGGATTTTGGTTTGAGACGGGACAGGAGACCCCCATCACCCTTCTCAGGACGATAGAGGATGTGGGCGCCGATAATTTAGGCATAAACCTGGATCCTGCGAATCTCCTGATGTATGGGAAGGCCAATCCTGTGGATGCGCTCGATATAATCGGAGGATCTGTTAAGGGAGTACATGCAAAAGATGGCGAATATCCCATAAATGGTAGGGAGCTGGGTAGGGAGCGTCCGCTCGGTGAAGGGAGGGTCAATTTTCCAGCATTACTGTCAAAGCTGAAGGCAATGGGCTTCGATGGAGCACTAACAATAGAAAGGGAGATTGGTGGACAGCAGCAGATCGAAGACATAAAGAGGGCTAAGAAACTCCTAGAACCACTCTGCTAGCTCTTAAAGAAAGTGTCAAAAATAATTGGCTGGATCCTCTAATTAACGCAATTCCTTAGTCGGAGCGACTTGCCAGAACCCAAAAGGCCATTTGCGACCTTAACCGTCTGCAGATCTAAGCCCTTCTGGCATTCTATGCAGTTTAGAATGTGTTAAAACATCTTTCGCTGTTTGGATGCGCTGGAAATTTGCCCGCCTCATTGATCATCGGGACGACCACCAAAGAATAAAAGCGCTCGGGTGGAGCCAGGCGTGCGCCACCTATGAAGGTCGCCATTGCACAGATGCGATACAACTGGTCGGATCCTATCTCCAAGAACCTCAGGAAAGCCCTTGGATTCGTAGAGAGAGCTGGGAGAGGTGGATCTGAGATCGTGTGCTTCTCAGAATACTTCCTAGGAAAAGATGCGATGCTCGGACACCCGAGCAGGGGCCTTAAGACAGATGCGGCTCTGCGCAGCATAGCTGAGATGGCCAAGGAATCGGATGTTGCTGTTATCTGCGGAGCTACAAGGGACTTCAGGCAAGGTCAGAGGAAACCCTTCGTCACCTGTCCAATAATGAACTCAAAGGGGGAAATAGTGAAGAAACTCGACAAGCTCATAATACATCCCAGGGAACCCGACTGGATGCAGCCAGGAAGCGGGTCCGAGATCGCGGAGATCGATGGCTTTAATCTTGGCGTGCTGTCAGGCTTTGATATATTCATCTCATCGGCCATCCAAGCTCTACGGAAGAAAAGCATTGATCTATTGTTCTATCAGTTGTCGGCATATACTCGACCACTCTTAGAGACCGAGCAGGCAGCCGTTATCACAAGATGCCAGGAACTCATGATACCGGTCGTTGCCGTCGGACAGTTGGGGGAGTTCTTCAAGAGGCAGTTCCTCGGTGGGAGCATGGCATGCGTACCCCAAATAGTGCGATTTGGCACAAGCGCATCGGCAGGAGGGGCCAAGGTAGTCAAGAAGCTAGGCAGCGAGGAAAGCTTCGAGATCGTCGAATTAGATATGCAAGAACTAATGCAGCAGAGGAAAAAGATAAGCCTCTACGAATAGAGGGCTTACGGCTTGCCGAGACCAATTGCCTAGAAATGGCCGAGCGTTCCATGTGCCATAAACAACCCTCTCCCGGACATATAAATAACATTGTGGCGGTTCAAAAGGACAATCCTTTTTCTCGGAGCCACGCTTTATACGACTCAAGCAATAGAATTGGAACCAATCCGATTCCAATGGCTATGGCCCAGTCGATCGATGTAAGTCGGATGATCTCCAAATTCATGCCAATGGACGCCATCAGAAAGTATTGAATACCAGGGATATACATCAGCATGATATGAGCCAATGGTACTGCTAGTATAAATGGCCATATACTCCAATAATTGTCGTCTCTCAGTGTTGTGAAAATTGACTTGTCCATTCGCCTTAACGAGATTATAAGGAGACATTCCGTTATAAGTGCAACAGTATGGAACATAGTGCGGGCTTTTGCCTGTGCCCAGTCTATAGGATTTAAGAAACCTCGAGGACTGAAGTCCGGTCTATAACCCATTTTGTTTAGCTCAAAAAACGGTATTATGCCATATAGGGTTCCGAAATATACGATGTAAAATGTAATCGCCAATGATATCGAAAAGAGCAGCAAGGCAACCTTCAGTTGCTTAGTGAATATTCCCTCCGAATTCCTAGGCCTCTCTTTCATAAGATCCTTACTGAGAGTGTCTAAAATGATCGCAAAGGGCGGCAAAGAGTGAGCTGTCATGAAGATGTAAACCTGTTGCCATACGTTTAAGAGATTGAAGCCGGGGATTAACGATGTCCCGAAATACATTATGGCTTCCGCAAGGTTCACGGCGATGTAGAAGAGAATAATAGTGCGAATTTTTTGAAAGATACCCCGGCCCTCTCGAATTCCTGTGATAATTGAGTTAAACGAATCATCTGTGATTATTATATCCCCGGCTTCCTTTGCAACATCCGTACCAGTGATGCCCATCGCAATACCGATATCGGCCATGGAGAGTGCCAACGCGTCGTTGACGCCATCTCCGGTCATAGCGACAACGCGCTTTTGCTTCTTGTAGCGATCCACTATAATCCTTTTATCTTCTGGGGAGACTCTGGCGAATACGGAAGTCCTGAGAAATTTTTCATCCGATAATAACTCGATTTCATGGCCTTCGACAACAAAATCCCCTTCCTCGGTAATTCCTGCCCTTTGTGCAATGTTCCTCGCCGTCTCCTTATTGTCGCCCGTTATCATGATCGACCTGATCCCTGCGCCATTGGCCTCGATGACGGACTCACGAACTCCTTCTCTAGGTGGATCGGTGATCGCAACAAAACCCAAGTAGGTCATTCCATCCTCGACCATTTCCCTTTCATTGATGCCTCTATTCGGCAATCTGTCTAGATATTTGATGGTAAATGAAATTACCCTATATCCATGCGTGGTGAAGTGATGAATTTCCTTATCTATGACCGACTTCCCTTCATCGTCTAGTGATCGTGTCTCTAACCCCTGCCTTACGGTAAAATTACACCTTGGCAAGAGCGCTTCCGTCGCTCCCTTTGTGAATGCCACATATCTGCCGCTGTTCCTATCCTGGAAAACCCGTGTTATGAGCTTTAGCTTCGAATCAAAAGGATAATAGCGCACTTCCTGATATCTTTGCTTGTAAATGTCCTTATCGAGCTTTGATTTATAGAATAAGGTCATTATTGAAGCGTCTGTAGCATCTCCCAAGGCTCTATAGACTATTTGTTCATTCTTTTCATCTGATGTCTTCACTTTTTCTTCAATAATAGTGCTGTCATTATTGAGCATACCAGACACAAGAAGGTATTCAAAGGGCGTTTCGGGCTTTATCTCGACTTCATTTCCGCTCAGAACCTCTGGATCCTTTCTCAGTACATCTTCCAATTTTGAATTAATGGCTATGATCTTGCCCTGGGGCTGAAAACCAGCTCCTGTAATGCCATACAAAAGGTCCTTTGGAATAGCGGTTGGAAACTGTACCCATTTCACTGTCATCTCATTCTTCGTTATTGTCCCAGTTTTGTCCGCGCAAACCACAGATACCCGCCCAAGGCTTTCAACGGCATTTAGGTCGCGTATCACAACGCGATGCTTGGCCATTGCCAAAACGCCAGTGAGCAAGACAATTGTCGTTAACAATGTGATATTGATCGGCATAATGCTCATGGCCGTGGTAAGACTCCTGACTATGGTTGTTGCGATTAGCCGTTCATTCAAGATGCCGCCTTCGATGAGCCTGTTGTCTAAGTAGAGAAGAATCATGTAGTATGTAAGCGAGATGCTGATATAGGTTATAACCGCGAGTCCAAGATATTTTGCTATCTCATTTATCTTCCGCCGCAGGATTATATCGCCAGTATTGATCCCTTCAATGTCCTTGGACAAACTTCCGAGCTGGGTTCCCCTTCCGGTTCTCACCACAAGGGCACTCGTCGAACCTAAAGTCACATACGTCCCGAGGAATAACATGTTACTTTTGTTAAAGATAGGTGTGCCCTTTTCGAGCAACTTCTCACCGTTAGATTTTTCTACTTCTTCCGACTCTCCCGTTAATGCTGACTCATTTGTCCTTAGGCTAGAAGAAACGATTATCCTTGCGTCAGCGGGGATTCTATCCCCGTGTTCTAGCCTTATTACGTCTCCCGGAACTACATCTTCTGATAGGATCTCCATCAGCTTACCCTCTCGGAACACTTTGCTCTTCGGAGCTGAGAGACGTTGAAGCGCCTCAAGTTTGATGTGAGCTCTCTCTTGCTGTACGATGGCAATGGTGGCATTAATGGCGATAACTGAAAGCCACTCAACTACGTTGACCCAAAGAGCTCGATCTCTAGTCAGGATGAAGAGAGCAAAGAATGCCAAGATGGCGCTTATTATCAGGTAGATATTTATGAGCCAGTTCAGTAGAGGTGCGATATATACCCTAAAGCGACTGGGCTTTATTTTCGGGATTACATTCGACCCGAATGTCCTAAGCCTCCACTCAGCATCCTTCTGGGACAAGCCTTCGTCGAGATTTGTCTTCAGCCGCTTTGCTATATCGCCTATCGGCAGTGTGTATGTCTCAACATCCTCAAGCTCTAGTTCCCTTTTTTCTCGTGACAAGGGGTGAGATGCTCTCCTTTGTAGGGCATTATTCCATTTTTATCCTTTTGGAGCTTTCTGGATCTCAAGGTTCATTAACCCTTCGGATTTATAACCCGACCAATCGAGCGCTAAGCAACATAAAAGTGACTCTCAGACATCAACTTCTAATTCGGCAGGCCTATAATTTTATGCCCTTTTATGACCATCGGTCATTCGTACATAATGGAGTGAATCGCATTGAACGCTTAGGTCAGCTTGTGTGCCACATCTTTGGAGCGCACTTATAGACGTGGTGGATTCAATACTTACAACATCCTATGGCCTTATACAGACAAACAGCAGCTCACAGGATCTTTCCTAAGGGACTACTTCGTTATAGCCCTCTCGAAGAGAGGAATAGCGAGACTTATGGTGACTACCGCTATGACAATCAAGATCGCGAGCTCACTGCCGATCGCTGTCACTGGCGCTCCTAGCACCATTACCTTCCTGAGGGCCGTGACGGCATATGTCAAGGGGATCACCCTCGATATCATCTGCATCCACAAGGGGAGCTGTTCTATTGGATACAAGATTCCGCTAAGGAACATCATTGGAATCTGCATCATCATAAGTATCATTGTTGCAGTTTCCTGTTCTGAGGCGACCGATGTTGCGATTATGCCTATCCCGACGAAGCCGAGTACGCCGAGAAGCAACACCAGGATCATCAGTATTGGGCTTCCATATATCCTAACCCCAAAGAGTATCATCGTTAAACCTACCATGATCAATCCCTGGAAGAGCCCCCTCGCCGTCTGAGAGAGCGCTTTGCCGAAGATGACGGAGAATCTCGATATCGGGCTCATCATCATCCCATCTAGGGTCCCAAGCTCCCTCTCCCTGCTTATCGCACTGGCCAGTCCACCCATCCCGCCCATCATCACCATCATGGCCAGGAAGCCGGGAGCCATGAACTCGAAGGTATTTGATGAAGCTCCAGGGACTATGCTCTCTCGCTCGAGCGATATGGCTCCGATCATCTGACCCTGCGATCCTTGAGCTGCGATCTGGGCTGAGACAGCACCCAAAATGGCCGCGATGCTACTCGAGATGGCCATCGTGATCGTCGGGTTCGTCTGGTCTAAGATTAGACGCATAGAACCTCGGCCGCCCAAAGCCATCTGCTCCGAGAATCCTGGCTCCACAATCAGTATCCCCTTCACGCGCCCCTCCAGCAGTGCCTCCTTAGCTTGATCTACACTCGCGAAGCTCGAGATGTCCAGGGCCCCTGAGGACGTGGCCATCTGAATCACCTCTCCTGTTATAGATCTCGCTTCGTCGCCATGATCCAACTGTACTATACCGACGGATATGTGATTCAGTGTGTTGCCAGATGGGAACATGTAGCCGAAGATCGATATCATCAGCAAGGGCATTAAGATCAGCGTGAAGAGCCTAATCTTTGATCGCCATAGCTCCCTTAAATCCTTCCCAGCTATCGTAAATGTATTAAATATCTCTCTTAAGATGCCCATTTTTATCCGAACATCCTCCTAGGCCTCATGACGGATATCTTCTCATTGGCCGAGTCCCGCAATACCCTTCCGGTCAAGCTCAGGAAGACTTCCTCGAGGGTTTTAACTCCCTGTTGATTCTTTAAGCTCGAAGATGTGTCGCAAGCTATTATCTTCCCTTTGTCAATTATGCCGATCTTCTGGCTTAGTTCATCGGCCTCCACCATGTCGTGGGTCGTTAGAACTATCGTCATCCCTCTATTGTGTAGATCCTTTGCCAAGTCCTTGACGAATCTTTGACTTTGTGGATCAAGGCCGAGTGTCGGTTCATCCAAGAAGAGTATCTTGGGATTCTGGATCAAAGCTCTCACTATGTTAAGCCTCTGCTTCATGCCCGTGCTAAATGTCCCTATGAGCTTATCCTGCCACGAACGCAGCTCAACCAGTTCTAGGAGCTCATCTATCCTTTTCTCTATGACATCCCCTTTCATTCCGTAGAGCCTCCCGAAAAATCGAAGGTTCTCCTTCGCGCTCAGGAGATTATACATTATGAGTTTGTCTGAGACAGCACCTATTACGGTCCTCACCTTGGAGGCATCCTTGACAACATCGTATCCGCCAACGACAGCTTGGCCCTCGCTAGGCCTCAGCAAGGTCGTTAGGATCCTCATGAGCGTCGTCTTCCCCGCCCCATTTGGGCCGAGAAGCCCGAATAACTCGCCCTCGTTAATAGTCAGATCTATATGGTTCACCGCTGGGAAACCCTTGAAGTATTTTGCCAGTCCCTTTACTTCGATGTCTGCAATCACTGGCCCTCACTCTTATACCTGCTTGGGCTGCGTCTCACTGCTATGGGAACGCCTTCTGACTGCAGCTATGATGATGACCGCTACTATTATGATCGATAGGATTATGACTATACTCGGCATGAGTTTGGTCATTGGGTTCTCAAGGATGTTCAGTTCCAAACTCAGGTCTTGGGTGAAGAGCCGTGTTGCCCCTGGCTGGTTCCAACTAAGCCTCTGATTGAGTAAATAGCTCCCAATTTTTACATTCGCGTCTATGTCGAGGACAAATGATGCGGTCTTCTCCTCCCCGGCTTCGACAGTCCCTAGATAATCACTTGTCGTTCCCGATAGGACATTCGGTACCTCGAGCTCTACACTGATCCCCTGGGCCGCCTCAGTGCCATTGTTCTTGAATGTCACAAGCACCACGACACCAGTATCGGAAGCATGTATATCTGGAATCTTCATGCTCGTCACAACGAAACTCGCCTTTGCGCTCAGGAATAGCGGGATCTCCTCGGACTTTTCGAAATTCCTCATGGGTCCATATACAATCTTCGCTATCATGGTGTAATTGTTTGGCGAGGGTGCTGAATCATCCACATCGATGTAGAAGTCGACAGAAACGGTTTGGCCTGCCTGTATTGTCCCTATGAATGAACGGTCGGCTCCACCCCAAGAAGGCATTACATACTGTGCTTGCATTAGCTCCACGCTTACGTTCTTCGCGGCCGCATTCCCAGCATTTATGACGAATACCTTAAGATCCACATTCTTATCCCCCGGATATACCTTAGGTGGCAGAACGGAGATCTTCTGTAGAACCAAGTCGTTGTACCCTCTAACAGGTATGTCAACCATCGTCTGGATAGATGGGTTTCGCGAGTACTTCAAAACAATCTTCAGCTTGTAGAGGCCTGATGTAGCATCGTCTTTTACGCTGAGGGTGAATTGGGCTAAGCCACTCCCGCCTGGCACTATCGTTCCCGCAGACGATGTCTCATTCATGGCTTCAATTAACTCATCACCCGAAGTGTACTGATAAGAGAACGGGCTCTCGATGATGAGGCTGGCGGTGACATTTTGGGCCACGGCAGTTCCGGCATTCACTATTACGGCAGTCAGGGGTTGATTCTCATCGCCAGGCTGGACTTCGATTGGCACCGAGCTAGATCCCCAGAATACCCTCGATACCATCAGACTAGTATAGCCTGTAATCGGGATATCGACGGTTACGATTTCGCCGTAAATGTTTCCATTATCGAGCTTATCATAGTAAATTAATTCAAGATCGAGCCTGTAGACGCCATCTTTTGCCAAAGGGTCTATGTCTAGGATGAATCTCATGGGTATGCTTGAGAGAGATGGCATAACTCCTAGTTCGACCTGAATTGTATTGTTGTCCCCAGGCTGGGCCAGAGGATAACTGAACGGATAATCGAGCCTGAGCATAGCCTCCGCATGGTATGCGGTAAGGTCTCCTAGATTTGCCACCGTTATGATGAGGGGTTGACCTTTGTCGCCAGGCTGTACGATTATCGGCGCCTGGCTCGACCCCCAGGTTACGCCCGTTGTCAGTAAGTCTGGCCTCTTTGTGACGTCGCCACTGCAGCTAAGCGGAGCAAAGAACAGCAAAAGGAGAAGCGCTGTCTCTAGTATTTTGTAATTCATTCTCATCTCCTCCTAGCCTTAGAGAGGTCTCTTTCGACCCAAGCTTGCTCCTGCCTAAGGGTGCCCCGAAGTTCCTCAAGGAGTGCCTTTATCGCCCTAGAATCGATCTTCGGTGGCCTCGATTCTACGAGCTCACGCAGTATCTGGGAGTTTGCCATAATAGCCTTCAGGCATGTGGCAGTAAGCGCAGCTGGTTCCACGAGGTCGTAGAAGATGCGCCTCATATCCTGAAACCTTCCAGCCGCTTCCGTGACTATCCTCGAAACTTCACCCATGCGCTCGCTTCCCCTTTCAGTTATCTCGTAGATCGTCCTGCCGGATGTCTTGGTAACTTTGGCCTCTCTTAGGTACCCTTCCAAAACGAGTTCCTTCAGAATCGGATAGACGGATCCCGGGCCAGGTCGCCAAGCACCGTGGGTCTTGGCCTCTATCGTGCGGATCAATTCATAGCCGTGTCGTGGTTGCTCACTGAGGGTCATTAAGATGTAATATCGCAGCAGTCCCCTTGGCGCTCCTTGTGGCTTAGCCCACCCATTGATCAAGTTTTATCGGATCGCAGGTCCGTATATTGGGTCGTATATATCTGTTGCGATATCTAATACGATACTTTCTCCTCAACGTATCTTGAGAGTTCGATACTAAGTGCGTCCATCTACTCAAAGCTCTATAACCGAATGCATCGCCGAGGGCTCTGAGCTTTCGAGTCGACTAAAGGCGCTTAATGTCGAGGGAGGAGCGAAAGACAAATCTCCCCATGTATGAAGGAGTAGCCCAGAAGACTTGGAAAGGACAAACTTAGAGAAGGTGGTCTCCGGCTCAGTATATCTCGCAGTCGACCTCCTCCTGACCTCGGCAATGGGGGCATTTTTTTGGATTATTGTTGCCAGGATAGTACCGCCAAATGATGTGGGCATGGCCGCGACGGTTATAGCCTTCCTAACGACGTTGAACGTCTTCGCCAATCTTGGCCTTCCGGTAGCCATCTCGAAATATGTCTCAGAATACAATGCTCAGAGGAGGTTTGACCTTTCGAAATCAGTATTCGGGTTCTCGATCAAGATCGGCCTAGGAGTCGGAGTCCTAGTATCGATCTTACTCCTCCTGTTCTCAGGTCCTATCTCATTTTTAATATACCAAAATCCGGAGCTCGGATCGCTCATGGCATTTGCAGCGATTCTAGTACCTTTCCAAGTGATCGGAACGTCATTGAGTGGCTTCTATCAGGGGTGCCAGAAGATGGAATTCTGCCTCATCGGGGATGCGATTGTGGCCGTATCCAAGTTTGGCGCAGTTCTCCTCATGGTCATTGTCTTCAGTTATAAAGCGCTGGGGATTCTATCGGCGGTCGCAATCGGAACTATTTTGAGCTGCGTCACTGGTTACTTCTTTCTCATACCTCGATGTTTGCTGAAGGTCGACAACAACTCCCCCATGGTGGGACAAGATCGGGTTATGAGGGGCGTGTTGGCCTTCTCATTCCCAAATTATATTTCTGGGATTTTTGGAACGCTGAGCACGCAATTGGGCATAATGCTCCTAGGTATCTACAGTCTATCATCGGTGGCCTACTATAACATTGCCTCGCTCATCTTCAGTATGCTCATAGGGGTTGTCGGATCTGTAGCCACAGCGCTTCTCCCAACTGTGTCCGAACAGTGGATCATCGGATCTAAATCAGGTGTCTCCGATCTACTCAATCTCGTCGTCAGACTATCCCTGGCTGTGAGTGGTCCATTCCTATTAGGAGCCTCGCTCTTCTCTAAAGAAGTGTTGGCTTTGATCTCTCCCCTCTATACACCCGCATCTCCGTCCCTGCAAATACTGACATTTAGCGTCTTCTTCGGTGCCCTAGGCCTGAGCGCAACCTCTGTCCTTAATGGAATCGGCAACGCAAAGGCCTCAATGAAAGTAGTCCTGCTCTCATCATTAGGGACGATAATGGTCACGGTGATTTCTGTTCCGATATTTGGCATGGTTGGAGCCGCGGTTGCTATACTTGCAGGATACCTGCTCAGAGTTACCGTGGGTACATTCCTTCT
>Ga0315282_10003642_pt1 | contig 27570 bp, 19 predicted proteins | sample YL17G07_20_MG_FD_203693 | JGI IMG/M metagenome (GOLD analysis project Ga0315282, IMG submission 203693) | Sediment microbial communities from Yellowstone Lake, YNP, Wyoming, USA - YL17G07_20 | ecosystem: Environmental > Aquatic > Freshwater > Lake > Sediment | place: USA: Wyoming | collected...
ATTTGCCGAAGACGCGCCATATTTTAAGATAAGTGTATATGTAAGTGCAACTGTTGAAGGAACAACAGAGGATTTTAATGTAAACTTCGAACTATGCACGGACAAAAAGAAGCGCGATCTCCCTCATTCCATCTTCTTGGAACAACAGATTTCAAGAGAAAATAACTTTATTTGACTAGAAGCATATTATTTGTGAGGTTTGCACTATGCTTAGAAAGATTATTTTCAAAGCTGCTGCTTTGATGCTCTTAGCAGTTGTAATTGGAACGAAATTCAGCATAGTTGTAGTAGCAACCCCAGACATAATCGTGGTTCCAAGCCCTGGATATGAAACCATACAGAAAGCTATCAACGCAGCAAATCCAGGAAACATCATAAAAGTTACTAATGGAACATACTACGAGAACCTTCTTGTTAATAAGTCTGTTTCTATTATCGGCGAAAATCCTGCAACCACAATTATTGATGGAGGGCTTAAGGGGCATGTTATTAATATAATAGCCTCTAACGTTATGATTAGTGGGTTTACAATTCAGAATGGAAAGCAGGGAAATTGGGAGTATTGCGGCATATCTATCTTTAGGTGTAATTTCACTGTGATCAACAACACCATATCAAGAGACAATTATTTCGGTTTGCAATTGATTCAATCTTATAATAACACAATTTTTAACAGTTTGATTACAAACAATTCCTGTGCTGGTGTGAAAATTCGTGACAACAGTAACAATAACGCCTTCTTTGAAAACACCATCAGGAATAATTCTATAGGTTTATGGGTTACAGACTCAACATCAAACGTTCTGTTTCATAACAACTTCGTGAACAATACTAGTCAATCATATATTTTTTCGCCGACGATTTTGGATAACGGCGCAGAGGGCAACTATTGGAGCGATTATATAGGTTCAGATACGGATTTGGACGGCATAGGAAATTCGCCGTTCGCTGGGGACCATTATCCCTTAATGGGCATGTTTACGAATTTCACTGTTCAATATGGACCGCAAACATACTTTTTATCCGTCATTTGTAATTCTTCAGTTTCAAACTTCGAGTTTGACAAGGTAAATGGAAAGGTAAGTTTTGGCATCTTAGGACCAAACGGTACCATAGGCTTCTGTAGAATAGCCGCGCCTACAACGCTTATTCAAAGCAAATACATTGTTTCAGTAGGTGATGGGGCTCCAGCATATATCAGAAATTGGACGGTTTCAACATACATTTATGGTTACTTTTTGTATCTGCATACGGTTGCCCCACAAAAAGTGACAGTAACGCTAGACCTTCCGAAAAATGAAGCGCCACCGTTATTGGTTTATACATTGGTTGCAACAATATTGATAGCGATTGCGTTAACCATAATCATTTTAATGAAAAGAAAAAACAAAGTCAAATGAGAGCTTTTCAAAATATGGAATTGCCACATTCTAAGGAGTTATTGTGAATGCTGTGGAAACTTCTGGACAGTAGGGCACTCCGCCAGCTGTAGGTAGATCAGTATAGGCATTAGCATAGACGAAAGCAACACCGACGAAAGCCCATCTCGGAATTTGAACAGAAATCATAAAAATCTGCGATGCGCCAGGCCTTATTATGAAGCCGCGCAACACAACACACCCGATAGGCACACCACACTCGTCATAGGCCACAACCGTAAACGTTACAACCCTATGCGTAAAAGCAATGTTTTCCGCGGTAAGATTAAAGCATATATGCTCACCTCTAGCAAAAAAGGTCTCCGCCGCTCCTGTTTCATCCAGTGTCATAACCTTTAGATTTCCTATTATCCAACCAACCCTAAAAGAGAGAGTGTCATTTGCAATTTCTCCCAAAATTTCAACATTGGCAAAAACAGTGTATATTCCAAAGGTGGCATTAGATGCCAGCCTAAAACTGACCATAGCTATCCCATACTGGTCAGTTGCGCCAACTCTGTACGCAATCACTTTGTCAGTTGGATCTCTCACTTCAAACGTTACAAACTTGTATTCTATAGGTTCACAGTTGTAATGCGCTTCTCCGTACAGAATTACCTCCTCCTGAGGAGCAAAGGCATCACTCGATTCGTTTGGGCCTCTGCCACTGTATGGCTCAGGCTGCTGTGTAAACACATCTAGGAAAGGCCCATGTACGTTGAAGGTTAGTGTGTCGCTGACCTCTTGCTCCGAAACCGAGGCGAGCGCCACTGCCGTCCACGTTCCAACAAGATTTGGTAAGCATTCTGCATACAAGGTGAAGTTTATTTTTGCCAGTCCGTTTGCATTAGTCATGGCACTTCTGTAAAGTATAGCCTCGCCCATGGCGTCCATAACTTCAAAGCTCACGAGTTTGTATTCTACCGGTTCACCATTGTACGTGAGCAGAGCTGTCAACTTCACGACTTCTCCAGGCGCAAAATTTCCGCTGGGCTGGTTTAGCCCTTCCCCTCCCCTCTGATTATAGAGGTCTATCGCTGGTCCATCTGGGTCTGCGACAACCATTATTAATTTTGATGCATTATCTTTTGCTCCTTCGTTGTCGGTAACTGTCAGGGTCACAGTGTAGTTTTCTGCTGTTTCATACATTTTATTCACGACTATGCCTGTGCCGCTAGTGCTGTCGCCGAAGTACCACTCGTAGCTTGTGATGTATCCATTTTCAGATGTTGAAGTGGAGGCATCGAAGGTCACTGTGTCGCCCACGTAGGGGATGAGTGGCGTATAGGTGAAGTCTGCATGAACAGTTCCAGTGGACATCCATGTGTGTAATAGTGCACAGTCTATCTGCCAAGAACTTTGGTTTGTGTCGCTCGTTTCTGTTCCGCCCAAAAATCTGATTGTGAAGGTGCTTGATGTGAGATAATCTGTGACTGAAGCATTATTCCAATTGGCTGCCCTTAAATCATCAAAAACCAAGTGCCACGATGAACCTGTAACATTCCACACGTAGACTTTGATGTCCTCTGCATCTGTTGTTCCAGTTTTGATGCATAATTCTTCATTTGCTCTTGTATAGTTCACATCTGTCCATTGAATCTCCAAGTCTAATTCATAATTTGTTTCATGACTCCAAACGTGAATTAGTGAACATTCAATATCCCAACTGTCTTTATTTGTGTCATTTGACTCGGTACCGCCTTTGAATCTTATCGTTAAGGTTGAAGAAGTCAGATAACTTGAAATTGAAATATTGTTCCAAGTGTTAGCTGTTAAGTCTGAAATTATACTTGTCCAAGAACCAGTCCAAACATCAACTTGTATGTCTTCAGCTCCCCAATTTGTTGAGCCTGTGCGAATACATAAATATTCGTTTGTTTCGTCATACTTTGCGGTTGTCCATTGGACTTCCAAATCAAGTTCGTAATTGATTGTTTCATATTCAACATACACGGCGTACCAGTAATTGCTGAACGAGCCAGAACCAGGACTTGTAGGCATAGGGCTGGTTTCGTTGGCGTCAGACGGGGTGGTTTGACTCCATCTGCCTCTTGCTGACTGGAAATCGCCTGCGTCTGCAGAGCTGGACGAGTAGTAAACGTTGCCTCCGCCGTTGCACCATCCAATCCACGTGACTGTGTTCTTTTCCCAATAATAGTCGGGAACGTCGATCTCATTCCACCCGGAAGACACAGCAACATTATACGCCTCGGTTCTCTTCGTGGCTCCAGTTGGATTCGTCAATTTGCCCCCAGTGTACAGCGCAATAGCCACCGTTCCCGTGCCACTATAGCGTATATGAAACTTCGTAACCTTCATGTTGTCAACATTAGGAGACATCCCTCCCAAGTACCGATAGTTTGAGTGGGTCGCTGAGTTCGTAAAGGCACTAGAGGTAATTCCCCAGACATCTGTTCCAGCAGTATTTTCCTCCGTTAAAGTGTCATAGAAAGAATCCATATATTGTTGAGCAGTAAAGTTTCCATGTGAACCCTTGTCTGCTGGATCACTGCCATCTATGTTACTTGAATCGTTATCCACAAAGTTTTCAGTGTTATTAACTGCTCCTCCATAGTCACCCTCTGTCAAAGTATCATAAATTGAATCGTAACATTTTTGTGACATAAAGTTTGAGTGCGTTCCTTTATTTGCAGGGTTAGTGTTGTCTACATTGCTTGTATCGAGGTCAACGTAATGGTATTCTGGAGACTCGTTTGTCAAGTATTCATGCCATATGAGACTTTTTGCGGATAGGATGGGTGAGACCTGAACTATAATTAGCATAACGATGCTAAAGATGAGAAGGAAATAAATGCGTAGCAGTTTTCGCTTCAAACGTATCGCCCGATTTCTTGTTTACAGGATACGAGTTTTCGCATGTTTATCCAGCCTCAATATAAAGTGAAGCTGACATTTCGGGGCAGTATGGGACTCCGCCCAACCATGGCCAGTTAGTGAAGGCACACGCATGGGCAGATGCAGACCCTACCAGAGTCCAATGGGGAATCTTCACATTGAATATTAAATTGTATTCATGGGTGCCTGGGGGAACTCCCAGCAGCATGTCTGCTACGCCAATTGTTTGACCTGTTTCATCATGCACGCCTACGGTTAGGGTTGCGTTTTTCGCGGTAAAAGCTATGTTTTTTACATCCACACTAAAGTAAATCTGTTCGCCTTTAGCGAAGATGTTTTTCGGTGCGCCGTATTGGTCCACTGTTTTGATGCTTATTATTTCTATTATCCAGCCTACTTGAAAAGTTAGTGTGTCGTTAGCGCTTTTCTCTGAGACTTCAACAGTTGCTAAAACTGTGTACGTTCCGAAGGCTGCATAAGGATAAGCACCTATTGTGAAGTTTGCAGAGGCAATCCCAGATGCATCTGTGGAGCCAGTTCTACTAGTAATAAGTTCGCCGTTAGGGTCAGTTACTATGAAGGCAACTTCCTTATACTCCACTGGTTCGTAATTGTAGGTCACTTCAGCATATAGAATAACGATATCTTGGGGAGCATAGGCGTCGCTGGGCTGGTGTGGACCGCTACCACTATATGGTTCAGGATGCTGAGTGAAAACATCTATTTCAAGTTTGTAGAGCAGAACTCTTACGACATGGGATGTGGAGTTTGTTATAAAGTCATTATCTTTTACTGTTAAGGTGACTGTGTAATCTCCGGGAGTTGTGAAATTATGGAATATTATGGGGGTTGTAACAGTTGTTATGTTACCGTCGCCGAAATTCCACTTATAGTCTATAATGACACCGTCTGTGTCGTAGCTTTTTGAGGCGTTGAATGTTGCAGGTAGATGAATTATTGGTTCTGGCGGGTCCCATGTAAAGATTGCAACTGGGTGTTTTAGGGGAACGGGAGTCCATGGGTACATGAGTGGATACCAGTCGACTTGTAGATGTGGTATTAGCGTGTCGCCTACACCGTCGCCTGCATATCTTCCTTCTCCCCATCTTCCTACGCCATTGCCATTGTCAACGCCAGTGTAGTCGCTCCAGTAGTTGCCTTTTGCTCCGGGACAAACGTTTGTGTCCCAAATGTTTGCTGTTACAGGTGCATCGTAGTGTGCTACTTGGTTTGTGTTGTCTATAAAGTTGTTGTAGTAGAATTGGTTTTGGCTGCAGTTCCAAATGTAAACGCCGTATTTATTTTTCTCTATGGTATTGCCCCAGATTTTGGTGCCAGTCGAGTAGGAAAGGCGGATGGCATATTCTTTGCTGGCATTTATCATGTTGAGGCTCATTATATTCCTATCTGACCATTCTAGAAGGATACTATACTTGTTGTTTGTAAGTTTGTTGTTGGCGATTGTGTTGTTGTCAGAGTGGGCGTAGAAGTTGATGCCGTAGTAGATGGAGGCGTTAATAAAGTTACGTGTAATAATATTGTAGTCAGAGTCATGTAGCCTTATGCTGTAGTAGTCATTTTGAAGCGTATTATTTGTAATGAGGACATTCGTGCAGTATGAGAGGAATATGCCGCCATACGTATTGACTACCGTATTGTCGGTGATTGTGACGTCAGTTATAGTTTTGCCATAAGGGGGTTCAACGTAGATGCCCTGAAGGGTCCCTGTATCATTGACAGTGAACCCTTTTATTGTGGCATAGCTTACCGTGACATCTACGATTCTTGGAGGAGTTGGCTGACCTGTGATGATTGACATGCGATTCTCGCCTTCCAGTGTTATCGACTTGTTCACAACAACATGTTCAGGATATACTCCTGCACGCACATGAACTGTGTCTCCTGAGGTAGCTGCGTTGATTGCTGCTTGGATTGTATTATAATCTTCGGGAACTCTTATTATTCTGCCTGGGTCAGCCATTGATGTGACGGGTAGTTCAGATAAATTGACTAAAAGAAACATCAGTATAACGACTATGCAGATGTGGGGCTTCTTCAAACCCGTCCTTCTCCTTTCCTAGTTATATTATTCTTTTTCGGGTATAAATGGTTTCTGAAGCTAAATATTTTGCGTTCACGTCTCCTTTCTCTTTTATTTAAGGGCTAAGGTAGTATTCCCTAAACAGGAAAGCATCCTTGTAGTTGACTAAACCGTCATGGTTAAAGTCGGCTAATGATAATGGGTATGGCGTTGGGGGTACGGGAGGTCTATGAATGAAGGCATAACTGAATAGTGCCGCGTCTTGGTAGTCACATTTTCCATCATAGTTTCCGAAGCCATCGGGCACAGGTAGTCTACCTAGGTCGCCGAGCTTGCCGATGATGATAACTTTCCCGTCTCTAGTTTCATGTGTAATGTAATCTCCCGCCGAGTTTTTCAGCTTTGTATCTGTTAGGTCTAGAATTGAACTTCCAGAAGTCTTTGACTTAAAGGTTATTTTAGCTATTGTTCCGTTTCCGTTTGCTCCTGGAATCACATGGGTTAGTACACAGAACGCGTATACGTAACCGTGCGTGGCGTTATAGTTGTCGGTGAAATTTACTTCCCAGAAGAAAGTTTCTCCAGCTGTTTGAAGGAAGGGTCCTTCCACCAATGCGGTTCCATTAAGTTGTATAGAGTCGTAGAACAGTTTAAATTCCCAACCCCAGAGATTGGTGACGTTGGCCACGGTTATGTTAATCGTGAATGTTTGTCCAACACCAGCAACATTGCATGTTTCCGGTTCTACGAATATCGAGGTTGTGAATGTGGATTTCACTGGAGACATCATTAGAATTGTAAGTGTTAACATAAAGACTGTTAAACTTAAACTTAATTTCTTGAGCATTTTTCATCCCTTCTATTTTGGCATATTCTACGAAAAACAAAAAAGGGGGAAATTGAAGAGAAAGTATCTGTCATTAGCAGTCCTCTCCGAAATGGCGCGCTGCAGTGCGCAGATCTAAAACGTTTACTACACCGTTTCGGTCTAAATCAGCGTACTTATTCCAGTTTGAGTCTCCTGGTTTGGATCCGAATGCCAGTGCGATAATGTAGAAATCGTCTAAGTCAACGGTTCCATCCGTATTTAGGTCGCCGATAATCGGCTTGTAGCGGTATAATCCATTAATCTTGTCGTGGGGAACTTCTATTCCTCCAATTGTCTTAAGTTTTGTGCTGTCAAGAATTAAAGTGCACTCAAGATCGGGATCTGGCCAAATGGATGCCTTTGTTACTTTGAATGTGACTATAGCTATTGTGCCACTACCGTTCACAGAGGGCGATGGACTGGTTAGTTTTGCGGCGAAATGAACGTATCCAAGAACGTCGTCCCATCCAGATATGTAGATGGTTGCTCCGCTCATCATTGGACCAAGTTGAACATATGGGCTGTATATGTCTAGCAAAGTTGTATCGTAGTAGAACCAAAATTCAAAGTCATACATTCTGATGACATCGTGAACAGTAATGTTGACGCTAAAGGTCTGGCCAAGTTTTTTAGCTGTGGATAGTGATGGTTCCACTTTCATTTTGGGTTTAGTTGAGTAGCACCAGTATTCGCCATCGTGAACCATGTGAGGTATCGGCTGTGGCGTGGGTTCGCTTGTGTCGCCTAGTACGGTTTCATTGAGATCTAGGAGCGAGTAGACGTTGTTCGGGTATATGGGGTCATACTTTAACTTGAAGTATAGTTCTACTAGTGTTGCGCTACCAGTGAATGACTGTTCGCCTTGTGCTGAGACGGCAAGCCAGTATCTGCCCATAGCTTCGTTGATGTCCTCTATTTTGATTTGTAGGGGCCAAATCTCGACGATGTAGGCGTAGTCGAAGTCTAGTAGTGTTGTGTTCCAGTATAGCTTGAATTCGTAACATGTGAGGTCCGTGACATTCGCTATATTTATGTCGACTTTGAATACTCCATTGTATGACGGAGTCCAGTATTCTACTTTTGCTGGGTCAATGTAAAGAAGCGTTTCCACGGGAATCGGTGGCGGATAAAGTTCGAGAAGCCAAGGTTCAAAATTCACATAGTTGCTTACCTTGTCGCCTTTGCCAGAAGGATTGAATTCTGGATGATATGGACCTGTAGCATTACCCCACCAGTTGTAGCGAGAATCGAATATCTGAGTTGTATCCCAGTTTCTAACACCTTCGGTGTTGCTAAAGATGTTGTTGTAGGATGCTGTGTTTCCGAGTCCTGGTTCGTCTCCAGGACCAGTGTATCCTCCCCAAGGGTCGCCTGGTCCGAGGAGACGGATTCCGTAGTAGTTGTCGTGGATTTGATTGTATTCGATATTGTTGTCAGCAGCACCGAGTTCTAGTTCTATGCCAATCTTGCAGTCATGAACATCATTGTAGCGGATAAGGATCCCACTGGTTGGACCTATACCTACGTCAGTGTCGTATACCTCGTTGTGCTCTATTATGAGTCCGGGTTTTTCATTCCACCCCATTATGCCGAAACTCAAATATGTTGTTCCCTCGTAATAGTTGTTGAAGATTCTGTTATAGCGAATAGTGCCTGCAGTGCCGTAGCTAATGACTATGCCGTTTGGAACACTTGTAGGTCCAATCGCGCCCGGACCAGTTATAACGTTCGCGTTTATGTCAACAGTGAGCTTGGCTCCTCGAGTCATTATGCCGTTCCTATTATAGTGCACAATAGTACAACCGCTAACCTCCACTGAAACAGTGGTGATGACTGCATCCAGAAATATTCCGTACGAGTTAAACGCATTTGGGGGAGATGCAGTTGGTGTGTCCATGTTCAATATTCTGACGTTCTCCACTGTGCCTGCAGATTCGCCATATAAGATGCCGACAAGCCAATTTGCACCGGCCGGGGCGGAGGTCCCCCCTACCAATATTCCATCCACTTTCAGTTTGCTGATTGTTACCCCAGCTGTGCCTACATTTTCCACACTGATTATGCTAGCAAGTTTCTTGCCGTTCCAGCCTGCATCAGCTTGCGTGGGGAGCGTATAGAAATGGGTAAATGTGCCATGTCCAGATGGCTTAATGATGGTGGCGTCACCTTCACCAGTCAGTGTCAGCGCCTTGTTGATAACCACTTGCTCATCATATGTTCCCGCATGCACGGTTATGGTGTCGCCTGGACTTGCTTCGTCTATGGCTTCTTGAATGGTTCCTGTGGGGTTCACGTGATATGTTCTAGGCGTTGTTTCAAATGTATCGCCAAGCCATGGACTATAGTCAACATTATCGCTGATTTTGTCTCCTATGCCACTAGGATTAGATGAGTGAGTGGGACCACTTGCGTCGCCCCACCAGTTGAAACGTGCATCGACTGTATCTGGCCCGAGTATCCAATCTAACCCCATCGCATTACCTGCAATGTTGTTGTAGTTTATCTTAGTGTTAAGAGCCCTCCCGTTTCGAAGTGCGATTGCTTTGTCCACACCGCTAATAGTGTTGTGGGTTATGGTTGCATCAGTCGTGTTGCCGTAGAAGTCTATTCCAAAGCTTCCTGTTGAACCTGGAACACCGTTCACTACATTGTCTGTTATACTTGGGGAAACGAGGTTGTAGTCAGGTTCAGCGTTCCAGAATCCGATACCTCTTCTATTACTCTGCAAGTTATTGAATGTGTTTCCGGATATCAGCATGTTGGTGTATTTGCCTGACGGCAAAGATCCAATATCTGGAGCTGGGCTGCAGAAGCTGACGCCTGTTGCACCGTAATCGAATTGGACGCCTGTGCCCATGTCAAACGTGTTGTAGCTTACATTCTGCAGGGCTGTCACAACAAGTCCACTATATGCCATAAAGAATATCGAATCGATGCCCCAGCATCCTGCATCAAGAGTGTTGTGGCTGATCTCAATTGCGCCCTCATGTTGTTCGACTACAATATTATTTGCTCCTGTTTGAGTAATCAAGTTCCGTTTGAATACGACGTTTTCTTTTCCATACGAAGCGTAGAATCCGTAGTCTTCCATTTCATCAGGGTTGTTTGTGCCGTAGATTTTGTTGTCTGTAATTGTGTAAGTTGGTCCTGCGATGTTGGATCTCGTAAGGATTCCGATTCTGACAAGGTTGGCACCAACTGCGGGAACATTTCTAACACTGAAACCGCTGAATCTTACGTTGCCTGAATTTGCCGTGATTTTGACCAAGCCAGCTGAAGAAAGCGTCAAGCCGGTACCATCGATAATTGTGGTATCTGCGCTGTCGCCGATGATTTCTAATGGTTTGTAGATGCTTAATGCTTCGTTGTATGTTCCTGCGTGCACGATTATTGTGTCGCCTGGGCTTGCGGCATTTATGGCTTCTTGTATTGATTGACCTGGGTAAACGTCCCACTCAGTGGCGCGAATTGGCATTGTCACCATGGAGAAAATGCTTAAGAGAAGCATTAAGAAAATAGTTACAGCTACTAGTTTGTTTTTCATTTTTCCTTTCTCCTCTTCAGTTAACTTCAATTAGCACTTACTGTGTATGTCGAAATGCCTATTTAACTTTTGCTGGAATTATGTTCTATTTGATTCTAAAAATTAAAAATATTGTTTCTAATGTTAAATTTTTTTTTCAGATGTTTTATTTGATTCGAAGAGTACTGCAATGCTGCCATATAGACCCCCTATAATCGCATCATTTACATCATTTTCCGATATATACTAGAATCAAAACTATAAAAAATAATTTCAGCATGCTTACGGAAAATTCCGGTAGAGGCAAATATTGAATTGCGAAACTTTGCAACCTATTTTTTCCTCTTTCACTTCTGGTGCAAAAATTTCAGGAAGCATTTTTACAAAGATTAGAGCTAATATTTCAAAATCCATCTCTCTAAAATTCGGAACGATTGTTACACTCTTGAATTAATCCGCTCTGTTCAAGTTTGCGACGAGTTCTAGTGATTGTTGGCTGAAAAACCTTGAGGACTTTGGTAAGCTCGCGCGCGCTAATTCGTTTGCACTATTACGCATTAATAATTAGAAAGAGCGTTAGAAGAGAAAAGGATTTGCTATCGTCTCAAGGAATACCGATAGAGCTTCGCCGCTTACGAGACAGAAGACTGCTGGCAGTTTTTTTCGCCTCAAAGAACTACACCTTTTTCACTAGTATAGTGTACACTTTATTTTTGTTCGATTCTGAATTTCACGACTATTTCAGGGCAATATGGCACACCACCCTTCTTTTCTATTTAGGGATTGTGTAGTATGTGGTAGTTTCCAAAAACTTGAATTTATCTTGCTGCTTAACAGTGTTACTTTTGTTTGGGACTTAATTCTAAAAAAGAAATAAAGGGATAGTGATTTTTGGTTTGTTGCTTTGTTTATGGAACACTGGTGTAGAGTCGGCGCTTGCGCAGCAAAACCGTTTTTACTATTAAGACAAATATTGTCGTAGTGGCTAGGAATATGGGTAGAAGCATGGATGCTGGAAATTCAGGTATCACTGTGACCGTTGCGTTCACAACAGAATGCGGGAGCACATCTCCAGTTTCGTTGACAAGGGCGCTGTCATAGATGCCTATTTCGCTTCCATCTGCATGAACTGCGGTGAAGTTTATCTGGCATAGGTTTCCACTACCGGTCTTAGCTCCGGCAACCAACAATACACAAAACATTTCCTCAATACGTCCGTCAGTATAGTTTACTGGTGTATACAAGAACATTGTGCTGCCTTTACTCTTAAGAAAGTTGCCCTCTATTATCACAGGTGTATCTTCTACTGTTGTGATGTTTAGTATTGTGGGGTCCCATTTAAGTCTGATCATCCATTGAACTATTCCTGGTGATGGTACATCTGTAACGTTTATGTCGACTAGGAATGTATCACCTGGTTCGATTGTTCCTGTTATCTGTGGGTTGACGCTGATAACCATGCCGTCTCCTCTAGCTGTTCCTGTTAGGATTGCGCATATAAGAAATAGAGAGAGCATCAGTGTAAGTTTCTTCCTCAATTTTTTCCACCTGACTTTCTAATTACATTCAAATTAATATTTAGAACTTTCGCTATCTGCTTTGAAATGTTAAAAAAAAGTGATTTTCTGTTTTCTCCGAGGCTATCTATGATATTTAATGTAACTTGTTCTGAATATGAATCCATCCCGATAGTCTATGATGCCGTCGTCGTTTAAGTCTGCGTCTGGGTTGTCTTTGCGTATGTAGGCTCTGCTAAATAGGTACCCATCATTGAAGTCTATGTCGCCGTCTTTATCTAGGTCTCCGAGTATTAGGAGTCGAAATGTTGTGCTGTTGAATACTTCTTCGGCTTGGTATCTTGCTGTAGCATATATTGTGTAGATGCCTGGTTGCCATGTTGATAGCAGTTTAAAGGTTGTGTTGTAGTCTCCGCTTGTTTGCAGGGTTGAGAGTTGGTTTTGCTTCGTTTGAGTTCCATCTGTGATTTCGAATGTTGAGTTTATTTCTTTGCAGTATGGTGTTCCTGCTAGTTTTGGCCAGTTTGTGTAGGCATTGCCATATGCGGTTGCAGTTCCTAAAACGGCGTCTTCGGGGATTGGTATGCTGATTATGAACGTTGAGATTGTTTGTCCGCCTAGAATGGTTTGAATTGATGCTGTTCCGAATGGGATGTTGTTTTGATAGTAGAGGTTTACTGTTGTCAGTACAGCGCGTGGTTCGATGTCATAATTGTTTATTTTTAGTTTGAAGTAGCCCAAGGTTTTTCTGGTGAAGTTTGATTGTGGATTGCCTGAGGAGTCGCATGGAATTATTGCCCATAGAATTACGTACCCACTTGTTGGGGGAGGTGTTCCTGTTGTTAGGGTTCTTATGATTAGGAGTCTGTCCTCAGGGTCTTGTATTTGCAACCCCACTAAATCATCTGTTATGGGAGTTCCGTCCTGAGTTAGGTTAGAGAGCACTCTAACTGTTTCACTTGGTTTAGGATAATAATACGGTTTTTCCGTTACTACGGTTAAGATTAAACCTGGATAAGCGTGTATGGGTGCAAATTCTACTAGAATTAGCGGGATAATAATTAAAAAAAGGAGGGGAATTATGTTTTTTTTCAAGCCTCTCACGGTGTCTTAAGTATCTCGAACGTTCCAACGCCCTCTGGGCAGTATGGAACGCCGCCGATTACTGGTGGTCCTGTGAACAGGTTGACGTAGACTTTGCCTGCTCCTACGAATGCCCATCTTGGAATCGTTATTCCGAACACTGGTGTCAGACCGTCGTCTGCGAACACTGTTATGTAAGCTGTTTCTTTGCCTATTGGTACGCCGCAGTTGTCATATAGGACTATTGTTAGGAATGCGTCCTTGCTGCTGAAGGCTATGTTCTGAATGTCGGCTGAGACACTCAGGCTGTCACCCTTGTAGAGTGGCGAACCTTCTACTATTATGCTTCTGAAGGACAGTATGTAGCCAAATTTGAATGCGCATGTGTCGGTTACAGTTTGCTCTGAGATGCTCACTGTGCCAACGATGGTCCATGTTCCGAACACGTCTTCAGCGCCTGTGCCTTGCCATGGAATTCTGAAGCATACACTTGCGATGCCAAATTCATCTGTGAAGGCTGTTCTATAGTCACGTGATGCACCGTTGGGGTCGATTATTTCGAAGGCTACTGGCTTGTATTCAACTGGTTCGTCGTTGTACGTTACTTTGGCGAAGACACACACTTCTTCTTGTGGTCCAAAGGCGTCGCTTGGTGCTCCTGGCATCTGACCGCCTCTCTCTGTGTAGACATCAATTGCTGGACCAACTGGCTTCACTACTTGGTGAATCACATGCTTAGCTGAGTCGTGATCCACATATGTTGGGGCTGATGGTGGTATTGTGTCAGGTGCTACCACTGTTAGGGTTATTCCCACATCTCCCGGCGCGTCGCAGACGAAACTTGCTGTTTCGCCTATGAGAGTGAAGTCAATTGAGCCGTCGTTGCCTAAGTCTATGTCCCATGTCCAGCTTGTAATTGGGCATGCGTGTGGCGATGGTAATGTGTCGATGCCTCCCGTTGAGGTGCTGACTAACTCTACCGTGGAGCCTACATAATAGTAGGTGCATGTTGGTGGTGTAAAGTCAGCGTGTGGTGGAGTTGCCTCTGGCACTGGCCACTTTAGCAAACCGTTAACCCTGGCGTGATCAAGTGTGTTGCCAAATTCGTCTACTAGGGCGCTGTCGTAGATGTTTATGTAGCTGTCTCCTATTGGTGCATTATCCACATGGAAGGTTAGGTACATTAGATCTCCAGAGCCCGAGGATGTTCCTGCAACTAGCAGAACATCGAATGTTTCGGGTAGTCTGCCTGGTTCAGGTGCTGTGTATAAGAACATTGTTGAGCGTGGTGGCGTGCCCTTCAGCCATGGTCCTTCCGCTGGATCGCCGACGAGTGATAGTACTGCTGGGTCCCATTCGATTCTTACCATCCATTGAACAATTGGTGGGCTGTCAGTGATGTGTACTGTGACTCCGAAGTTGGTGCATGTTGGTGGAGCTGGGTCGTATGTGCTTGTTCCTTTGTCGTTGAATATTATTTCGATTGATGGTCCACTTGCTTTGACTGATGCTAGTGGTACTATAGCTAGTATCATCGCTATGGCGATTGCGAGGCTTAATAGAGTTTTTCCTTTCATTTTTCATTTCCTCCATTTACTTAAGGTGGTACCTTTGAGTTATGGGCTATGAAGGCCCTGCTGTATAAGAAGCCATCTTTGCTGTCACAAAGTCCATCGAAGGCGTTCCACGTGTATTTCGTGCCAACTTGGCTTCCGAAATCTGCTAAGTTATATGGTGCATTTGGCACTTTATGGCCTGGCTGTATGAAGGCCCTGCTGTATAAGAAGCCATCTTTGCTGTCACAGAATCCATCGAAGGCGCCCCACACGTATTTCAAGCCAACTTGGCTTCCAATGTCACCGTACGTGTTGAAGTCTGTTGGAGCTGCGTTGTTGGCGGAGTTCGATTCGACAATTGGGTGAATCCAATTACTAATCTCGACCCGAATGTCGATCACTATGGTGCCGTCTGGCAAGCCAGATATTATCTTTCTTAACCAACTGCCAGGTTGTCCGGCAGGCTGTAGCCACCTTTTTATGGTTTCATTGTCGACTAGTATGTCGTTCACCCAAACCAGTTCGTAAAGGTCAACGTATTCTGGGACTTCGCCAAAGTTTGTGACAGTTACAACCTTCTTCCATGAGGTAGTGGGATGACGAAGTGCTTGTACGGCAACGTCGCGGTTCACTGTTGCTGGGTCTGCCTTAAAGCGGTAGTAAGCGTATTCCTCACCTGCCATGCATGAATGGTAGTAGAATCCTTGAGCCCAGTCTCTTATCCAGTGGCGTCCAAGGGGTTGAGCCATAGCAATGCTGTAGCAGTTGTCGACGAATGCTTTCTGTAGTTTGGTGTATCTGTCCTGCCTAAAAGCTGGATCAATCGAGTCAATTCCTTCTCTAATCCATGTGTTGATAGTTTCGTTTGTAAAGCCTTGGAATTTGGCAAAAGCTCCTGCTACACTGTCCATGAATGGAACAACGAAGTTGTGCGCATCTGGGAAGTCTGCGGCCCAGCCTACGAAGTAGAATGGCAAGACGCGTGTCTTCCATTTCGTGCTGTAGTCAGTCCAGAGGATTTCTGTCACTACGCCAGTGAAGTGGGTTCCAAACTCGCTATTAAGTGATTCAAATTCGTCTCTGAACATCTCACAAGCCATTTTCCGTGGTTCGTTGCCTGAGTTGTAACAGAAGTCCATCAAGAAGCCGTTAGTCCAGACAGGACCTGGAGAGGCTTCAGTGCCACCCCATGCTTCCTTGAGCAGCTTTATAGCTAAGGCCCGGTTGGTTACAGGCTTTGGAATACTGGGGTCATAGTACGCCAACCCCTCGCATACGCAGCTAGCTGGCTGCGTTGCCTCACCTAAGTAGGCAGCAGCAAGCCATGTGTCGTATGGGAAGAGCGCTCTGAAAGCTTTCCTCAGTTTTATGTCCGTGAAACCGTTCGATGGGAATCCTGTACTAGTGAATGTTCCGTTTGCTGGCATAGTTCCACAGTACGTGCTCAAAGGTGATATCCATTGGTTAAAGAAACAAGCAGGGTTGATGGTTAGTTGCGCTAAGTCTTTGATGCAATTGATTCCTTCTATGCCTTCGACTTGCGACTTGTACTGGTTAGGAACAACGCAAGTGTCACCGTCACCAGCTATGAAAACATCTCTTCTCGTCGCCCATGTCGCAATGGTTTTCGATACGAAGTTGTCGGCGTGCTTGCCTGTCCAACCTTTCCAGTAGTGTGGATTCCTTGTAAGCCTGTATTCTGTACCTTTGTCCCAGTAGTCGAATATGTAGGGACCTGTTCCCAACATGTAGTCAATGTGAGGATGCGTAGTGTCACTGCCATAGGGAATAGCGTCACCATTACCATAATAGTATAGAGGTGATTTAAGTGGGTCGTGATACTTGGTCCAACGTGTATAGTTTTGTGGATTGTCATTGCCAGTTCCAGACGCCAGACTCCAGTCAGGCCATATTCCATCCCAACTGTCAAGATGCAGTGTACTATCCTTCACCCATGCTTTGCTCATGATAGCGCCATACATTTGAGCCACACATTGTAGGAATGGCTCAAAAGGCGTTAACAAGTAGAACGTAACAGTGCCTGCTCCATCAATTTCAGATTGCACAGCAAAGTCTATCTTGCGACCAAACAGCGGATCCTCCGTGTCAGCAACGCCAATATGGAGTAGAGGATCCCAAATCAGACATTCTCCTCCAGTGGACGCATCTGTCACCATGTTTCTCTCAAAGGAATATTCGACATCCGCAGGTGTAACTTCTGCGCCTTCACCTGGGACATTTATTCCTGAATCCGAAATGTGGCCTGTAGAAGGATCGTCTATGTATTCAGAGGTGTGGAAGTGTACGCCTGGTCTTATATGGAATATCCACTTTTGCTTATAGTTCAAGCCTGTCATAGGATCAGTGACATTACAGAGTTCACCATGCCAGCTATCAGCAATTATGCCTTCATACGTGTTCGTACTTGTGAAGTTAAAGAAAACCAACGGTTCATATACGTTGAACAGCATTTCAAGGCTGGCCTGATCATACTGGAAAACAGGATCAGCATCCATCGGGTCACCTATCGTCAAGCTAATATAATCGTAAGGATTTTTGACTGCAGCTTTTACTGGTGATACGATTGTCGGAGTCACCAACATCAAAAGCATCAATGCAACACTAGTCAGTACTATAGTTTTATTTTTCATTTTTCCTTTCTCCTTTTATATCGTTCGCAATTATAGAATTGGTAGCGGTCTTATTTAATGTTTATGGAAGATAATTCTACTCGGCTGACAACGCTGTAACAGCCAAAATTCATACGTAGAGCTATCTCCGACAAATATATAAACCTCTTTTTTAATTCAAGATAATGGCTTTGGGGAGGGAATATTCATGGGAATGGGAGCATTTATTATTAGAAGGCTCATAATGGTAATACCCACCTTAATAGGATGCACATTGCTCCTCTTTGCCGTTACAATGATGATTAGCCCATATATCCGAGCCATGCTATACATAACCAACGATAAGCAACTCTTACGCATCGACGAGGTAGTAAAAAAATATGGCTTAAACGATCCTTTTTGGGTCCAATACAGTCGCTGGATAAGTGAAGTTTTGAAGGGAAACTTGGGCTGGTCACAGGTTGCGGGCGAGCCTGTTCTGAAGGCCATGTTAAAAAGGATTCCAGCCACGTTAGAGCTTGTTATATTCTCTGCTCCTATAGTTATCGTTTTAGGCATATACTTAGGAGTGCTGTCAGCTGTACACAGAGACACATGGATTGACCACTTAACAAGAAGTACAGCAATAATTGGTTGGTCTCTACCATCATTTTGGTTTGCGATAATACTGATAGCAATTTTCTATGTGGGTTTGGGATGGTTTGCACCAATGAGGCTAGGAAATGATGCGCAGAATGTTGTTAATTCCATGCGCTTCATTAAGTACACAGGACTCAACACTATTGACGGCTTGCTGAATGGGCAACTCGGGATAACCGTAGATGCATTACGCCATCTTGTCCTTCCAGTCACGGTGTTGACTGTAATCCAGATAGCGCTTATTATTAGAGTGATGCGCTCAAGCATGCTCGAGGCACTCAACAAGGGCTACATCATCATGGCAAGAGCAAAGGGTTTAAAGAATAGTGAAGTCATAAACAGACACGCAAGAAGAAATGCCCTCATTCCGGTAGTCACCCTTTCAGCGCTGTTGACTGCAGGCATGATAACAGGTGTGGTCATAACAGAAACAACTTTCTCAATTAATGGTATTGGACGCTTCGCCGCCGACGCCGCTGTCGGCCATGGCGGTGCCGTTGACATGGCATCGGTTCTGGGTTTTGCTCTCTTCACTGGAATCGTATTCATAGTGACAAATCTTATAGTGGACATCACATACGCATATCTTGATCCCCGAATTAGGTTGGATTGACAAAATGAGTCTGAAGTATCGCTGGAACGAATTTAAAGCTTCAATGGCACCTAGAAAGAAAGAACTGAAATTCATGCTTACTAGACTAAAAAAAAGCCCTCTTTCGATCGTTGGCATCTCTATAGTTGTGTTCTATGTCATGCTTGCAATACTAGCCCCTATACTAGCACCTCCATGGCCGGGCCGCAATCCATTTATGATACCCAGAAATGAGTATTGGGTTGAACCACAACCGCCATCCGCAAAGCACATCTTTGGCACCGCACAAGGACAATATGACATCTGGTACGGATGTATCTGGGGAACTATAACAGCTTTCCAAGTAGGTGGAATCATTATAGGATTTTCTTTAATAATAGGCCTTTCTATCGGAACCATAGCCGGCTACTATGGAGGAATTATTGACGAATTGATGATGCGGTTAACTGATATTTTCCTCGCCTTTCCAGGTTTAGTCCTCTGCATGGCATTAGTTATAGCTATACCGAACGTATGGCCCATCATCGACTGGGGTCCGTTAAAGTGGACTTTAGCGCTAACTCAACTAGACAAGCTTTTGATTGCACTCGCAATAGTTTCATGGCCAAGCTACTGCAGGGTGATTCGAGGAGAAGTGATACGAGTTAAAGCAGAAGATTACATACAAGCATCCAGATCTGTTGGGTGCTCAGACTTGAGGCTAATAATCAAACATATTCTTCCGAACTCAATCTATCCTATTCTGATAATGGCTTCTCTGGATATAGGAGCAGTAGTCTTAACAGCTGCGGCCTTAAGCTATCTAGGAATCGGTTCTCCAAGCGGCTACGCAGACTGGGGGCAGCTAATAAACCTGTCAGGCCCATGGGTTGAGATCGGACTCAAATACTGGTATACCTACGTCATTCCTGGACTCTTTATTTTCACGTTTGTTCTAGGATGGAACCTACTAGGCGACGCATTCAGAGACATATTAGATCCGATGCTTAGGAGAAGGTGAAATGAGTAAACTCCTCGAAGTTCAAGATCTCGTTTTGAGATTCTACACGTATGCTGGAGTAGTTAAAGCCCTTGAAGGAGTCAACCTGTACCTAAAGAAGGAAGAAACGCTAGGGATCGTGGGTGAAACAGGATGCGGAAAAACCATGACAGGTCTCTCAATCCTTTCCCTAGTTCCACCTCCAGGAAAAATAGAGGGCGGAAAGGTGATGTTCCAAAACGGAGACAAAAACATGGAACTCCTAAGTCAAAAAGATGCTACTCTAATGGACATTAGGGGAAAGGATATTTCCATTATCTTCCAAGAGCCAGGCGCTGCCCTAAATCCAGTATACACAGTTGGAGATCAAATCGCAGAAGTCCTTCTACTCCACAGAAAAAGGGAACTATGTAAGAGAGTGCTTGCTCAAATCGAAAAAGAAGAACTCGAAGAAAAAGAAAGAAAAAGAAAGAAAATAGAAAAGGAAATAAAAGACGAAGAAACTCGGAAACGAGAACTGGAAAAGTTAGAAAGACAGAAAAGAGAAAACTGGAAAAGAGGAATGGAAAAAAAGATTTACAGAACAATGTTGAAAAACCCCAACGCAATATCCCTAAAGTTTTTCAAAAGAATCCCAATTATTGGAAGATACCGCAGACTAAAGAGGGAGACTAGAAAAGAAGTTGTCAAAATCCTCCGGGAACTGGAGATAGCGGACCCAGAGAGAGCTGTACACATGTATCCACATGAACTAAGCGGAGGCATGCAACAACGCATCGTAATAGGCATAGCCCTCGCATGTAACCCAACAGTCCTAATCGCAGATGAACCAACAACCTCTCTAGACATGACCGTTCAAGCTCAAATCCTAGACCTAATAAGAAGACTTAAAGAGAAATCCGGATCATCCATCATATACATAACTCACGATATGGGAGTTGTCGCTGAACTATGCGACCGAGTAGCTGTAATGTACGCTGGGAGTGTCTGCGAGGTCGCTGAGGTTAAAGAACTTTTTAAGAATCCCATGCATCCATACACCAAAGCACTTTTAGAGTCTATTCCAAGACCCGGGCAAGCGTTCAAGTCCATCAGCGGTACGGTGCCTGGCCTAATAGATCCTCCACCAGGTTGCAGGTTCCACCCAAGATGCCCTTTCGCTATGGCCGAATGTATAGAAGCTATGCCGAAGATGAATGAAGTAAAGAAAGAACATTTCGTTGCGTGTTACCTATACTAAAGGGAGGCTTATGAATGAGCATTTCACTAGAAACACGAAAACTAAAGAAATACTACCCCGTAAGGGGCGGAGTCTTTAAAAGAAGGATAGCCGACGTCAAAGCTGTAGACGTAGTTAATTTAAGCATAAAAAAAAGAGAATGCTTCGGCTTAGTTGGAGAATCAGGATGTGGCAAGACAACTTTTGGCAAGACAATCATCCGGCTACTCGACCCAACATCCGGTCACATCTACTTCGACGCTCCAGAAGAAGTAAAAGAGGAAATAGAGAAGCTCGAAAGTTCAAGCAAAAACTCACCCAGACTGAAAAAGCTCATAAAACAATACGACCTTGCCAAATTTAAAGGGAAAAAGCTGAAAGCCTTAAGGAGAAAGATGCAGATAGTTTTCCAAGATCCGTCAACTTCTCTTGATCCTAGAATGCTTGTAAAAGACATAGTTGCGGAACCACTCGTAGTGCAAAAACTAGCAAAGGGACAGAAAATCAGGGAAAGGGTGTTGGAAATGCTTGAGAAAGTAGGACTAGACGAGACGCACTTGTACAGATATCCTCACGAATTCAGTGGAGGGCAAAGACAAAGGATAGCAATAGCCAGAGCCCTCATAATTAATCCGGAGTTTGTGGTTCTTGATGAACCAACATCATCCGTGGATGTTTCAGTACGCGCTCAGCTGCTTGACCTCTTTCAGAAGTTAGCCAGAGATATGGGTCTAACTTACCTTTTCATCAGTCACGATTTAAGCGTTGTCGAATGCATAAGTGATAAAGTCGCGGTTATGTACCTTGGAAAAGTGGTTGAACTAGCATCAACACCAGAGCTTTTCCATAATCCGCTTCACCCTTATACTCAGGCACTCATGTCTGCAATTCCGGTTCCGGACCCCACCGTCAAAATGAAGCGAATCCTACTTACAGGAGATGTCCCAAGCCCAGTTAACCCTCCATCTGGCTGCAGATTTCACCCAAGATGCGCAAAAGCAACAGAGAATTGCCGTAAAGAAATACCTGAGCTTGTAGATATAGGAAACGAACACTTTGTGGCGTGCGAACTTTTCAAAAGCTAATTAACCATGTTCTCGTGATGATACCTATCACTACATCGATTTCATCAAAATCATTTGAGAGAAGAGTCGGTAGAATGAATGACACAGAGGCCTTAACGTGAAAAGTAAGATGGTGGCCATTGCTATAATAATCATAGCCATTGTTGCAGTTATTGGAGTATATTATCTGACTCTCCCCCCAGCCCCCATTGAGATACCACCAAAAATTCTGAGCCATACATGGTACATCCAGAACGATACGGTCCATTATTTCACTGTAGTAGGTGAGGTTAAGAATAACCTTAACACCGCCATAGAATCTGTACAAATAAACGCAACATTCTACGATGCAAGTAACAACACGATCGACACAACTCACACTTATATAGAAAAGAGCATTGCACCGGCTATTCCGCCTGGACAAAAAGCACCTTTCACAATCAAATTAGTGTTAAACTCATTACTAACGATTCCAGCTAGATATCACCTAGTGCTGTCATATGCTAAGGCAACCGATAAAACTTTCGCCGAATTTGTTACCCTAAACCGAACCAGCTTCGACAATAATGGGTATTATGTAATCAGCGGTTGGATTCAAGATGTAACATTAGGAAAGGTTGTCGGAGCGAGGGTCATCTGTACTTATTATGACCAAAATGGCAATGTCATTGGCGTGTCTAGCAATTACCTTCCATCATGGATGTACTCTGGCGATAAAGCACAATTTAGAGTAAGTTCTGAACCCCGCAAATTAAGCCCCTCAAGTTATGAAATACTAGTCACTGCAGTTCGTTACGAACCGCCTCTTACTGAGAGAATTGAGTTGCTAATTATTTTAATAGCAGCCTTCATCATTATTGTCGCCTACATGAAGCATAGAGGCTGGTAAAACGGGACAAATTTAAAATAATTTTCACAATGTGCGAAAACGAGAATTACTTCTAAGTCCTTGTTGAATTGAAGTCTTTAGATATGCGCTTCTAAATGTCTCTCATTTTTAAAGGGCAGATGCTTCGATAAACTTAAATAAAAATCACGAGAAGAAGTTCTATAGGGGATCTCCGAGGTGAGGAGAAAATGTCAAAGTTTAAATATGGTTTAACAACGGCGGGAGTAAAAAGATGTATCCAAAATGAATTTTATCTACAGAAGATTCCAACATACAAGGGTTACACAGAAAAAATCTTTCGCATATTACACACATCGGAAAAACCTTTAACAATTGCAGAAATCAGCAACTTGACTGGAATTAAATCTCGTTCAATCAATGGAGTAATAACTTTTAATATTTACGCAGGATATATTAGGCGGGTGTCATTGTGATTTTCGCTTCGGTTTTATCCGCAAGGCAATACGCAATACCCTAGAATTGTTCCATTCACCTTTGGCTAAATTGAACTGTGATAAGCACATCGGTAGGTGATTTGATCACTTGATAGAAACTTTTATTCGAAAGCGCGAGTTGTTTTCAGTTAGACATAACAATATTTCACCCGTCGAGATGAAGCGATGATGACGAAAAAAGTGAACGTAAGAAGAAAGAAAAAAAGAAAACTGGGCAAAACCATAGGAGTTCTATCGATTGTTACGATTATAATTGCAATTGTTACTTTATCAGCAATATACCAACGTAAGTCGCCACCAATTCCAAAACAAAAAGCCATTGAATATTTCAGATTTTCAGAGGCGCAAGCATTGGCACACTCTACGGATGCGACTAACAGATCCATTATGATACAAGAAGTACACTTTAACATCACAGTTGTAGGTGGAAAAGCCACAGATGTGACAATTGCTCCTGTTCAAGGATATGTAGAACGATCGGATTATCCATACTTTGAAGAAATGAAGCAAAATCAAACTGAAGAAATTATTATAGAGTATCCTTATAAATTGTTTAGCCGAAGAAATGATCAAGGATACCCTGTTTATTTTGATATATACTGTAAGGAAGCCGAAGGAAGAGTTACGCTTAATATTACTAAATTCTATCCCTCAGATTAGCTTAAAGTCTGTTTTAGCTTGCGGCGTCGAATCCAAGACTTATAAGATTTCCCTACTCTGCGACTCTTTTCAGTTGACTCTCATGCACCTCAATGATCTCTTCAACCTTTGTTGCATCTTCAGCTGCTTTGTCAAGCCGATAGTTTCTGCAAATTTGTGAAACATTATCGCCAAGCCGCTTCCTTTGCCTATGACATCCATGACAAGGTACGTATTGAACCACATTGATTTCGCAAAATACGTCTATAGGGTAAATCCCTTCTTAATTTAGAGAAGGCTGAGTGTGTAGTATCTTGACCAGCGTTGCTGTGGAAACGCATTGTGACAAGCACGGATTAGAACGATTTAGGATTAAAATTGTGAAGAGATTCAATATGCCTTCTAATGTAATAGTTCCTAAGTTGAGCAGAGACCAACAACTGGTGAGATAAAATGCATATATGTAGGTCGGGGCGTCAGTAGCAAGGAAATTGCAATTTGTACGTAACTAGTTTCGAGAGAAAGGCTTACTGGAAAAAATAGTAAAAATGCATCTAACAACCTAACATAAATGGTTCAGTTGCTTCTTCTGGTTGAACGTTGAAAGTTAACGTCACCAAACTATTACGTGGCAATACTCCAATATCACTTCTCTTTTGAAACCTCTCCTATGAAGAAACTACATTCTAAAACAGTTTTTAGGACTCTTATTCCAACGATTACGCAGAGTCTTTCGCATAATTGCTTAGACGCAACACAGCGTTTTCCACATGTCTCCAAAACTCTTTCTCCAACTTTAGCCAAGCCTCTTCAGATTTTAGCCTTCTTAAAATAAAATATCCACCGAGGAACATTGATTCCAAGAAGATGGAATGAGGGAGATCGCGCTTCTTTTTGTCCGTGCATAGTTCGAAGTTTACAGTAAAATCCTCTGGCGTCCCTTCAATGGTCACACTTACGTACCCATTTATCTTAAAATATGGTGAGTTTTCAGCAAATATTTGATAACCAGTCGATATTGTTCCTTTTACTGCTTCAAAATCGTTAACTTTAAAGAAGTCGCCTATGCGGGTGGTAAGCAATGCTAAATCAACATTTTTTTCTTTCCAATTCTTATGCATTTTTAACCATCATCAGTATATGTAATTACTATTTTTAAAAGTTATTTGTTCCATTGATCAGTGTTTTTCACTTAGTCAAACGTTCAGCATCAGAAAAATAGTATCTTTTATCCAGTGGTTGAAAAAGAAGCGGAAGGATTTCCTCTTCCGTTTTCGCATAACATCTAGTGAAGCTGAGGAGAGGTTACGGTTTATGTTCATGTTCTTTCCTCTCCCTCTTAGCTGTGCGCGATTTTCTGTTGCAATAGTGCCCCCTACCCTCTAGTTTTTTTATGTTTTTGAATGTTAGAGGACGAATATGCTTGTTGCGCATTCCCTTTAAGTGAATTGGTTATAGTAAGTAAAGATGGGAATGATATTGCAGTACGATTATATCCTTGGTTTTGTTGTCGATCGAACGAACGAACAACTCTCCATTATTCTGCAATTTTTTTAGTTGACTCGTATACATCTCAACAATTTCTTCCACTGTTGTTGCGTCTTCAGCCGCCTTGTCAAGCCTATAGTTCCCAATGAAGCGTGGAAATCTAATCGTTAATCCGCTTCCCTTGCGGATAACATCCATAGCACACATCTGATCAGGGCTTGACGTTATGTCATTACTCCCGAATGCTCCTATGAACCATACAGTTTTCTATCATATTTGGGAAGCCTCATCATCTGAGACCTTTTCTAAGTTTTGACACTTTACATCATTGGATACATTTATGCTCTCCGCCACATTTATAGAAGAGGCCAGTAATTTAAGTAGTAAGAAGGCATATTCTTCAATAGGGAGATGTTAACTTGGATTATTGGAGGCGTGAGGCATTTAGCTGGCTACATGACGCAGTCTACGACCTTAGTGTGGAAGATTCTGCTCGAAAGCGGCCATTACTCGTCTTCATGTTTTCACTCCCAACAAGCAGCTGAAAAAGCTGTTAAAGCACCATTATACCAAAGCAGGATAGAGGCTAGAGGTCACTCAATCCTTGAGCTCCTTGAAAATCTAGAAAGAGCAACACGCTCAAAATTTGAGCATTTACATGAGAATGCACGTCTACTGGATAAGCACTATGCCCCTACCAGATACCCAAATCTACATCCAAGCGTTTCTCTCCCAGCTCACCAACCATATTCGAAGGAGGATGCGGAAAGATGCATCAACTCAGCGGAGAAAATAGTAAACTCCGTGAAAAAGCTATTAGAGAACTGAAAAAGCTAGTTACAAAAACGAAGGAAGACCTGAAACCTAAATTAGTCGTTTTATATGGAAGCGTGGTAAAGGCGGACTGGCACAAAGGCAGCGACATAGACATACTCGTAGTTTCAGACAACGTGCCGCCTAATTTCAAGGATAGAGGGGATCAATTCCTCACGATAATCGAAGGTTTCCCAGTGGAACCCCACATATACACCACACGGGAATTTAAAGAAATGCTAAATCATGGAAGGATGACCGCTCTAGACGCATTAACTGAAGGCACGATATTATATGCCGAGAAAAAATACCTAAAGAAGGTGAAGAGAGAACTCGAACAAACCATGAAAAAACTCAAGCCAGAAAAAATAAGCATAGGATGGAGAATAAGAGGCATGTGGCTCCATTCATCCACAGGTCAGAACAGTTATCAGGGAAAAACAAAATGAGACCACATGAAGTTTTAACTCTCACTAATCTTCTTTAACTGTTTTTGGTACATTTCCACAATCTCGCTTATAGTCGTTGCATCCTCAGCCGCCTTATCAAGCCTATAATTACCAGTAAAACGCGGAAACCTGATGGCTAGTCCGCTTCCTTTGCGGACTGCGTCCATGGCACAGGTGTGGATCGGACTTAACGTTATTTCCGCGCCTAGGATTTCAAGCACGACGACTGGCTCAAACCATACTTCAGCTTCCATTATCGAGTTTACTCGCGGATGTTTGTGTGGAACAACATGCTTTTTTAGCATGTTGGGTAGTTTGGCCAGGTCTGCGTCTGTGAAGCCTGTTCCGCATTTTGTCACCGTTTCAAAAGTGTCTGTGTCAGGATTGTACGCTGCCAACAGCAATGCGCCGTAGGCTCCTGCGCGTTTGCCTCTACCGTGAAAAGCGCCTATAACAACCAAGTCCACGGTGTCGGTCATTTCACTCTTGTAGTCGCGCTTGTACTTTATCCATAGCCAACCGCGAGCTCCAGCCTGGTATATCGAGTCTTCAGCGACTGACTTGCAGACTAAACCTTCGCAGCCTTCCTCTATGGCTTCTAGGAAGAATCTCTCAAGCTCTTTTGGGTTGCCTGTGATTATGTGCTTAGCTATTTTCACTCTATCGCTTTCTTCCACAATTTTCTCTAGCACTTTCCTTCTGAGTGGGTAAGGCTTCAAAGTTAGATCTTCACCATCAGCATAAAGGGCGTCAAACATGAAAAGCGAAACAGGATACTCTTCCATGGCTTCTTTGATCCCGTATTTGCGTCTGCGGTGCATCAGCTCTTGAAATGGACGCATCTCCCCTGTC
>Ga0315282_10003644_pt1 | contig 27562 bp, 20 predicted proteins | sample YL17G07_20_MG_FD_203693 | JGI IMG/M metagenome (GOLD analysis project Ga0315282, IMG submission 203693) | Sediment microbial communities from Yellowstone Lake, YNP, Wyoming, USA - YL17G07_20 | ecosystem: Environmental > Aquatic > Freshwater > Lake > Sediment | place: USA: Wyoming | collected...
AATCACGTGGTCATAGAAGCTCCGCTGCCACACGGAGGTCTGGTCGTTGCTCGTTGCCTGACGCACTCGACGCGTCACAGCCGACTTGAACCCCGCCACGAGCGATGACAGGGACCGCGGAGCCGGCCCGAACCGTAGGGGCGACCGGCGGTCGCCCTGGGGGCAGTCGTCCTGAGAGCGGCCCGCTGGGCGACCGCCGGTCGCCCCTACGATGAACACGATGGCGTGTAGGTGGTTTGGCATGACCACGAACTCGTCGAGGACGATCTCTTGTCTGATGCGGCACGAATCGACCCATTCCTCAGCGACGATCGCACCCAGCTCGGACAGCTTCACCTGGTCGCCCTCGACTATCCCGAGAACCGGCCGACGCTCGGCCCAGCAGATGGTGACGAAGTAGGCGGCCACGGACGCGTAGTCAAAACCCGGAAGCCTGACAGACTTGCGCAGCCATCGTTCTGCATGACCCTCGTGATCTGCCACAGCAGGACCCTCCGGCTGGTCGGTGCTATCGGACGACACTCCGCGAGCCTTCGCGGGACCGCCCCTGCCCCCCCTGCAAGAACTCCCCACCCCCGCGTGGAATCCTCCGCCCGAGCTGCATCTTCTCCTTCGGTGAGGGCAAGCGTGAGGCCTGACGACTCTGAGTTGGTGATCGCGACCCGCGAGGGCGACCGCGAAGCGTTCGCTGAGTTGCTCCGGCGCTACCGCGACGCGGCCTTTGGCGTGGCCTACCACCGTACCGGCGAGGCGGCCACCGCCGAGGACCTGACCCAGGACGCCTTCGTACAGGCGTACCTGCGGCTCGGGGAGTTGAGGGACCCCGGCAGGTTCGCTCCGTGGCTCTTCGCGATCACTCGCAACCTGTGCAACCAGCATCAGCGTGCCCGGAACCACGAGACGGCCGGCCCGGTGCCCGAGACCTCGGTCGACGGCCTGGAGCGTCAGGCCGCGACTCGCGACCTGGTGCAACGTGCGCTGGCCAGCCTGCCGCCCGACAACGGCCTCGCCATCACCCTGTTCTACGTCGACGGCTACAGCTACGGCGAGATCTCGTCCTTCCTCGGCGTACCCACCAGCACGCTCAAGGGGCGGATCGAGCGCGGCCGTCGGAAGCTACGGGAGGAGATGGTCGCTATGTTGAAGGAGCACCTAGAGGCGAGAAAGCCCGGAGCCGATCTTGACGAGATGGTTATCGAGCGCCTGTCGACCGCGGACATCTGGGCCCTTCCCGCGCGGGCCTGGCGCGAACGCCTTCCTCACGGGTTCGCCTACCTGGACGGCGAGCTCGCGATGTGTTGGTTCTCGGGCGGGCGCGGCTGCACGGGGGTCCAGACCCATGCGGAGTTCGTCGCTGTCGATGATGCGCCCGTGTGCGTGTTCCAGGTCGTCGGGACACCCAGCCGCTACTACGTGTTCGGCAAGGGGCGGGTGCTGCCCGACGGGCCTGTGATCGAGAACCAGCTTGTCGAGGCATCAGTGTGCGTGCAGCCCCGGCCCGCGACGACCCGTAAGTCCGAGCCGTGGCAGCCGGAGCGAGTGTCGAGCGCCGCCGTCTGGGCGATGGCGCCGGCCGAGCGCGACCGCTGGATGCATGATCTGTACCGGCGCTCGGGTCAGATGGTCATGCTCGACGGCGGCCCGGCCTTCGCGCACCTGGTGAACGGCGATGGCTCAAGCGCTACGTGCACGCCGGGCAATGAGGTCTACTTCCGCAACCGCGGCCCGGGCAGACTCAACGTGTACCGGGCCACGTGGCCTACGCCCCGGTATCGTGTGTTCGGCGACGCCGAGGTAACGCCGCCGGGCATCACGGTGAGCAACGGCACCGTGTCGATCGAGGCCGTCCTCGTGGGCTCGGTTCCGGAGTTCTTCCACGAACGCGGGCAGGTGCGGGAGGAACTGGCGGAGCTATCGGCAGCGGACCTTTGGGCTCTCGACGCGCGAGCCCAAGCCGACATCCTCTCTCCCCATCGTCTGGCCAAGATCGACGGCCATCTCTGCGAGGCCAGGCTGACGGGTGGGCGGGGCACAGGGCTAGGCGGGACAGCGCTGATCGAGGGAAGTGGGGACGAGGGCTGGGCGCTGTACCGGTCGCTCGGCAACGGCAACCGCTACTACGTCTTCGGCCGAGCCCAGACCCTCTCGCCCGAGCTGGTCATCCAAGACCAACCCATCGACACGTCACTGACCATATCGCCTGCCGAGTCCGAAGCGGGCTCCTGGGCGCCGCACGAGCTGACCGTCGCTGACCTGCAGGACCTATCGGGCCCGGGCCGCGATGATCTTGTGCACCACAGGCTGCGCGCGAGCACATTCCCATTGCTAGGGGGCGGGCTCGCGGCCGCCTCCCTCATCGGGGGCGAGCCGGGTTCGTCTTGCGGCACTCCCGGCGACGAGGTCCGCTTCCTGAACGTCGGCGAGGACGTGCTCCACGTGTTCCGGTGGTGGTGGCCGGAGTCGGTCTACTTCATCTTCGGCGAGGCTGAGGTCTCGCCGCCGGGCCTCCGCGTTAGGGATGCGGTGATCAGGTTGCAGGCGGTCGGGATGCAGGCGGGCCAACGGGCACTCCGTCAGCCCTGAGCCGGGCCTGAGCCGGCCCGAGGGGCCGAGACGAAGGCCCGTGACGAAGGGCGAGGCCAGCGGCTTCCCTTCACCCGTTCGCCCTTCGTCAGGCTCAGGACGAACGGGGCAGAGCACTCGCGGCCGGCGACCCAAGGGTCCCGGCTACTCCACGAAGGTCACCTTGACAGTGACCGCCTCGCTGCAGCGGACCCCGTCCATCACCCAGAAGCGGTACTCCTCGGTGCCCGGCTTGTCCGGGGCCTTCCGGTGGAGGACCGGCGACTGGGTCAGATCCCCTGCCAGCCACTGGCCCTGCACATTCCATCGGTAGTAGAGAGGCTGGCCCTCAGGGTCATTGCTCTTTGAGCCGTCGATGTCGAACTCCTCACCGCACTTCACGGTGATCTCCGTCGGCGCCACCGCCACAGGCTGCTTGTTCACTTCCCTAACGGCCTCGGGCACCGGCTTGCGGACGATCGGTGTCTCCCCCGCGGACGGCTGCAGGCTGGTGCGGATCTGGTAGACCCCGCAGGCCTGGTGGCCGGAGAGGAACTGCTCATTGAACTCGGTCAGGTCCATCGCGTGGAACTCAGTCTGAGAGCCGGACACGATCTTCAGCAGCAGGAGCCCCTCCACGGTCCAGACGTTCGGCGTGAAGGCAGTGTCCGTCTTCGCGCCGCCGAACGGGTTCCAGACCGAGATGGAGCCGTCAACCTCGTCCGTAGCGGGATCGTCCCAGTCCTCATCCGTCTCCCCGGGGAAGGTGAAGCGGCCCTCGTCGTCCGTGTGGCCAATGAACTTCGGCCGGTCCGGGAAGTACTTCGCCCCGGCGTCCTGCACCGGAGCCTGCACGACGTGGTAGACGTAGACCGCCGCGCCCTTCATGGGCCGGTCGCTCGCGTCGGTGATGACCAGCCAGTTGGCGCGGGAGGGGATGAGGCGGCCCTGCGTGCCCCAGAACCTGTCCTGCCGGTAGCCCCTATAGTACATGATGTGCCCGGCCTGCGACGGGTGCAGCCAGAGATGGCAGTAGTCCATCAGGGATGTGTAGGCCACCCAGCACGGCGTCGCGGTCGCGTGCGAGGCGGGCAGGATCTGGTCGCCGGTCACGATCGGGAGCAGCGGGGTGCCTGCATAGGGCCGGCCCTCGTCATCCGTGAGCAAGACGTTCGACGCGGATAGCGGGTAGCCATAGAGGTCGGGCTGGCTTAGGATGCAGTGGCCGAACTCGTGGATGATCGCCGAGTCGACGGCCATCAGGTCCACCGGCTCGTCTACGGGGAACCCGCCGTCGAAGTACACGGACGCCTTGTTGTACGGCTCCTCGTCCGAACCGGCCAGCTTGATCGGGAATGCCCCGTCGATCCGGTAGGCCTCCTCGACGCCGTACGGGCCCGTTGTCGGCCACACCGCCTCGCGCATCATCACGTCCATCCGCAGCTTCTGTGCGCGCCACCAGTCGTAGAAGCTGAGCGATCCGACGTGGTTGATGCGACGCTTGGTGAGACATTCGTCGAGCATCGTCGGGTTGTAACCGCACTCGATGGGCCGTGCGTCGGTGCGCTCCGTGACCTCGTTGTTGGCCTCGCAGAACTCGTCGATGTGGTTGGCGGGATCGAGGCGCACGCGCATCCACATTGGTTTGGACGGGTACTCAAACTCGAGCTCGACCGCCGACTCCTCACCCGGGGCGAGCGCCTTGTCGACCTTACCGGTCAGCGTCTCCACGGAGCCGATGCGAGGATCGAACCGGTAGCTGTCCTCTGCGGCGACGGGTATCAGATCGAGCCGCACCTCAGCCCCTTCCGGCGTCGCCTCGAGCCCGAAGCTCCCCACACGGACGCGCGCCGTCACGGCCTCGCCCGGGGCCGGCCCTTTCTTGAGGGCGTCGGCCCGGTACCGCGGCAGCAGCTCGATGCAGATGAGATCGAGATCGGGCTTGTCGGGCGAGACCACCTCGTACTCAAGCCGCGCGCGCATGCCCCGGAATGAGGCCTCGATCACGCAGGTGCCGGGCTTGTTGGCCTTGATGCGCCCGTTCTTGTCGACAGCGGCCACGCTCTCGTCGGTCGATGCCCATTCGATGAACGGCTTGGCGTCGAAGTCGGCCCATTGGCCGTAGCGAACGGCGTAGTCGGTGACAGGCTCCCAGACGCCCTCTCGGCGCGCCTTCAGGCCGAACTGCTTCTCGTGGCCGGCGACGGCGCGCTTGTCCGACGGGACGCGGAGCGGCTCGCCGTCCACTTCGATGGCGTCGTATGGCGCTGTGCGGAAGTAGTCGCGGTAGACCGTCGCGGTCTGACCGGCGCCGCCCTCGGTGTTGAGCTCGTAGCGCAGGATGAGCTCGTCGAGATCGGCGTCCGACGACGCGTCCCCGATCCAGACGCGCTTGTCACCCATCTTCTCGGGGTCGAGGAACGTGCAGCCGCCGGCGACGGGGCCGTCCTCCGCCACCCTATCGATCCAAAGCGGGAGCCCGGTCGGCTGCTCCTTGCGCGAGAACCAAGTAACCACGACGTGGTGCCACTCGCCGGCCTTCCACGTGGACACGTCCGCCCTGGCGACCGTCACTCTCTCGGGCGACGCCATGACGTATCGGAGCAGTCCCCGGTCGGACTTGACGATGGCAAGCCCGTTGCCCCCGGGGTCACCAATCCGGAGGAGGCGGTGCTCCTGACGGTCGTTGCCGTCCCAATGGGGCCTGATCCAGAAGCCGATGTAGCCCTGGTCGCGCTTCAGGCCCGGCCACTCGATCGGCGCCGCTTCGGTAAGCGCCACGCCCTTGCCGTTCGTGCCTTTGGCCTCGGGCAGCGCGCACACGGTCGTGTCCTTCACCGCGTCCGCTATTGCAGTGTCGGTGAAGGGGGCGAGCCGGATGTCGACAGCGCGCGACGTGCCTATCAGCACGAGGCAGAGCAGCGCGAAGCTGGCGGCAAGGTGACGGCGGGTCGTCATGCGTGTTCTCCTCCGAGTATGAACCGGGCTACCGGCCTAGGTACGTGGGCGTTCTCCTCACCGACCCCGCCCACCTCGCCCTCGGAGGGGCAAAGGCGGGAAGCCGCGAATCGGCCGCTGGCGCGAGAGGAGCAGCGACATGCCAGGTTCAGTCACCGCGCGCGACAGAGACATCATCCGCAGACTCGCCGGGGAGATCGCCGAGATCGCCGCGCTGCCCGGCCACACGCGGAAGGCGGAGATGTGGCGCGACCTGAATGACCTTCGGCCCGTCCGACCGATGGTCTGGATCAACGAGATCCCCTGGCATGAGATGAACACAGGCGACGAGCTCACGCAGCAGGCGGCGGACACATTCTGGCGAGGTATCGAGGCCGGCATGAGGATGACGCTCTATCTGTGGCGGCACATGCCGGCGGACATGATCGTCGAGCCGCGGTGGTACTCGCCCCTCGTGATCCATGACTCAGGTTTCGGGATCGACGAGGACGTGCGCATCGTTCGCACAGACGACGCCAACGACATAGTCTCGCGCGAGTTCCACAAGCAGATCGCCGATGAGCACGACCTCGAGAAGATCAGGACTCCCGTACTCCGCCACGACAGGGACGCCAGCGAACGCTACCACAGGTGGATGTCAGAGGCGTTCGGTGACATCCTCCTCGTGCAGAAGGTCGGGATAGTCCATCGCTGGTTCGCCCCCTGGGATGAGCTCATCCGCTGGTGGACCGTCCAGAGTGCGATGGAGGACCTGATCCTGAAGCCCGAACTTGTCCATACGGCGATGGACCGGCTCGTGAGCGCCTGCATCGCCCGGCTCGACCAGTGGGAGAAGCTCAACGTGCTGTCCTTCACCGAAGGCAACTACCGGGTCGGCTCCGGCGGGCTAGCCTACACGAGCGAGCTGCCCGCTGCGGGCTTTGATCCCACGCGCGTCCGCACGCGCGACCAGTGGGGCTGCGCGACCGCGCAGATCTTCTCGGATGTGTCGCCGGCCATGCACATGGAGTTCGCGCTGAAGTACGAGCTGCGTTGGCTGGAGCGGTTCGGGCTGAACTACTACGGGTGTTGCGAGCCGCTGCACACCAAGATCGACGTGCTCCGCGCGATCCCCAACCTTCGCAAGGTCTCGGTGAGCCCGCGCTGCGATGTCGGGAAGATGGTCGAGGGCACCGGGGGCAAGTACGTCCTGTCGATCAAGCCGAACCCGGCTATCCTCGCCACCGACAGGTTCAACGAGGACCTGGCGCGCCAGGAGCTCAGGCGTGCCCTCGACCCCGCTCGAGGCTGCTCGGTCGAGGTCATCATGAAGGACATCAGCACCGTCCGCTACGACCCCCGCCGCCTCTGGCGCTGGTGCGAGATCGTGATGGAGGTGGTGAGGGAGTACGGGTAGGCGCGGGGGTCCGCCGGATCCGCCCTCACCCCGCCTCGTCGGGGGGGAGGGCTGCGAAGTCCGCTCAATGGCCCCACCTGCGAGGACCGCGGGGCTCTCCGGTCGAACATGACGTGGTGAGCCAACCGATGCCGTGGGCGCCTCCGCCCGGTTTGCCGCCCCCGGCCGGTTGTGGTAGCATTGGGGCTGCACTGCGCGGCAGGGCGGCGTGAACCGCCGCAAGCCCCGAGCCGTAGGTTGTACGGGGTGGCGCCTGCGTCGCTGCGTGCCGCGCGACACCGGTGTAGGAGTGGAGCGTGTGATGAACCGCAGTACCGTACGCTGGGCGGCGCTAGCGGCAGCTCTTGCGATAGCGATAGCGGCGTCAAGTCAGGTGGCAACCGGTCAGAGCCTTCGGGCACAACGCGACAGTGTCTACGCCAAGATAAGGGAGTTCCGAGCCAAGAAGAGCGAGTCGGCGGACAAAGCCGCCGACTGCCGCAGCGAACTCCGCCGGTGCCAGGCCAGGCTCCGGCAAGCCCAGGACGAGTTGAACGCAGCCAAGAAGAGGGAGCTCGACACGCGCAACGCGATCGTCGATGCCTCGCGTGCCGCCTCGGAGGCGGCGGCGGAGCTGAAGCGCGCCGAGGCTCGCTACGGCGAGCGGCTTGTGGCGATGGAGAAGGCCGGCCCGGGGGACTACCTGCAGGTGGTGATGGGGGCGGGCGACTTTGCCGAGCTTGCCGGCCGATCGTACCTCTACAACGCGGTGGCCGAGGCCGACGCCCAGCTCCTGCGCAGCATCGACGACCGCCGCACGGAGGCCGAGCGCAAGCAGGTGGAGCTCGAGCGCCAGAAGAGGCGCGTGCAGGAGGAGGCCGCGCGCATCGACGCGGCCAGGAAGGTCATCGCCGCGGAGACCGCTCGCGCCGAGGAGCTGACCCGCAAGGCACAAGCCACAGTCGATGAGATCGAGCGGCAGCTCGACGAGCTGGAAGCGCAGTCGCAGGCACTGACGTACTCGATCAAAGCCATGACATCGGGCGGGCAGGGCTGGTCCGGCAAGTGGAGCGGGCCCTGGGCCAGGCCGGCGAACGGCCCCATCACCTCCGGCTTCGGCATGCGTATGCACCCCATCCTCGGGTACCGCAGAATGCACACAGGAGTCGACATCTCCGCGGGATATGGATCCGCGGTGTGCGCCGCCGGGTCCGGCAAGGTCATCTCAACGGGTTGGCAGGGGGGCTACGGGAACACTATCATCGTAGATCACGGGGGTGGCCGCACCACACTCTACGCCCATCTATCGTCCGTTCAGTGCGCCGTGGGACAGGTTGTCAGCTCGGGCCAGCGCATCGGGAGCGTCGGCTCCACGGGCCTCAGCACCGGTCCCCATTTGCACTGGGAGGTCCGAATCGGCGGGTCTCCGGTGAACCCCCTCGGAGGCTAGCGCGACAGTCTCACGCCTAGACGCAGGGCCCTCTCCCCTATCCGGGGAAAGGGCTCTTGTCGTTTTCGGTGTAAATGCTCCCGTGGATCGCAGAGGCGTCCGGCCGCTACCGCCGATCGGGGGTGCTGAGTGCGCGCGTGGACAGCGTCGCTTGTGGCTCTCGTCGCGCTCGGGCCCGTAGCCGGCGCGCAGGCGCCCTTGCGCGCCGCGATCACCGACCTGGGTGGAGGCAAGGCCGGGCTGTTCGCGAACCATCTCGCGGCTCTGGCGGCTGCGCCCAAGGGCGATGCGACGATGGTGAGCGCCGACGTCCTGCTCGACGGAGCCGAGCAAGCGGTCGACAGCGCGCTCGCCGCGCTGGAGCTCCAGATCCAGTCCAGGTGCGAGCGCCTGCCCAGGGGCAAGCAGGGCTTCCTGGAGGCGCTCCTGGCGGCCCTCAAGGACGAGCCGGACGAGTCGGTGCGCCCACGCGCGGAGGGCTACGTCGCGGCCGCCTTGTTGGCAGGGGGGCGCAAGGTCGGGAACCTCGGCCCCCAGGCTCGTGAGGTGGCGGACGCGATATTGGCCTGGTTCGACGCCGACCCCGTCCGTTCGTGCCCGCCGGGGTTCTACTGGTGGAGCGACCAGCTTACGAACGTCTACAGGCAGGACGCGGTCGCCGCCACACCCCTGGTGGTGTGGCGGGGCGGCAAGCCCGCTGTTCCGGCCCTCGGCGAGGGACCCGGGGAGCAGCTCCGTGTCGCGAAGGCCTTGACCGATGCAATCTACCGCGCTAAGGGTCTCCAAGCCGGGTACGATCTCCTTCTGAGCTACTACGCCGCGATCTACGGCCCGGTCGCGGCGCTGACGGCGCGCGACATTCGGGACGTGCCTGATCTCGCCGGGCTTCAGCAGTTGCCACGCTGCCTGCAGGTCTACCAGAGCTCCGGGGGCTACACGGTGGAATGGCAGCTTCTGCCTCGGCTCTTCGCGCGCGAGCCGGGGCTCGTGTTAAGGCTCGGCGGCATCGTCAACGGCTCGGGGACGCCTCTGACCGTGCAGGCGTGTGTGGACGCCGTCCGTTCCAAGACGGCCACCCTCATGCCGCGCCCGGACGCGGCGGGATACTTCGACTACGAGCAGAACGCGCTCGCGCCGATGCTGGTCTTCGGCGACACCCCGGAGGCCAAGAGCAAGAGCATCGGGATAGCGCCGTCGTACGAGTCGAGGCTCCTCTCTCGGTTCGGCCGGGACATCACGACGGACAGGCCGACGAAGGTCCGCAAGCCGGGCGTCCGCGTAGCCGCCACTACCACCGGTCGCGCTCGGTTCGCCATAGAGCCGCTCCCGACCGTGTACGTCCGCCAGGCCCGCGCGGTGCGCGTCCTTAGGAGTGGTCTGGCGAATGCGATTGGCTCGAAGACGCTCGGGTTTGTGAAGGGGCGATACGAGGATGGCTCGGGGTCGGCCGCGAGTATCGCCCGCGACCTGGCTACGGTCGAGGCGCGCCTGGTTGGGTGTTACGTGCTCTCGTGTGAGGATCTGTTGATCCAGCCCGACGCTAAGGCGGCCGGGCGATCGACTGAGGAGTTGGCCGGAGCGAAGGAGGCAGCGCTCTCGTGGCTCGACGACCTCGCCCATGACCCGTACGTCGCGCGCGACGTTCGCTTCATCGTGCCCGAGTTCGTGGGCGTCGACCGCAAGACCCGTTACTGGGCCCGCGTGGGAGTGAGGCTGGCGAAGCTTGAGATAGTGGGAACGGACCCCGGCTTCGAGCCGGTGCGAGCGTGGATCGGCGTCGACAGCTACCTGGAGGGGGGCAGGCCCGGCGCGATTGTGGACACCCCCGAGTTCAGGCGCGAGCTCGATCAGACCCCGGGGTCCAAGACGGCGCGCCGCCTCGTGGGAGCCCAGGGGGAAGGGTCCTGGTTCAGGGCATTGCTGCGGTGGGTCTGCGTCCTGGCGGCGATCGGTCTGCTCCTGTTCGTGGCGGTGGCGGCCAGCCTGCTCCTCAGGCGCAAGCCCCCGCCCGCGGTTCCGAGAACACAGTACGCCGTGAGGAGGACCCGGGCGGGCCCTGCGACGCGCGGCGGCCGCCAAGCGCCCTAGAGCGGCAGCTTGCCGAGCGCGTCGCGGAGCGGGCCGTGGTCGCCGAAGTCTGTCAGCTTCCATTGACCCGCCGTCTGCTCCCAAGTGTGTGTCTCGCGCCCGATCTCCTGCCTCTCCCCCAGGTTGTACACCTGCCCTAGCGCTCTCACGCTGCCACTGAACTCGAACGTGCGCTCGACCTCAACGACCGCGTGGTGGCCGCGCACCTTGGCGTTGACGATGGTTGTCCGCGAAGACAGTCTGACGTTATTGGGCATGCTCTTCAACAGCGTCGCCACCGTGCGCAGTCTGGCGACGTCCTGCGACGCCTGCCCGCCAAGATGAGGGGTCAACTGGTCGAGGTCGATCGCCCCGATGGCCGCGTCCATTGCCGTGTATTGCGTCGCGAGCTTCGCCTTGACCGAGTTCGGGTACACGACGAGCAGCCCGAACGCTACGCCGCCCGCGATCAAAACCACCACTGCGACAACCGCCGCGACCCAGACGGGCACACCGCGCTTCTTGGGCTCCTGCATCACACGGCCTCCCCGAGCGCCGCTCACATGTCGCCGCGGCGCATAACCTTGACCTTCAGCTCAGTCGTCCCCCCACGCCCCGACTGCTGATCGTACCGGTAGACGGTGACCTGCAGCACGCCGTTGGGCTGTGTCTGGTCGATCACACTCAGCATCGCGTCAGAGCTTGTGATCTCGCGCCCGCCCATCTTCAGTATGAGGTCGCCCTCGCGCATCCCGGCCTGCGCGGCCGGGCCGCCCTCGACGACGCGAAGAACCTGGCAGGGGTAACCGTCCGGAGCGCTGGTAAGGACCAGCCACCGGCGACTGGGCGTGCCGATCTGTACGCCGATGTCATTGGCGCTCAGAAGGGCCTTTTCGGCGTGCGCGAGCTTCTCCGACGCGATCGCGAAGCCGACCCCGGCCGAGGCCCCCGAGGGGCTCGTGATCACGGTGTTCATGCCGATGACCCTGCCGGCCAGGTCTATGAGCGGGCCGCCCGAGTTCCCGGAGTTGATGGCCGCATCGGTCTGGATCATGTCCTCGTAGTAGCTGCGCCCGTCCGTGAACCGCCGCTGCAGTGCCGACACCACTCCCACCGTAGCTGTGTGGTCCAGACCGAACGGGCTCCCGATCGCCACCACCCAGTCGCCGACCCGGAGCGACTTCGAGTCTCCCAGCTCCGCCTCGGGAAGGTTCGCCGCGTCCACACGCACTAGCGCCACATCGTCTTCCCGACTCCGGGCGACCGTGAAGCCCTGCAGTTCGACGTTCTTCCCGTCGGGCTGGAGCATCTTGATTCGCGGGGCTTGGTCGTTCTCCACCACATGCTGGTTCGTGATGATATACCCACGCTTAGCGTTGACCACGAAGCCTGTGCCTTGTCCGCCCGGTACCTCGAGCGGCTCGCCCCACCACGAAACCAGGGTCTCCGGGTGCGTGGTAACGTTGACCACGGCGGGATCGACCCTCGCGATGGCGGCCTTGATGGCCTCGCTGTCGCCTCCCTTGATCTCCAGCTTCGTGACGCCCGCAGTCCCCGCGACGGCGTCTCCGGACCCGAGTGTCTCGGCGGGCGCCACTGTGGCGCTCGGACGGTAGGCAAGTGCCACCCCGACGCCGGCGACGATGCCGCCGAGCGCGCCGGCGATGAACGCGGCTACGACTATTCCCCCTCTGGCGCTGGTCGGAGATGCCATCTTCGCCCCTGTCAGGCGACGCCGCCCGGCCGCCCATCCCCGCGACGGACCGTCAGGAGAGCAGGCTCTCCATGAGGCGCACCATCTCGATGGCCGCGAGCACCGCCTCGGCACCCTTGTTGCCCATCCGCGTGCCTGCGCGCTCGATCGCCTGCTCCAAGCTCTCGGTAGTGACCACGCCATAGATGACCGGGACGTCCGTCTCGAGGGCGACCTGCGCGATGCCCTTGGCTGACTCGCCGGCGACGTAGTCGAAGTGCGGCGTGTCGCCGCGGATGACCACTCCGAGGCACACCACGGCGTCGTAGTCGCCTGATCTGGCCATCCGCCTAGCCACCAGCGGAATCTCGAACGCACCGGGCACCCAGGCTATCGCGACCGCATCGAGCTCAACGCCGTTCCGACGCAGGGCATCGAGCGCTCCGTCGACAAGTCTGGACGTCACAAAGCTGTTGAACCGCGAGGCCACAATGCCGATTCTCAGGTTGCGGCCGTCTATGTGACCCTCGTACGTACGCATCGTCGGCCTCCGAATGGCAATCATGCCCTCGGCTGGCGCAGAGGGCATGAGCGCAAAACAACAGACTGTCAGACCAACAGCATCGGCGTCATCAGGTCGCGCCGCCGGTGGCCCCCATCATCCGTGGCCCACCCGCGGGGCCGCCGCTCGAGGGGGCCGACGAAGGTCCGCCCCGTCCGCCCATCATCGGGCCCATCATCGGTGCCCCGCCGCCTGCGCCACCCGTCGAAGCCCCCGACCCCGACGCCCACCCGGATCTCAGGCTGTCCTGATCGGTGCCGGATGCAAGGCCCGCACCCGCGTTGTTGGGCCACCAGTAGTGTGTGTCGTAGTACGACCGCCCGCGGGCCTCGAGCCAGTTGCGATGCTCGCTCGCGTTGTAGTTTCCGCGAGGGTACTGCGGAAGGGTCGACAGATCCGGCCCACTCGTGTCTATGAAGGATGACCAACCGGAGCGCCCGATCTCCTTGTCGAGCTCGCCGAGTGACAGCCGCAGCATCTGCCGTTCGACCTCGGTGTTGTACTCCGAGATGGAGCTGGACGTGCGCAGCTTGTACCAGCGGTCCGGCACCTCGACCATCTTGTGGGCGTAGTTCGGCGGCCCAGCGGTCGCGGCGTTGATGGTCATCGGCCTGACCGGCGGCGATGGAATGGGAAGCTCAGGGCGAGGATCCGCCTGCCCGGCCTCCGGCGGCGGCGCCGGGCAGCCCGCCAGCAGGAAAGCGGTAGTGGCTGCCGCGAGAACCGCGAGCACCAGCACCCTTCTCTGTGAACGCTGCATGCCTCGACTCCCCTGTCTCTTATCTGACCTCGGCCCATCCGGGCCGGCACACGAGCACTGACTCACCGCGGGCGCGCAGCTAGCGGCCGCCGCCGGCGCTGGCGGCGCCGGTCGTCGTGGGTGCCGCGGGCGGACCGGAACCGGCGCCGGCACCGAGGCCCATGGGCTTGCCGGGCGCACCACCCATGCCGCCCATGCCCGGCCGTCCGCCCATGGCTCCCATCGGGCCCATCATGGTGCCCGCAGCGCCTCTTCCGGGCCCGCCGGCAGGCGCCGCAGCGCGTCCTCCGCCGGCTCCGCCCCCGCCCGTCGTGTCACGGGCTTTGTAGGGCGGCGGCGTGAAGTCGAGCAGAACGGGCCTGCCGTCCGCGCTAAAGGACCTATCCTGTGGGTCATACGCCTGGCGGAACCACGGGGCGGAATCGTAGCCCATGATGTAGACGCGCATCAGGTACTCGTACTCCTCCGCGACCCTCTGGTTGAACGCCTCGATGTCGGCATCCGTCAGCTTGAGTGCGCCCACGCTCGGCGCGGGCGTGCCCATCGGCGGAGGAGCGGGTGCTGCAGCCCCGCCCGCCGGCGCTCCGGCGCCCGCGGCGCCCGCCGCCCCGGCAGCTCCCGACGGCGCAACGCCCATGCCCGCCTGACCCGCGCCTTGGGCCTGGCCTTCCTGTTCCTTCTGGCCCTCCTCGTCCATCAGCCGCGTCTTGCGCATGACGGCCAGCCGGGCCGACTGCTTCAGGTTCTCCTTGACCTCATCCGGCACTAGGTCCCACTGGGCCTTCACGTATGCCTCGGCCCACCTGTTCTGTGCGCGTTGACCCTCAAGGTAGAAGTCCATCGGGTGAGTGAGGCCCCAGTGCGACTCGGGGACGGTCGCCGCGGCGCCCTGCGCGGCAAGTGAATAGTGCAGCACCTCGCGCCGGACCGGGTTCCACTTCGCGTTCATCTCTCGGGCCCACTGGAGGGAGACCCAGTACTTGTCGACCAACTCCCGCCATTGCGGTTGGGTGCCCCATTCGGCGCCCCCGGGCTGGAAGTCCTGGATCGGCGCGGATGCAGCCCCGGGACGGCCGAGTGGCCACTCGCCGCCGCCTCCGCCCCCTCCGCCTCCGCGGGCGCCGCCCATGCCCATCATCCCCATGCCCATGGCGGGCCCACCCATACCCATGCCGCCCATGCCGGGGCCGCCCCCACCCGGGATCGCGCCCATTGAGGGTCCGCTTGGGCCCGCGGCCGCACCCGGACCCGGCGCGCTTGTCTGGGCGGTCACGATGTCGGCGGTGTTGCCACCGGCAGCCGCGAACCCTCCGGCAAAGGCGGCGAGGGAGATCGCGACAGCGACTGCGGCCGCCGCGGCGATGCGCGCTTTTTGCAAGTATCCTGTCATGACGCCGGACACCTTTCGTCTAGCGTGTCATCACTTCGCCTAACCCGACCGCGCGCCGTCTCGTTCACGTGAGCGCGCCAGGCCTCCTGCCTGCCTAGAGCAGCGATCAGCTCCCGCCCGACGTCGGGCCGGTAAGCAGCCCACCGGCTCCCGCGCCGCCAGGCGTCATGGGGCCCTGAGGGCCACCCAGGCCCATGGTCCCGGGCTGCGCCGTTTCCGGGGCGTTCGACTTCCCGTGCGCGAACATGCAGCACCGGAACCCGCGCAGCCTTGAGCTGCCGAGGTAACGAGCGTCAGGACCCGAGCCGCGCTGAACCGTTGTCCCTGTCGGCGCCTGCGACCCTGTCGAGCCGCCGCCGCCGCCCATCCCCGGGCCGCCGCCCATGCCCGGACCGCCCATCATCATAGGCCCACTGCCGCCGGCCATCGTCGGCCCGCCCTTGCCTCCGGCCCCGCCGGGGCCTGCCCCCATCGGTCCGCCGCCCATGCCCATTGCTCCGCCGCCCCCGCCACCACTGCCGCCGCTGGTGGACTTGCCGAGCGCCCGGAGTATGGAGTAAGCGACGTTGTCCAGAGCTTGGACGTAGGCGGCGTTCCCGCGGATCGCTCCGGCGCTGAACAGCTTGTCGGTCTGCGTCTGCCAGGTACCCGCGTTCCAGCTCTCCTGGAAGCTCTGCAGCATCGACTGGGCCAGCTTGAGGTCGGTCTTGGGGTCCAAGCCGGACCAGGCCTCCATGAGCTGCTCCGTGAATGACGGCCTCTCATCGCTGCCGACGTACGCCCCCACGACGGAAGGCATCGCCCGGCAGGATGCGTCCCAGCCCGACGAGAGCCAGGAGCCGCCGCGATAGTCGAGCTTCGGGGAGCCCGAGTCTTCGGTGAATGAGTCGTACTTCAGCGCGGCGGTGTAGACGAGCGCCGGGGTCGAGAGGATGCGGTCATCCTCGGGCGACCGAGGCGTGATCGCGTAGTCGACGTCCGCGACCGCCCACTCGGCGGCGTTGCCGCTCATATCATAGAGCCCATAGCCGTTGACGCAGTTCGAGAAGCTGCCCGCGGACGCTAGTCCGCGGCTTCGCGGGTTGTCGATCGTGTTGCATCGGGCCGGCTGGTAGTCATCGCCGTAGGGATAAAGCCGTTTCTCCGGCCCGGAGCAGGCCTTGACCCACTCTACCGACGTGCACAGCCTCTTGCCCTGCGCGTCGCACCGCCGCGCGGCATCGAAGAAACCCAACTCCTGAGGCTTGACGCCGGCCACGTTCGGGTACTCGTAGATGTCGACGCAGTAGTCCATCGGCACACCGGCTGTGAAGTACGCGGTGTGCTGGGCGACGGGGTCTGTCGTCAGGTCTCTCCGCTGCCCGACCGCATTCGGCCGTCCGCTGATGCTGCTGAGGGTGAGGTCGACTCCTCCGGCGCTTAGGTCAAGCGGCGCGCCGTGGCCCGCGTTCTGGAACGCCGCGACGCCCGGAGGGGAGTCGGCCGGGTGGGTCACCGAGTCCCAGTTCTTGAACCAGAACTCGCCCTCGACCTGGCCCCGAGGCACCTTCACCGTGCCGGCCGGGCAGTCGGGTGTGTTCCCCTTCACCACATCGCCCGAGATGTCGACGGTTGTGGTGTCGCCCGCCGGGATCCAGACCTGAGCCCGGCCCATCGAGACAGCGGCCTCGACGGCCACGAACTCCTTGCTCTGCGGCCTGCCGAGCACCTCCACCGTGTGGGGGCCCTTGACGATGCCATCGATGGTCAGCGGTATCGCGTTCCCCACGAGTACCCCGTCGATGCGCACTTCGGGGGCGAGCGTAATGCTCGACGTGATGATGATCCTGCCGAGGTCGCGGCTCGCGTCGAGGTCCACCTCAGCCACGCGGCCAGCCTGGACCGTGACCTTGCTGAGATAGGGGACCGGGTCGGTCTGTACCTGCACCAGGTAGTCGCCCGGCGGGATGTTCGCCACAGTGTACGGTGGGGTGCCTTCAGCAACCGCGAAACCGTTTATGAGCAAGCCACTCGCCTTGATGGTCGACGACACGGTCAGCGATCCCACAGCCGCGCCTCCGGGTATGTCGACCTCAGCGGCGCCGCCCTTGGTGATCTGGAACATCCGGTCGACGCTGTAGAAGGGCCCGGCAAGCCGAATGGCATGTGGGCCGACGACGAGGTTCGAGGCCGTGAACGGCTTGCCTTTCTCGATGACACCGACGCTCTTGCCGTCGAGGAATACGCTAAGGCCGACCATGTCGCTCGTCAGGATCAGGCTGCCCTTGCCCTCCCTGAGGGAGAACGGGACCGGAACCAGCGAGTCGGCCCGGACCGTCACCTTGGCCTGCTGCGCCTCGTAGACGTCGCTGACCACGGCAACGGTGTGCTCGCCCGCCTCCACGCCGGCGACCGTAACAGGGGTCACACCGACGTGTCTGCCGTCAACGGTCACCTGCACACCGGGTGGGTTGGACGTGATGAAGAGCACCCCATTGCCTGCCGCCGACGCGGCGCCGGCGAGAAGGCACAGTGCTCCGACCGTCCACACGACCATCCCGGTCCACCGAGAGAGGCCGGTCATGGCAAGGTCTCCTTTCCCACAACAGCCTGTGGACCCGGGCCGCGGCGAGCTCCCCGCTCGGCCTGCCCGGGCCTGGCCACGCCTATCTTGCGGCACGACGACTCGACCCCTGGATCGGATTGTGCGGGGCGCCGCCGAGACGCTCGCGGACAGCCTGCAGGTTCACCTTGTACTCATCCGACGCCGGGTTGAGCGTGCTTGCTTGCTCGAAGCAGGTCTGCGCATCGTAGAAGCGCCGCACCCGATAGTAGCAGACCCCCAGCGCGTTCCAGGAGGCGGCATCATTGGGGGCGGCGGCCACGGCTCGCTGCAGGTACTCCAGAGCGGTCGTGTAGTCGCCTTCGGCCCCGCCGAACTGCGCACCCTTGGCCTGGACATGCTGGTTGGCCGCGCCGCGGTTGATACGCGCGAGTGCGGCGTTGCTGTAGGCCGCTCCGGCGACCGCGAGCGCGCGGTCCATGTCGCCCACGGTGGCGCCCGTATCGGCCTGCTCGAGGCGCACAAGCATCTCGGCGGCCTTAACGGCGGCGTCTTGGAAGGCCACGGAGTCGTCCTTCATGCCACGCTTGGCGGCGATGATACCGAGGTTCGAGTACGCGGTCACCGTCGCGGACAGCAGCTTGCGCTGGCCCTGCCGGTAGGTGCTGTAGCGCGTCTCCTTGCCGACCTGCTGGTCCCACAACGGCAGCAACTGCTCGACTACCTTGCGAAGGTGGGCGTCGGCCGACTCCAGGTCGCCGCGCTCAAGCTCCTGCACGCTCATGTAGTTATAGGCAACGATGTGGGCCTCGACGTTGCGCGGGTCCTGCTCGATCGGGATCGAGACCGCGCGCCGGAACGCCTCGAGAGCATCGAGCGGCTGTCCGACCCTCGACCAAGAGATCCCATTGTTCGCCCACGCGGACGCGGAGTTGGGCGCGATCGTCCTCAGTACGGTCGTGTGGCTCGGCGCCAAGTGGTCCATGCCAAGCAGGAGTTCCAGTTGCGTCAGCAGGCCCCAGGTCTCGGGCCACGCCGTCGGGTTGGACGCTATGCGTTTCTCGGGTCTGGCGACGACCCAGTCGAGCACCTCGCGGGCCTCCGACAGCCTGCTGCCCTCGAAGTAGACCTCCCCTAGGCGAGTGTAGGCTTTGGGCAGGATCCCCTCGCGCAGGAACGTCTTCATGTCGCCGGTCAGATCGTCCCACGTATCGGCCTGGCCGCCTTGGGCACCCCCCCCGCCCATGCCGCCCATACCCGGGCCGCCCCCGCCGGGGCCACCCATCATCATCGGCCCGCCGCCCCCGCCACCCATCATCGTGGGGCCGGCGCCGGGGCCGCTCTTGCCACCGCCGCCACCCATCATGGGGCCGCCACCGCCCGGTCCGCCGAGGCCACCTGCGCCTCCTCCGCCCCCGCCGCCGTAAGTCGGGAAGTCGGGGTCCTTCGGCAGATAGCCGATGGCTTCCTCATAGACGTTGACGGACTCCTGGATCTGGTCGCGGTTCCTGAAGGTCTGACCGATCTGGTCGTAGATGTCCCACAGGGTGGTGTAGAGCTCCTTCTTGAACGCGTGGTCCCGATCCTGAGTATCGGTCTCGTAGCCGGTCTTCGCCGCGGGGGCGCTCGCGCTCGTCCCCTGCGCCCCCTGCTGCGCGTTGACGTTCTCGTTGTACGTGGTGATGGCCGTCTTCACGCAGTCCAGCGCGAACTTGAGGCATTGGATCTCGTTGTTCGCGTCCTCGGGCTCCGTCAGGCTGGACTGCTGCCCCCCCATGCCGCCGCCCATGCCGGGCCCCATCATGCTGCCGCCTCCCCCAGCGCCAGGACCCGGCATCATCGTGGGTCCGGGCTGGGCGGACGCGGCCGCAACGAGGAACCCCGTGATCGCGGCCACCGCGAACCATCTGGCCATCTGTTTCAGTCTCATGGTCGTGGCTCTCCCATCGGATCACGGCGCCGACCGTACCAGCGCCGAGCACACGCTCGCAGCGTCGGGCCGGCTCACATGGCGCCGCTCATCATGGGTCCACCTCCGCCGCCCCTACCACCCATCATGGACCCGCCCATCATGGAACCGCCCATCATCCCGCCGCCGGGGCCGCCCATTCCTTGCTGCTGGCCGCCCGCCTGAGCCCAACTGCCCAGGATCACGCGCTTCGGGACGAGGGTGGTCATCGCGTCCTGGGACCAGCTCTTGCCCCACCACATGACGGCGGTCATCCAGTCGATCCTAGCCTGGACGACCAGGTCCTTCTTCTCGGGCGGGATCAGGCCGGTGCCGCCGCTCTGGCCACCGCCCATGCCGCCCATCGATGATCCACCCATGCCGCCGGGCATCATCGGGCCACCCATACCGGGGCCACTCATGCCGCCGCTACCGGGGGCCGTCGGTGGGCCGCCCTTGCCGCCCCCACCCATGCCGGCCATGCCGCCCTGTTGCTGCTGGTTGGTGCCACGCACCTCGTCGAGGTACTCCTTGGCTTTCTTGAAGCTGCGCTTCGCCTCGGAGTACTTCCCGGCCGCGAACTGGGCCTTGCCAAGGTCGATCTGCTCTCTGGCCTTACCCATGAGTTCCTTGGCCTTGGGGAGGTTGTATGTCTGCTGCTGGCCCATGCCACCGCCGCCGGGCATCATCCCGCCGCCGGGCATCATGCCACCACCCGGCATCATCCCGCCGCCGGGCATCATGCCACCACCCGGCATCATGCCCCCGCCGGGCATCGTTCCGCCGCTGCCGGGCATCATCCCGCCGCCCTGCGCATGGCACGTGGAGGCGAACGCCAGGATGGCGAGGATCGCGAGCAAAGCGATCTTCCGCACTGCCATATCAGATCATCCCCTCGGAACCCGAACTATAGACGCGGCCTGCGCCCACATAGGCACGCACACTCGACGGCGGAAGCCGTCGGAGTATAGTCCGCGCCTGAACGGGCTGTCAAAACGCCGGCCGCCTCCGTCGTGTTCGCGAGCTTAGACACAATGACAACGGAGTGTGATTCACTGCCGTTCAAGGTTTTCCCTGCAAACCAGGCACCAAAGAGGGGCCCTTCTTCACGGCCCATCATACCCCACTCGCCCTTGCGTCGGCGCCTCCCCCTCGCTAGTATACCCTACAGGAGGCGGCCGCCGGCGTGCCGGGCAGCGGCAGGCCCATGCCGCATGATGAGGGCTCCGTGGCGGACGATGTCCCCACAAGTCACACGTGGTATCTCGTTGCACTCGCGCTGCTGGCCCTTCAGGGGGCATTCGTAGCGGCCGAGGTGGCCTTCCTTTCCATCGGCACCGTGAGGGCCCGGCACCTCGTCGCCGAGCGGCGTCGCGGTGCCGCCGTTTTGTCCTGGTTGCTCTCCAACCGCGGGCGCCTCTTCTCAACTGTACTAGTGGCCAACACCGCCCTCGGGTTCGCCGCCGAGTCGATCGTGACCCTGGCGGTCGGCCACGGTCACTCGGCGTACGCTCACTACGTCGGCCTCGCCGCCGTGGTGCTCGTATCAGTCATATTCGTCGAGTCGATGCCCGTCATCGTCGCCGCCAAAGCGAGTGAGCGCGCCGGGCTGGTGCTCGCCCCACTCGCGTGGACGACCTACCTCCTGCTGTGGCCGGTCGTGACAGGCCTGTCCGCGGTCGCCCATGGCCTCCTCCGGGTGGTCGGCGCGGTTAGGCGCGAGTCGCCGCGCATCACCGAGGACGAGGTTATCTCCATCATCGATGAGTCCCAGGTCCAGGAAGACGAGAAGTCGATGTTGCGGCGCGTGCTCGACTTCGGCGACCGGACGGTCGAGGAGGTCATGGTGCCCCGCACGGACATGGTTTGCCTCGAGGCCGACGCCACCGTTAGCGACGCGATGGCGGCGATGGTGGACAGCCGCCACTCCAGGCTCCCCGTCTACCAGGAAACCAGGGACAACGTCGTCGGCGTGCTGTACTCAAAGGATCTCCTGCCCCACCTCGCGGCGGGACACGGCGAGGTGCTCGTAACCGAGGCGATGCGGCCCCATCACCTCATTCACGAGAAGCGAAGCGTGTCCGACCTAGTACGCGAGTTCCGGGAGAGCCGCAGGATGATGGCGCTGGTGACCGATGAGTACGGCGGCATCGCCGGGCTGGTCACCCTGGAGGATGCGCTCGAGGAAGTCGTCGGTGAGATCTTCGACGAGTACGACCTGGAGGAGGCGCGGATAGAGCGGATCGACGACACCACATTCGTTATGCGTGGCAGCACCGGGATCCACGACGTGATGCGCGAGCTGGAGATCGAGCTGCCCGAGGGTGACTATGAGACCATGTCGGGGCTGGTTCACGCCGAGCTCGGCCACTTGGCCGACGCGGGGGAGTCGGTCGTACTCCCGTCAGGGCTGCGGGTCGAGGTCATTGAGGCTGACCGGCGGCGGGTGAAGACCATCCGTCTGACGGTGCCACAGCCGGAGGCCGACGCGGATTCCAAGCCGGACGACGAGGCCGATGCCGGATGAACGGCCTCCGCGCACGCTCGCCCTGGTCAGCCGTCGTCTGGGTGCCCCTGGCGGTCCTGCTTCCCGAACGGCCCGATCCGACCGCCCCGTCCCCCATGCTCCTCGCCGAGGCGGTCCTCACGGTGTTCTGCATTTTGGGGATCGCCGCGTTGTCGGCGGCCGAAGCGGCACTCGTGTCGGTGTCCAAGCCGCTCGTACGGCGGCTCGCCGACCAAGGCAACCGCAGGGCGCGCAGGCTGAACGTGCTCGTGGAGGGCGGGATCGAGAACGCGGTCGCCGCCCTGGCTGTGTCGATAACGCCGCTCATCTTGGCGACCGCCACCTTCGTCGGTCATCTGACGGTTGAGCTGCTGGGGCGCGAGTACTACGCCTGGACGGGCATCGGCACACTCGTCCTAATCCTCCTCTTCTGCGAGATCCTCCCCAAGACGTACGCGTCGCATCACCCGGACCGAACTGCGCTCTCTACGGTGGTCTGGGTCAGGCCGTTCCTGTCGAGCCCGCCGGTGCGGTTGCTGATGGCGCTGATCAGGGGCGCGTCGTGGCCTCTCCGGCGCGCGCTGAGGGTCGAGGAGCTGCAGCGAATCCGGGGCTTCTCCGAGGAGGAGCTGGCCTCACTGGCGGACGTCGCCGAGGAGCAGGAGGTGTTCGACCAGGCCGAGGCCCGGATGTTCGGCTCGATCGTCAGCTTCGGGGAACGGACCGCGAGGGAGATCATGGTGCCTCGGGTCGACATCGTCGCCATCGAGGGAGGCGCGACGCTACGGGAGGCCGTGGAGCTCATCGAGCGTTCGGGCAAGTCCCGCATCGCCGTGTACGAGGGGGCCGCCGACGAGGTCTGCGGAGTGCTCTACGCCAACGACGTACTGGCCTGCTACTACCGTGACCAGGGCGCCAGGCTGGTGCGCGATGTGGCGCGCGAGCCGTTCATGGTTCCCGACACGAAGCCCGTCGACGAGCTCTTCCGTGAGCTGCGCCAGCGGCACACACACATCGCCCTCGTCATTGACGAACACGGCGGCGTCGACGGGCTCGTGACGATGGAGGACGCGCTCGAGGAGATCATCGGCGACGTGCGCGATGAGCACGATCCGCAGGAGGAGCAGGCGATCCGCGCGTCCGGCGCCGGCGAGTGGGTCATGCACGGCCGCACGAGCCGCCACGAGCTGCAGGAGGCGCTGGCGGTCGACTTCGGAGAGGACGATGGCGGGTTCGACACCCTCGCGGGGCTGATCTTCCTCAACTCGGACGGCCTGCCGGAGCCCGGGCTCCGGATCGAGGAAGCCGGCCTCGAGTTCACGGTGCTCGACATGGAGGGCACTCGCATCACGCAGGTGCGCGCGCGACGGATCGATCCAGGCTAGCACCCGCCGAGACGGTGTATGGCCCAGCTTCCCCTGCCCTATTGCAGTTCGAAGCGCATATCGGTTCGTCCGACGCCGATGAGATCGCCGTGGCCGAGCTTGGTGGGCCTGTTGGGCTCCAGCCGGTTCCCGTTCAGACGGGTACCGTTGGTGGACCCCAGGTCCTCCACGGTGAAGATGCCCATCTCGCACACTACGCGGGAGTGGCGAGTGCTTGCGTACGGGTCGCCGATCTGCACGGTGCACCCGGCGCCGCGGCCTATCACCAGCTCGCCGTGTTCGATCGTGTAGGACGGCGCGGGCGGCGGGAGGACCAGTCGTCCGATGCCGAGCATGGGCCTCCCCCCTCCGGCGGACGCCGAACTCAGCACGAAGCCGCACTCCCCGCAGAACCTGTTCCCTGCGGCATTCGTCGCGCCGCATGAGGCGCATTTGACGGTGGCGGGGGCCTCGCGAGGCGGCTCGTCGTCCGCACCGGTCGATCCCGCCCCTCCCGCGCCGAGCTCGGTGTCGTACCGCTCGCGCGAAGGAGCGTCGGCGAGGATCATGTAGGCGGCGGTCACGGCATCGAACTTCGCCTTGTCGTCGGCGCACCGTCGGACGAGAGTCCGATACGCGCTTGTGATCTCATCGAGCGTCGCGTCTCGCGTGACGCCCAGTACTTCATAGTGGTTCGACGTCTCGGTCATCGTCGCACCACCTCCGTTGGTCGCTCAGAAGAGCGCGCTTGCCGTCCCCGCCGACCCTTCAATGACGACCGCGGCCAGCGTTTTGTTCGGCTCGCGGATGCGCCCTGCCGTCAGGTCGTCCAGTACCGTATCTACCCGCTCAGACAGCCTTCCGAAGCCTGCCGTGCGAAGTGCGTCAGACGCAACCGCGAGTTGGGCCTCGACCGGGACAGCCGACCGTCGACCGCCGCCATACGCCTCCATCGCGCTTCGGACAACGGCCACGGCCGCGCGTCCGGCGAGCGTCGTGCGCACCTCCCCGTCGGCCTCATCGGCGCCGGGCTCTCCGAAATCCACCATTGCGTCGTGGCGGTGAGTCCGCCTCTCCCCGCAGGTGGCATCCGTCCATGACGCTGAGACCGACGCCACGACGTACTGGCCGGGCCGCCTGGGCCCGTGCCGCAGAGGAACGAGGAGGCGCCGCTCCTCTCCCCATGCGATGTCCGGCAATGGCAGGGCGAGCGTTACACTGCCGCCGTTCGCCACAGTGCGGCCTACAGGGGCCACCTGGACGCGTACGCCGGTGAGCGCCGCGTTGGCGCAGTGGTACGCGAACGCCTGCAAAGCGTCGGGCAGGTCGCGAGGGTTCTCGACCGGCACGTAGACGCCGCCGGTTGCCTCCGCGATCCGGACGAGCACGCCCTCGTCGAAGTCGGGGCCGAGGCCTACCGCGGTGACGGCGATCCCCTCGTCCCGCAGATCGGCGAGGACCGGGGCCAGGGCATCGGGCCCTTCCGCGCGGCGGTGCGGTGAGCGCCAGTCGGTCACGAGCACAAGGCGGCGGATCTCGGGCTCCCGGGCAGGCGTGCGCAGCAGGTTGAGCGCCAGCCGGATGCCGTTGACAGGGTCCTCGCTGCCTCCCGCCCGAAGCCGCCGCAGGGCCGCCTCGCGCGCGCTCCGGTCCGCCACCGGTCTCGCGGTCCACGCCACCGAGGCCCCGGTGCCGAAGCTCACGCCCGCGAGCTTGTCTCGCTCGAGCATCCCGGACGCGAGGCGCTCCAGCCCGGACGCCAAGGCGTCGAGCGGGGGGCCCTCCATCGATCCGCTGGAGTCGATCACGACCGCGACCGTCATCGGGACTCGCGGCCGGGGCGCATCGGGCGCGGGCGCGCGGACAAGGAGCGCGTTGTCGCTGTCGACGTCAGCGGGACGCGAGCTGTGAAGCAAGCGAATGTCCAGTGAGCCACTCAACGAACCACCCCCGAGGATCGGGTCGCGGAGCGCCGGTCATTCCAGTGGCGGCCCGGTTTGCGTATTATCTACCCGCGGCTGGCACTCGCCCCCTGCAGAGAGCGGTGTGCGCCAGACCCTCAGGCAACGCGGCCGCAGCCGCGAGGAACCGAGGCTCTTTGATGTTGCGCTTGATGCTGAAGTCGAAGATACACAACGCCACGATCACGGAGGCCGTGCTCTGGTACGAGGGCAGCCTCACACTCGACCCCGTACTGATGCGCGCGGCCGACGTGCTGCCGAACGAGTGGGTCCTGGTGGTGAACCTGAACACGGGGAGCCGCCTGGAGACGTACCTAATCGAGGGTGAAGAGGGCTCCGGGACCGTCTGTCTCAACGGCGCAGCCGCGAGGCTCGGCGCGCCGGGCGACCAGGTCATCGTGCTATGCTACGCGATGATGGACGAAACGGAAGCTCGCGCGCACAAGCCCCTCAAGGTCAAGGTCGACGCCAAGAACCGCCCGGTAGGCTCGGTGAAGTGAGGAGCGGCCTAGGTGGCTGACACGGTAACGGCCAGGATCGCCGATCTCAAGGCAAGCCGCAACGCGGTCATCCTCGCGCACAACTACCAGATCGCGGAGGTTCAGGACGCGGCGGACTTCGTCGGCGACTCGCTGGAGCTGTCGCGCAAGGCCGCGGCGACGGAAGCGGATGTCATCGTCTTCTGCGGGGTCCACTTCATGGCCGAGACGGCTGCCATCATCTCGCCCGAGAAGGTCGTGCTGCTTCCCGACGTTCACGCCGGCTGCCCGATGGCTGACATGATCGACGTGCCGGGGCTCCTCGAGCTAAAGGCGTCACACCCGAACGCGGCGGTTGTCACGTACGTGAATTCGAGCGCCGCGGTGAAGGCCGAGACAGACATCTGCTGCACGTCCGCGAATGCGATCAGGGTGTGCGAGTCGGTCGAGGCGGACGAGATCCTCTTCGTGCCGGACAAGTGGCTGGGAACCTGGGTGGCGCGGCACGTCGACAAGACGTTCCACCTCGCCTCGGGCTACTGCCCCACGCACGCCCGCATCCGCCCGGGGGAAGTGCTGGCTGCGAAGGAACAGCATCCGGGCGCGGTCGTCATGGCGCACCCGGAGTGCACAACCGAGGTCGTGGACATCGCGGACCAGGTGCTGTCGACCTCCGGGATGCTGAGGGCGGCGCGCGAGTCGTCCGCCGGGGCCTTCATCGTGTGCACCGAGGAAGGGATCCTACACCGTATGCGCCTCGAGAACCCCGGCAAGGTCTTCGTCGCCCCCTCGAGTCGCTGCGTCTGCCCCAACATGAAGCTCATCAACCTGGAGAAGGTGCTCTGGGCGCTGGAGGACATGGAGCCACGCGTGACCGTGCCCCGCGAGACGGCGGGCCGGGCGCGCGGAGCTATCGAGCGCATGGTCGCGATAGCCGCGTAGACCCGGGGGAGCAAGTGATGCCTCACACGATTGCCGACCACCCTCAGGTACGAGCGCTGATCGACGTCGGCCTGGCGGAAGACCTGCCCTATGGCGACCTGACGACCGAGGCCGTCTTGAAGGGCACCGAGTACGCCGAGGCCGTGGCCAGGGCTAAGGCGCGCGGGGTGGTCGCGGGCCTGCCGGTGTTCCGCGCCGTGTTCGAGCGAGTCGACCCCGGCCTCGGCTTCGAGCCGCTGTGCGACGAGGGTGACCACGTGGAGCCCGGCGGCGCGGTCGCTCAGGTGGCGGGCTGCGCGGCGTCGATCCTGCGCGCGGAGCGGCTGGCGCTCAACTTCCTGCAGCACATGTCCGGCATCGCGACCGCGACCTTCGAGATGGTGAAGGCGGTCTCGGGCACGGGCGCGCGGATCGTCGACACGCGCAAGACGGTCCCCGGCATGAGGGCGCCGGCCAAGTACGCCGTGCGCATGGGTGGAGGGCTGAACCACCGCTTCGGCCTCTCCGACGGCGTCCTGATAAAGGACAACCATATCCACGCCTGCGGCTCGATCCGGGACGCGGTCGAGCGGGCGCGCGCTCGCGCGCCGCACCTCACTCGGGTCGAGGTCGAGTGCGCCTTGCTTGAGCAGGTCCCCGAGGCGCTCGACGCCGGCGCCGACGCGGTGCTGCTCGACAACATGAGCCCCGAGATGCTGCGCAAGGCGGTTGCTCTTGTCGGCGGGCGAGCTATCACTGAGGCCTCGGGCGGAGTGTCCCTCTCGAGCGTTCGCGCGATCGCGGAGACGGGCGTGGACCTGATCTCATGCGGGGCCATTACGCACAGCGCCCCCGCCCTCGACATTGCGCTCATTTTCGAGGACCCGGAGCCCCCGGCAGAGCGCCGTCTACAGCGGGCGCGGTAGGGCGCGACCCGCAGGTTGCCCGCCTGACCCCGCAGCTTCGCTGTACCCTTCCCGGAACCTATCACTCGTCCGTGAGTCCAAGTAACAGGAACTGAAGG
>Ga0315282_10003645_pt1 | contig 27558 bp, 21 predicted proteins | sample YL17G07_20_MG_FD_203693 | JGI IMG/M metagenome (GOLD analysis project Ga0315282, IMG submission 203693) | Sediment microbial communities from Yellowstone Lake, YNP, Wyoming, USA - YL17G07_20 | ecosystem: Environmental > Aquatic > Freshwater > Lake > Sediment | place: USA: Wyoming | collected...
GTCTCATCGCTCACATCTCCGGCAATATGGAGGCAGTGTTCCCTTACATAAACACAGAGATGCCCCAGGCCTGCTATAACCGGGCCACGCCATGCCTGACCTTCCTCGATGAATACCGCATGGTCACCCTCTATTCCCGGCGGATCGCGGTCGGCAAGGCAGACCACCTGCTCGATAGCTGGCGCGTGCTGGAGAAGATCCGCTGCCTGGTGAATCGTACATGGTCCCGGCGTGCCGGGATTCCCCCGTGCTACGAAATGAGGCAGAAGCCGCCCGCAGTGGAAGTCTACAAACGGTTACCAAGGACGAATTGCCGCGCCTGCGGCGAGTTGACGTGCATGGCATTCGCGGCGAGGCTGTGGAGAGGAGAGGGAACTCCATCGGAGTGTCCGGCGGTCTCGAGCGGCGAATTCAGGCATCTGTGGCCAGCCCTGGTCGAGATCTGCTCAGGTCTTGGAATTAGCGAGCAGGCACGTTCTGATTCTGATAGGGAGGGACCGTATGACTTCTGAAGATCCGAATGGCCAAACCCCCACCATCGAAACGGCAAAGACTCCGCGCCGCGGCAAGGTTTCCACGCTGTTGCGGGTGGGACTTTCCGTTGGAACGATTGTCATCCTCATGCTCTGGATTCTCGGCACATTCCGGCGTGGAGTGATCCAGGCCAGTAAGGAGCCAGTGCCGGTGGAGTCGGCGGCGGGCCTTATTACCCAGAAGATCGCGATCCGGACGATCCCCGCTGTGACCGAGGCCGTGGGTACTGTCCAGGCGGAGCAACTCGCCACGGTGACTTCCCGGGTCGTGGCGAACATAGTTGAGATGCGAGTTGCGGCGGGGCAGCAGGTGACAAGGGGAGAGACGCTGGTGGTGCTCGACGACCGGGATCTCCGGCGCCGGGTCGAGCAGGCGCAGGATGCTGTGCGCAGTGCGGAGGCTACGCTTGCGCAGGCCCAGTCCGACTACAAACGCGACAAGCCGCTGTTCGATCAGCAGGTCATCACGCCCTACGATTTCGAGCACACCCAAACCAACCTGAAGACCGCCGAAGCGAATTTGCATCGGTTCCAACAGGCGGAGCGGGAAGCCGAAGTGAACCTGTCGTACGCAATCATCCGCAGCCCTTTCGCCGGAGTTGTGGTGGACAAACTGGCGAACCTGGGGGACATGGCCGCACCCGGCAAGCCGCTGCTGACCATGTACGAGGAGGGCCGCCTATGGCTCGAGGCTAACGTCCCCGAAGGGTTGATGGACCGCATTCACCTCAATGAACCCCGAACATTTCGGATCGATGCTGTGGGCCGGGAGATGCGGGGCCGGGTGGTGGAGATCGTCCCCTCGTCCGATTCCTCCACCCGAACGGTTGCGGTGCGGGTGCGCCTGAACGAAACCAAGGATGTCGTCCCAGGAATGTTCGGGCGCTTGTCGATTCCCATCGTGCCGGAGCAGGTGCTGACCGTTCCTGCATCGGCTCTCGTCCGTGTGGGCCAACTCACGATGGTGGATGTCGTCAGCGAAGGCCGTGTCCAGCGACGAACCGTGCAACTCGGCCGCGCTATCGGCGTCCAGTTTGAGGTTCTCAGCGGACTCGCTTCCGGGGAGAGCGTCGTTCTGCAACACGTTCCCGCCCAACTCAGATCTTCACCCGCGAAGAAGGCCCTATGAGCGAGCCCCACGAATCCCTCACCATCCGCGTAGTCCGGAAGTTCCTCGAATCGAACCTGTCGATGGTCTTCATCCTCGTCTCGATTGCCGCGGGGGTGGTGGCTCTGCTGGTAACGCCGCGGGAGGAAGAGCCGCAGATCATCGTGGCCGCCGCGAACGTGATGGTCTCGTTTCCCGGCCACTCGGCGCAGGACGTCGAGCAACTCGTTTCCACGCCGCTGGAAAAGATGCTGTTCCAGCTCCCAGGCGTGGAATACGTGTATTCGCGCTCGGCGCCTGGCCAGAGCATTGTGACGGTGCGTTTCTATGTAGGGCAGCCGCTGGAACCGAGTTACGTCAAGATCATCCGGAAGCTCAATGAGAACATAGACCGGGTCGCGCCGGGCGTCGCGGGATGGGTGGTGAAGCCGATCGATGTGGATGATGTGCCGATTGTGACGTTCACCCTCACCAGCGGTTCCCGCGACGACTATGCGCTGCGGCGCATGGCGGACGAGATTGTGGACCGTCTGCAAGGAATCCATAACGCCGGGATCTCCTACGTCGTGGGCGGCCGCCCGCGTGAGCTTCTGATCCGGCTCTCTGCTGCACGAATGGCTTCCTACCGGATATCGGCGCTGGACCTGAGCCGTGCGATTCAAGGCTCGAATTCCAGCGTGCTGGCCGGAACCTTCGACCGCAACGACCAGGATGTGCGCGTGCAGGCGGGCCAGTTCATTGCGGATGCGCGGGACTTGCGGAACCTGGTTGTGTGGGTCTGGAACGGCCGCCCCGTTTACATGCGGGATGTGGCGGAAGTGACGGACGGCCCGGGTGAGTTTCTAGACTATGTGCGCTTTCACCGCGGATTAGCCTGGAATCATCCCAAAGAAGACGGCGCCGCGGGCGGCCTGATTGGAGCTTCGGACACGCCGGCACCTCCCAAGCACGGATCGCAACCGACCGTCACGATCGCCGTAGCCAAGAAGCATGGCACGAACAACGTTTGGGTGGCCGAAGACCTGCTCAAGCGGATGGGCGAACTGAAAAAGGAGATTCTGCCCGCCGATGTGCAGGTAGTCGTGGCTCGGAACTATGGGGTCACAGCCAACGATAAGGTCAAGGAACTCGAAGACGGCCTGTTGGTCGCCATCGCGGTGGTCATGGCGCTGCTGGCCATCGGACTGGGCTACCGCCAAGCGCTGGTGGTGGCGATCGCGGTCCCCTGTGTTTTCGGCCTGACTCTGATCGTCAATTATCTGGTCGGATTTTCGATCAACCGCATCTCGCTGTTTGCTCTGACAGTAGCCCTCGGCCTGCTGGTGGACGATCCCATCGTGGACGTGGAGAACATTCACCGCCACTTCAAGATGCGGGGGAAAGCCACGGCCGACGTCGTTCTCGAAGCTGTGAACGAAGTCCGGCCCCCGCTCATTGCGGCTACTTTCGCGGTGATTCTCTCGTTCCTGCCCCTGCTCTTCGTCACCGACATGATGGGCCAGTATCTGCGGCCCATGGCTGCCAACATCCCCGTCGCCATGATCATGTCGCTGGTCGTCTCATTCACGATCACCCCGTGGCTGGCCTACCGCATGCTGAAGGGCCATGCCCCTGGCGGCGAGCGCCAGGCCGCGCCACGGAATTCCTTTTCCCGCAGCCGGCGATTTTTCAATGCGACCCTCATGCCGCTGATCCGGCGGCGGCGCGGCCGGCTGTTCCTGCTTCTGGTGATGCTCCTGTTCATCGGCAGCGTTCTGCTCGTGCTCACGCGGCGTGTGCGCGTCAAGCAACTGCCGTACGACAACAAGGACGAGATGCTCATAGTCCTCGACATGCCAACCGGCACGACGCTGGAACGAACCGACGCCGCGGCTCGGGACTTCGAAGATTACCTTGCATCGGTTCCGGAGATCACGGACTGCGAGGCTTACGTAGGAACCGCGTCGCCGGTCGATTTCAACGGCCTGATGCGCCAGTACTTCCTGCGGCGGGCGCCCAACCGCGCGGACGTCCGCATCAACCTCATTCATAAGACGGAGCGCGCGTACCCGAGCCATTCCGTCGCGTTGCGCATCCGTAGCGATCTCACGGCCATCGCCCAACGCGACGGAGTGAAACTCAAGATTGTCGAACTACCGGCGGGACCGCCCACCATGTCCACGTTGGTTGCGGCCGTCTATGGCGGTCCGACGCAGTCTTATGAGGACCTCATCGATGCCGCATTTATTGTCAAGGCTCGTATGGGGCGCGAACCGGGCGTGGTGGACATGGACGATACCGTCGAGGAAGACCAGACCAAATACGTCTTCGATGTTGACAAGCAAAAAGCCGCGCTCAATGGCGTTTTCACGGATGACATATCCCGCACGATAGCGCTTGCCCTTGGTGGCCAGGCAGCAGGCGCCGCCCAAATTCCCTACGAACGCACCCCGGTGAAAATCGTGCCTTGGTTTCCCAGGGCGGAGCGTTCGAGCAGAATCGACCTGGCGCGGATCTACGTGAAAGGAGCTGGGGGGAATCTGGTTCCGTTGTCGGAGGTCGGCGGCTGGCGAACAGCCATCGAGGACAAGACCATTTATCATCGCCAACTCCAGCGCGTTGTGTACGTGACGGGAGAGATGGCCGGCCGCCCGCCCGTGGAGACCATCTTGGACATAACGGCCGATCAGATCCAAGGAGGCCCGCGGAGTTTCGTCGACACGCAGGCGCCGCCCCGTCCTTTGAATCAACGCACGATGTTTCGCAGGGGCGGCGGCATCCCTTGGGCCGTGCCGCACGGGATCACCGTTCGCTGGTGGGATGAAGGCGAGATGTACATCACCATCCACCTTTTCCGGGACCTGGCGCTCGCGATGCTGGTCGCTTTGATCGCCATCTACATCGTCTTGATGAACCAGACCGGCTCCTACCGGCTGCCGCTGACCATCATGCGGGCTATCCCGCTCATGGTGATTGGCGTCATCCCCGGGTTCTGGCTGCTGAATCAGTTCGGACAGCGAAACATCGGCGGGTTCATGAATCCCGTGTTCTTCTCCGGTCCGGCGTTCATCGGCATGATCGCTCTGGCGGGCATCGTTACGCGGAACTCCATCATCATTGTGGATTTCATTCAACTGGGACTGCTGCGCGGTCTTTCGCTCGATCAGGCCATCCTGGAAAGCGTCTCGGTGCGCTTGCGGCCGATTCTCCTCACGTCCGGCGCGGCTGTGCTTGGCGCCCTTCCGATCACGCTGGACACGGTTTTCGGCGGAATGGCCTGGTCGCTCATCTTCGGCCTGATCGTCTCGACGCTGTTTTCGCTCTTCGTGATTCCCGTGACTTACAACGTGGTTTACGCGAGCAAGCCCGACCACGGCCTGCCGGAGAACATCCGGAGGAAGCTCTCCGCCAGCCTGGGGCAGGAGCCCAGTGCCTCGTGAGGCGGATCGGATCGGAAGCGCTTATGACACATTGGATAAGACTCGTGGTACCGCTTGCGGCATTCTCTCTCCTGGCGGTAGCCGGGGAGCCGCCCACAAACGTGAAAATGGGCCTGCGGGAGGCGGTGGAGTACGCGCTGGCGCACTCCCCGGATCTGAAATCGTCACAGACCGAGGTCCGCCGCCGGCAAGGCTTGCTTATCACAGCCCATTCCTTCCTGCTGCCGCAGGTGGATCTCTCCGCCGACGCCGCGCGCTCGCGGTACGAGCACGGCTACCCCGCCGGAACCACTCCGTCGCTGCTGCGCTTCGACACCGCTCTCTATAATGGCAGCGCGGACCTGAAGTTCCTGGCCTGGGACTTTCGCCAGACGGACCTCGAACTCGCCGCCACCCGGGAGCGGGTTGAAGCCGCGCGCGCGTCCGTAGACCGCCGGCGACAGGAGATCGTCTTTGAGACCGCGCGGCTGTATCTTCAGACGCTGGCGTACTCGGACCTGATCAGCTCTGCAGCGGCAAGGGCAAAAAGCCTCCAATCGCTCCTCGACCGAACCAATCAACTGGTCCAAGGTGGCCGCGCCGTCCCGGTGGATGCGTTGAAAATCAAAACCCGGCTGGCACAGGTCGAAAGCGACCTGGCCACGCTCCGTTCGGGCCGAAGATCGTCACTGAGTGCTTTGGCTTCGGTGATGGGATTCGAGGGTGAACTGCCGCAGTTGGTCTACACCCGGGCGTTTCCCCTACCGCCGATTCCTCCTGAACCGGAGGTCCGACTACTGAAACAGGCCGTCGTGAGCAGGCCGGAGTTGGTCTCGCAAGACCATGAGATCCGGGCAAGCGAGCGCCTTGAGGAATCCGCCCGGAAGGCCGTCTTCCCCCGCATCGATCTTCGCGCTTCGGCCATCCAGTACGGCTCGAATACCCCGGTGGGTTTCCCCCAACTAATCGGCAAGCTGCTGCCGGCGATTCCCGCCACGGCGCCCTCTCCGGGCAACGCCGCAACCGATTGGGTGATTGGTGTCCACGTCTCCTTCCCGCTTTTCGACGGCGGCAGGCGCAAAGGCCAAATCCAGTCAGCACAGGCTCAACTGGAAGAATCACGCTTGGCACGGCGGCAGTTGCAGTTTCGCATCACCCGCGAGGTCCGGACCGCCCTGGCGGATCTGGAAAGCGCGGAAAGCCGGGTGACCGCTCTACGTGACTCTGTCGCTGAGAGCGAGAGAGTGCTACACGACGAGCGGCTGAAATTCGAGGCGGGAAGAAGCGTCATCAACTTCGTGTTGGATGCTGAGTCTGCCCTGCTCACGAATCAGTCTCTCCTGTCCCAGGCCGAGCGCTCTACGAGCATCGCGGCGCTGGCGCTGGACCTCAGCCTGGGACGGATCGACGTCAACCGGTTACCGAATCCATAACCTTCTTTCAGCGAATCAGCCAATGGACCAGTGCGGCCAGCAGTCCGCCGGCAAGCGGGCCGACCACCGGCACCCACGAGTAGCCCCAGTCGCTGCCGCGCTTCCCGGGCACCGGTAGAAGGGCGTGCGCCAGGCGCGGGCCCAGGTCCCGCGCGGGATTGATGGCGTACCCGGTGGTGCCGCCCAGCGCGAGGCCGATGCCGAAGACCAGCAGGGCCACCGGAAGCGCGCCGAGCGTGCCGAGGCCGAGCGTCACCTGGTGCTCCGTTCCCGGTGAGACCGGGATTTTGAAGCTCGCCGGCGTCATGAGGAAAATGGGGAGCACCAGCAGAAAGGTGCCCAGGACCTCGCAGAAGAAGGCCTGCGGGATGTTGCGGATGTTGGGGGCGGTGCAGAAGCAGGCCAGCTTGGCGCTGGCGTCCTCACCGGCCTTGAAGTGCTCGCGATAGAAGAGGAACACCAGGGAACCGCCCACGATGCCGCCCAGCATCTGCGCCAGGATGTAGCCCGCCACCTGCGACCAGGGGAAGGTCCCGGCGGCGGCCAGGGAGAGGGTGATGGCGGGATTCAGGTGTGCCCCGCTGGACGACTGCGAGCAGAAAACGCCCACGAACACTCCCACCGCCCAGCCCGCCGTGATCACGATCCAGCCGGAGTTGCTCCCCTTGGTCCGTGGGAGGACCACATTGGCCACTACGCCGTTTCCAAAAGTCACCAGCACCGCGGTTCCGAGAAGCTCAGCAACAAGTGGATTCATGGTCTTGGTTGAATCACACCTCGACCTGCCGCAGGGCAGACAGCGCGGCCCGGTCCAGCCAGCACCTCGCTCATGGTCCGGAGGCGGGTCCGGCGGCACAAATCCTATCGCGAATCGCCGGCGTCATTCCAGCGCGAAAGCGCTCGCCAGCGCGCTGATTCCGCAGGCGGCGGAAGGCCGCCGGCACAACACCGTTCCGGCGGAACTCTCCGCCAGTTCCGGGGTTAAATCCTTCGGCAGGCTGCATTTCCGTCCGCAGGCGGCATGTGTGGGCTGAAATGGGCTTATCATAGTTGGGCTGGCAATGATGAGGACATCCTTCATTTCGGCGGTTGCCGCGGCGGTGCTGATGGCGGCCCTGGCCGGTGCCGGCGCGGAAAGAGCGTTCGTTCCCCTTTTTGAAAGCCGCGCCGGCCTCACTCCACAGGGCAAGATAGACGAGCTGGTTTTCGACCGCTTGAAGCAGTTGAACATTCAGCCGGCCAATCTGTGCTCCGACGCGGTGTTTGTTCGGCGGGCCTATCTCGACGTCATCGGCACGCTGCCCACCCCCCAGGAGGCCTCGCAGTTCTTGATGGACCGGGACCCGAACAAGCGCAGCGCCTTGATTGATCGCCTGCTGGAGCGTGACGAGTTCGCGGACTATTGGACGATGAAGTGGAGCGACCTGCTGCGGGTCAAGGCGGAGTTCCCCATCAACCTGTGGCCCAATGCGGCTCAGGCTTATCACCACTGGATTCGGGCCTCCGTCAAGGAGAACAAGCCCTACGACCGGTTTGTCCGGGAGATGCTCACCGAGAGCGGCAGCAATTTCCGCGTGGGCCCGGTGAACTTCTACCGCGCCGTGCAGAGCAAGGAACCGCAGGCCATCGCCCAAGCCGTAGCCTTGACCTTGATGGGAACGCGGGCGGACAAATGGCCCAAAGACCGGCTGGCGGGGATGGCGGCCTTCTTCTCGCAGATTGGCTACAAGGAAACGGGGGAGTGGAAAGAGGAGATCGTTTTCTTCGATCCCGACAAGACTGGGAGCGCGGGCGTCTCGCCCGCATCTGCCGCCGCTCCAAAACCGGCGGGCGGGACGCCCGCGCTCCCAGGGCCCCGAGTGGCGATTTTTCCGGATGGCGCCCAGGCCCGGCTGGCCCCGGACCGCGATCCGCGGGAAGTCTTCGCCGATTGGCTGATGGCCCCCAAGAACCCCTGGTTCGCGCGCAACATCGTCAACCGCGTCTGGTCCTGGCTGCTGGGGCGCGGCATTATTCATGAGCCCGACGACATCCGGCCCGACAATCCGCCGCGCAATCCCGAGCTGCTGGCCTTCCTGGAACAGGAGTTGGTCGCGCACCAATACGACCTGAAGCACATCTACCGTCTGATTCTGAACTCGAAAACCTATCAGCTTTCTCCGATTCCCAGGAGCGAGCATCCGGAGGCCGAGGCGAATTTCGCGTACTATCCGCTGCGCCGGCTGGATGCCGAGGTGCTGATTGACGCCCTGTGCCAGATCACCGGGACGACAGAGCAATATACCAGCGCCATTCCCGAGCCTTACACTTTCATTCCCGAAGGCCAGCGCTCGATCAGCCTGCCGGACGGCAGCATCACCAGCTCCTTTTTGGAATTGTTCGGGCGTCCGCCGCGCGACACCGGTTTCGAGTCGGAGCGCAACAATCGCCCCTCGGCCGCCCAACGGCTGCATCTGCTGAATTCCAGCCATGTGCAGCGCAAGATAGAACAAAGCCCGAAGTTGCAGTACCTGATGCGAAACCAGGATCCGCGGGCAACCGTCACGGGGCTTTACCTGATGATTCTTTCGCGCTTCCCGACGGAAGAGGAGTTTAAAATCGTGGGGGGGTATTCCCAGTCCGGCGCCGCGAAAGGACGCGAGGCCGTGGTGGATCTGGCCTGGGCTCTGATCAACAGCGCGGAGTTTCTGTACCGGCATTGATGGGAAGGGTCCAAAGTCCAAGGCCCAAGGTCCAAGGTCAGATGAAGACGAAAGGCGGGTTAAAGGCATGAAGAGCGGCATCTCCAGACGTGAGGCGGTGCGAGGCGGGCTTTTGGGCGCAGCGGGGCTGCTGCTGGCGGGCGACCGCCTGGGCTCGCCCCTATGTGCCGCTGCGGAGTCGGCCAAGGGCAAAGCCAGGTCGGTCATCCAGATCTGGATGTGGGGCGGCCCCTCGCACCTCGACACCTTCGATCCCAAACCGCAAGCGGGCAACGACTACACCGGTCCGCTGAACAACCCCATCGCCACCAACGTGAAGGGAATCATAATCGGCGAACTGCTTCCCCTGCTGGCCAAGCAGGCCGACAAGTATTCCATCATCCGCAGCATGACCCACGGCATTAACGCCCATGAAACGGCGTCGTACATGGTTCAGACCGGGCGGCCTCCCGGAGGCCGCGATGTCTATCCCAGCGTGGGCGCCGTGGTCTCGCTGTTCAAAGGCTACAACGCCGGATACAAGGGGCTGATTCCGCCTTACATTGTGGTGACCGAGCCGCAGGGCCGGTTTTCCGAAGCGGGGTTCCTGGGGTCGCGCTACAAACCCTTTGCCACGGGCGGTGACCCGGGGCAGGCCCGGTTCGCCGTGGAAGGTGTTGTAGCCCAGGGCATCTCCGACCAGCGGCAGCAGGCCCGGCGCGAGTACCTCGAAAAGCTGAACACCCTGGAGCACGCCATGCCAGGCGATGCCCAGTTGGCGGCCTCCGAGGAGGCTGGGAAACAGGCCTACGACCTGATTCTGGGCGATGCCGGCAAGGTGTTCGATCTCTCGCAAGAGAAGGACGAGCTAAAGGAGAGTTACGGCCGCAACACCTTCGGGCAGGCCTGCCTGGTGGCGCGGCGCCTGGTGGAACGAGGCGTCCCGTACATCACCATCAACTCCAGAGGCTGGGATACCCACAAGCAGCATTTCCAGGTCATGCGCCAAAGACTGCCGCAGATGGACAGAGGCATGGCCGCCCTGTTGCAGGATTTGTCGGATCGCGGCCTGCTGGACACCACCATCGTCTGGTGGACCGGCGAGTTTGGCAGAACGCCCAGGGTGCAGTGGGAGCCACCCTGGAATGGCGGGCGCGGCCATTATGGCAGGGTCTTCTCGGCCGTGGTGGCCGGCGGCGGATTCAAGGGCGGCCGCGTGGTCGGGGCATCGGATGCCAAAGGAGAAGAGGTGAAGGAGCGGCCCGTCTATCCCGTGGACCTCATCGCCAGCATGTATGAGTTGCTGGGCATTGACCAAGACGGGAAGCTGCCGCATCCCCTGGGTCTGGACGCCCGCGTGACACCTACCGCCGCCGAAGGCGTCACTATGGGTGGGCGCTTGAAAGAGATCATGTAAAGGTCCAAGGGTCCAACGGTCGGTAGTCACTCGACCCTCGGACCTCTGGACCCTTGGACCTCATTGGAGCATTTTATGGTTCCGAATCCGTGGAATCCGCGCAATCTGCGGCTAGGTCTTTACCTGGCGACCTTACTGGTCATCGCGCCGGCCGTACAGGCGCAGCAGGTCTCGCCGCACGTCGGGTATGTCTATCCCGCCGGGGGGCGGCAGGGCGCTGCCTTCGAGGTCACGGTCGGCGGGCAGTTCTTGGACGGCGTCACCGAGGCTTTAGTCTCCGGCGCAGGCGTGCAGGCCACGGTGGTCCAGCACGTCAAGCCGATGACCCAGGCACAGTTCAACCAGTTGAGAGAGAAGCTGCAGGAATTGATGGATAAAAGGACGGGCGCGGCCAAACAGCAGCGCGGCCCACAAGGTGAATCGCAAGCTGCCAAGAACGTTGCTTGGACGGCCGAAGATGAGAAGGCGGTTGCTGAAGTCAGGCAGAAACTCGCTACCTTCATAAGAAGGCCGGCCGCCCCGGCGATTGCCGAAAACGTCACTGTCCGGGTCACGCTGGCCCCCGACGCGGCGCTCGGGGAGCGGGAGTTACGGCTGGAAACGCCGCAGGGGTTGACGAATCCGCTCGTTTTCTGCGTTGGCCAACTGGCCGAATTTTCCAGGACGCCCGCGAAAGTCACCGGCGACACGGTACTCGGCCAGGCAGCGAGGTTCGCCAACGCCGCGAAAAGCAACGTGCCCGAGGGTCCCATCACCATCACCCTGCCGGCCGTGGTGAATGGGCAGATCACGCCCGGCGCCGTGGACCGCTATCGGTTCCAGGCCGGCAAGGGCCAGCACGTGGTTGTGGCCGCCGGCGCGCGAGAGTTAATCCCGTACATTTCCGACGCCGTACCCGGCTGGTTTCAGGCCACGCTGGCGCTTTACGATGCCAAGGGGAAGGAGCTGCAGTACGCCGATCACTTCCGCTTCCATCCCGACCCGGTTCTCTATTATGAGATCCCGGAGGACGGTGAATACATGCTCACCGTCAGGGACTCCATCTACCGCGGCCGCGAGGATTTCGTTTATCGCATCGCCGTGGGTGAGTTGCCGTTTGTGACCGGCGTCTTCCCGCTGGGGGGCAAGGCCGGCGCTCGAACCACTGTCGAGGTAAAGGGCTGGAACCTGCCGGTGGCCAAGCTCACGGAGAATGGCAAAGGCAAGGCGGCGGGGACCTATCCCTTCTTCGTGCGCAAGGGGGAATGGATTTCCAACCGTGTGCCGTTTGCCCTGGACACGCTTCCGGAACGCCTGGAACAGGAACCGAACGACCAGGCAAAGAACGGGCAGCGGGTCAAGCTTCCGCTCATCGTGAACGGGCGCATTGGCCGGCCGGGTGACTGGGACGTGTACCGCTTCGAAGGCCGCGCCGGCGAGGAGATCGTCGCGGAAGTGTTCGCGCGCCGGCTGGATTCCCCCCTGGATTCGGTGCTCAAGCTGACCGACGCATCCGGGCGGCAACTGGCGGCCAATGACGATCATGAGGACAAGGGCACTGGGTTGCTCACCCACCACGCCGATTCCCGAATCTCTTTCAAACTGCCCGCCCAGGGAACCTACTATCTCCACCTGGGTGATGCGCAGCAGAAGGGCGGCGCGGAGTATGCCTACCGCCTGCGCATCAACCGTCCGCAGCCCGATTTCGAGTTACGCGTGGTGCCGGCCAGCCTCAACGTTCGCGCCGGCGCCACGGTCCCGATCACCGTTTATGCCTTGCGCAAAGACGGCTTTGCCGGTGATATCGCGCTGCGATTGAAAGATGCGCCGTCGGGATTCATATTGAGCGGCGCCTCGGTCCCCGCCAACCAGGATAAAGTGCGGCTGACATTGACGGTCCCGTCCAACCGCATGGAAAAACCCCTGGATCTGCAGGTGGAAGGACGCGCGACGATTCAGGGACGGGAGATACGCCGGCCGGGCGTGCCCTCTGAAGACATGATGCAGGCCTTCGCCTACCGCCATCTTGTCCCCGCCAAGGAGTGGATGGTGCAGGTCATCGGAGCCGGGCGGGGCGGCGCCTCCTGGACGCTGGTCGAAGACAAAGGCGTAAAGCTCCCCGCAGGTGGAACAGCGCCGGTTCGAGTTCGCATACCCCTGGGGCGGTTCGCGGGCGACATCCACCTGGCGCTGAACGAACCGCCGGAAGGCATCGCCATCCGGAATGTAGCGACGGCGCCGGACGGCCTGGGCATCTTACTGAGCGCCGATGCCGCCAAGGTCAAGCCGGGCCTGAAGGGCAACCTGATTGTCGAAGCCTTCCTGGAGCGCACCGCGGGCGTTCCAGCCGCGAAGAAGCAGGGTGCCCAACGCCGCCAGTCCTTGGGCACGCTGCCCGCCATCCCCTTTGAAATCGTGGGACCGTAAGGCCCATTCACCACAAAGGCACAAAGCACACAAAGCTCACAAAGAAGCCCCTTTGTGTACTTTGGGCGCTTCGTGTCTTTGTGGTGACTCCTGGCCGGTCTCAGGACTCGTCTGAAATCTGACGTTGACTAGTCATCTGACCAGTTATAAGATGCCGCCATGGAGGTGTGCCTTGGCTTCCTGGCAGGTACAAGACGCGAAAGCTCGCTTCAGCGAGCTCTTGGAGGCGACGGTCAAACAAGGTCCTCAGGTCGTCACGCGTCGCGGTATTGAGACCGCGGTCCTGGTCCCGATCGAGGAATGGCATCGGTTGCGGAAAGCAGCCCGCCCTGGCTTGAAGGCCTGGCTGCTTGCTCCAAGCCCACGCTTCGAGAACCTCATTCCCGAGCGCCGTAGTTTCCGGCGACGGCGTCCAGTGGAGTTCAAATGAGCAAGTACCTGCTCGACACCAACGTCGTTTCTGAACTGCGGAAACCGAAACCGCACGGTGCAGTCGTTGCCTGGCTCCGCGATTTACGGGACGAGCAATTGTTTCTGTCCGCGGTCACGATGGGCGAATTGCAGGCCGGTGTTGGGCGGACACAGCATCAGGATCCAGCCAAGGCCAGCGAGATCGAGGCGTGGGTTGATCGGTTGGCGGATTCGTACCAGATCCTGCCGATGGACACCGCCTGCTTTCGCGAATGGGGCCGGCTCATGCATGGGGAAGCCGGGCGCCTGATCGAGGACGTAATGATCGCTGCAACTGCCCGTGTCCACGACCTGATCGTTGCCACCAGGAACGAGCGGGATTTCAAACAGCTTCAAGTCAACGTGGTCAATCCTTTCAAGGCAGGCCGTTGACAGGTGCGGACGCTTGCCCCGGATAATTCGCCTCTGAATAATCCGGGCTGGGACCTTTCGACCTTGGACCTCGGACTCATCATGGCCGGTGAAATCGTGGCATTGGCGGGAGGTGTCGGCGCGGCCCGGTTCCTCGAAGGGCTGGTGGCGGTGGTGCCGCCGGAGCGCGTGGTCATCATCGGCAACACCGGCGACGACCTGGAATTGCACGGCTTGTATATCTGCCCCGACCTCGACACTGTCGCCTATACGCTGAGCGGGAACGTGAATCCCGAGCGGGGTTGGGGGATGGCCGGCGACACTTTCTCTTGCCTGGAAGCCCTTTCCCGCTTGGGCGCCGAAACCTGGTTCCGGCTGGGCGACCGCGACCTGGCCACTCACTTGTTCCGCACCGAACTGTTGCGCAGCGGCCTGCCGCTGTCGGAAGCCACGCGCCGGATCACGGAGGCGCTGGGCGTCCGCGCCAGGCTGTTGCCCGCCACCGACCAACGCTGCCGCACCCGCATCCAGACCGATGCGGGGCTGCTCGATTTCCAGGTCTACTTCGTCCAGCGGAAGGCCGAGGACCGGGTCCTGGGCATCATCTTCGACGGCGCCGAGCAGGCGCGCCCCGCGCCCGGCGTGCTGGAAGCAATTCACGGCGCTTCGGCCGTGATCGTTTGCCCCAGCAACCCGCTGATCAGCATCGGCCCGATTTTGGCGGTTCCCGGCATCCGCCGGGCGCTCGGTGAGACCCAGGCCCGTGTTGCGGCTGTTTCTCCCATCGTCGGCGGCCGGGCCATCAAGGGACCGGCCGACAGAATGATGCGCTCTTTGGGGCTGCGACCATCGGCTGCGCAGGTCGCCGAGCTGTACCGTGACTTCATTGATGTCTTCGTTCTCGACCAGGTGGACGAAGCCGCGGCGGGCGGCATCGAAGAGCTGGGAATCAAGGCTGTTTCCACCGACACCATTATGAAGGACCGGCAGGCCAAGGTGTCGCTGGCGCTGGCCACGCTGCGGGCGCTTGAGCCATGAATTACGTGCTGCTTCCCGTCAAAGCGCCGGCGCAGGCCAAGGCGCGGCTGGCTCCGCTGCTCTCGGCGGCCGAGCGGCAGCAGCTTGCGCGCCTGATGTTCGCCCGGGCCCTGGAGGTGCTGATGGCGGCGCGGGGACTGGACCGCGTGGTCGTGGTCTCCAGCGACGAGGAGACGCTCGGCCAGGCGGAGCAGGCAGGCGCGCTGGCCTTGTGGGAAAGCAGCCAGCAGGGGCACAGCGCGTCGGCCGAATGGGCCGCGGAGTGGTGCATGGCCGATGGCGCCCGCACTCTACTGATGGTCCCCATCGACGCGCCCCTCATGCGGCCGGCGGACATCGAGATGCTGTGGGAGGCGGCTGGGACCATGCCGCGCCCCGCGCTGATCATTGTGCCCTCCGCCGATGGAACGGGCACCAATGCGCTTTTGCGCGCGCCGCCTAACGTGATTCGGAGCGCCTTCGGCCCGGACAGTTTTTCGACGCATGTTTCGCGCGCCCAGGCCGGGCGCGTTCATGTGCGGGTGGAGCGGCCAGCGGGGTTAGTGTTCGACCTGGATACGCCCGCCGACGTGGCGGAATTCCTGGCGCGGGCGCCCGATGGCGCCATCGCCCACTTTCTCCGCGCCGGCCCGCGCATGATGGGACCCAGATGAACGCAGATCAACGCAGATAAGAACCTGCGTTTATCTGCGTCCCATTCCTCGGCACTGAGAACTGGTTATGGAAATGCGGATTGTGGCGCTGGAGAGCCTGCCGGAGATCGTGCCCGGCGACGACCTGGCGCGGCTGATCGCGGAAGCGGCGGAGCGGGAACAGCGCCGTTTCGAAGACGGTTGCGTGGTGGTCGTGGGACAGAAGATCGTCTCCAAGGCGGAAGGCCGCATCGTGGACCTGGCTGAAGTGCGTCCTTCGCCGCTGGCCGAAGCCTTTGCCCGCCAACACGGCCGGGACGCCCGCCAGATCGAGGTGGTGTTGGGACAGACGCGGCGGGTGGTGAAAATGGACCGCGGCGTCTTGCTGGTCGAGACGCTGCAGGGACAGGTGTGCGCCAACGCCGGCGTCGATGCTTCCAACGTGCCGGCGGCGGCCGGCGGCAGCGAACGCGTCACGCTGCTTCCCCGCGACGCCGACGCTTCGGCCCAGGCCCTCCGCGAGCGGCTCCGCTTGGTGACCGGCCGCGATTGCGCGGTGATCATCAGCGATACCTTCGGGCGTCCGTGGCGCGACGGGCTGGTGGATGTAGCCATCGGCTGCGCCGGGCTGCGCCCCCTGGCGGACTACCGCGGCCGGCGCGACCGCCAGGGCCGCCTGCTGCGCGGCACCGTGATTGCCGTGGCTGACGAACTGGCCTCCGCAGCGGGTCTGGTTATGGGCAAGACCGCCGGCCGCCCCGTGGTTCTCATCTATGGGGCGCCGATCGAGCTTGGGGAAGGCTCGGCGCAGGAAATGCTTCGCCCGCCCGAGCGGGACCTGTTCAGGTAAGCAGTAGGCAGTAAGCAGTAGGCAGTAAGCAATAGGTCGCCGGCCGCCGGCGGGCGATCAGACTTCGTGCACCAGGTCCTGGAGGCGGCGGCGCGGCGTCGCTTCCGGTTTTTCGCCGGCGTAGCCGATCGGGAGAATCGCGACCGGCAAGAGGTTCCTGGGCGCGCCGATCGCGCGGGCCACGGCGTTATCGTCGAAGGCCCCGATCCACACCGTGGCCAGGCCCAGCGCGGTGGCGGCCAGCATCGCGAAGGCGCAGGCGATGGTGGCATCCTGGACGCTGTACAGCCGGATGCCGCGCTCCCGGTACCGCGCGGCCGCGCGGTCCGGGTGGGCGCAAAAAACCAGCGCCAGCGGGGCTTGGGCAATAAAGTTCTGTCCCAGCGCGGCGGCCGCCAACGCCACGCGGGTTTCCTGCTTTTTCACCAGGTAAATCTCATAGGCCTGGAGATTGCCCGCCGAGGGTGCGCCGTTGGCGGCCTCCAGGATGGCGCGCAGGTCCTGCGGCTGGACCGTTGCCCGGGTGAACGCGCGGATGGAGTGGCGTTGTTTCAGCACTTCAAAGAAATCCATCGGTCTCTGGCCTCCGTATGGGAATCCCGCAGCAGCCGAGTATAATACCGGCCGAGGGCGGGCGATGAAGTTCAAGAGTTTTTCGTTTGGAACGATCTGCATCGATGGCGTGAAGTACGACTACGACGTGGTCATTGACCGCGGCCAGGTCCGCAAACGGAAAAAAAAGCCCTCCAAGGAGTTCCGTGAGGAGTGCGGACACACGCCACTCTCGGCCCGAGAGGAGTTGCCCTGGAAGTGCTGGCGGCTGGTGATCGGCACCGGCGCGCACGGGGCTTTGCCCGTCCTGGAAGAAGTAAAGCGCGAGGCCGCCTCACGGAAGGTGGAGCTGGTGATTCTCCCCACCGTCCAGGCGATTGAGGCGTTCCAGAAGGATCCCAAACACACCAACGCGGTCCTGCACATCACCTGCTGATCCTGGCCCGCCGGCGGCACTTGTATTTCAGCCGCCGGCCTCGAGCAGCGGGTCGTCGGTTTTCTTCATCCAGTCCTTCAGCAGCGCCGTCATCTGCTTGACCCGCTCGGCCTGGGCCGGATTGCCGGCCAGGTTTTTCATCTCCCACGGGTCTTCCCGGATGTTGAACAACTGCGTGGTTTCCTTGCCCTCGACCGTGTAATGGATGAGCTTCCAGTGGTCGGTGCGGACGGCGCGCTGGAGGTTGCGATAGGCGAAGAACACGGAATCGCGCACCTTGGCCTTGGGATCGCGCACGAGCGGCGCCAGGCTCTGGCCCTCGACGGTGGCCGGCGCTAGCTGTCCGGCCAGGTCGCACAGCGTCGGGAACAGGTCCAGCAGGTAGACAAGCGCATCGCTGGTTTTCCCCTGCGGTATTCCCGGGCCGCCAATGATCAACGGAACGCGAACGCTGTGGTCGTAGACGTTCTGCTTGCCGAACAGCCCATGCCGGCCCAGCGCCAGCCCATTGTCCCCGGCAAAGACGATGATGGTGTTGCCGGCCCGCCCGGTTTCTTCCAGCGCCTTCAACACCCGGCCGATCTGGGCATCCATGTGGGTGATCATGCCGTAGTATTCGGCGATGTGCTTGCGGACCACCTCGGGCGTCCGCGGCCAGGGCGCCAGTTGCTCGTCCCGCGTCTTCAAGTCGCCGTTGTCAAACGGGTGCTCGGGCATGAAGTTGGGCGGTAGCACGAGCTTCTCCGCCGGGTACATGCCGGCGTATTCGGTGGGCGGCATCCGCGGATCATGCGGCGCGGTATAGGCGATGTACAGCAGGAACGGATCGCCTGCCTTTTGCTCCTTCAGGAACCGGACGGCCGAGTCGCTGAACAGCTCGCTGGAAAATTTGTCGCCGGTCCGCTGGCGCTCTTTCGGGTACCGGCCGGTAGGGTCGAAGTCCTGGATGGGCACCCTGAGGTGGTCGGACATGCCGCCGAACATGATCGGCCCGCCCTGGCCGAAGCATCGCGCGTAAAGCGTCGGGCCGTTGTGCCACTTGCCGACGCCGAAGGTCGTATAGCCGGCCTTGCGGAACAGTTCCGGGAACAGGTCGAACGGCCGGCGCGAGCCTTCCGGGGCCTTCTCGGGGGCGATGATGTTGTTGTGAACGTGGAACAACGACTGGCCGGTCATCAGCATGCCGCGGCTGGGAATGCAGACCGCCCCCACCGTCCCGCCCATGATGCAGGCCCGCGTAAAGGCCACACCCCGCCGCGCCAGCGAGTCCAGGTTTGGCGTCCGGATCTCCCGGTTGCCGAGTGCGTGGATGGTGTCGAAGCGCTGGTCGTCGGAAAAAATAAAAAGAATGTTCGGGCGCTGCTTCTGTTGCTTGGCGCTCGGGCCCTGGCTCCAGCCGGGCATGGCCAGGCCGGCCGCGCCGATTCCAGCCGCCTTCAGTAATTCCCGCCGCTTGATTGTGTTTGCCATTCTTGCCCTCCAAACTGAACCACGAAGCCACAAAGAACACGAAGTTTCACAAAGTCCGACTTTGTGCACCTTCATGTTCTTCGTGTCTTGGTGGTGAACTCGGTTTTCAGCCCGCCTTCGCCGCGGCCGCTTTGCGGATAGCGGCCACGATCCGCTGGTAGGTGCCGCAGCGGCAGATGTTCCCCTCCATGAACCGGATGATCTCCTGCTCGCTCGGATTGGGATTGGCGGCCAGCAACGCGGCGCCGGTGACGATCATGCCCGGCGTGCAGTAGCCGCATTGCATCACGTCCAGATCGAGGAAGGCCTGCTGGAGAGGATGCAGGCGGCCATTCCGCTCCAGTCCCTCGATGGTGGTCACCTGCCGGCCGGCCGCCGCCTTCACCGGCGTGATGCAGGCCCGCCGGGGTTTGCCATCGATCAACACCGTGCAGGCGCCGCATTGCCCCTCGCCGCAACCGTATTTGGGTCCGGTCAGGTCGAGTTGCTCGCGCAAGACGTTGAGCAGAGTCGCATCCGGCTCGACATCGACGCTGCCCGCCTTTCCGTTAACGGTCAGCTCCATGGGCGAAGTCTAACGTCTAAAGTCCAGAGTCCAAAGTCTAAAGTTGAGAAAGACTGCCTACTGCCTGCCGCCTTCTGCCTTCCGCCTTCTGCCTTCCGCCTTCCGCCTTCTGCCTTCTGCCTTCCGCCTTCTGCCTACCGGACCTTCATGCCCAGGATCGCCGGCCAGTTGGCGGGCGGCTGCTCGCGGGGATCAATAACCAGCTCGATCAGTTCGGGCCCCTCCGGCTCGACCGCTTTCCGGAAGACGGTTTCCACTTCGCTGGGATCGGTGGCGCGGGCGCCCCGCAGCCCGTAGGCGGCCGCCAAGGCGGGGAAATCGGGGTTGCCGTGGTCCGAGCCGTATCGAAAGCCGCGCAGCCCGCTCAGCGTCCGCAACACGCCGTAACCGCTGTCGTTGAGCACAATGGTCAAGGGCATCAGGTTCTCGCGCGCGGCGGTCTCCAGGTCGGCCGAGGTCATCAGAAAATCGCCGTCTCCGATGGCACAAACCACCAGGCGCTCCGGATAGATCAGCCGCGCCGCCATGGCCGCGCCAAAGGCGAAGCCCATGGCCCCGAAATTGCACGCCGACAGGTACTGGCGCGGCCCGTAGCAGGGCAGCGCGGCGTTGACGGGCAGCAGGTGCAGGCCGGTGCCGCAGGTGACGATGGCGGCGCGCGGCAGCACCGCCGCCAGCCGGCGCAGCGCGTAAGTAGCCGACAGGGGCTTGCCGGGGAACGCGCATTGATCGACCACGCGCTGCCATTCGCTGCGCGCCACTTCCAGACGGTTCCACCAGTTTGCGCGGCACAGTCCTTTCAGCCCGGCGGCCAGCAACTGCTCGATGGCCGCGCCCGCGTCGCCCTGGTGGATGCCGGCCTCCGGAAAACGCTGTTTCATCACCTGCAAGTAAGCGCCATCGGCATTCACGAACGCCAGCCGCCCCGCCGGCAGCCGCCGGTAATCGTAGGTGAGCATGTCGGAGAGGCCGCAGCCGAGGCAGAGCACGAAATCCGCCGTGGCCAGCGCGTAATCGGCCGCGCCGTTGCCGCCCCCATAGCCGGCACGGCCGAAACACAGCAGGTGATCTTCGGGGATGGCCCCCCGGCCGTTGCCAGTGGTGATGACCGGCAGCCGCGCCGTTTCCACCAACTGCAGCAGGCGGCCGGCGGCGTGTTGCACCCCGCCGCCCGCCACGAGCAGAGGCCGCTCCGCGGCACGCAACATTTCAACCAGCGCATCCATTCCGCCGGGCGCCGCAACGGCGGGCAGAGCGAACTCGGATTCGGCGAGTTGCGCCACTTCCTCAGCCTGGTCCCAGAGGTCTTCTGCCACCTGCAGCACAACCGGGCCGGAAGGCGCGGTGGCAGCCGCGCGCCAGGCCTCGAGAAACGTCTGTGGAGTGTCCGCCGCCCGTTCCAGATGCAGGAAACCTTTCACCAGAGGTGAGAGGACGGCGGCCTGATCGATATCGAGCATGCCGCCCTGCGCAGCCAGCGGCTGCTTCACGCCGCCGACGATGGCCACCAGCGGCGAGCAATCCTTGGCGGCCGTGGCCAAGCCCAATGCGGCGTTCAGCACGCCGGCGCCGGCGTGCAGCAGCAGGATGCCGGGCCGGCCGGTCAGGCGGCCGTCGGCATCGGCCATGGCTGCGGCCACCAATTCGTTCCGCACCGAGATGTAGCGGATGCGGTCGCTGGCGCCGGCCAGCGCGCGGTAAAAGGGCGTCGTGGAACTTCCGATCAAGCCATAGACGCGGGACACCCCGGCCGCCGTCAGGCCGGCCAGCAGCGCATCCGCGGTGGTTTGCTTCATCTTCGTGGGCCTTTGTGCCTTTGTGTCTTTGTGGTTCAGCTCTGTCCCAGCGCTGCGAGCAAAGCATCCAGCGCGCGCTGGGCCGCGGCGGCATCAGGCGCGCCGGCCTGCGCCGAGTCGCGCGAGCCGCCCCCGCGCAAGCTGTATTCCGCCGCCAGCTTCTTCACCGCGGCCCCCAGGTCGGCCGCGAGCCCACGCGACTGCGCCAGAACCAGCGTCGGCGGCTGCTTCAGCAGCAGCATGGCACGCGCGTTGGGCTGAACGGCAAACTGGGCGGCCAGCGACCGCGCGTACGATACGTCGCCGCTCGCGAGGGTCTTCACCAGAAGCCGCACGCCGTTCTTTTCCGGCGCCGCCGCGTAAAGCTCGCGCGCCTCGTATCCGGCCATGGCCTGTAAGAGTCTCTGGCGCTCTTTTTCCGCCGCTTTCAGCTCCTCGACCTGCTTGGCCATAAGCGGCGGCAGATTATCCGGGTGCGCCGAGAGCACGGCGGCGGCCTCGGTCAGGATGGCGTAATCGGCGCCGGCCACGCGGGCGGCCCGCAGCCCGCAAACGAATTCCACGCGCGTCCCGTAGCGCGACTTCTCGATTTTGCGCAGCAGCACCGCGCCGATCTGGCCGGTGCCGGCCACATGCGTGCCGCCGCAGGCGTTCAGGTCGAAGTCGCGGATCTCGACCAGGCGCACTTCTCCTTCGCGCTCCACCTCTTTGCGGAGCGCGAGCGAGCGGGCCTGCTCGGCCCCGGCGAAGAAAACGCGCACGGGGCGGTCCTCGAAGATGATCTCGTTCGACAGCCGCTCGGCCTGGCCCGCCTGTTCCGCCGAGACTGCCGGCGTCGCCACGTCGATGGTGCAGGTAGCCGCCCCAAGGTGGAAACTGACCGTCTGGAAGCCGAACAGGCGGACAAAAGCGGCCGAAAGCAGGTGCTGGCCGGAATGCTGCTGCATGTGATCGCGGCGCCGCTCCCAGTCCACTTCGCCGCGCAGGGTGTCCCCGATGGCAGGGAGCGGCCCTTCCAGCCGGTGTACGATTTCCCCGCCCTCGTCTTCGACGACGTCGGTCACGGGCACGCCATTCAGCCGCCCGAGATCGCTCGGCTGGCCGCCGCTGGCCGGATAGAACGCGGTGCGGTCCAGAACCACGCCGCCAGCCTCGGCGCGCACCACCCGCGCCTCGAAGCTGGTGAGAAAGGAATCCTGGTAGTAGAGCCGCTCGCTCACCCGGCGATTCTAACAGGGAAATGCGAGACGACGCGAGATGCTGAGCCTTCAACTCAGCCCAGGTACGCCGACGAGTCAGGCGCGTTCTTCCCGCTCCAGCGCTTCGTGCAGGAGAGATTTCACGAGCGCTTGATAGCCGAAGCCCTTCCGGGCAGCGATCCGCTGCGCTCGGGTGATGTCTTCGACCGACAGGCGAACGTTGGCGATCCGGGTCGGCGGGCGGCGCTTCGAGGGCACTTTACCAGCAGCGTTCGAGATTAGCAGAGGCTTCAGGCCGCCGACCGGGGCAGGACCTCGCGCCCGACTCGCTCCCGAAACGCATCCTCGGCCAGGTCCAACTCGTATTTGGCTTGCAGATTCATCCACATCTCCGCCGAAGTGCCAAAGTAACGCGCCAGCCGCATGGCGGTGTCGGCAGTGATGCCGCGCTCGGCCTTCAGAATCTTGGTAATCCGATTTGCCGGAATGCGAAGTGCCAGTGCCAGAGCATTGGCGGATAGGCCGGCTTCGTTGAGGATCTCCCGCAAGGCCTCCCCCGGGTGAATCGGAGCCAGCTTTCTCTTTTTGCCATGAGGCATATTCCTTCTCCTAGTGGTAGTCCACGACCTCGACATCATAGGCATCCCCGGCCTGCCAGATGAAGCAGATGCGGTATCGGTCATTGATTCGGATGCCGTACTGCCCTTGGCGGTCTCCCTTAAGGGCTTCCAAGCGCATGCCGGGCAACTGTAAATCTTCGAGAGACCGGGCCGCATGCAGAAATCCCAGCCGCACCCGAGCGCTGCGCTCGATGGATTGAAACCTCTTGCTGAATTCCCGATTCCACAGCCGCTGGGTCTCCTTATCCTTGATCGTCCGAATCATACCTGGACGATAGTACGCCTGGCGTATAGGACCTGTCAACAAGATCATGCCCGGTTCCGTCCCAAACGCAAGCCCGTCTACGGTGATGCCAGCCAGTCTCTGCCGTGCGCTTGTCCGTGAGCAGCAGGTGCCGCCCCTGGAGAACGGGCACCCAGACAGCGCGTCGCAGCGCAGGACGCCGGCGGCCGCCAGCCGCAAGCGGCGGCTATCGAAGCGCGTGGCACTGGCCCCGCGGAATGAGTTCGCTAGGCGGCCTCACGAATCTGGATCGCCAATTGCTTGCCGCGGACACGAAAGGCCCGCTCCAACTGATCGAGCCGAGAGGCACGCCTACAGAAGTGTGGCGTTAACACCTCCATCGCATGCCGGGTTCCGTCTTCCAGCCTTTGTGTCTTTGTGCCTTCGTGCCTTGGTGTTGAAGAAAAACGGCGTGCCAGGATTCTCGAAACGCCGCTGTCGCAAGCCATCGAGGTTATAATCGCAGGTTCGCCATGTCACTTGAGAATGAACTGTTTCGACAGCGGCGCGAGAAGCTGCGCGCCATCCAGGCCCTGGGCTTCGCCGCCTACCCGCACAAGTACCAGGCCACGCACACCGTCCCGGACATCGTCGGGCGATACGGTGCCTCGACGGCCGAGGAGCTGGCCGCGGCCCGGCCCGCGGCGCGCGTGGCCGGCCGCATCATGGCCCTGCGGCTGCACGGCAAGACCGGCTTCGCCGACCTGGTGCAGGGAGGCCGCAAGCTCCAGATCTATGTCCGCCGGGACGTGGTCGGCGAGAAATGTTTCGAGCTGTTCGGCCTGCTGGACCTGGGCGATTTTCTGGGCGCCGCCGGGTACCTGTTCCGCACCAGGAAGGGCGAGCTGAGCCTGCACGCCGATGCCCTGGAATTCCTCTCCAAGGCGCTGCTGCCGCTGCCCGAGAAATGGCACGGCTTGCAGGACGTGGAGACGCGCTACCGGCAGCGTTACGTGGACCTGATCGTGAACCCCGAGGTGCGCGAGATCTTCGAGAAGCGCAGCCGCATCGTGGCCGCGCTGCGGCGGGCGCTGGAGGCCCGCGGCTACCTGGAGGTGGAAACGCCGATGATGCAGCCCATCGCCGGCGGCGCCGTGGCCCGCCCCTTCACCACCCACCACAACGCGCTGGACCTGGACCTCTACCTGCGCATCGCCCCGGAGCTGTACCTGAAGCGGCTGACGCTCGGCGGTTTTGACCGCGTCTACGAGATCAACCGCAATTTCCGCAACGAAGGCATCTCCACGCAGCACAACCCCGAGTTCACCATGCTGGAGTTCTACCAGGCCTACAGCGACTACCGCGACCTGATGGACCTGACCGAGGAAGTGCTCACCGAGGTGGTGCGGGAGGTGACCGGGGGTTTGACCGTCCAGTTCGGGGAGGACACCATCGACTTCTCGCGCTGGACGCGAATGTCGATGCCCGAGGCCGTCGTGCATTACTGGCCCGAAGAAGCGACACGCCCGTCGCTCAAGGCCCTTCGCGATTTCTCGGGCCTCCCGGCGCTCGTGGCCGCCTACAACGCCTATGTGGAGCGGCTCGGCCAGCAGGAGCCGCCCGCGGTGGCGCTTCCGGCGGAGACCCCGCCCGGCGTGGCCCTGGGCGCGCTGTTCGAGGCCGTCGCCGAGAAGCAACTCGTCCAACCAACGATCATCTACGATTACCCCAAGGCCCTCTCGCCGCTGTCGAAAACCAAGGATGACGAGCCGGAGTGGGTGGAGCGCTTCGAGATGTACGCCGGCCGGATGGAGATCGTCAACGCCTATTCGGAGCTGAACGATCCGGTCGAGCAGTACCGCCGCTTCCGGATGCAGACGGCGGCCCGCGAGGCGGGTGACGCCGAGGCCCACGCCATGGACGAAGACTACGTGCGGGCGCTGTCCTACGGCATGCCGCCCACGGCCGGCGAAGGCGTCGGCATCGACCGCCTGGCCATGCTGCTGACCAATTCGCGCTCCATCCGCGAAGTGATCCTGTTCCCGCTGCTGCGCCCCGAGGGCCGCGTCGAAATCGCGGAAGAGGTGGCCGCGGCGGCCCGGGAATAACGTTGAACCTGGAACGAATGCCATGCACAGCGAAACCATAGAAGCCCAGGGACACCTGATCGACTCGCACCTGCTGGAGGCCGTCTTCGACAAGGTGATCGAGCACGGGGCGAAGTTCGAGATCGTCAAGTTTCAGATCGGCCGCACCAACGAGGAGTTCTCGCACCTGGTCATGAAGGTGCACGCCCCGGAAGCGGCGGTGATGGGGGAGCTGCTGGAGGAGCTGCTGGCGCTGGGCTGCCACCGCCTGGAGCAGACCGATGCGCTGCTGCGGCCCTGCGACGCCGACGGCTGCGCCCCGGAGGACTTCTACTCCACGACCAACCACCGCACCGAGGTCCGCCACAACGGAAAATGGATCGCGGCCGAGCGGCAGCGCATGGATTCGGCGATTGTGGTGCACGACGGCCAGGCGGCCTGCGTGAAACTGCGCGACCTGCGGGCCGGCGACAAGGTGGTCTGCGGCGCCGGCGGCCTGCGGGTGCTTCCGGATTTCAAGGAGCGCGAGCGCAGCGGCTTCGCCTTCATGTCCAGCGAAGTGTCATCGGAGCGGCGCGTGGAGCTGGCCGCCGGCCGCGTGGCCGAGCTGCTCCGCGGGATCCGCGCGGAAAACAAGCGCGCGGTCGTTGTGGCCGGCCCGGTGGTCGTCCACACCGGGGCCGCCGACAAGTTGGCGGCACTGGTCCGCGAGGGCTATGTGGGGGCGCTGCTGGCCGGCAACGCCCTGGCCGTCCACGATGCCGAGCTGGCGCTGTTCGGCACCTCGCTGGGCATGCACCTGGAGCGCGGGGTGATGGCCGAGCACGGCCACCGCAACCACATGCGCGCCATCAACCTGGTGCGCCGCGCCGGCGGCATTCGCGCCGCGGTCGAAACAGGCCTGCTGAAGCAGGGCATCCTGTGCGAGTGCGTGCGCCGCGGCGTGCCCTTTGTCCTGGCCGGCAGCATCCGCGACGACGGCCCCATGCCGGAGACGGTCACCGACATGCTGCAGGCCCAGAACCTTTACGCCGAGCACCTGCGCGACGCGGCCTTGATCCTCTGCCTGGGAACCATGCTGCACTCCATCGGCACGGCCAACATGGTGCCTTCCTGGATTCCGCTGGTGGCCGTCGATATCAACCCGGCCGTGGTCACCAAGATCGCCGACCGCGGCTCGTCGCAGACCATCGGCCTGGTCACCGACGTGGGCCTGTTCCTGCACCTGTTGCACGCCATGCTGAAGTGACGGCCATGCAACGCCGGCGGTACGACTCACTTCCGCAGAAGCGGGGAGAGCAGGTAGCCGAGAACGGAACCGGCCGGCTCGCCGCGCGATCGCGCCACCGCCAGCCGATAGATGGATTCGACAGCCAAGTAGATGAACCCCGCGTCCGCCAGGCGGAAGCCCCGCAGGAACGCGAGTAACAACCCCAGCGCCGCGCCGGCCAGCACGGTGGCGGCCGACCGCGCCGTAGCCTGCGCGCAAAGCAGATCGTAGCGGCGTTCCAGCTCCAGTTGCCGCGCGGCCGGCAGCAGGCCGTAGACCAGCGCCCAGGCGTGCACCGAGTTCCGCGCCCGCTCGTAGGCCATCAATTCCCGAACCTGCTCGGGCGTCCGGTCGCGCCGGTACTCGCGGTGCGGCGGCGTTTCTTTGTCGAGCTTTTTGAGGCGAAACACGTAGCGGCGATAGAGGCCCTCTCCTTCCTGGGTGTATTCCAGCGGCTCGTATACGCCACCCTCCACGCGCACTGGCCGCGGGCCGAGCAGCACGGGATCGCGGAACACCGAGCGCACCTCGACGTCCCAGGGCTGCTCCTTCAGGTAACACACCTCGTCGCGCTCGGCGGCCAGGTGATACGCGGCGCGCCACACGCCGTCGGTTTCGAGCTTCCCGCCGGTCGCCAGGACCAGAAGGCCCCAAAGGGCGGTCAGAGTGAGTGAGCCGATGGCGTCATTTGACAACAGCAGCAAGAAAAGGCGCGCGAACTGCTCCAACAGGATGAACCCGGCGACGACAACCACGGCCGGGGAACCGGCCCTGTCGGGGCGCAGGAATTCCCGCCAGAACAGGAACACGGCGGGAAGCCCAAGGACCACCACGGAGGCGAACGACGCGGCGCGCATCGGCAGCCCCCATTCCCGCTGCCAGCGGCGCAGCAGCGGCGTGGGCAGCAGCCCGGTGAGCGGAGACAGGTAGATGAGCCAGCTATGCTGCCGGTGCCGCCGGACCCGCTCGCCGACCTCGACGGCCCCCGCTACGGCCGCCTCCCGCGAGTATGGAACGATCCT
>Ga0315282_10003646_pt1 | contig 27540 bp, 33 predicted proteins | sample YL17G07_20_MG_FD_203693 | JGI IMG/M metagenome (GOLD analysis project Ga0315282, IMG submission 203693) | Sediment microbial communities from Yellowstone Lake, YNP, Wyoming, USA - YL17G07_20 | ecosystem: Environmental > Aquatic > Freshwater > Lake > Sediment | place: USA: Wyoming | collected...
ACCCCCATATTCCTCACCGACAGGGGTCCCTGGTACGAGAAGGCCTTCAGGAAGATGGGCATCAGGTTCCAGAGAATGACTCATGGACTCAGGAACTCCATTGAGAGGTGGTTCGGGCTCATGAAGGCCAGGACGAAGCGCTTCCACAACTCCTTCCCGCATCGGTCCAGCTTCGACTCGGCCAGGAGCTGGACCCTGGCGTTCACGAGCTTCTATAACCTCTGGTACAGAATCGAACTTCCGGAGGAGGTGCTAAGTTGACAGTCACCAATAATCAGACATGACCAGGCTCATAGACCGAACCGCTCTCCCAGAAAGTCAAACGCTCTTCGACCCTTTGGCGTATGAAACATGACGACTGGATGAATACCGCCAGGAACAGAAGCACGGTTCCTCGTTCTGAGAACGGAGGCAAGGAGATCGTGTTGCCATCTTATCGTGACGTCCCTGCCAGGTCTTGCGCCAGCCTCTACGTGAGCATTTCCGCCAGCATCGACCACGAAAGTGGCTGTCTCAGTTTCAGTCTCGAAAACCCATGCCAGTGGCAAGTATGCTTGAACGAATATTCCCCTGATTCCTTGAAGGTTTGGCTTCAGCTGGCGTTCGACCTCAGGACAAAGATCCCCGAGAAGACTCGCGATTGAATTCACGTTCCCCCCTCACCAAATGACGGGGAAACCTTCAAGAAATGAAGACACCGGTTCTGTAGCAGTAGCTACGTGTGGCCCAACTGCGGTAAGACAAGACACCACAATTTCGATCTTCTCCGGAACCGGCTTCAATCGTGACCAGCCTCTTCAATAGTCTCATTCTTCGATTCGGTCTTCTTGAGTGTGCGTTGCCTCGGAATGACCTTCCAGTCCCATTCTCCCTCATCCTTCCGGAACACGTTTCCACAACGAGAACAAACAAACTCGTCGAGGGGCACCTCGAAACCACACACACCACAGATTCTCTTTGAAGACTCCTTCCCGTCGCCCGAATTATCGCCAGTCAAACAGTCCCCGGGTTAGAAAAGTAACTCGGCGTATATTAATTCTCACATCTGTCACGTTCAAGTATTTCAACTCTGATTACATTTCGACTGAGAAAATGCCAAAGGTGGTTCCCGGATACAAAGAGAAGGCGAGGAAGAGAATCCTCAAAGCTACAACCGTCGAATTTGCAAAAAGGGGTATCGCAATGTCACTATGGACGACATTGCCAAGAAAGTTGGCGTCAGCAAAGCGGCAGTGTATCATTACTACGAGAGCAAGGAGTCGCTGGTCGCCGCCATTGCCGTATCGCTCGTTGAAAGTGCACTTGGAAGTGAGCTCTCCGAGCAAAGGAATCAGAGCCTTCTCGAAGCCGCTGAGGGTTCATTCGGCAGATTGCTCAAATTGATGCCTGGCCTCCTTCCCAATTTGGTGTGTGACATGATTTCCGAAGCCCACCGTGACGGAAGTGCGCGGCGAACGTTGAGGAGTATCGAGAGCGCAATCGTGGAAGCGACCTCAGAATTCTGGGAAACCCGTAAGAAGAAGGGGGAGATAGCCCCAGATCTCGATACTACGAGAATCGCCCGAGGTTTGGTAGCGCTTCAGCTCGGACTCCTAGCTCAGATTTCAACAGGGTTTCCTCGTCAGCAGGCGATTGAAGCTTGGATCGAAATCGTGCATAGGTTAGCCACAAGTCTTGAGATTGAAAGAGAGTGATTGTGGGTGGATCGCAATCCCCCGCCAGTTGCTTGCCAATAAGAGACTGTTCATTGGCGCTCAATAACAGTGTTATTAGCAACCCTGAGTCCAAGAAACGCTAGATTCTCTAGCCCAGTCTACAGCCATGCTAACCTCAACGAGGGGTTCCGACTCCAAACTAATCCTCGTTATCGAGTCTCTATGTTTCGTGCGAGTTTTTGGCGATGATTTATGTGCGGAAAGACTGTCTGCACACAAACTGGCCTATTCATGTGCAAAGCCGAGTCATAGAGCAGCCCGGTCAACTCCCTTGATCTGCTCCTAACTAGCCTCGACCAGCTCGTTCTTGGGTGAGCGTACAGGGGCGATACATGCAACGGCGATTACGCTTGGATGCTGATTCAAGCCTGGAATTTGCCTGTAAGAAATGCTGGGTAGAGATGGCATGATGACCATGCCTATCGCTTGGGCGACATCTTCGAGGGCTGAGCATCGCATCGCGACGCCACTCGACACAATTTCGGTGCCCGCTCCTGGTTATTCTTCAAAGCTCTTGATGCTGTGTAGATATGCACTCGTGGCCACCGAAAAACCTGCGCTCGTCATCCTCTGCTTCGCAGGGTGCCATGCTGGTCCAACTCGGTGAGGTCCTGGATCATGGGAACTCCTTGCGGTCGTCGCTCATGTCTCGTCGGATCTCTTTTGCCATGCCCCTCAGCGTCCTCGACTGCCTCCCGCTCTTGCTCAGACTTGGAGTCGTCATGTCCTTCGATCCGAGCTCCTTCTCATCGTCTGCTCATCAGACATCGTCTTCGATTGCTGCATGAGGAGCTGCTTAAGCGGCTCACAATTCCCGATCCGAGGCGGTTAAGGCGGTCCGACTAAGTCCGGAAGCATATGCTTAAGCGGGGCTGCTTAACTGCCGGCTCGGCCCTCCCGGGCTGGGGTAAGCCTTCAAATATGCGATGGAACGGGGAGGCTGCAATTCCTCGCCTCCGAGGGACCCGAGAGACCCGAGAGCGACCCGGGCCGGGTCTTCTCGGGTCGTTTTTTCAGATTTTTCAGTTTTTTGAGGACCCGGGAGGGACCCGGGAAAAACCCGGGAGGATCCGAGAGGACTCGACTCTCCGAGAGACTCGACAAAAGACTCGTGCGGGATCCGACGCAGACTCGGGAAAGTCCCGGAGTCCTTCGGATGATTCCGACACCCTTCTCAACCTCTGGGTTCCCAATTCGTCTTGAACCTCGACATCATGTTTTCCCGCCTCCGGAATCCGTCTCGGGTCCGTCACGGGCTTCGACGGGCGGTTCTTCTTCGTTCGCAGGGTTTCCGGGAATCCGTCTCACACCCGTCTCTTGCCCGTCTCTAGCCCGTGAAACCCCGTCTCGCATCCGTCTCTCTGAGAAATCCGTCTCCGAACCCGTCTCAGGTCCGTCTATCCTTCTACGGGCTTTTCGTATGACTTCCGCGAGCTTCTCGACCTGCACCTCCCAATTCGTGTGAACAACTATCGCATCGACAAGTTCGTGCAGCCTCACATCGAAGTCGATAGCAGCGTTGCTCAACTTCTAAAGTGCGTCCTTGCTTACAATCCTACTACGACGACCCTGTATCCCGCGCTGCCCCTCTGCGTTATTCCCCGATTCCCGCATTTCCTCTCCGATGGGATCTTGTGCGGGGACCACAGCGTTCCCCTCGCTCTAGTGCTTAAGCACGGCAGTCGCACGAGTTGAGCAAGGTATCCGACATCCCCAACCTCGACTGCTATCAGAATTCCGGCCCGGCCGACTCTTTTGAGGTTACGCGCGCGATTAAGCGCGTGGGCAGGGCCTTCTATATGCCGAGGATGTTCTGACGCCAAAGGGCACAGGATTGCGTTTGACGAGATGTCCGCATAGTGATTGGGCAGATGGTTTCTTCAAATCCGCCGTTGGCTGCTTAAGCAGAGCCTTTCAAGTGCGGACGGCATTCGTTGCCTTGGCTCGATGTGCGATCCTCCGTGCCAAAAGGCCGAGAAAGTATGACTCAGAGCGAGACCGTTTTCCACAGCATGGCAGAGGAAGGCAGCTTCAAATGAAGAGCATCGGAATCAATATCATGGTCGGCCGACAATCAATTGCAGATTATTTGATTCGCACTTCCTGAAGGGAGAAACTTGAGGCAACCACAAAGGCGGCCAGCGTCAAAAGAAGACGAAGGGATTGAGCAGGGCGGCAGATCAGAGAACGGTTATGCGGCAAACCTTAGAATCGCATACGCCCAACTGTACAACGCGATAATGACCTATTGTCCGGAATGGCAATCCGCGGAAGAATCCGAGGGAGAGACAGGACTTGTTAGAGTTGTCGATTCGCTGCCCCCTGTGCTTGAGGCCACGCAGGACCAGATGTTGTTTGTGGCTTATGAATGCGGCAACAGGAACTCACCTCTGCTCAACAGGTTGGGAATGGATGGCCGTGACCGTGCGAACAGCGTGAGGCCAGCATCCGCGGATCTGTACAATCTCATGGTGGAGGGCATGAAATCGCCCGAGCACGGAAGTGCGGTCAGGCAGATCGTGGACAGACATGATCACTCCCTCGTCGATCTCCCGATAAGGGACCACATTCTGGACTTCCCGAGGATTTCAGAAGAGCCGAAGCTTCCAGCGGACTCCTGGAAATATGGTCCGGAATTCTCCAGGAATGCGATGGTTGCCTACTGTCAGTTCTACAACTCATTGGTGGCCCACGGTCCAGACTTCTTCCATAGCCCAAGATCTAGGCCCTCGTACCGGAGGCAGATGCGTGCCCTCATCATGGACTTCTTGCCGCATCCTCAACATGTACTCATCGGGGACATACTCGAGATAGGCGTGCTTGTCAGGGCGCGCAGTCTGGAACTGTTCCACCGTCTGGGCATGGACGGAAGAGACATGGGCACATCAATAAAGTCAGCGACCGCGGATTTAATGAACCTGGCGTCCGGCATAAGAGATCCCGAGCTTGCAGAGCTCGCCTCCAGAGCCGCAGAGCGCGGCAGGGTTGGGAGAAGACTGGCGAGCGGGGACTGTAATGTTCTTCGGAAATCGATCTCGCGGAATATCTGGGGAGAGCCGGAATAACTCAGGTGCCACGCAACGCACAGACGGACTAACGATGAAGGGCGAGCCTGTTTCCCCTCCACAGGATGGACGCTCGCCATAGCGTTGGCCCAATACTCTACCCCTAAAGATTACTGGCTCCGACAGCCAACGCATTGATGGCCAAATCAGTCACCTTAGTCTCGACTTTGTCCACATGAGGGCCAACTTGAGTGGCAATGGCTTCCAGTCGAGTCCTGATTCTCACCCGACTCGACGCCTGCTTAATCCATCTGATCGTGACACGGTGGGCCATGGGGGATGTCGCAGAGTTGGGATAGGCCCGTCCCGAACTTTTCGCTCTCGAATGCACGAACAAAACCATTTCAAGAGTTCGGGCGGGACTTTCGATTGATCCGGCTAACGTCCCTCGACCTCCTTCACTTTCTCTAGAGCTGCTTTGATGAATTCCACGAGCTTGTAAATGCAATCGTTCCTGACACGAATTGGGAGGCACAGGTCGAGAAGCTTGTGCAATTCATCAGGGAAGAGCGCGAGGGGACGCCCGCCCCCACCCCCGAGCCCTGCCCCGCCCCTTTCCCCGAGCTTTTCAGAGCAAAAAGATTCTCCCGCCCTCCTCCCGCCCCCTTCCCGCCCCTCTCCCGAGCCTTTCACGCCCCCACCTCGGGCGTCCGAAAAGGACACAAAACCATCAAAAGGGGGGCGGCAAAGCTCGGGCCGCCCCTCTCCCGCCCCCCCGAACTCTCTGAGGAAGGAAAAACATGATGTCGAGTTTCAAAAGAGTCTTGAGGCACGCAGTCACCGGATATATCCCCGAGGGCACGGCAAACGACATCCCGCCGCCCCCGCTTAATCAAATCAAGGAAGAACCGAAACCCGAGGTCACGGAGCCGCTTAAGCAGGAATAACCGCAGGAGTTGAGCAAGATGCCCGATGAGGAGCAGCCCGACTACGGAGACCCGATCGGCCCGGTTCTGTTGAGGTTGTGCGCGAGATCTAGTGCGGGAGCAAGAGAACCCTGCATGTCGGGTGTTTCGTCGCAGAGAATGTGCAGGATAGCGTTTGACGGGAGGCTCATGTGGCGATTCGCCGCGGTATTCCTCGCGCAAGGGTATGTCTGCTTAAGCACATCCTACGGATCAGGGTGACGATCACCGCAGTGACAGTCTGTGGATGGGAGGCGACACGCCTGCGGATGAACCTATGGAAACACAGTATCACAGCGAGCATGAGGGTCTGATCGAATCCGTCGTGTTTGAACAGTATGAATCCTTGAACCGAACCCGTTGGCGCTTGCCAATATGCAGCCAGTCTGTAGACAGTGAGGGAATGCAGCTACTCAACGGAAGCATCCATCATCTTCGTGAGGCCAAACCTCAAACCCAGAGTCTGCAGTCCGCACTCCTTGAATCTGCCCGACACAGCCTTTCCTTTTGATTCTAGCAGGGGAAGGATGCAGTCGGACGAGGAGATCCCTGATGGCAGGCACTCTGAGCAAGAAGGGGCAAGTCCGTGCGCTTGGCGCACTAGACCGGAAAGCACCGACCTTCGCGTTTCATCCACTCGAAACGGCCAAGAAAGATCGACATTGGCGTGGCTCAGGCGCACACCATGCATGAACGGGCGGTCGGTGAATAGCGGGTTCATTCTCCCGCAGCAATGTCACTTGTTCATCGTCTTGACTCGGGTTTCATCACCCCATCCATTGCAGTAGAGAGGCCAGCACGCTGATGATAGCCGTCGAATAAACCAGAAGCACCTCATGCTTCGTGAGACGCCGCTCCATTCTACGGAGGATGCCCTTATCGGCTGACCCATTAGATTGCTCTCTCAGACCCAGAGGCAATGCTGTGTACTCTCTTACTAAGAACTCAGTGATGTCCGAGATGCTCACAGTGCTGGCGTTCAGCACCCTCTTAATTCCTTGTAGGTAGTCACCGAATGCTTCGTGAGCTTGGACGGGCAGAAGTCTTGATGCGCGTTCTGCCACACCGAGCGCAATGCCGTGGACTACCCCAGAGTAATTCAAGTCGGTAGGAGTGCACGAGTCCTTCACTCTCAACAGGCCCAGGGCAAGGTCCTCGAAAGACCCAGATGAGCGATCGTCAGCATATCTTTTCAATGCGCGAAAGTGCTTCCTCAGCAGAATGAGATTGTAGGAGAAGCCAACGAGCCGATAGCTATAGACCCAACGGTTATTCCCTGAGGCAGCTTTCTCAACCAAATAGAGGGCGTATCCATGAGTCCGTCGAACATCGTGCAAGAGTACCTCCTGCAGCAACGCAATCATGAATACCAACATTAGAACCTCGATTACCTCCGCAAACATCAACCCCTGTGCTTCGCTCCTCATTACGAAGAGTTCTAGGATTGCAAGGAATTCCAAGACAATTAGTGCTAAGTACTCCAAAGGGGAATCTCTCCAGCTCGCGAACCAGAAGTAGGTTCGCGTATACCATGCGATGCGATTGGCAGGCTTGTTCACCCTTCCTTTTCCATCGTCGTGCTTCTCGGCTGTCATCGCGAGTTCTCCAGTTAGTCTCTGAAGCCCCTTCCTGAGAAATAACCCTATCTGTCTCAATGCCAGTTATTCAATTGACACTCATACTGAAAGTAATCGAAAACCTGAAGACACCTGGCGGCGTTGTATTTGCCATTATGGTACCAGTGAGCGAGGGCGGTGAACCCCGGCCGGATTTACTGCCAAACAAGAGGCCAACGTATCAACCTCGAGATGGGCCTGTCGGCGGCAAGTGGGACGTGCCATATCATCGATGAAAACCTAGGGAAAGAAGTGATAGAAATGGCGAAATGGGCAGACTACGTTGTAACGGGAGCGAGCTATGACAGGGACCACAAGCATATTGTCGCTGTCAAGGGATATGCCGACACTGAGAACAACCTTGGACCAGCCTTCCAGCACACGAGGGCGCAAGTCGTCTCGAATATCAAGAACAATATCAGCTACTGCACAGCAAGGATAGTCGAGGGGAAGTACAACCGAGGACAGAATGTGGTGACCATTACCATCGGAGTGCACGAGTTCATCAAGACTGAAAGGAATAACCTAGAGGAAGACAACCTGGGAGAGCTACCAGAGTTCTGACACATCCAAATCCAGGATTCCCTCTCCTGTCTCCTGTGGTCTTCTCATGCCAGCAGCAGCAAACCTGCAGCTGTTACGGCAGCTCCGACAATGCCTCCAACCATTGCTGCATAAAGGGCAGAATGTCTGCTCTCATAGATCCTTAATTCCTCGGCCATGTGATTGAGCATTTAGACCTAATCAGAGTCGTCAGACTCGAACGGGTAAGGATCGGCCGCACGCATGGCAAGCTCGTTCACCTCTATCGTCCGACCGTTTTGTTCTCTGTGCTTCAGCTTCCAGCGGGCATTTTGGCGGAATCGCAACATCAAGGACTGAACCTTCATGCGGATGTCCGCGTCCTTGGTCGGTTTCTTACCTTTCAGCATATCGACGAGGTCTCCATGGTGTGAATAGAAGATTACATCAATGAAGGGGTTCGATTTGTGATACTGCCGAACGTTGAGTTCGGCGTGATCCATAGCATATTCGAATGCGTCTAGCCTTGCTATCCGAAGTCTCGAGCCCAGTGATAACTCCGGACCGATGCGGGTCGGCCACCTGCAACGCCCTTCGAAGATTAGGACCGCCTTCCCGTAGCGAGCTCCGAAGGCGACGCCTCGGTTCCGCAAATGCGCGGCGTCGAAATAAACCTGGATGGTCACAAGGCGATTCTAGAGTCTGTCCTCCTTATGAATGTTGTCCCTCGGCATTGTTGCATTAAGTAGGATGAAGCTGGGTACTCTAGTTAGACAATAGTCTGACGTTCTTCAAGGGAGACCCCTCACGCCTTTTCTTTCTGCATTCGGAGTCCGACATAGAGACGTGGGGCAACCGTGAGGAGGAGCCCGAGCTCGGCATCAGCAGGACCCGCTCCGAAAAGGTTCTGCAGAAGTTCTCCTCGAGGTTCGGGAAGAAGTTCACCTTCCACACCATGCACAGGAGCTTCGGGCGCGCGTTGTGGCTGCGCGGAGTCCCGACTGAGACGACCTCGACAATCTACGGGCACCCGAGCGTAGACATGACGAGGAGGTACCTCGGAATCGCCCTGAGCGACATGCAGAAGGCGCTCATGGGGTACTATGTATCGAGAATCGTCGAGTTGCGGACCGAGCCAGCACGTTGGCGAGGTATGAATCCCACTGAGCCCAACTGGGGCGCAATATCATCGGCAACGAGAGAAAGGTCGAGAAGAGAGTCTAGCTCGGTGCTAGAATCGCGAAATTGAAATTCGGCCAGTGTCCAAAGTTCAAATCCGGCGCTCTGCAAACACCCTCACAATCACGGCAGGAGGCAGTCTCGTCAGAGCGAATCGCGAACGCTCAGAACACACTTTCCAGACAATAAACCGTCAGCGCCGTCTTCTCGCACAGGTAGCCGGGCCTGCAATCCTTGCACAGCCTCTCCAGATCCTTGCGGTCAACATCGAGTGTCCCCCTCCTCTCATGGATCGTATAGAGCTCCTTGAGGTACTTCCCCTCCACAATCCGAGGCACTTCATTCCTGCCCGCCAGTTCGAACCATTCGTAAATTCCCTTGTCCGCCCTGGAGGAGTTGCACGCCTTACAGGCCGTGACTGCATTGTCCCCCGATTCAGGGCCTCCTCTCGCGCGCGGGATAAGATGGTCGACAGAGAGATCCTTGGTGCTTCCGCAGTATATGCAACGTCCAACCACCTCCTGCTCCTTGATGTACTCCCGAATCGCCCCTGACCATTCGATATCCCCAGACTGCAGCTTCTTGAACCGGTCCATAATGAATCCGAACTTGCCGGCCTGCTCTGCCGATTTCGCGATTAGCTTGGCATATTGCCAGAAAATCAAATCCCTGAGAGTCTTGACAGCTGCTGGAGGCACTTTTCCACCAGAGGAGATTCGCCTCCGAGGTGCAAAGACTTTTCGGAGCTGGAGAGGAAGAGAGAAGGAAAACGAATCTGCTCGATCATGCTACCTCACCGATTGAAAAGAAACCAGACTTCAGTTCAAATGCCGAGGACTCTGAGCAAATGACATTAGTTCTTACTCTTGATTATCCTTGATGCTGTCAATAGGGATTCCCTTGGGTAACTTGTAGGGGTTTCGCCCGTTGAGACAATCTGGCGGGATTTTGGGCAAAAGAGTTGGCGACGCCCGAAGTAGTTGTCGCGGCCGACCACAATCTACTACTCGGTGGAGAGGATTAGGATCTGGGGACAGGTGGGGAGGCAATGTACAGTTCTGAAGGACCTGTGATCGGTCTGAAAAGAAAGGTCGTGAAGTACAAGGAAATCGTCAGAAAAATGATGGAGAACGAACGACTGACTCAGGATGAAAAGGAGTTTCTGAAGAAAGAGGGAATTGAGGCCAAGAGGAATTGAACAGCGTTGCATAACGAAATCCTTGGACCCGAGAAGGCATGGTTGCAGCGTGAAAAACCTAGATGCGCGAGTTCGAAGGTGTTGCCTCAAGAACGAACAGGATCTTGGAGACAGCAAACCGGATAGCAGTGCGCATCAGCGCGGATTTTGCAGCAGCGTCTTCCAGATACGGACTCGTCTTATAGTAGGTCCGAATCAATTGCCTTCCCAAGGCACTCCTTGAGAATACCTTGTCCCTCCACTTGCGAATAGCCGCCAGTCTGGGTGCCAAAGTCGTTCCAGCAAAGCTAATCCCAATGATGCACCGAGAGACCCTGGCCCCGAACCGGGCAAACGGATCACCATACAGGACCATGAAGTTCCGTCCATCCGGCCAGCCGAGTCTTATCTGCTCCGCCATCCAATACCTGAAAGCCTCTCCAACCGTGCCGCCTTCGTGCAGCTTGTCATAGAAGACTGTGACGTTCCCGAAGTACCCCCCGACGCTCGGTGCGATCATCAATATGCCAACTGTCGGTGTGAAGAGTACGTTGGACACAAATGGGTCGCTTACGAGCTTCAGTATGCCTGGGTTCACGGGATCGAATTGGTCGACCCAGACTATCGATCCTACAGAGCAGGACTCAAACTGGAAGAAATTTACCTTCGCATCTGCGCTCAGATAGTCACAAGGATTCCATATGTCTCCATCGGCAAGTTGATGCCCGCCTGGGTCAGAATGAGCTAGAAGCAACAGCCAGTCGTGCGTTGACTTGAGTATATCGGTGTACTCCATCTTGTTTGCGAACTGGTGTATGTCAATATTCTCGCAGGGGTAAAGATGTCCAAGTCGGTCGGCATGAATTCCGGGACTCAAATCCACGTTATCGACGATGACCGCTCGGAAGCCGAAACGATTGACTGGCGGCAATGCTACAGCTGGGTTTGGTCCAGCCTCGATTGCCACTGAAAGGCAGCGGAATTCATGCAGCTTTTCCAGATATCTCCTGTAGAACTCGATTTCGGTAGGCCTATTGCCGGTCGCCGCCAATTGATAGCCCGTGTCCGGTCCAAGCACGACTCTTCCGATACAGATATTGGGTGGCTGGTTGTCCGTGCTGGAAACGACGTTTTCTGCGGAGACAGTCCAATTGCCTTTCAGTTCCATGAAGAAATACTCGGACATGTATCGTTTGGCCGGAGCATATGATGGATCATCCATCAATGCCACCGGCAACTCGCCGATCAGCAGAGCTCCCTCCAAATCGTCTATTGACGTCAGCTTGTTCCTGAGGTCCATCGGGTTCAGGTGGACACCTTTCGGGTGAGAGAGAATCGACACGTCGCCGGCACCCTCTCTCCTCCAATCGTCTGCAAGCACATCCAGACTGCTTTGTAGGCCTCCAAGCAACGACTCTTCCACGACTACAGTCCGATTCATGATCCAAACCGCTCCCATATCAGGCACTCGCTATAGGGAGACCTTTATCCAAGCCGGGTCATGGTCGCTGCCATTTCCTGTGAGCCTTGTTCGTCTGTCAATCCATGCGCCTGTCTGTTTGTCCGCCAGTGCTCGGCTTAGCCAGATCTGATCATACAGCTCATATTCCGCTGGCTTCTTAGATGGCTTGAACCGATGCGTCCATGCCGATGATGAAGGCGGCGGTGTGTCGGATGGAGCAGGACGTGTTTCCGCCGGGTTCGACAATCCATTAGTCAAATCCAGTTCCTGATCCTCTGCAAAAGGCCGTAGGCAAGGAGAACCCGCCGCATCATTCATATCTCCCAGTATGATGAAAGGGCTGTTAGGTCGTGTCTGCGCCTTGACGATTCTTGCCACGATCTCGGCCTGACGAGTGCGACGCTCATCGTTCTTCTGCTTCGCGGTGGCAGGATCGTCTTTGTAGCTGAGGAGAGGGCTCTTCAGATGATTGTTGAACACAGTGAAGAGTCTTTCCGAACGAGTGCGATTGAGGATCTCAATCTGGAGGAGATCGCGGCTGAAAACCGGCTTAGTTATATCACCTGGATGTACAGCCCGTTGCCATGACGTGATACCACCGATTGGCAATTTCGAGAGCACGCCTATGTCGATCAGACGCTGGTCATTGCCCTCAATCAGAACCTGATATGGGTACATCCCATCCAGATTGTCCTTGTTGAACTGACGCAAAGTGTCTATGTCTTCAACTTCCTGAACCGCCAGCACATCAACGCTCATGCTCTTGATTCGCTGCGAAATCTGGTCCTTCTCCTCATCCTTCTTCTTGACAACGAGCTGACCTTGATATGTGCGGATCTTGTAGGTGTCACCCGTGCCAAATTCATACTTCAGCTCGCTGCTCACGCTGGTCTCTGAACTACGAATCGCTTCAATCTCACCTTGAAAGTTGAAGCGAGAAAAGAGATTGTTCAGATTGAACGTTCCAACTGTCACATCCACTGTCATTCCCCCTCACTATTCCTCTTCGAACCACACTTCGAAGTAACGTATAAAGGCGCCCGACGTTGTACTAGAGACTTGCGGTACCTGTCTTCGGCAGACACCGATGTGATGATCAAGAACTAGTTCGATCTAAGTCTCAGTCCATATCTGGCGGGAGAATACCACATCCTCAATGGCAGAGCACTTAAGCCTCAAAAGAAATAAGGAAATGGGGGAATGGCATGGGGGAATCTGGAGGCAACCCGCAACAGCCCGATCTAAGGCTTCAGTGGTACGCTGACCTGTACAGATTCGTGCTGGCAGCGATTATCCTGGGGGGTTTCTTGCACTATTGGGACTTGCCATGTGGTTGAACTATTCTGACCCAGTTGCAACGGCAGGAGTATTCAGCGCGTGGATTGTGGCCATTATTGGCTTCTACTTCGTCCAGCAGACCTCAGACCAGGTTCAGCGACAACTTCAAGCGCATAATCATGACTATCACATATCAGAGTGGCCATGATTCCGCGTCCTCTTTGGAAACTGATTTCGGGTATCGTCGTGTTCCTTGTCGTCGAGGTAGCGGGCAACTCTTCTGGCGTAGACCCCACAGTCACTCTAGTGGTCGCAGCTGCTGCTGCCTTTGGCACAATCTACCTCTCAGCTAAGATTGGCTTCTAAGCAGCCCGTAGAGACAAAATCCCTCTTGACTCGGCTTCAGTTCCCTGAAGGCGCAAGCCTTGTCAATCCTCCTCTAAGGTCTTCCCCAAGGCGAGGCTCAACCATCTAAGCGAATTGACTGCTGAGAGAATCTATAGGAGGAAAGTGAAAGCGCACAAGAAGTGAGTCTAGTTCGGTGCAATAATCCTCTGATTGAAGAGGAGCCAGATGTTCGAATTCATACCGGCTCTCTCAATGTATAAGAATCGACGCAATTATGACTGCTTGATTCATGACCCTCCAGACATGAATCCAAAGATATGATGAGCGACTGAAAGAAGAGTCTGTGCTGCAACAACATCTGAGCCAACTCTCTGTAGCATGACTCCTGAACAGATATGAGAGGAAATGGATGAGATAGTTCGATTCTTGCGCAAGGTGGCGGGTTAATCATGAGTCACAGCCTGTGCTCGGAATCCCCGAAATCAACAAGTATGTCCTTTGGATTGTAGTTACGTAGCAATGACAGTCACGACACTATGGGAGGCACAACCTGGGACAAAGAGGAAGCCAGAAGATTCTCCAACGCTCATCATAGGGATTGCAGGTCCTAGCGCCTCTGGAAAATCCTCGTTGTTAAAATCCATATCAGAGTATTTAAATGAGGAAAATGTCACTCATTTTGACTTGGACGGGTACCATTTGCACACGAGAAAACAAAGGAGGGAATTAGGCGAGTATCCCGATGAGATAAAGGCGAATGATCTTGACAGAATAATTCACGACATTAAGGCTCTAATAGAAGGTAGAATCATAGACATGCCAGTCTACAACCACAAGAAGGGCCTCTTTTCATCGCCTTTGAGATTGGTTCCGAAACCAATAGTATTTGTTGAAGGATTGCACTCAATTCTGATGAATGAGATTTCGGGTCAGGAAGTGATTGGTCTCTCGATTTTTCTCTGCCCTGATGACGATTTGAGGAAATCCTGGAAGGTAGGGAGAGACGTCAGCGAGAGAGGCTATGCTTATTCAGAAGCGATAGAACAAATAGCTAGCAGGGAGCCTTTCGTTGCCAAGTATGTTCTTCCTCAGGTCAACATTGCAGACGTACTTGTGCTCATGCATAGAAAAGAGAATAGTTCTGTTGAACACCGTGTGCTGTTGTCGCCTACGTTCTGTGACAAGCACCTTAACGGTAAGCTCATTAAAGATCGACTATCAGAGATTTTCAGCATGCGGGTAGTAACATTTGGGGGGAAGTGCTACACTGAAATCCACCTAGAAAGCAGTGCTGCAATGTCCGATCTTCTCAAAGACACAATACCTCGTTTAGGGCCATTGAGCCCCCCGCGCTGCATAATGCGTATCGGAGATCGATATTCTTTCACTGAGATCGTAGAGGTCCTGCTTGTGGTGATTCTCATGATGCTAGCTGGGAGATGATCAGTTTGAACTGGGTTGAAGCCGTCCTGTCTATATTAGTTGTCCTTAGCTTTATTGGCCTATTACCTCAGCTGTGGGGCTCTAACTGGAAAGAGATTTGGTCACGTTATCACAAAGGGCTCATTTCTTGGAATATGGTTCACAGAAGCGTTTTGAAGGTCGCAGAGGAATTACAGAAACAGAATTTCCAGCCCGATTTAATCATCGGTGTAGGGAGGGGTGGAATAATTGCTGCGGGTCTCTTGTGCAGTGAGTTAACGGGAGAGAAACTCGTAGAAAGCTCAAAAAAGGGGGTAAGGGAGATTCAGTCGCCAAAGATAAGGTTGGGAACGCTAAACTCAACGGTCTTTCTGAAGGACACTTTGAGGCAGATAGGAGCTGAAAAAGGGGAGTTCTATTCGAGGATAGATAGAATAGTGTTATCCGAAGTTGACATGGATATTGCAGAAGATGAAAAGGTTTTGCTGATTGTCGCTCAGAATTTCACGGGTAGCACCCTTGGAAAGGCCAAAAATGTGTTACTGACTCAGAGAGTTAGCAGAAGCAACATAAAGACTGCGGCGCTGTTTTGGCATAAGCATGAGAACATTACTCTCGAGCACGAACCAGATTTTTTTGGCAGTGCAATTCCAATAGACAAAACTATGCCGTGGAAGTACCACGAGATAAACACAGATAGATACTGAAAAGGCAAGGCCATCTTCGAGATGTTCGCTGAGAAAGAGTTTGGATCCGAAGGGATTCGAACCCTTGAGGAGCCAGTAAGTCGGGTCGCTAGTCCAATCAACGGGGATTGAGGCCGGACCCAACCCCATTTCCTTTTTCCTCTACCAAGGGCGCTCCCGCCGGGATTTTGGCCTGGAGTTTACCCCCAAGGAATACTGGCACCGAGCCTGCCGATGACCACATCTGTCGCTTGAGCGACATTTCTGCCGGATTGACAGCTTCGCCCTGCCGGGAGACAAACTGAGGCCCCACAAGGCGATTCGAAGTGAGTCACTTACAGCTCTCGTGTCTTCGCAGGTTCTAAGTGTTGGAGATCAACATTCACCTAGTCATATCAAATGGGCTCGTCCAACTGGGTCAGGGAATAGTGTGAACCAGATGATAGGTCCCGGATTACAGCCCGGAATCTACTGGTGATTGAAGCTTGGTGCTATACGTTTCGAGTTCGATTCCGAGTTCTAAGCGTGATTTCTTTGACGGCAGGGAATGGTCTTGACATAATTCTCATGGCAAAGAAATCGAGGGATTCGAAAGGGTGAATGGCCATAGAGTTGACTTCGAAGTCAACGATAAAGGTTCATTGATATAGCTTAGCACGGAATGAAGATGTGATGCCGATGAACAATCTAGGCAATTTGGTCTTTGCATTCGTGCTGGTTGCCAGCATCTCCTGTGCCGGGATAGCTGCTTATGTGGCGCACGACGGAGTGACGAAGGAAAACGCGAACTTTCTGATGACATTCCAGAGCTATGGGGATCTCTCAGAGTTCCTAAAGAACGGGAAAGAGAGCGGGAGCGACCAATGGGACAATCTTCCATATTCTTTGAACACCACCGAGAGGCCCATTGGATATGGTGAAGCGCCCTTCTCGCATACGAATGTGCAAGTTGCAGGAGTCGATGAGGAAGACACGGTTAAGACAGATGGCACCTACATGTACATCTCGTCCTACACCAGAATCAGCATTGTGCAAGCGTATCCGCCCTCAAAGATGCGCAATGTATCGGTCATAGAAGCGAAGGATGTCCTTGGGGAAGAGCACGAAAACGTGAGCACGAACATCCAAGGATTGTATGTCTCGAACAACAAGCTTGTCATTCTTGTCACAGTCTACGATTGCTTCTACCAATATGATTCTGCGTATCTCAATGGCTCCGGTCCAGTGACTAGCTTTGGACCAAGAAGCTTCGTTGTCACATATGACGTCTCAGACCCATCTGAGCCGAAGCTGGTCTCCGTGTTTGGGGTGTCGGGGTGGGAACTGACGTCGAGGATGATCGGAAATGTTGTGGTACTAGTGGCGAACTCGTATACTTGGTCATATGGCACAGAGCCAATCTTGCCTCTCACGTGGGTAGGCAATGAGCATAACGAGCTGGGCATTGATAGGATATTCTACGACCCAGAGACGAGAGAGGCAAGCGGGTTCGTGAACATCTTTGCAGTCGATTTGGAGAGCGGCGATCATGACTGGGTGTCAGTAGTCTGTGGGTTCGCCTCCACGATCTACATGTCCTCCAACTCGTTGTATCTGACAGTGGTGAAATGGAATGGGCCGCTGACCCAGACAGAGATAGGTGTCGCGGCGGAGCAAACTGACACCGCAAAGACGACTATCTACAGGATCACAATAGACGGTGTCAATATGGCTGCAAATGCCAGAGGAGATGTCAGTGGATGGCTCCTCAACCAATTCTCTCTGGATGAGAAAGACCCGTACCTGCGGGTGGCCACGACGTCCGACTTGACTAACAGTAAGAATAACGTCTACGTGCTCGACTCAGAATTAGCTGTGATCGGAGCGCTGGAGGGGCTTGCCCCTGGGGAACGGATATGTTCCTCGAGGTTCATCGGGGACACCCTCTATGTTGTGACCTTCAGGCAGACAGACCCACTATTCGTCATTGATCTCAGGAACCCAACAAGCCCATCGGTACTTGGAAGCCTGAAAATGCCGGGGTTTTCGAACTATCTGCAAGCCATTGATAACACTCATCTGCTTGGCATAGGAAGCGAGAACAACAGCGTCAAGATCTCGCTCTACGACGTCACGAACCCAGCCAAACCCAAGGAGATCAGCAAGTACCTAGTAGCAGGCTGTTCATACTCGAATGCTCAGTGGGATCACAAAGCGGTGTTGTTTGATCGCCAGCAGGGCCTTCTCGTCATTCCGGTCTCATCCTATATCTACGGCTGTAACGGATCCGAGATCAAGCGAGGTGCCTTCGTTTTCAGTGTCTCGATAGCGAGCGGAGTTGCGCTTAGGGGGATCATCGTGCACTCTTCTTCAGATTCTTGGTGCTGGAATCCTGCTGTCCTTAGGTCCCTCTTCCTCAGCGCTCACCTTTACACGATCTCTGGGTCTCAGCTGAAAGTGAACAACATTAACGACCTCTCGGAGGAAGGTACTCTGACGTACTATGTTCCTCCATGGATCTACCCTGTGCCAGTGAACTGCAATTCGACTGGAGCGGCGTGAAAGGTCTGGGAGCGAAGTTAATGCTTCAGAACCACTCTTTCCACCTCGGTGTTGATCGGATGCGGGTTGAGTTGGACAAGAAATCTCTGTTCGCACTCGCCTCAGATACGAGGCTGGAGATACTGCGGTCGCTTCAGCCGATGAGGCGAAGCATCTCGCAGCTCTCAGAGGCTCTCAACATCGACAAAGCGGCAGTCCACAGGCATTTGAAGAAAATGGAGGAGGGAGGCCTGGTAAAGAGATACGAGGATCATGGGTTCGTCTACTACGGTCTCTCCTGGAAAGCTAGAGACCTCATGTCTCCGAATGAGAACACGAAAGTGGTCATCCTTCTATCGTGCTCTTGGTTGTTCATCCTAGGAGTGACGTTCCTACTGGTGGCAGGAATCGCGTCTCACTCATCGGATACTGGTCTATTCCCTGGCAAGGGTCATCCCTGGGACCACTACGGAACGAACAATACGGCGAATGAGAGGATCGCCTTTCTCGATAACGAACCGATGATAGTGTGGATACTTCCCGCAGCGATACTTGCTGCCTCGGCTTGCGCCTTGACGTTTACTGCCCTCCGAAAGATGAGGAGACCGAAGCAGCTGACCATTCCGTCTGATGGTGAACAGAAAGACTTGCATAGGCCCATTCCTGAGGACTAGGTCGAAATCTAGTTTCGATCGCGTCCAAAAGGAGGAGAGCTTAATCTCCTCTCGGCGAAGGGGAGTGGATCTCACCGAGACCGCCAGCCTCGTCCCAGAAGCCGCAAGTCGCGTCTTTATCGCATCTACGGTAGGCAAGTGAACCCCCTATCTCTTCAGGAGTGCCTGATGTGCAAGAGCGGCTGGTTGAGCCACGGGGCATCAGAAGAATCGTTTGATGGCCCAAGAGAGAAGGAAAAGAAGAAGTGTGAGCAGAAACAGAAGGAAGGACCGGAAGGCAAGATCGCTTCTTCTGTCATTGAGGAGTCTTACTCTCGCTTCCTTCCTTGCGGACTTCGGGGGCAATTCGTGTTCGCCCCGTCTGCAGAACACGCATATGTTTCTCCAGCCAACTGGGCCGAATCCCCGCTCGCGTGCCAGGTACCGCGCAAGCTCTCCCCTTTTTCCCGAAAGGCCATTGCCGTGACTTCTCGCATTCATTGCTGGTATCAGTTCCGGTGGCATCACGCTTGAGGAACACACATTTCTGGGAATTGGGAATTTAGCCTTCGAATGAAGGGCCTCTTACTGCCTTCATATGAAGGCAGTAGCTTTAAATGGAAAGGCTCGGATGGTAAACCGGTGAAGAAGATGTTGGATGTTACCTTCTCGTTCATGCATGATTGCTTCTACTGCAATCTCTCGAGGGAATTCCCCGAAGCTACGATGATTGTCGCATGCAACGACCAGCGTGACATCGTCGAGTTCATCTCGTCTTCCCAGAGATCAGTGGAGACCGCCATCAAGAAGCTCCGTGAAACGGGCACTGAAGTCGAGCGATCCGAGAAGGGCAACCGGGTGGTCGTTGTCACTGAGAAATGCCTGTGCAATATCTGCGGGGACTCTGAGACTCCAATACCCACAGATCTTGGAGTCCTGCTGCTCTCCCCTCGGGTCTTTAGCAATGGATGGGAGCAAAGGCGCATCCTTGGGTTCGACAATGGTCACGTGAGGTCAATCATGAAATCACTGCAAGACAACTTTCCCACGAAGATCATCTCGAAGAAACCGGTGCAAGGCGGTCTCGTGGGAGAACTCTTCTGCCCATCCTCCAACCAGCTCTTCGGGTCCATGACCCAGAAGCAGATGGAAGCAATCCTGCTCGCGACCGAACACGGGTATTACACCATGCCGAGGAAGGTCACCACTGCTAAGCTCGCGAAGGCCTTCGGAACCAGCAGGCCGACCTTCGAGGAGCATCTGAGGAAGGCGGAGAACAAGGTCGTCAAGATAGTCTGCAACTACATCGGTATCGAACAGTAGGCGGCAGAGGCTACAACAGCAGAACGCTATACTCCTTACTCATCCAAATACGCTCTTTGCTGGAGCCTTCCCTATGGTCTATTGCCAGGAGAATGCACCAACCCCTTTCGTCCATATCTTCGATGCCTGCTGCCAGAGAATGAGGTAGATTGACTCTCATCTGGATAGCTCATCGAAGTCCGAATGATTTTTCAAAGTTTAGAACTAGTTCATCCAGGAAACTTAATGGACCAATGAAATGCCTGAGGCGCCCAGCGAGTTCTCTGCGCTTGAGTGAATCATTCTCCTCGGCTATTGTCTTGATCAGGACCAAGAGATGCTTCCTCTTCTCGAAATCCAGCAGACATGCTCTCGCGATAGTTTGATCCAGAAGGTCTCCTTGTTCGCTGGTAATCAGTCCCTCTTTGACGGCTTTGCGGACGGAATCTCGCGGTGACCCGAGCGCCACAGACATTCGTTCAGAGCCAGCTGACGCAAATCGAACATTCCCACAGCGGGGACATACCGACTCGTCCACAAGCATGAAGTGATTGCAGTAGGCACAGGATACTCCTTCTGTTTCATCTTTCCTGTCACTCATGATGCCACTCGCTCGCCTTTGTTCATGTCAGACCCCAATGAAACGATCATATCAAGGCCAAGAAGAAGAAGGAGATGAAGAGTGCGCCCATGAGAATGAGGAAGAAGAGAAGAGGGAAATGACTTCCTCTGTCGTTACAGAATCTCGCTCTCACAACTCTCCTTGCGTTCTTCGGGAGCGGTTCGTGTTCCTCCGATCTGCAGAATGCGCAAATGCTTCTCAGCCCAACCGGGTCAAACCCGCGCTCGCTTTCCAGATACTGAACGAGCTCTCTCATCTCCTTCGAAAGTCTGCTGTTAGGATTTCTCACACTCATCGCGAATATGAGTTCTGGTGGCATCACTTTTGAAGAGTACATGTCTCAAGGAATTGAGCTTTAAGCCTCCGTTGGGCGGCTTATTGCAGGAGCCGCCCTAGGGCGGCAAAAGCTTATTAGGTTCCGCATGATGTAAACGATTGTGAATTTCCTCGATACAAGAGTGAGGATACAACATCCGTGCCCGTTCTGCGACTTCTCGGCGGCCTTTCCAGATGCGAAGATGGTACTCTGGTGCAATGGCTCGAACGAGATTCTGCAGATTTCTGTGCCGGATTCCATGCCTCTTCCAAAGATCCTGAAAGCAGCTCAGAAGTCTTTGTGCGCTCGCGAAATAGTCCAAGACGGACGCTCTGCTCTGACAGTCATGCGCGCTTGCGTCTGCAGACAATATCGATCGGTATCCACTATAGCCGACGAGAGCGATGTCTGGCTAATCCCCCCTGTGATATTTGGCAATGGTTGGGAGACCCACAGAATCCTGTCAAAAGGCAGGACCTCGCTCCAGCATTTCATTGCAGAGGTAAGGAGAACTGGTAAAGTGGAGATTGTATCCAACCAACCCCGGGAACATCTGGATGTGATTCACGACCTCTCCGTGATACCTGTCCACTTCTTCGAGGGTCTGACAGAGCGGCAAATACGCGCGCTTGTGTTGGCATTCGAGAACGGTCTTCTCGACGTCCCTGCGAGAACTAAGATGGACCGCATTGCCAGAAGGCAAGGAGTCTCCCGATCTACTTTCGGAGAACACCTAAGGAAAGCTCAATTGCAGCTGCTGCAGAACTCGTATCCGTTCTTGAAGCTCCGTGAAGCAAGCACAAGATAGGAATAGACCGAGCAGGAATTCTATGTCAACGGATCAACATCCTGGAGATCCACACGGGTCATATCTGGTGCTGCTGTTGGCTTGTTATTCTCTCGCCCAGGAGATATATGCAGCCATCGAACAGCAGCAGAAGCGTTCCGAAACTCGACTAGGATAAAATCATGTGATACTGCATCACGATACAGCGGATGAGGGGGAAAGACTACATTACAGGTCGGATTGAATGAAAAAGAGTTGCGCCAGACGGAATAGCCTAGTTGAGGCTAGATTCTGCCCTCGTTGTGGACAAATACTGTTTGCGACGGCCTCTCAAAGGTGCGGGCTGTGCAGTGCTTGTCAGAAAGTGGTGGATAAGTGAGCGACGGGTCTTTCTAGACAGTTGCCAAGACAGTGAACTTCATTTATGGGAAACAGACAGCAGTCGAGAGAGCCGTCCAAGGACGGTAGAAGCCTTAACTCAGTGCAAGGACTGCAGGGTTTTCGGAGGGATACAGATGACTGCGCGAATCCACGTTGACATCATCCTCCCCCCAGACCGTTCTGAAACGCGCAGACACCTTCCTCCATGATATAACATGAAAAAGATTGCAGTCATCGGAGTCCCATCGAGTGCCGGAGCACGACAAACTGGTCAAGAACTAGCCCCATCGCTATTCCGTGAGGCAGGTCTGGTCGGACGACTTTGTTCCGCAGGTTTGCAGGTTGTGGATTTTGGCGACTTACCTATGACAACCTACAATCCAGACTATAAGGACCCGAAACGCCAGAATCTCGCTCAGGTGAGAGAAGTAGCCATACGAGTTGCTAAAGAAATCAGCAGGACTATTGAGTCCAATGCGAAACCCATAGTGCTGGGAGGCGATTGCACAGTGACACTCGGTGTCCTTGCAGGCCTCCTGAACCACGAGAGAAAGTTAGGACTCGTCTATTTTGATGGTGATGTCGATTTGAATACTCCAGAAACCACGCTGTCTGGAATATATGATGGTATGGTCATGGCTCATATCCTGGGAAAGGGGTCAGAGGAACTCAAACAGATCGGTCCACGTTGTCCGCTCATGGACGAAAAGGATGTTGTTATGTTCGGATATAATCTTGACTCTGGTTGGATCGATCCGATTGAGTTACAGTCACTTTCTCAAATCACGACCACGAAGGTTCCGTCAGCCATCGTTCGAGGGAACGCCAAGGTCGCCGCAGAAGAGGCAATCAGACGTTTGGATCCCAAGCTCAATAGCATCGTCGTTCACTTCGATCTGGATGTTATCGACCTTACAGATTTTCCAGCTGTAGACGTCCCCCACAGAAATGGACTGAGCTACTCAGAGACTATGGCCGCATTGAATGTGTTCGTATCAACTCCTTCATTTGGAGGACTCGTGATCACTGAGTTTAATGTCAATCGGGATCAAGGTAGAGAATGTGCCGCAAGACTGGTCGAAAGTCTGGGAAAAGTCTTCGAGGATGCACACAAGAAATGGAAGCCCTAGAATGATATGGCCTTCTGTTTCGGGATATGGCAAACCCAGGTTGAGGTCGGAATTTGAATCGCCTTTCCCTTCCCAAGGTCTTGTGCCAGATGAAGAAGCAAGAGGGTCCGGAAAGCATTCATGCCAGAGCAGTACTAATGGTACGAGGGGAAGCTCGACAAAGGAACAGAAAGAAGATCGCGTCCAGAAGCATGCGATTTCCTCTGATCGAACTCTTGACTTCAAGACTCTAGAAAACCTAAAGCCGCCGCAGTCTCTGCCACCTCGCAGAAAAGCTATTTCGATGGGGCACCATCAGTGGGTCAGATGCCATTGAGCAAGATCGAGAATGCCGGAGAAATCAGACGCATCGCAAGGAATGGCGGTGCGGCTGTCGTCGGGTTCGCTGATTTAGAGAGACTGAATGGCATATTCACATTCCCGTCAAATCTCCTTGATGAATTCAAATATGGAATTTGCGTGGCGATCAGTCTCGAACAATGGGGGAAGTTCGATTCAACCACTGAAGATGGCTTCGCATTTCCCGGATTGGACCAAATCGCGAAGAACCTGAAGAGCTTCATCGAGAAGAACGGATACTCATCGCGAATAGTTGTGCCCGACAAAAGAGTCTCGCGCGGCGGTCCGTTGTATTGGCGAGGAGAAATCTCTCACAAGGCGTTGGCGAAAACGGCTGGCTTGGGATGGATTGGCAGGTCTAGCCTGCTCATCACTAGAGATTTCGGCCCCAGAGTCTGCCTTGTGACGGTGCTCACGGACATGCCATTGCCGGCTGGGAAACCAATGAAGAACAAGTGCGGAAAGTGCAGGATGTGCGTCCGCTCATGTCCAGTGAGAGCGATAAGATATGCGGAGTTCGAGGATCACCCAAAGAACATCGAGGATGCGATCGACGTCAAGGCCTGCTGCTCATGGGTTGACAAGACTTGGAGAAAGGGAAAGCTCTGCTTCGAGTGTCTGCTAGCCTGTCCGAGGGGCGCTCCTTGCCCTTGGTGATGCTAAAGCCACAATAGGGGACGGCGAACTGGGAGCCGCTGGGCTCGAATCGGACGTGACTGTCACCATGAAGATCGATGTAATCAAAAGAAAGACTCTCTCAAGACCGATGATAGAAACCAAGGATGAGTTTATGACATGCGCATCTGGCCGAACGATGGAGGACGCCCTGAAGACCGCTGTGAGGGACATGGTGAATTTCATCTCGAGAAAAAGGGAGCTGTCGGTCGAAGAAGCTTACAACTTGGTTAGCCTGGTGGGGGACGCCCGGCCTGGAAACGTCGTGACAGAAATCGTGAGCATGCGTGTCGCCATGCCAAAGCTGATATTCAAAAACGGAATTGACATTCCGTAGATCCATACCTGTTGCAGATCTGTAATGGCCTGCGATCCGGAGAAGCCGAATAGCAGAATGGGCTCAAGGCTATAACCTGTAACGTAATTCCGGTAATCGAAATGCCCTTTGTCAAGAAAACGGAAATCGCAAAGATACTGGAGTTGCTGCTTTCAATTAGAGACATAAGCGAGCAAGAGGAGATCCGGAGGCTATCCGACAGAGCGAGAGCAACCCTTCTAAGGAGAACACAGGAGTCCCTTGTGCCGCCGCACGATATATCGCATGAGCTACCTGATAACCAGGCCCAGGCGAAAAGAGCCCCGGGTCGCAAAGGCACACGGATTTTCTATGCCTGTGACATTCACGGGTCGGAAAGCTGTTTCCAGAAGTTCATGAACTCAGCTCGATTCTATGGGGTTGATGTCCTCATACTTGCTGGGGACCTCACCGGAAAGGGTATCGTACCGTTTGTCGAACAGAGAGACGGTTCGTACGGAATCGATTTCCTAGGCGAGCGCCACCGAATCAAAGCCAGGAAGAAGCTTGCAGAACTCAGAGCCAGGGTTAGAGACTCAGGTTTCTATCCCTTTTTCACAACCATTTCAGAGGTCTCCGAGCTGAGGAACGATCAGAATAGATTCGACCGTAAATTTGCGGAACTGACTGCAGAAACCCTCAGACGCTGGATGGCCGCTGCGGACGAGAAGCTGAAGAACTTGGGAATAGAATGTTACGTCAGCCCAGGAAACGACGATTCACTCGACATAGATGTACTCATTGAGGGATCAAGGTCCATTGTTAACCCGGACGAAAGGGTTGTGAAGATTGCTGACAAATTCGAAATGCTCACCCTGGGATTCTCAAATCCCTCCCCGTGGAACCTTCCTAGGGATACTACTGAAGAAGATCTTGCACGACGCATCTCTGATCTGTCGTCTTCAGTGTCCGATTTCTCAACCGCTATCTTCAACCTTCACTGTCCTCCATATGGCACAGGCCTCGATATGGGACCATTGATTGAGCCGCGGCCGGTCAAATCGCTTGCCACAAGGCTACCTCGATCGAAGTCAATAGGCAGCGCGCCCATCGGAAGCGTCGCTGTTAAGAATGCCATCGAAAAGTATCAGCCACTGATGTCGCTCCACGGTCATGTCCATGAGTCCCGGGGATCATGCAGAATAGGTCGGACGATATGCTTCAATCCAGGAAGCGAGTATTTCGAAGGCTTGCTTCTCGGGCTTCTTTTGGATATTGATACGAAGAACAATGTAAATTACGTCCTCACTTCTGGGTGAGGAAAGTGAGAATGAAGAGACTATGAATCCAATGCGGAAAGCGTTTCTTGTCCAACGTTATTCCATGCAGTTATCCTAGAAGGCAATTCACGTTAGAATCCGCTGCCCGTTGGTTTCTTCGACCCTCTGTTTGTCTCCTCTGACTGCTCAGATGAGGGCAACAAGGTCCCAATCATCACCAATGCTCCTCGATGACAGACGGGACACTGAGGAGTGGGCTTGGCAAGAAGCACGTGGCAGACGCTGCACTCGAACACTTCTATCATCCGATCATCTTCGTTCCTCAATCATGTTCGTACACCATGAGGTTTTCCGTGGCGTCAGAGCCGGCCCAGACGCTCAGATCACAGCCCTAGCACCTGCTATGATTGCGGTTTGAACATCAATTCGCACCAAGTAACTATAATGTGCAAGGGCACAGATCGGATACTGGAAGAACTCTCCAGAGCAGAAGCTTAGTCCTTCGAGATTTAGAAACATTCGAGTGGCGAATGAGTGTCCATCAAGTAGACATACCCGAAATCCCTCATGGACACTGGGACATGGCCAAAGGAATACTCGAGAATGCGCTAATAGATAGGGTCAGGAAATACAAAATCAGGCAACGCCTTTCGGTCACCAAAGGCGGGCAAGTTCAGCTCGCATTCTCCATTCGGGGCTCCTTCGTCCACAGGAGAGTTGTCGACAGAGCCGAGAATCATTGCGTGATGCGAGCTTTTGACAGGATGCTCGCGGAGGGCAACCCGAGATCTGGCAAGATCGGGGTGCTGCTTCTGTTCGATCCTGCCCGTGGCGGCCTAAGGTGTCTGGCAAGTTTCGCTGTCACAGATTGGTCAAGCGGGCAAGGTGTTCTCCGAGGGCATAGGTTCGTGCTTTTTCCATCATGGAAATACGGTTCTGGCATGGTATTGTTCAAAGACAACTCGAAGAAAGAGAACGTGTTCAAGGCACATCATATCACTTTCGACTCGAATCCCGATGGCACGCTGAATTGCCACGCAACGTCCGCAGACAGAAACATCCACTACAAGCTCTGCCAAAGAATGTTGGAGGAAGATGGAAACGTAATCCTGGGCGAAGCTCTTGTCCAGAACCACCGCTCTCTAGACCAAGTTGGACTGCTCGCCAAATCAATTGACCCGCCTTGCGATCCCAAGAAACTGATACAGCTATGGGAGCCTAGCCTTCGCAGCAGCTTCACAGAACGACATCCAGTGCTGATTCCGCCAGACATCTTCAATAAGGAAGATCGCGGCATCGTAATGGTTCAGATGCGCCTTGGAAACCGGCTACCGAAGCCGGGCAAGAAGCACGGAATTCCGATGGTCTGCTTCTCTCAGAGCCCTCAGGAATCCATCTCCAAATCAGTACAGAGTCGAGAGTACTACATACGGATATATCCTGACCTAATCCTCTCACTATCTCTGATCAGATTGGATGGAATGCTCAAATCGGACACAATCTGGGCATTCGAGAAAGGCATGAGTCAGACCAACCGGAAATGAGAAGGACAAGGATCGCACGTTGTGGATCCAAGCTGGCTGTCAAGAAAGAGGAGAAGGTTAGAGAACCCTGTATCGCAGTCCTCTATTAGTTGAACCGAATCAATAAATGGCTGGCTAGTGCGTGTTCTGTTCTCGCCTGGTCCACACCAGAGGCGTTCAACTGCTGATTCAAGCCCAGAGTTTACCCGTAAGAAATGCTGGGCAGAGATGGCATGATGACCATGCCTATCGCTTGGGCGACATCTTCTGGGGGATTGCTGGCAGAGCAATGAAAGTATTAAGCCTAGGTCCGTGCTCAATCTTTGCCTTCGCAATGGAGAT
>Ga0315282_10003647_pt1 | contig 27531 bp, 20 predicted proteins | sample YL17G07_20_MG_FD_203693 | JGI IMG/M metagenome (GOLD analysis project Ga0315282, IMG submission 203693) | Sediment microbial communities from Yellowstone Lake, YNP, Wyoming, USA - YL17G07_20 | ecosystem: Environmental > Aquatic > Freshwater > Lake > Sediment | place: USA: Wyoming | collected...
ACCGCGCTTACTCCTGAAGAAAGACCAGAAACATCTACAGGAACATTGCTGTCAGTAGTTGTCCCATTTCCCAGCTCACCATAATAATTAGCCCCCCAGCATTTCACACCCCCGGAAGAGGTCAGGGCACAGGTATGAAACCCACCAGCCGAGAGCGCGATTACTCCTGAAGCAAGACCAGAAACATCTACAGGAACATTGCTACTAGTATTTGTCCCATTTCCCAGCTCACCATAATAGTTATACCCCCAGCATTTCACACCCCCGGAAGAGGTCAGGGCACAGGTATGAATCACACCAGCCGAGACAGCGCTTACTCCTGAAGAAAGACCAGAAACATCTAAAGGAACACTGCTGTCAGTATTTGTCCCATTTCCCAGCTCACCATAATAGTTCCAACCCCAGCATTTCACATCCCCGGAAGAGGTAAGGGCACAGGTATGAAAAAAGCCGGCAGAGACACTAGCACTGCAATCTTGAGGGCAAGTTGTATTATTCTCAAAGTTGGAATTGCAGACGCCATCTCCACAGGTTCCAGGGCAGTCAATTGCGCAGGAACTTACGCTCTCGCCCGCATAGGAATTGCAGACGCCATCTCCACAGATTCCAGGGCAATCTTGACCGCAAGTTTCAGCATCCTCAAAGTAGGAATTGCAGACGCCATCTCCACAGGTTCCAGGGCAGTCAATTGCGCAGGAACTTACGCTCTCCCCCGCATAGGAATTGCAGAAGCCATCTCCACAGGTTCCAGGGCAATCTTGAGCGCAAGTTTCAGTATTCTCAAAGTTGGAATTGCAGACGCCATCTCCACAGGTTCCGGGACAGTCAATTGCGCAGGAACTTACGCTCTCGCCCGCATAGGAATTGCAGACGCCATCTCCACAGGTTCCGGGACAATCCTGCGGACAAATAGATGTATTTTCACCCTTGGAATTGCAGACGCCATCTCCACAGGTTCCAGCGCCGGTGCCGTTACCTTCTCCACCGCCTCCGCATGCACAAATCATACTCACAACCAAAACCAAAACGCTTTGCCATAGAATCGTTTTTAACATTTTCATTGCTCGTCCTCCTTTTCTTGGTTTATCGCACCCAATTTCTTGGAAAATATTTTAGCGAATTTTGTCAACCCTGTCAAATCCCGTTCATTGCTCGTCCTCCTTTTCTTGGTGTATCGCACCCAATTTCTTGGAAAATATTTTAGCGAATTTTGTCAACCCTGTCAAATCCCGTTTTTAGCGGGGTTCGGGCCTGTTTTTAAATGTAGGGGCAGGGCTTGCCCTGCCCAATTATTTGATTTGATTGGGCGCAGAAAGCATCGCCCCTGCAATTCACCCTTTCCCTCTCCCCCAAGGGGCGAGGGTTAAACTAGTTTTTCAACACCCCTTAAGAGCTTGGCCGGCTTGGGATTTCCAAAAAATCAACCTGTTTTTTGGGAAAAGTCCTGATAAATTGACACCTGCCTGAAATTTAATTAGCTTATAGAGTTCAACCGGGTATAATTTTGAGTGGAGGAGTGATGGATTATAAGGACACGCTCAATCTTCCGGCAAGCAATTTTGAGATGAAGGCCAACCTGTCGAAGCGCGAGCCGGCGCTTCTGCAAAAATGGGAGGCCGGGAAGGTTTATGAGAAGATGATTGAGGCGCGGAGGGGCGGGCCCAAATATGTGCTTCATGACGGCCCTCCGTATGCCAACGGCCACATCCATCTGGGCACGGGATTGAACAAGATTCTGAAGGACATCGTGGTCAAGAGCCGGGCCATGGCCGGGTTTTACACGCCTTATGTTCCGGGATGGGACTGTCACGGCCTGCCCATTGAGCGCCAGGTGGAATTTGAGCTGGGAAAGAAAAAAAGCGAGATAAGCGCGCTCGAGTTCAGAAAGCTCTGCCGGGAATACGCCGCGAAATTTTTGGACATCCAGCGGGACGAGTTCAAGCGGCTTTTGGTGCTCGGGCAGTGGGATAAGCCCTACATCACCATGGACTATAAATATGAGGCGGTCATTGCGCGGGAGTTCGCCCGGTTTGTGAGGAACGGCTCGGTCTATCTGGGGAAGAAGCCGGTTTACTGGTGCTCGACCTGCAAGACCGCGCTGGCCGAGGCCGAGGTGGAGTACAAGGAAAAGACCTCGCCGTCGATTTATGTCCGGTTCCGGTGGCAAAAGGACAAGGGGAAGGACGGGGGGGCGTATTCCCGGTTTTTGCAGCTGGAGCAAAAGTCCCCGGTTTACATCATAGTCTGGACCACCACTCCCTGGACCATTCCGGCGAACCTTGCGGTCGCGCTCAAGCCGGACTTTGACTATGTGGCTGCTTTAACCAGTGATTGCATTTATATTCTTGCCGAAGGTCTGGCCAACCTGGTTCTGGCTCATCTGGGAATCAAGTTTGAGGTCATCGACAAGTTCAAGGGCGAGGAGATAGAGAGCCTGGTTTTCAAGCATCCGCTTTACGAGCGCGACTCCGTGGCCATCCTCGCGGAATATGTCACGCTCGATGCCGGCACCGGCGTGGTGCACATTGCTCCGGGCCACGGTCAGGAAGACTATGAGAGCGGAATTGAATACGGCATTGAGGTCTATTCGCCGGTGGATGACGAGGGCAGGTTCACCAAGGAGGTCGAGCATTTCGCCGGCCAGTTCGTGTTTGACGCGAACAAGAATGTGAACCTTAAGCTCAAGGAGGCTGGCGCGCTTCTGAAGGAAGAGCTGGTCACGCATTCGTATCCTCATTGCTGGCGCTCAAAGGACCCGGTCATTTTCCGGAGCACGCCGCAGTGGTTCATCTCCATGGAGAAGAACGGGCTGCGGCAGAAAGCCCTGGAGGCGGTTCGCGCGGTCAAATGGGACCCGGACTGGGGGCGGGAGCGAATCTACAAGATGATTGAGACGAGGCCGGACTGGTGCATCTCCCGCCAGCGCGTCTGGGGAGTGCCTATCATCGCGTTCCACTGCAACAAGTGCGGCCATGTGGTCCTGGACGCGGATATTGCCGAGCGCGTGGCCGACCTGTTTGAAAGATACGGCTGCGATATCTGGTTTGAAAAGAGTGCCAAGGAGCTTCTGCCCGGGGGCTTTAAATGCCCGAAATGCCAGGGCGGAGATTTTCTCAAGGAGGACGACATCCTGGATGTGTGGTTTGACTCGGGCGTGAGCTATGCCGCGGTGTGCGAGCCGGAGCCGGAACTCGGCCTCCCGGTTGACCTCTACCTGGAAGGCTCGGACCAGCACCGGGGATGGTTCCATTCCACGCTGCTCTGCGCAGTGGGCACGCGCGAAAAACCGCCCTACAAGACCGTGCTCACCCACGGCTATGTGGTGGACGGCGAGGGCAAGAAGCTGGCCAAAAGCGCCGGCAACTACATCGCCATTGACGAGCTGGTGGCAAAGTATGGCGCGGAGATAATCCGCATGTGGGTGGCTGCGGAAAATTTTAGAAACGATGTGCGCGTGGATTACGACATCCTGGACAGCATTGTCAAGACCTACCGCAAGGTGAGGAACACCATTAAATACCTGGTCGGGAACCTCTATGACTTTGAACCGGGAAAGGAAATGGCCGCGCAAGAAAAAATGTTCCTCATCGACCGCTGGCTCCTGGCTCGCGCCGAGGATTTCAAGCGCCGGGTGAAAAAGGCCTACGAGGACTGCGAGTATCACCTGGTTTATCATCTGCTCAACAATTTTTGCGCAGTGGATTTGAGCGCAATTTATATTGACATCGTGCGCGACCGGCTTTACTGCGAGTCCAAAAGCGGAAAAGCGCGGAAGAGCAGCCAGACCGCGCTCTGGCACGCGCTTGACGCCATGGTCAGGCTGATGGCGCCGGTCTTGAGCTTCACTGCGGAGGAAGCCTATGCCGGGATGCCGGTCAAGGGCGAGCGCAAATCATCCGTGTTTTTGCTCGACTTTCCGGAAGACCGGAACGAGTGGCTGGATGAAAAGCTGCTCGAGCAGATGGACAAGCTTTTCAAGCTAAGGAACGAGGCGTTCAAGGTTCTGGACCAGGCGCAGAAGGACAAGAATTCGGGCGTGGGTCATCCGCTGGACGCGGAGATTCAAATCCAGGCGCCGGCAAAGCTCAAGGCCTTTCTTGAAAAATTCAGCTCGGCTCCGGGCGAGGAAGACCTGGCGCGGCTTTTCCTGGTCTCGTCGGTCAAGCTCGCGGACAAGTTGAGCCGGGGATATGACAGCGCGGAGTTTGAGGGCCTGCGCGTGAACCTGGTCAAAGCTTTTGGCGAGAAGTGCCAGCGCTGCTGGACTTATGGCAAGTTGACCGGCAAGCGCCATAAATTTCCGGAGGTGTGTCCGCGCTGCCTGGAGGTTCTGGAAGGAAAAAGATGAAGCTGAAGGGAATGGTTCACAAGTTCGGAGATGACCTGGACACGGATGTCATCATCCCGGCGAGATACTTGAACACCACGGAGCGCAAAATCCTGGCCGAGCATTGCATGGAGGGAGTGGCGCCCGGTTTCCACCGCAAGGTCAAAAAGGGGGACATCATGGTGGCGGGCAAAAATTTCGGCTCCGGGTCCAGCCGCGAGCATGCGCCCATTGCGCTCAAGGCCGCGGGCATCGGCCTGGTCATTGCCAGGAATTTCGCGCGGATTTTTTATCGCAACGCCTTCAACACCGGGCTGCCGCTGCTCGAATCAGAAGAAGCGGCGAAAGGGACCAGGGCAGGGGACAGGCTGGAAGTTGAGCTGGAGACCGGCGTCATCACCAATCTGCGCACGGGCAGGAAATTTTTCGCGGCGCCGGTGCCGGAGTTCATGCTGGAGCTGGTGAAAGATGGAGGCCTGGTGCGGCATTTGCAAAGGAAGGCGGGAAGAAGGAAATGAAAAAGTATGACATAGCCGTGATTGGCGGGGACGGGACCGGCCCGGAAGTAATTGCCGAGGGCAAAAAGGTTCTGGCCGCGGCTGCGCAGAAATTCGGGTTCAAGCTCAACTGGGTTGACTATGACTTGGGCGGGGAGCGGTACAAGCGCACGGGCGAGATTCTTCCGGATTCGGTCCTGGCCGAGCTTCGCAAGCTGGACGCGATTTATCTAGGAGCCATCGGTCATCCTGATGTCAAGCCCGGGATTCTGGAGAAAGGCCTTTTGCTGCGTCTGCGCTTTGAGCTGGACCAGTATATCAATCTTCGTCCGATCAAGCTCTATCCGGGGATTGACTGCCCGCTCAAGGACAAGGGGCCTAAAGAAATCGATTTCGTGGTGGTGCGCGAAAACACCGAGGGGCTTTATACGGGCACCGGCGGGTTTCTCAAGAAGGGCACGAAGGACGAGGTTGCCATCCAGGTCTCGATCAACACGCGCAAGGGCGTGGAGCGATGCCTCCGCTTCGCGTTTGCATACTGCAAGAAGCGGAACAAGGGAAAAAAGGTCACGCTCTGCGGCAAGACCAATGTGCTGACCTTTGCCTGGGATTTGTGGGAGCGGACTTTCTACGAGGTGGCCGCGGATTTTCCCGGGCTAAAGACCGACTACGCGCATGTGGACGCAACCAGCATGTGGATGGTCAAGAACCCGGAATGGTTTGATGTGATTGTCACGGACAATATGTTCGGGGACATCATCACGGACCTCGGAGCCATGATTCAGGGAGGCATGGGCGTGGCTGCGGGAGGAAACCTGAATCCCGAAGGCGTGAGTATGTTCGAGCCGATCGGAGGCAGCGCCCCCAAATACACGGGCAAGGGCGTGATCAATCCGCTGGCCGCGATTTTCGCGGGAATGATGATGCTCGAACATCTGGGCGAGAAAAAAGCCGCGGAGGCCATCGAGCAGGCGGTAATGAAGACCATCCGGGAGATGAGTTCCATGTCCGCGGGCAAGATGGGCATGTCCACCTGCGGGGTCGGCGAGCGCGTGGTCAAGCACCTGGGGTAGCGCCCAGGCCTCTGCTTTTCTTCTGACAATTATGACTCTGGATTGTTGACCTTGAACCCTGTTTTTCATTCCTGCCAGGCCGCGGATTTGCCGGCACCCAGCTCGAAAGTCATCTGCTTTTGATTTTTACGCGCAATCGCCCTGATCTGTTCCGGAGATTTCACCTCCAGGCTGATTTCAAGGCTCTCTGGAGGGAGCGAAAGAGAAAAGGTCTGGCCCGAGGCCTGACCGGGAAGATAGGGCCGCAGAGTCCAGGCATCGCCGTTTTTGCTCAAGCCGAACAGGACCTCAATCACCAGATTGTTCACCAAGCCGGTCCAGCCTACAAAGTCCTTGACCGGGGTGTCCTCCCGGCCGCACCAGGTGGCGGGGATGCCGGTTTTTCGGTGCAGGTTTTTTATCTCGAGCGACTGCGGGTCGTAAAATTCATAAAAGGTGTGGTCGCGGCTCCAAACCTGGTAAAGTCCGTCCGCGAGCTTCCAGGCCAGGTCCGCGGCCTCGGCGTTGAAGCCATAATCTTTCATGCCGAGAATGACCAGGTAATCGAGGTTGAGCCAGCTGGGCCCCATCCACATATCGAGGAAGAAGTTTGGGTCGTTGAGGGCGATGGTGGGCAGGGGGATGAGGGTGTTGTATTCAGCCGGGTCCATGATGTGGCTGACGAGTTTTTGGGCCTGGGTCCGGCTCGGGATTCCGGCGCAGAGCGGCAGGAAAGAGCTGTTGCTGTTGATTTTAACCAGCCGGTTCTTTTTGAAGTCAAAGTCATAATAAAGCCCGTCCTTCTCGTCCCAGAGATAGTGGTTGACCAGCTCTTTCAAGGCCCGGGCTTTTTTTCTAAATTCAGCCGCGTCTTCTTTCCGGCCGATAGCTTCCGCTAGCTGCGCGAGCGAAAGGTCGTCCATCACCATATAACTGCAGAGGTCAACGGCCGCGATTTTGCTCAAATCCCGTATCCTGGTCGCGGAGCGGTTGGTGAAGCGAGGGGAATTGTCCAAGCCGGATTCATAGCGGTTATCCCAGAAAAAAAGGCCGTTGGGCATGGAGCGCTCGGCGTAAAGCCAGCGGTTGTAATTTTTCAGGCAGGGATAAACTCTTTCCAGGTAGGCGCGGTCCCCGGTCGCCTGAAAAATCCGCCAGAGCGCCCAGGAGAGAACCGGCGGCTGCGAGTCCCGGGTCTGGAGGCTGGAATGAGGAATCATGCCGTCCGGCTTGGCGATTGCGAAAAGGGGCAGGAAAATTTCCTGCGCCACTGATGCGTCGCGCCATCTCCAGACCAGAGCGATGAAAGCCGTGTCCCACAAATAAACCTCTTTTTTGAATTTCGGTCCGGGAACCACATAGCGGGTTGTGAAGGGAGGCTCCGGGGGCTTGAGGTTAAGGGTCAGGAGACGGTAGCTATCGGCAAAAGCTTTGTCCCAGTAATCATGCCCCTTTTGGACCATAAGGGAAGGGGCGTTGAGTTCAGGCTCTGCAGCCAGAGCCGCCAGGGTGAAGGCAAAAAATAAGAATCGGAAAAAATGGGAGCTGATGAGTTTCATGTCAGCATCTTAATCAAGATTTGGGCCAGCGTCAAAATTCTTTTAGAATGGGCTGTCTATCAAGGCGCTTAAGGCTTGCAATTGCCATGGGGATTTGGTAGGAATGGAAACAACGAGAGGCGGCTTAAAGGAGGACGAAATGGTTCGGGTAAGAAATATTTGGTTTGGTCTTGCCATTTTTTGCGTGATGGCTTTTTGCAATCCGGTGGGTGCCGAGGTGCTTGGGGTCTACAAAGCTCCGAGCGGCACGGGCTGGCTGGAAAAAAGCAGCCAGGGAGATTTAATTCTCCACCTCGAAGGCAGCTGGTATGACATGGGCTATGAGCAGGGCAAACTTTTGGGCAAGGAATGCTTCATGACCATGAACGGGGTCAAGGCCTATGCCCGGCGCATGGCTCCGCTCCTGCCGTTCTCGGCTTTCAAGCACCTGCTTTACCAGAAGGTTTATCTCAAGTCCGCACCCTATGTTCCGGAAAGCTTCCAGCAGGAGATGCAGGGATTGGCTGACGCGGGCGGAGTTCCGGTCAAGGACATCCAGGCGCTGCACTCCTTTATATATCTTGCCAGCTGCTCCGGGACTGCGGCTTTCGGAAAGGCCACCAAAGACGGACAGCTTGTCCAGACCCGGAGCCTGGACTTCATCCTCACCTTCATTGACCCTGAAACCGAAACTCCCATGCAGAACAACAGCATGGTCGTGGTCTATAAGCCTCAAGGGGAAATACCTTTTGTCAGCTTCAGTTGGCCCGGGGTTTTAGGCTCGGTCGGAGGCATGAACGCCAAAGGCATAAGCGTTTCCGAGATGAGCCTTCCGTCCAAATACGAAAGCCCCGCGGGAATGTCCATGGTCTTTCGAGTGAAGCAGACCCTGGCCCGGGCTGAAAACCTGGACCAGGCTATAAGCATCATGAGCTCAAAGCCGCTGGAGGGCGGATACAATTTCCTGGTCGGAGACGGCAAAATTCCCTCTGCGGTCGCCATTGAGATGGATGCGAAGAATTGTTATGTCGGCGGTTTTGACTCCGCGGCTGAAAACAACTCCTATCGCAAATGGGGCAAGAAATATGAATACCATTCCCGGCCGGGACTTTTGGTCAGGACCAATCATCCCTTGAGCGCGGAGCTGGTCAAGGACTATTATGCGCCCATAGATTTCGGACATATCAAGGCCATGTCCGGCGCCCGCTATTTTGAGCTGCGCGAGCGGGAGGAAAAGGAATACGGGTCCCTTGACCTGGTCCGGATGATGGAAATAATGCGCGAGCATTATGAAGGCATCTGCGCGCCCGGGCACAAGCATTGTCCGGGAACCAATTACCAGGCGGCCATGGCGCCCAAGAGCGGGGATTTCCTCATCGCCTTCGCCTGCGGCAACCCGCAAGAGCAGGGCAATTTCAAGACCAGCGCCTACACTCATCCCTATCACAGATATAACCTGTTCGAACTGCTCAAAGGATCGCCTGAACCTTAATCTAAACGGAGGCATTGCTCATGAGATTGAAACCGGTTTTGACCATCCTGGCGGGAATTTTCCTGCTCCCAACAGGCGCCCGCGGAGAAGTCCTTGGCATTTATAAAACCGGCAGCGGCACCGGCTGGCTGGAAAAAAGCAACCAGGGCGACCTGGTGCTTCACCTGGAGGGAACTTATTACGATATGGGTTTGGAGCAAGGCCAGCTGATGAGCAAGGAGGTCAGGCAGACCTTTGACTGCGTTGCCGGATTGATTCATCACTATGACCCGATTGTGCCCATGTCCTGGGCGGCCAGCCTGCTCTACAAGTTTGTTTACGAAAAGGAGGAGCCGTATGTCCTGCCCGAGTTCAAGGATGAGATGAAGGGCCTGGCCCAAGGCTCGGGCGCGGAGTTCAAGCGGATTGCCGCGTTTCATTCCATGATTTATCTTGCGAGCTGCTCGGTGGTTGCGGCCTGGGGCAAGGCCACGCGCGACGGCGAGCTTTACTATTTCCGCAGCCTGGATTACCCGCTGAATTTTGTGGACCCCAAAACCGGAATCGCCATCCAGGACTTGAGCCTGATTATAATTTACAAGCCCAAAGACGGCATTCCCTTCGTGACCTTCAACTGGCCCGGATTCGTGGGCAGCGCCGGGGGCATGAATGCCGAGGGCATAGTCCTGGGAGTGCTTACTGACCAGAGCAGATTCGAAAACGCGGCTGGCGTGCCGGTCATCTTCCGGCTCAAGCAGGCTCTGGGCCAGGCCCGAAGCCTGGAGCAGGCGGTCTCGATTCTCACCCGGAAGCCTTGGGAGGGAGGATACAACCTGGTGGTTGCGGACGCGAAAATTCCCGAAGCAGCCGTGGTCGAGATGGATGCGAAAAATGTCTATGTCGGCAACTGGAACGGCCCTGCCGAGTCCAACCATTACACCTTCCGCGGCAAGGACTATTCCTTCGCGCCCATCGAAGATGTGGTCTGGCGCACCAATCATCCCTTGAGCAACCATCTGATTGTGGAGCACAAGGGCAAAATTGAGGGGTCAAAAAAGGATGATTCCAGCTCAATGGCAAGATACCAGGACCTGGAAAAACGTATCACCAGGGATTACGGCTCGCTGGACCTGGAAAAAATGAGCCAACTCATGCGCTCACATTACCAGGCAATGTACCAGGGAAAACATGACAAAAAATACCAGCCCACCATGCACCAGGCGGCCTATGCGGCCAAGAGCGGCGATTTCCTCATTTCCTTCGCCCACGGCAATCCCGCCAGGTCAGACAAGTTCAAAGTCAGTTCCTATAACCAGCCCGCGCACCGATACAATTTCTTTGAGCTTTTGAACCGCAAACCGCAGTAAGGATGAGAAGCTGATTTCAGGGCGCTTCTTCAGGGGGTCTGGCAGGAGCGTTAGACCCGGGCGCTTCTTCAGGAGGATGGCCGGTGGTGGTGCCGGGCATGGTTCCGGGCTGGGTGGTTGGCTGGGAGGCTGCCCTGACCCGGCTCATGGGTTTTCGCGTCTCGGTTATCACTCCGAGCAGATGATTTTGAATTTCCTCCTCAAGAGCGGTCGCCGCGGTTCCGGCTGCGGTGCTGCCGGCCTGGGTGCCGGCGGGAAGAGGCATCAACCCGGGCTTCGCGGTTGAACCGGCCTGGGTGGTTCCCGGCTGCGGGGTGAGCAATAGTCCCGGAGACTGCTCGCCCGGCTTTGGTCCCGGAGGCCTGGTGGCCTGTTTTTGCGCAGCCTGGGCTTCAGCCAGCCGGTTCGAGGCCTCGGTCTTGTCCGGGGAAATTTTGAGCACTTCCTCAAACTCCGCGGCTGCCAGCGCGTAATCTTTTTTGGCAAAATACAAATCGCCCAGGTCATAGTGCGCCACGGCCAGCTTGGGGTCTATCTCCACAGCTTTTTTGAGCAGCGGCTCGGCCTTGGCCAGGTTCTTGACCGTGTAGGCGAAATACATCCTTCCTGCAATCCAGTTGGCCAGTGCGTTTTCCGGATGGTCGGCAAGCAGTTTTTCCGAGACCATTTTGGCTGCGGAAAAATCCTGGCTGGTGAGCATGTTCAGGGCGCGCGCGGCCTGCACCTCCGGCGAAGACATCATTTGCGGGCCGGCCTTCTTAAGCAGGGTCTTGGCGCGCATGTCCAAAAGCCAGCTTTTTTCCCGGAAAGCCAGGAGAGACGAGACCAGAATCTGCAGCTCCATGCTTTTTTGCGACTGGGGGTCAATCGAGAGCGCGGCGCGAAGCTCGTTCAAGGCGTCCATGTAATTCTTCTTGCTGTCCAGCCGGTAAAGCGCTTCGGACATGTTGATATGTTCGGCCAAAAGCTTCAGGTCCTCATCGGTCACCGGCTGGTTTTGTTCCTGTCCGCTGGAGCCGGATTTGATTTTGTTCAAGGCCGAGCGCGCTGCCGGGCTGGTGAAGAGGAAATAGCCTCCGACCAGGACCAGGATGAGCGCAGCAGCCGCGATTAAGGGCTTGGTTGGAATCTTGAAGGATATTTTTTTCCTGGGCTTTTTGGCCGGCGCTGGTTCTGCCGGCGCCGCAGCCGTGGTCTTCCGCGCTATGTCCCCGAAAATTTCCGCATCCAGTTCTGTGCCGGCCGCGGCAGGAGCAGCAACCTGGGGTCCTCCGATGCTCTCTTTGGCCGCGGAGGGAGTGAAGGCATAGGTGGAACTTATCTTGGATGCTTCCGCGGCTTTTTCTTCAGCTTGCGGCCCGCCTTCTTCAATCTTGCTCACCTCCTGCGGCGAGAAGATGAAGTTAGAATCTGACTGCTCCACTGGACGGCGCTCGCGTTCAGGAGGCTCCTGCTTTATTTCCGGAGGAGGAGGCGCGGGCGGCTTGGCTTCAGGGGTCTTGCCCGGGGCGGGATTGGCTTCCGGCCCGGCGCTTGCGCCAAAACTGCTCTCGTCAAAAACCGCTTCCTCCCGGCCCTCAAATTTACGCTCCGGCGCTTTCGCGGCTTTATCCTTCTTGGCCATTTTAGGCGCAGGAGGGACCCCGGTTGAAACATCACCCATGTCCGGCACTTCGGCAAAGCTGTCAAAATAATCTTCGCCGCCGGGAGGAGCCGGTTCTGTGGTATATTCCGGTTCGCTGGATTTGTCTTCAGCAGCGGGCGGAGTCGGGGGCGCTGATGGCGCCGGCTGTTGCGCTCCGCCGGCAAAGCCCGGAACCACTTCAAAGCGCCGTCTTTTTTCTTTCTCCCGCTCAAAACACGCCTCGCAGAGCACCAGGGGAGGGTCGCCCTTGAGCACCCTGGTTGAGGGATTTCCGCACATGGCGCAGGGCGGGGTTTTGAGCTTGGGGGCTTTTTGCTGGACTTCTTTTTCCTTCTTCTTGACCACAAAGCTGTGGCCGCACTCCGGGCAGGATATTTTGGCGCCCTTGTCCGGGACCTTGTCCGGGTCAATTTTGTACTTTTTACCGCACTCCGGGCACTGTATAACCATATCTGTTTTCAGTTTATGCCGGTTTAAAACCAAGGTCAAGGCCGGTTCAAGCTTCCTGGTTTTTGGACGATGCGATGGCGGGAAAGTTCATTAAAAAAGTTCCTGGCCATTTTTTTCCCACGCATAAACGCGCTTGCGCCGCTGCTTGCGAGGTTATCCTGGCCGCATCAATTGTGTTAAAATGTTTTGGATGTCGGACAGGGTTGAAAGAGTTTTTTTCCCGGCCAGCATTTGTCTGCTCTGGCTTTTGCTTTTTGCTCCGGCTCTATTCGGGGCTTCCATCTGGATCAGCGAGGTTTATGCGATAGAGACCTTTACCGAGTATTTTCCGTTCAAGGATTTCATCCGGCACAGCTATTTAAGCGGATTTTTCCCGCTCTGGACTCACAACGATGAATGCGGTTTTCCCTTTTTCGCCCATCCGCACACCGGCTCGTTTTATCCTCTGAATTTATTTTTCGTGCTCATGAATTATGTCCCGGCGCTCAACTGGTTCAGCTTCATCCATGTCCTGTTTTTGAGCTATTGCGGATATTTCTGCGGCCGCGAGTTGAGCTTTAACCGGTTCAGCTCCTGGGTTTCGGGAATGGCGTTCGGTCTTTCCGGCACGCCGATCTTCACTGCCGGAGCCGCAGCGCCCTTCACCCACAACTGCTGGGTGCCCGCGATTTACCTGGCCGCTCTGCGCCTGGCGCGGAAGCAGTCGTTCGGCAATTTTCTGTTTCTGACTTGCTGCGCTTTTTTTCAGGCGCTGGCTTCGGACCCGGAGATGGTTCTTTACCAGGCCGTTTATCTATTGGTCGTGGTCTGGGCTTTCAAGCGCGCTTCCGGTAAAGGCTTGGCCTGCCTGATTTTAGCGATTGGCCTGTCCTGGCTTATGGCAACGGCACAATTTCTCCCAACCGTTGACCTTATTTTTCACAGCTTCCGCAGGTTGACCTCTGCCAGCATGCTGATGCCGACCAGCCCTCAAAACCTGATATTAGCGCTCAATCTCCTGACGCCTTTTTTCGTGCCGGTGGCCAAAGCATTATTTCCCTCGCCCCTTTATCTCGGGTTCCTGCTTTTTCCCGGGTGGTATTTCGCAGCCAGGAATTCCTCAACCAGCCGCGGCTTCTACGCGATGGCCGGGGTTGGAATTCTGGTGATGGTTTTCATCGCCAATCCCTGGCCTCTGAATCAATGGGGCGCTGTGGGTTTTATTGCTCCGGACTCGAGATTCAAGGCTGTGGAGCCGTTTGAATTCTGGATGCTGCTCGCGGCCGGCGCCGGGATTGACTTCCTGACCCGTCCCCCTTTCACCGCCACCCGGATTCGCTCTATGAGGAACATAATATTTGGCTTTGGATTATTGGCGCTGGCAGTTGCGTCAATAATGCTGTTATTGCATAGCCGTTATCCGCAGCTTGCGGCCATATTCCTTGCGCCCTATCGCCTGGTTTTCGCGCTTTCGGCTTTGCTGGTCGGGTTCCTCCTTTTAATCATCGGCCCGCGGCACACCCTGGCGGATTCTGCCCTGATGCCTCTGCTGACCTTCATATTCCTCGCTGACCTCCTGGGAGTTGCTCTTGCTTTCCGTCCCCATCAGGAGAGCGGGCCGTTTAAAACCACCCTGCCAGGCGAGGAATTTCTTTTGCAGCAGAACCCGACAGCTCATTACAGGTATGCCACACTTTACTCCACCTATGTTCCCCTCCTGGACCCTCGGATTGTTAAATATCACAACCTTTATCGCGGCCCCGGATTTGTTTACAGCTTCATCCGGGTCGGTCTTGAGACCAGCACCCCGCTTTTGGTCGCGAGCGCGGAGGGTGGGTCCAACCTGGGGATTCTGAACATCAACGCCGAAAAAAAGCCGCTCATGGACCGGCTGGGAATCAAATATATCTTGAGCGACGCCACAGCCTTTTGGGGCAGCAATCCTTTTTCCCTCAATATTGACAGCAGGGGATTCCGCCAGCGGCTCTCACTTAAGCCTGGGGCGGTGAGGAAGATTTCCGCTCAATTTTTTCCCGGAGACCGGATGGTCTTTGGAGCCTGGACGAGCGGCGGAGTTTTTGAGCCTTCCCAGCTCAAGATATTTTATTCAAGCCGGGGTCAAACCCGCGAACTTGCTGTCTCCCGCCAGGATTCCTTTTGGACCGCCACGCTGGAAGTTGCGAAGCAAGAGGATGGGGAACTGGTTTTTGAGCTTGCCCCTGGCCGGACCTCCCCGGTTGAACTTTTTCATGCCTCAATCCAAAACCAGCAGCGGCCCTTCCATCTGATTTATGACCAGGAAATAAAAATTTACGAGAACCGAGGAGCGTGGCCTAAATATTTCCTGACCAAACCCGGAGCCAAATACCCGGACCCGGAGGCTGAACCGCCCAAGCTGGAAAGATATGATTCCCAGCAAATCCGCTTGCGCACTCGCTTAAGCTCGCCGGCGACTTTGCATATAATCGAAAGTTATTATCCCGGCTGGCAAGCGCGGGTTAATGGCAAGGAGCAGAGGATTCTCCGGGCCGAGGGTTTCCAGGAGCTGGATGTTTTTCAGGGGGAAAGCAGCGTCGATTTGGCTTTTGCTCCAATGGATTTTGAAATCGGACTTTGGTGCTCGCTTGCTTCGCTGGTTGCCTTGGCCGTCATGCTTTTGGTGTTTGGGATGCGGCTGCGCTATTTGCAAGAGCGCGGATGATTGAGTTATTGACTCGCCTCCCCCTGGGGCGATGATTTTATCTGCGCGAATGGGGGTGATAGCTTGGTTTTGAGAGGGGCGGACATTCTGGTTCTTTTGCTCTATTCCGTTGCGGTTCTGCTCCTGGGATTTATGGTGTCCAGGGGCAAGAAGAATGCGGAGGACTATTTTCTTGCCGGCAAAAAACTTCCGGCTTGGGCCATTGGTCTTTCCATCCTGGGCACCTGCATCTCGAGCGTGACCTATGTGGCTTACCCGGGAATGGCTTTTGCCAAAGACTGGCAATACCTGGTCCAGGGGCTTGCGCTTCCAGTTTTGCTCGCGCTCGGCATGATAGCGGTTGTCCCTTTTTATCGTCATCGCATCCGGATGTCGGTGACCGAGTATATGGAGGCGCGGTTCGGGCTTGGCGTGCGCGGCTACACCCTGGTCGTGATCTTGATTTTTGAGCTTACCCGGCTCGCCACCGTGATGTACCTGGTGTCGCTGGTGATGAATACCATCACCGGGTTCCCCATTGCCTGGATAACTCTTGCCACCGGGCTTATCACCGTGGCTTATACCGTGGCTGGAGGCATGGAGGGGATAATCTGGAACGATGTGATTCAGACCATATTGTTTTTCCTCGGCGGCCTGCTCGCGGTGGGAATCGCGGCTTGGGGGGTACCCGGAGGATTCAGCGGCCTGCTCGCAAGCGCCTATGACCAGGGCAAGTTCAAGCTTTTGGATTTCACGCCCAGCTTGTCGCAAGCCGGGTTTTATGTCCTGTTCTTGAGCGGCCTGGTCAATTATTTTTATTTCCTGGCCGGGAACCAGAACCAGGTGCAGAGATACATCTGCGCGCCCAATGACCGCGCGGCTCGAAACGCGGCCTTGTTCGGGAGCTTGAGCAGCGTTTTGGTCTGGGCTTTGTTCCTCCTGGTCGGCACCTGCCTGTTTGTCTATTTCCAGCAAAATCCTGACCCCGCAGTCGCCGGGTTCATCGCGGAAAACAAGACGGACAAGGTCTTTCCCTATTTCATCGCCACCCGCCTCCCGGCCGGGGTGGCCGGCCTGGTGCTGGCCGGACTTTTCGCCGCAGCCATGAGCACGCTCGATGCCTCCATGGCAACCTTGAGCACACTCGCGGTCACCGACATTTTTCAGAAATTTTTCAAGCCCAATGACCGCCGGTCGCTCCTGGTTTCCCGCGGCCTGACCCTGGTCTGGGGAATGGTCGGCATTGCGCTTGCCCTGCTCATGATTCGGGTGGGAACTTTCCTGGAATTTTATTTCCGGCTCTTCTCCATTCTCGGCGGGTCCATCACCGGGCTGTTTGGCCTGGCCCTGCTCGTGCGCCGGGCGAACACCAGGGGAGCTGTGCTCGGCATCATCGCCGGTCTGGTCATCACGGTCTGGGGAAGCCTCTCGTTTATGGACATCAATGTCAGCGGCTTTCCGCAGCTCAAATTTCCTGGGATACGATGATGGTGGGAGTGGTGGCAACGCTCGCGGTTATTTTATTCGGCTGGCTCGCCAGTTTCATTTTCAAACCAGGCCGGGCCGGGCCGTCGGTTCTATGGGATGTCTATTTCAAGAAAACCGATCTGGACAAAAATTCCGAACCCGGATAGGATAGGGGAAATGAAAAAGCATACGGCGATGAAAATTCTGGCTGTGGGAGCGCATCCGGATGACATCGAGATTCTGTGCGCCGGCACCTTGTTCCGGTACAAGGACCTGGGAGCGCAAATTTCCCTCTGCGTGCTCACCGATGGCTCGGCCGGGCACCGACTGATAGCTGGGCCGCGGCTCAAGGCCATCCGCAAAAAAGAGGCCGAGGCTGCGGCTAAATTTCTGGGCGCAAGACTTTTCTGGCTCGGATTCAAAGATGAGATGCTTTTTGAGGACAAGCCCACCCGGCTGAAGCTGATTGAGACTATCAGGCAAGCCGCTCCGGACATCGTTTTTTGCCACGCGGAAAATGACTACCACCAGGACCACCAGGCAGCCTTTCGCCTGTGCTTGGCCGCAAGCTTCATCGCCTCCCTCAAAAATGTCAAAACCAGGAGCCGGGCTTTGGACAAACTGCCCGGTCTTTATCAGATGGACACGCTTTCCGGCATCGGATTTTATCCAGAAGAATATGTGGATATTTCAAAGAGTTTGAAAGAAAAGTTAAAGATGTTGTCTATGCATGTGTCCCAGCTCAAATGGCTTATGGACCATGACCATGTGGACATTCTTGAGCTGGTCACCACCCAGGCTCGGTTCCGGGGATTGCAATGCGGCAAAAGATATGCGGAATGCTTCAGCCTGGTTCGCGGCTGGGGCCGGCTTTTGACCGCAAGGCTGTTGCCGTGAAATGGGGAACGATGGGGAAATTTCGAACCGAAAGGAATGGTCGGGACTGAAGTCTCTCGCACATTATCAAAATCGGGACTGAATTTTTTAGTCCGTATCGAGGTTTTTGATGAACAAGGACAGGTTGAGCAGGATAAAGAAAGAGCTGGAGGGGATTGGGAAAATCCTGGCAGACGCCCCGGCAATTGACCGCAAGCTCGCCATCCCCAAGCCGGAATTCCAGTCTCGTCAGAAAAAAGTCTGCGAGGCGGTGAGCGCATCCGGCTGCGATGTGGGCATAGTTTTCAGCGATGAGCATTACCAGGGAGATGTGCCTTACCTCGGCGGCAATACCAACATCTCGATTGAGCAGGTTGCAGGCGCCATTGGCAAGACCGGTTTTCATATCATTGCCGGCCTGGAGGGAGGATACCTCTCGGAGCAATTAGCTCCCCGGGCCCATGCCGCGGTGCACAAGGTTGAGCTTTTGAAACTCGCGGACGAGGACTATCCGGTCAAGGCCGAGCGCCTGGAGGATGCCCTGGAAGCCGCGGCGGGCGGAAGGGTGAAAAGGGCGGGGCTTTTAACCATGCGGCAGGTGATGCCCTCGGCCCTGGTGGAATATCTGGAAAAAGCCTATGGCAAGAAAAATATTCTTGACCTCCAACTGGCCTATCAAAAAATCCGGTATGAAAAAAGCGGCCTGGAGATGAGGCTGACTGAAGAAGCGGCCAAGATTGCGGATGCGGCCATGAGCGCCATGGTTTCAGTGCTCAAGCCGGGAATGCTTGAGACCGAGGTCGCAGCTTACGGATACCTGGTCTGCCGGATGCTCGGCGCAGAGGGAGACGGTTTCCAGATTATGGTCGGGTCAGACCAGGCCAACCGCACGCTCATCGGCAAGGCCCTGAACCGGCCGATTCAAAAAGGAGCGTTTGTTCACTTGGGCGTGAGTCCGCAGCGGGACGGCCTGACCGCGTGCATCCGGCGCAGCGTGGTTGCAGAGGAAGGCGGAAAAAAGCCGAGCGAGGGCCATCTCTTCTGGTTCGACCTGGTGGAAGGCGCGTATAGCGAGGGTTTCCGGGCCTTTTGCGAGGTGGCTCAAAAAAATCTTCCGGCGCGAATTCAGGAACAGGCCCTGGTCAATTATTTTCAAGCCAGGAGCGAGCTGGTCTCCAGAAAAGTGGGCAAGAAGATTGACCTGGCCAAACTCAAGCCTTACACCGGAACCCACAATGCCGGATACACCGAGTGCCAGGAATTCTTCGGCGCCATCACCCTTCATTCCCGCGAGCCGCTCGGACGCCAGGTCGTGACCATGCTGGATGTTGCCCTGCGCGGCTTCGGCGATTCCTGGAACGAAATTATTATCCCGGGCTTTGACTATTTCGTGGTTGAAAACACGCTCGGCAAGTTCGGCCCGAAGGTGCGCTGCTTCAACCAGCTCCCGGTCCGGGTGCAGGAACTGGTGGGAAGATACTAATCGCCAATAAAGTTTGCGAGCGAATTCCTGCTTCGTCCCGCGGCGAGACTACGCAGGGCAAATCAGATGCGAGGCCGCTAATCGCTTTATCCCGCTTGGCCCGCCGGCAGCACGCCTTTTATTTCCTGCAGAATAATTTATAAAAAACTATAAGCATAGAATAGTTTTTCGCTTTTATTCTTGACAAGTCCTGGCAGATGTGCTTGATTAAAGTCCAAATGGGTGGTGGCGAGCGCCCGCCAGTCTTGGCTGGTTGATGTAGTTTTTATAAAAGCCGCCTGGGGCAGACCCGGCTCGCGGGGCTGCCAGGGGCAAGCAAGGAGGGGAAATGGACAAGAGAGTGGCAATCATTGGCTGCGCCCAATCCCATCATCAATACGATGTCCAGAAGACCAGGGAGGACCTCGTGTTTGATGTGGCGAAGGAGGCGTTAGCCAACGCGGGAATTTTGCGGGAAGAGCTGGGAACGGTGGTGACCGCGTCCACCGACTTCCTGGATGGACGCACCATCAGCAATGTGTTCTTGAGCATGGCCGTGGGCGCGTTCTTGAAGGACGAGAGCAAGGTTGAGGAGGACGGGGCCACGGCCCTGCAATATGCGCTGATGAAACTCCTGGCCGGCGCGTATGATGTTGCGCTGGTGGAGGCGCACACGGTCGGGTGGCAGTTCAATCCCCACCAGGTGTCCTTCTACACCATAGACCCCCTGGTTGACCGCCAAGTCGGCCTGCTCAATGACATCTCCGCAGCAGCCATCCAGGCTCGGATCTATATGGATAAATACGGCGTGAGCCAGGAGGACCTTGCCGCGGTCGCGGTTAAAAATTTGAGCAACGCCGCGAGCAATCCCTTTGCCTCCCGCCGGCTTCCGGATGTCAGCGTCTCCGAGGTGCTCAAGTCCAAACTTTATTACGAGCCGCTGCGCGAACTGATGATTTCACCGGTCACGGACGGGTGCGCGGTGGTGATTCTGGCGAGCGAGGACAAGGTAAGGAAGCTCGGATGCTGCTGTCCGGTCTGGATCGAGGGCGTGGGCAACTGCCAGGACGCTTATTTGCGGGACCGGAACCTGCTGGGGATGGATTCACTTAAGAAGGCCTCGGCCTCGGCCTTTGCCATGGCCGGCATCCAGGACCCGTTCAATGACTTGGATGTGCTGGAAATAAGCGAGCGGTATGCGCATGAGGAACTGATGATTTGCGAGGCGCTCGGCCTGGCGCGCGAGGGCAGGGGCAAGGAGCTGGTGAACAAGGGCGTGACATCGATGTGCGGGGAGCTGCCGGTCAATCCCAGCGGAGGCGCGCTCGGGGCGGACCCGATTTGCGCCACCGGCCTGGTCCGCGTGGTGGAATGCGTGAAGCAGATTCGGGGCGAGGCCGACGGCCATCAGGTTGGTTCCGTGAAGCGAGCGCTGGCGCACGGGCAATTCGGGATTTGCGCCCAAAAGAACACGGTTGTAATCCTGGGAGGCGAGTAAAATGTTTAGAAATTGCGCAATAATCGGATGCGGCCAGACCAAGCACTCAAGCCGGCGCCGGGATGTCAGCGTGGCGGAGCTGGTCGGCCAGGCGGTTGATGCCGCGCTGTTGGACGCAGGCATCACCATGAAAGATGTGGGCTGCGTGGTGTCCGGCAACATGCAGGGATTCGGAGGCGTGGCCCAGCCGGACCTCTGGATCGGCGACTGGATGGGAATTCCGGGCAAGCCGGCGATAAGAATCGCCACCGGCGGGACCACCGGAGGCTCGGTCGGCCAGGGAGCTTGCTACACGGTTGCGAGCGGCATGTATGACATCTCGCTCGGCGTGGCCTGGGAGAAGCACTCGGACAGCAAAGAGGCGGGCGCCACCACCGGACTGATGCATGTGGGCATGGGAAACCTGTTCCACGCCCTGACCTATGGCTTGAGCCTGAAGAACCTGATCGCAACCACGGCCGTGGGAGCGGCCGCAGGGGTGGCGGTTTACCAGGCGCGCTTTTATATGAACCGCTCGGGCTGCCGGCAGGAGCACCTGGACATGGTTGCGGCCAAGGCTAGAAGAAACGCGGCCAAGAATCCCTATGCGCATTTGCAATGGCCGAACTGCCAGCCGTCAGACATTGCCAAGACCGAGTTGATCGCGTTTCCGTTCCGGTACGGCCATGTCTGCCCGGCAAGCGACGGCGCGTCCGCGATCGTGGTTGCCGAAGAAAAGACCGCCAGAAAACTTTGCAAGCAGCCAGCCTGGTTTTTGGGGATGGGGTCATACTCGGATGAAGAGAACCAGCTCCAGAGCGAAAACTACGGCGGCGTGGGCGTGATTGACCCCTCGGAGCAGATGGGCTGCAGGGTGTCCGCGCAAAAGGCCTACGCCATGGCCGGAATCACTGACCCGCAAAAGGAAATCGACCTGGCGGAAATTTACCAGCCGTTCCCGAGCCAGGAACTGATCTTTTCGGAGCGGCTCGGATTGTTTGATGACGGCACGGCTTGGCGGCACATGGAAAAGGGAGAGACCGACATCAACGGCCGGATGCCGATCTCGGTTTCGGGCGGAGTGAATGCGACCAACGCCATCGGGTCGTCGGCGCTCCAGCGCATTCTCGAGGCCGCGCTTCAGGTTCAGGGCAAGGCCGGCGAGCACCAGGTTCCGAAAAAGGTAAGGAAGGCCGTGGCGCACGGCTGGGGCGGAGTGACTAATTACATCACGGTCACGGTTCTGGGCAACAGCCCGAGATAATGAGGAGGTAAAAAATGCCGTATTTAAAAGATGAAAGACCGGCAACCATGATGGTTGAGGGAGACTGGCAGGTCGGAGCCTACCGCTATAAGGCGCCCCGTCTGCTGGAAGAATTTTCCGCGGGGATGAAGGAAAAGAAAATAATCGGCTCTATGTGCATGGGCTGCGGCAAGGTGATCACACAGCCGCGGAACATCTGCGGCCGCTGCCACCGCCGGATGGAGGGGCGGCGCGTATTGAGCGACTGGGGAACCATCACCTGCTTTGTGACAAGCCCTCCGGTTGAAAAAGGCAGGTACAAGATTTTCGGGATGGACCCGGTGGACACCGGCACCTTGAAACTCGGCGAGATATTGATCCCGGTGTTCGTGCGCTTTGACGGCTCGGACAGCAACATCAACTGCCTGCTTTTAAATGCCAAGCCGGAAGAGGTTTTCATCGGCATGCGCGTGAAAGCGGTCTGGGCCAAAGAACTGAAGGGAGCTATGAGCGACCTGGAAGGCGTGGAGCCGATCCGGGAAAAGTAGGCCGGGACGAAAAAAGGGAGAAGGAATATGGAGCAAAAAACGGGAGTGATAGTGGTGAACGGGCTGCCGATTGTGCAGGCGCAGTTCAGCTGGTCAGTCGGAAGCCAGATGCAAAGCTTCCTCAAAGCGCTCGCCAATAAAAAATTCCTCGCCTCCAAATGCCCGGAGTGCGGATATGTTTATGCGCCTCCGCGCAACACCTGCCACAGGTGCTACAAGAAAATGGGCGAGAAGGACCTGGTGGAGTTGTCAGGAAAGGGGGTTCTCCTGGGCTGGACCGTGGCTTATGTGGAGCTGGACGGCAAGGGCAATTTCGTGGACTTGAAAAAGCCTAAAATTATCGGCGCGCTCCGGCTGGACGGAGCCAACTCCACCATTTTCATGCCCTTGGAAGCGGATGCCAGGGATTTGAAGGCGGGAATGAAAATGGCCCTGGAGTGGAACAGCGAGACCAAGGGCGGCTGGAAGGACATCAACTATTTCAAGCCGGCCAGATGACATAACTTGACCAAACCAGCGCGCGGAGCGGAATTTTCCATTTCCTTCAGGCGCAAAAGGCGGCTCAATTCTGCGAAGGCACGGCCTTTAGAGCTTGACCTGCGCTTCATTAACCTGCTAGAATTCAGCTTGCGGAACTCGCGCTCGATTGGATAGGATGCAAAAAATGAGGCAAGGGTTTCTCTTTGCGCTGATTCTGGCCGGGGTTTGCCTGCTTGGCGCAGCGGCGCAATCTCCGGGCGAAAAATTTTACGACCAGGCCCTGGCAAGCTGGGAAAAGCGCGGAAGCATGGATGAGGCCAAAAAGGCGGCAAATCTTTTCCAGCAGGCCGCTGACGCTGACCCGCGCAACGAGGAATATTTCGTTCGGCTGGCAATCGCCTATTACTGGCTGGGGGAAATCACTCCGGTGGAAAAGAAGAAGGAGCGGATTGAGTATTACACCAGGGGGGAGCAGGCCGCGCTGAAGGCGATTGCGCTCAACGGGCAGAGCGTGGGAGGAAATTTTTGGGTCGTGGTTAATAATGGACGGGTGACGGAATTGAAAGGCACTTTGAGCGGGTCGTTCAATTTTGGCAGATGCTTGAGATGCATGACTACGGTTGCGGTGCAGGAACCCACCTATTACCATGGCGGGGTTTATCGCTACTGGGGACAGTTCATCTATGAGATGCCCTCAATGCTTCGGAGCCTGGCCCAGTTCACCCTCGAGGATTCAATTTATTTCGCCAAGCGCTCCGCGGAAATGGAACCGGATTTTTTCCTCAATAAACTCTACCTGGCCCAGAGCTATCTTGCCAACAAGCAGCGGGAAAAGGCCAAAAAGGAACTGCTCTATGTAATGAATGCATCGCCGTCGGTTTTGCCCGGGGAAGAGCCGGAGAACCGTCATTACCAGAAGGTTGCGCGCGAGCTTTATAACAAGGAATTCGGGAAAGAAAAACAAAGAAATTAAAAAAAGAAAGGAGAGGCAAAAATGGCAAAGAGTGACAAGGTAATCATCACTGCGGCTCTGGCCGGTGGAGCGACCACCAAGAAAAACAATCCAGCGGTTCCCTACACCCCGGAGGAGTTTGCCGAGGAGTCAAGAAAAGTTTTCGAAGCCGGAGGCTCCATCGTTCACATTCACGCCAAGGACCCGGCCACGGGAATGGCCACCCCGGACCTCAAGAAGATCACGGATACCATTGAGGCGGTCCGGGCGCGGTGCCCCCGGCTGATCATCAACATGTCCACCGCGATCACCGGCGGGCTTAAGCCGGAGCAGAGAATCGCGCCCATCGTCGCGCTCAAGCCGGACATGGCGAGCCTCAACACCAACACCATGAACTTCGCCATGGCCGACCATAAGAAAGGCGTGGTTCTGATGGAAATAATTTTTGAAAACACCTTCAAGATGCTGGTGGATTTCGCCAAGACCATGAAGGACAACAAGGTCAAGCCCGAGCTGGAAGTTTACGACCCGGGCGGAGTCTATAATGTGCTCCTGGTGCGCAAGCAGGGCGGCATTTTTGTGGAGCCGCTCCATTTCCAGTTCGTGTTCGGAGTGGCCGGCGGCATGGCGCATTCCGGCCTGGGGTTCTGCCTGATGAAAGACCTGATCCCGCCGGACGCAACTTATTCGGTCTGCGGCGTGGGTCCCAACCAGGTCACAGCCGCGATGCAGTCTGCATTCACTGGCGGGCACATCCGGGTCGGATTGGAAGACGCGGTGCGGGTTCCGGGCGGCGAGCTGGCCAAGGGCAGTTGGGAGCAGGTGGAGGTTGCGGTGAAAATCGCCAAGCTGGTTGACCGCGACATCGCCACTCCGGAAGAGGCGCGCGAGATGCTTCACCTGAAGCCCAAGGCTTGAGCATTTGTTTCAATGAAAAAAACGATTTGCCGCAAAGGGCTTGTTTTTTTAAGAAACAAATTTTTTTGATTTTTCTTCGCGCTCTTTGCGGTAAAAGAAATTGGAGAATAAATGTTTGAATTAGAGGAAGGGCACAGGATTCTGGAAAAGGGGGTCCGGCAGTTTGCGGAAAAAGAAATTGCGCCTCATGCGGAAAAAATGGATTCCGGGGAGATGCTGCCCTATGACCTGATGCGGAAAATGGCAGAGGCGTTCGGGATCAGAAAAAAGCAAAGAACGCCGGATGATGAAGGCCAGATGGCGGGTTCCCGGGGCGAAAAGCAGGACCCGATGATGGAGGCCATTGTCGCCAAGGAGTTGTGCCGGGTTTCTCCCGGATATTACCTTTCCTTCGGAGCCTCCCTCGGCCTGTGCGGCCGGGCGATCATGAAGAAAGGCACGCCGGAGCAGGTGAAAAAATACGGCCTGCCGGTGATGAACTTTGACAAGATCGGCTGCTGGGCGCTGACCGAGCCGGACTCCGGCTCGGACGCGTTCGCGCTCAAGACCGTGGCCCGTCCGGAGGGGGGCGGCTATGTGCTCAACGGTTCCAAAATGTTCGCCACCAACGCTCCCTTCGCGGATGTGTTCGTGGTCTATGCCCGGATTGTGCGCGAGGACAAAGACCTCAAGGATAAGAGAAAGATCAACGCGTTCGTGATGGAGCGGGGGGTGAAGGGTCTGTCCACCAGCCCGCCCATGAAAAAAATGGGGATGTGCGCATCGCCCACGGGTATGATTTACCTGGATGATGTCCGGCTGGGCAAAGAGGATTTGCTGGGCGGTCAAGAGCAGGGCAGCCGAGATTCCGCCAAGGATGTTTTGTGGGGAGAGCGCAGCGGCTTGTCGTTCATGGCCTGGGGAATAATCGAGCGCTGCCTGGATGACTGCATCAACTATGCGGTTCAGCGCAAGCAGTTCGGAAAAAGCCTGGCCGAGTTCCAGTTGATTCAGGAAAAAATCGCCCGGATTTATATCCTGCTCGAGAATGTCAAGAACATGTGTTTCAAGCAGGTCTGGCTGCAGAAGAACCGCAAGGGAGCGGCCGAGGAATTCTGCGCGTCCAAGTTTTACTGCTCGCAGGCCGCGGTGGACGCTTCGCTTGAGGCCATCCAGCTCATGGGCGGATACGGGTATATGAAGGAATACCATGTGGAGATGCTCATGCGCGACGCCAAGCTGCTCCAGATCGGAGGCGGCCCGTCGGAGATTCAGCTTCTGACCATTGCCAAGGAACTTCTCCGCAAGCATAATTTTGAGATAACCTTGAGCGGCGACAAAGAAGTTTGAGTCGCTCTGATTTGAGAGTTGAAATTCAAAACAGGAGGAGGCCGGATGTCCAAGACCAGAATTTTAGAGGAGGGCAAAGGAGAACTAATCGGCTGGCACGACCCGGACGAGAACCGGGAATATGTGCTGGAGAACAAGTCGCGCGAGCTTAAGGACAAGCGGATGAGCGCGCAGGAAGCAGTTTCCAGCTTCATCAAGGACGGGGATTTCATCGCCAGCGGAGGCTTCGGCCATGTGCGCGTGTCCATGGTCCTGATTTACGAAATTATCCGGCAGAAGAAGCGCAGCCTGGCCATGGCCGGCAAGACCGCGGTGCATGACATTGACATTCTCATTGGCTCCGGCTGCGTGAACCGGGTGGAGGTGGCCTACTGCTTCGGCCACGAGCTGCGCGGCCTTTCCCCCGCAGGCCGGCGCGCGGTTGAGACCGGCAGATGCAAGGTGGTGGCCGAGACCAGCAACGCCGGCTACCAGTGGCGGTTCCTTGCAGGAATGATGGGCCTGCCCTTCATCCCCTCCCGCAACCTCCTGGGCACCGACACCCTGAAGCACAGCTCGGCCAAGGTGATTGAAGACCCGTGGAGCGGCAAGCCGATCTGCCTGATTCCCGCGGCCTATCCGGATGTGGCCATGATTCATGTTCACCGCTGCGACATTTACGGCAACGCGCAGATCGACGGCATCATCATCGAGGATTTTGAGCTGGCGCGGGCCGCGCGCAAGCTGGTGATAACCACCGAGGAAATCATTGACAACGAGCGGGTTAGGACCGAGCCGTGGCGCACCACCATTCCTTTTTATGTGGTGGACGCGGTGGTGGAGATGCCTTACGGGTCCCATCCCTGCCAGATGCCATACAACTATTTTTTTGACGAGGAGCACATCGGCGAGTGGCTCAAGATGTCCAGGTCCGACGAGGGCGTCAAAGAATATTTTGACAAGTATGTGTTCGGGGTGAAGGATTTTGAGGAATATCTCGAGCTGGTGGGCGGGGTGAAAACCATGAACCGGCTTAGAAGAGTGGAGCAGTTGCGAGAGCCGATGACCGCTCCGTGGCTCAAGAGGGGGGAGTAAGATGGACAAGGAAATAAAATACACGGAACCGGAATTGCTGGCCTGCACCGCGGCCAGAATCCTGGAGAACAAGAAGTCGGTGTTCGTGGGAACCGGCCTGCCCATGATCGCGGCCATGCTCGCGCAAAAAACCCATGCGCCGGAACTGCTGATCGTCTTTGAGGCCGGCGGCCTGGGACCGCAGATGCCGGTGCTGCCCATTTCGGTGGGCGATTCCCGCACCTTCCACCGCGCGGTCGCAGCCACTTCCATGCACGATGTCATGAGCGTGTCGCAGGGAGGATATGTTGACTTCGGATTCCTCGGCGCAGCCCAGATTGACCCCTACGGCAACATCAACACCACGATGATTGGCCCGTATGAGGAGCACAAGACCCGCCTTCCGGGAAGCGGAGGCGCGAACGATGTCGGCTCGTTCTCGCAGCGTACCATCATCATCATGCGGCAGGACAAGCGCAAGTTCGTGGAGAAGGTTGACTTCATCACCACTCCCGGGTTCCTGACCGGACCGGGAGCGCGAGAGGCAGCGGGTCTGCCCAAGAACACCGGGCCTTATCGCGTGATTACACAGCTCGGAGTCTATGGATTTCATCCGGACACCAAGCGCATGATGCTCCTGTCCTTGCACCGGGGCGTCACCCTGGAGGATGCCAAGGCTAATGCCTCGTTTGAATTCGGAGTCGCGGACCGGATTGAGGT
>Ga0315282_10003649_pt1 | contig 27509 bp, 20 predicted proteins | sample YL17G07_20_MG_FD_203693 | JGI IMG/M metagenome (GOLD analysis project Ga0315282, IMG submission 203693) | Sediment microbial communities from Yellowstone Lake, YNP, Wyoming, USA - YL17G07_20 | ecosystem: Environmental > Aquatic > Freshwater > Lake > Sediment | place: USA: Wyoming | collected...
CCCGTGGAACACCCGGATCGGAGAAATCCCGGGTCCGCTGGTCTTCATTCTGCTCGGCGTCGGCCTGTTCATGACCATCCGGCTGCGCGCCGTACAGGTGGTCCGTTTCCGCGAAGCGGTGCGGACCATCGTGCCGAAACGCGCACCTGGCGCGCGGGGTGTGCTGACGCCGTTCCAGGCGTTCATGACGGCGCTGGCGGCGTCGATTGGCACCGGCAACATTGCGGGCGTCGCCACCGCGGTGGTGCAGGGGGGGCCGGGGGCGGTCTTCTGGATCTGGTGCTACGGGTTCTTTGCGACCGCGATCAAGTTCTCCGAGGCGGTGCTCGGCATCAGCTTCCGGGTCGCGCGCAAGGACTCCGTATCGTCCGGCCCGATGTACTACCTGCGCGACGGGCTGCGCTCGCCGGCGCTCGCCTGGCTGTACGCGCTGGTGGCCGGCGTCGCGGCCTTGACGACGACGCCGTTCACGCAGCCAAACTCGATGGCGGTCGTGCTGAAGAGCGAGTTCGGCATAACTGGCTGGATGTCCGGGGTGGCGATCGCCGTCCTGACCTGGCTGGTCATCATCGGCGGGGTCAAGTCGATCGGCCGCGTCGCCGAGCGGCTGTCGCCGCTGAAAGTCGGGCTCTACCTGGTCGGCGGCCTCGTCGTGATCGGCGCGCACGCGACCGAGCTGCCGGCTGTCTTTGCCACGATCTTCCGCGACGCGTTCTCCCTGCGTGCGGCAACGGGCAGCGCCACGGGGCTGGGCGTGATGGTCGCGATGCGCTACGGGCTCGCGCGGGGCGTGTACGCCAACGAAGCGGGGTACGGCACGGCGGCCGTGGCGTACGGCACCGCCCAGAGCGACCGCCCGGCCCAGCAGGGCCTGAACGCGGTGATGGAAGTCTTCATCATCTCGTTCATCACCTCTTCCATCAGCGCGCTCACCATCCTCGTCTGCGGCGTGTGGCAGTCGGGCCTGACGAGCACGGCCGTCGTCGCGCAGGCCTTCAACACCAGCATCCCGGTGGCCGGCGGGTGGATTGTCGCGTTCTGCGCGTTCCTCTTCGGCTACACGACCCTCATCGGCTGGTCCTACTACGGCGAGCAGTTCTTCGAGTACATCCTCGGCGTTCGCGTGACGGTGCCATACCGCTGGGTCTACTGCCTCCTGATTCCCTTTGGCGCCACGACGAGCGTCAAGGCGGTCTGGGACTGGGGCGACCTGATGAACGGGCTGCAAGTGTTTCCGAACGTGATTGGCATCGTCGGCCTCGGCGGGGTCGTGGCCGCGGCGGCGTGCAGGTTGGGCCGGACGGGAAGCGGCAAGGATTCGCAGCGGCGCTGACGCCGGGCGAGACGCTACACGCGGCCCACAGCAGAAGCCAGAGCGCGGACAGCCGGGACCTCGGTGACGCGCGCGGCAGGCGCGGCAAACACCAGACAGATCGCGACCAGGAGCAGGAGCGCCACCAATGGTGCTCACCCTCCGGCGACGGGTCGCAGCGAGACGGCGGCGAATGCGACCATCAGCAGCACCATGACCACGACGAGCAGCGGCGCCGCCAGACGCCGCACCGACAGCCAGCCGGCCAGTTCCTCCCAGCCGGCCACGATCGCCAGCGCCACCGGAGCAATCGCGGGGAACAGGTAGCGGCCCTGCACCTGGTAGTCGATCCGGTAGCAGGCGACGACCACCGAGGCCAAGGACAGCGCCGCGATGGCGAGCGCCGAGAGGGCGAATTCCAGGCGCCACCGGACCGCCCGTTCCGCGCGCAGCCGCCACGCGCGCACGGCGAGGGCGGCGGTCCCCAGCAGCCCCCGAACGTGAGGGCGTCGAACGTCCGCTGACTCCTGACGGTATTCGTCGATCTGCGGATCTGGTGATCTGTCGATCGGCGGCCGCTCTGCAGTCTCGGTCGCTTCTGCGGTGGCCGACCCGGTGCAGGAGGGAGAGATCGGCGCACGGGCGGCCCCTGCCGCCTGCGCATCCGGCTCGGCGTTCCACCTGCTGGTTTCTCCGCTCATCCGTGTGGTGAGACAGCGATTCTATGCGAAGTCCAGGCGGCTGTCTCGCGCGACCCGCCGCAGACTGCGGCCCCGGCCGAACAGATCCGCGGCGCCAGCGACGTGGGATGTCGAACCTGCAGGCGAGAGAGGAATGGAGCGGGCTACGGGGATCGAACCCGTCTAACTGGCTTGGGAAGCCAGGGCATTACCACTATGCTAAGCCCGCTCGTCCGGAGACGCCGACCAGACGAACAGCATTCTAGCAGAAACCGGCCGGCCCTTCGACGGGCCGTTTCCGTTCGGCCCGTCTCCATCCGTCCTGCGCGCGTCGAAGGACGAACCACGGCCTGCTCGCTCAGCACAGCGGACGACGGCGGCACAGGGCCCGCTCAGGGCAGGCCGAGAGGAGCTGCTACCGGCCGCGGATGACCGCCAGGACCTCGTCGCGCTTCCGTTCCATCAGCTCGGGGGTCTTCGCCTCGAGGTTCAGTCGGAGCAGCGGCTCGGTGTTCGACGGCCTCACGTTGAAGTGCCAGTCGGGGAACTCGGCCGAGACCCCGTCGATCGTGTAGACCCTGCCGTTCGAATACCGGGCGACCAGCGCGTCCAGCTTCTCGTTGACCGCCTCCATGCTGGCGACCTTCGTGTTGATCTCGCCCGAGATGAAATAGCGGGCGCGCAGCGGCGCCAGCAGCTCCTCGAGCGTCTGGCCCTTGCGGGACATGAGCTCGAGGATGAGCAGCGCCGGGATGAACCCGTTGTCGGCGTAAAAGTTGTCGCGGAAGTAGTAGTGGCCGGTCACCTCGCCGCCGAAGATCGCGTTCTCCTCGCGCATCCGTCGCTTGATGAACGCGTGGCCGACGCGGTTCATGAGCGCGTTGCCCGCGTACTTCTCGACGGTGTCCCTCACGGCGTAGCTGGCGCGCAGGTCGTAGATGATCGTCGCGCCCGGGTGCCTGAGCAGGAAGGACTCAGCCAACAGGGCCGTGATGAAGTCGCCGGGCACGAAGCCGCCCTGGCCGTCGATGAAGAAGCAGCGATCGGCGTCGCCGTCCCAGGCGATACCGATGTCCGCCCCGTCCGCCACGACGCGCTCGACGATGTCCCGCCGGTTCTCCTCGATGAGCGGGTTCGCCTCGTGGTTGGGAAAGCTGCCGTCCACCTCGAAGCAGAGGCGGGTAGTCTTGCACGCAAGCCGCTCGAACAGCCTGGGCGCCACCAGCCCGCCGATGCCGTTGCCGGCGTCGAGGACGGCGCGAAACGGCTTGATGACCTTCGGATCGATGAACGAGAGGACGTGCGCGACGTAGTCGTCCAGGATGTCGCGGCGTGTGACGGCGCCCGCCGATGCTGCCGGGGGCGGGATGGTGCGGCAGACGAGCATGTCGCCGATCTCGCCGATGCCGGCGTCGCCGCTGAGCGGAAACGCCTCCCGCCGCACGAGCTTCATGCCGTTGTACTGCTTCGGGTTGTGGGAGGCGGTAATCTGCGCGCCCCCGTCGTGACCGTCGCGGGCGACCGCGTAGTAGAGCATGTCGGTGCCCGCCAGCCCGTAGTCGACGACGTCGGCGCCCTGGCTGCGCGCCCCGTCGATGAAGGCGCCCGCGAGCGAGGGCGAGGAGAGCCGCATGTCGCGCGAAACCGCGATCCGCCGCGCCTGCAGGTAGCTGACGAACGCCCGGCCGATGTCGTGCGCGATCTGCTCGTCGACCTGCTCCGGATAGAGGCCACGCACGTCGTAAGCCTTGAAGATCTCGGTGTTGATGGGAGGCATGGGCAGTTTCAAGTGCGGCTGTAGTCCGTCACGGCCGACTTGTCGCCGAAGACGGCGCCGCCGTCGACCGTCGCGTTCCGGCCCACATGGCAGTGCCGCCCAAGAATCGAGTCCCGCACTGCTGCGTCACGGCCGATCCGCGTGTTCGCCCAGACGATCGACCCCTCGACGATCGCCTCCTCCTCGATCTGACACTGCCGGCCGAGCACGCTGTAGGCGCCGATCCGGGCGCCGGGCTTGATGACGGTGCCCTCGTCGACGAAACAGGGCCCTTCGAGCGTTGCGCCATTCTCGATGCGCGCCTGTGGCGAGACCCAGATGCGAGGCGACCCGGGCTCGGCAAACGGCGGCGCCGCGAAGCGCCGGTCCATGATGTCGCGATGGACCTGCATGTACTTCTCCGGCGTCCCGATGTCGATCCAGTACCCCCGGTAGACGTACGCGACGAACGTCTCGCAGCGCTCCACCAGTGACGGGAAAAAGCTGCGCTCGATCGACCAGGCCGTGTCCTTGGGAATCCGGTCGAATGTGTCCGGCTCCAGCACGTAGATGCCCGCGTTGATCGTGTCGCAGGTGATTTCCTCGGGCCGCGGCTTCTCGAGGAACCGCTGGACGTTTACCTCCGCGTCGGTCTCGACCAGGCCGTAGGCGGTCGGGTTCGCGACCGGCGTCAGCACGATGGTCGCCTTTGCCTGGCGCTCGCGGTGCAGCCGGATGACGGCGCCGAGATCTACCTGCGTCATCACGTCGCCGTTGAAGACGACGACCGAGTCGGTCAGCGAATGGCCGGCATACCGCACCGCCCCGGCGGTGCCGAGCGGCTGTGGCTCAACCACATAGCGGATCTTCAGGCCGAGCCCGGTGCCGTCGCCGAACATCTCCTCGATGCGCCGCGGCTGATAGTTGAGGCTGAGGATGACCTCGTCGATGTCGGGGACCTGCCGCAGCAGGTCGATCTGGTAGTGCAGGAGCGCCCGGCCGAGGATCGGGACGATCGGTTTCGGCGTGTGAATGGTCAGGGGCCGGAGGCGCGTGCCCTTGCCGCCGGCAAGCAGAATCGCCTTCATGACAATCCCCCATCTTACTTCAGTTCCGGGCTGTCTCGACAGGCCGGAAGGGCGCTTCCGGCAGGTTCGGTTGGCGTGCCGCGATTCGCGGGGTTACAATGGCCGCTGCCGAACCGGCCGGCGCCGGCCGTTCGCATGATGAACCTGCCGAACGCTCTCACAGCCTCGCGGATCTTCCTCGTGCCCCTGCTCGTCGTTGTCCTGTTGACGAAGTTCGAGGGGCGGCTGATCTTCGGCGTGCGCGAGGAGCTGGTTGGTGCCGCCATCTTCGGCCTCGCCGCCCTGACCGACTGGCTCGACGGCTACGTCGCCCGCCGCCGGAAGCAGGTGACGACGCTCGGCCAGCTCATGGATCCGATCGCCGATAAGCTCCTCACCTCGGCGGTCTTCATCTCGCTGGTCCAGATCAATCGGGCGCCAGCGTGGATGGTGGCGGTGATCATCGGCCGGGAGTTCGCGGTGACCGGCCTGCGGAGCATCGCCTACGCCCGCGGGGTGATGATGATGGCATCCTGGCTGGGCAAGGCGAAGATGGCGGCGCAGGTGGTGACGATCCTGCTCCTCATCCTCGGGCGCCCGGATCACCTGGGGGAACTGTACCGGTTGGGGCAGGTCGGCCTCTGGGTCGTGCTGGTGACGGCGGTGGTATCCGCGATCGACTACTACCGGCGCTTCAACCGCGCCTTCAACACCCGGCCGTCCGATGTCCGGGCGGCCGAAGGCGGGGTCGCCGGTCGGCCTAGCGACCTCCTCTAACCTCTCTTGACGTTGTCGGCGCCCTTGAGCTCGCCAATCCGCTGCAGCGCTCGCTGCAGGTACTCGCTTCGCTCGAATTCCTTCACGAGCTGCTCGTAATACGGGAGCGCCTCGGCCTGCCGGTTGACCTTCACCAACGACTCGGCCAGGTAGTAGTAGACGGCGTCGCGGTTGCTGTACTCCGGGTCACTCTTGAGGACGCTCTTGAAGCGGTCGATGGCGCCCGGGTACCAGCGCACGCGGAAGTAGAACAGGCCGACCCGGTAATCGGACTCGCTCAGCCGGTCGCGCGCTTCGCGCAGCTTGGCCCGGACCTCAGGCATCAGGCCGCTGTTGGGATAGCGCTCGATGAAGACCTCGAACTCCTTGACCGCGTCCTTCGTCTGGGTCTGGTCGCGCTCGGGGCCCGCCATCTGGCGGAAGTGCGCCAGCGCCAGCTTGTACTGCGCGTAGTCGGCCCGGCGGTGCGTCGGGAAGAACGTCAGGAACTCGCGGAACTCGTTGATCGCCAGCACTAGCGACTCGCTGGTCCCCTCGCCGAGGTAGGTATCGCCGAGGCCCAGCTTGGCGTCCGGCCGGTACGGGCTCTGCGGATAGTTGTCCACCAGCTGCCGGAAGTACTCGCGCGCCCTGGCCCACTTCTTGTTGTTCAGCGCTTCGGTCCCGCGCTCGAAGAGGAACTTGTCAGCTTGCGTGCCCGCCGCCGGCGGGCGGCCCTGCCTCGATGCGCAGCCGCCGGCCACGAGGGAGGAAGTGAGCAGGGTCAGGACGAGGAGCCGGGTGCTCGGTCGGAAGATCTTCATCATGCTCTCGAAGCACACGCGTGCGGAACGCATGTCCCGCCAGGACGCCGGGAGGCAGCTGTATGGCGTGCCCACAGGTGCAGCTCGGCCATTCAGGTGACGGCCAGCGCGCTTGCCAGCCACCGGTACTCGGCCTCCAGGCCGTCGGAGAGCGCCACGGCCGGCACGAACCCCAGTTCCGCCCGGGCGAGCGAGGTGTCGGCGAAGGTGTCGCGCATGTCGCCCTTCTGCTTCTCCTCGCGGCGGACGTCCAGCGGTCGCGCCGTGATCCGGCCGACCAGCTCCAGCACCCGGTTGATCGAAACCCGTGACCCCCCCCCGATATTGTACACGCGGCCGGCGAGCCCAGCCGTTCCGGCCGCAATCGTCGCCGCGACGGCGTCGCCGACGAAGGTGAAGTCGCGGGTCTGCTCGCCGTCGCCGAACAGGTGGATCGGCTCGCCCTTGAGCGCGGCGCGCAGGAAGCGGTGAAACCCCATGTCGGGCCGCTGCCGCGGGCCATAGACCGTGAAATACCGCAGCGAAACGGCCGGCAGCCCGTAGCTGGCGTAGTAGAGGTGGCACAGCTGCTCGGCCGCGAGCTTCGAGACACCGTAGGGTGAGACCGGCCGCGGCAGCGCGTCCTCGCGCATCGGGATGGGCACGTCGTCACCGTAGACCGACGAGCTCGACGCGTAGACGAAGGCCTCGAGCGAATGCCGGATGCAGGCCTCGAGCAGCACCTGCGTCGCGTCGATGTTGTTCGTCGTGTACACCTGGAAGTTGCGGCCCCAGCTCTTCCGTACCCCGGCTTGCGCGGCCAGATGGAACACGTGCGTGACGTCGTGGAGCAGGTGGCTGAGGTCGGCGTCCTGGATGCGCGCCTCGACGAACGTGAAGCCCGATCGCCTGGCCGGTCCGGCGAGGTTGGCCTCCTTGATCGGGCGCGGATAGTAGTCGGTGAAGCAGTCGATGCCGACGACGCGCGCCCCCTGATCGAGCAGGCGTTCGGCCAGGTGCGACCCGATGAAGCCTGCGGCGCCGGTCACAAGGGCATTCATGTGAACAACATCCTCACCCGTTCGGGCAGCCGCCGCGGCCGCCCGTCAGGGTCGGTCGACGCGTGCACCGTCCGGCCCGTCGCCAGGATCGCCTGGTCCAGGCGCCGGATGAGCTCGTAGCGGAACTCCACGCGGACCGGCGAATGCAGGGCGCCGCGGGTCCGGATCTCGATCTCGTCGTCGTAGTGGGCCGGCTGCCGGTATTCGCAGTGCGCCTCGATGACCGGCAGGATGATGCCCGACGCCTCGACGTCGCGGTAGCTGACGCCGGCCGCGCGCAGCCAGTCGGTGCGTGCGACCTCGAACCAGACCAGGTAGTTGGCGTAGTAGGCGACGCCCATCCGATCGGTCTCGGCGTACCGCACCCGCACCACGGTGAGCGAGGCCCGGGTCGACACGGTTGCCTTACTGGTATACGGCCGCCCGCGCTCCACGCCCCGCTCGCGATCTCGCATCGTCAAGGGAGGTCGCCTGTCGATCGCGGACCGGGTACGTGGGGAACCGCCCGAAGGGCGGCGGCTTTGAGCTCACGCGCGGCTGTTTCGGGATCGGGCGTGTGAAAGACAGCCGAGCCTGCCACGAGGATCTCCGCGCCGGCTGCCACAACGCGACCGACCGTCTCGAGGTCGATCCCGCCGTCGATCTCGACGGGCGCCGGGTTGCCGGCCCGGTCGAGCAGCTCGCGTACCGCCCGTACTTTAGACTCGCTCCGCGGCAGGAAAGACTGCCCCCCGAAGCCGGGGTTCACTGACATCACGAGCACGAAGTCGACGTCCGGTGCGATCTCTTCCAGCGCCGCGACGGGGGTCGCGGGGTTCAACACGACGCCGGCGGCGACGCCGAGGCTCTTGATGAAGGACACGGTGCGGTTGAGGTGGGGCAGCGCTTCGACATGGACTGATATCATCGAGGCGCCTGCCTCGGCGAACGCCTCGACGAGCCGATCCGGTTCCATGATCATCAGGTGGACATCGAGCGGCACGTGCGTGACGCGCTTGAGCGAACGCACCACGGGCGGGCCGACGGTAATGTTGGGCGCGAAGTGGCCGTCCATCACGTCCACGTGAATCAGGTCCGCGCCGCCGCGCTCGGCGGCCGCAATGGCCGCACCGAGCGCCGCGAAGTCGGCCGCGAGAATCGACGGCGCAAGCCGGATGTTCACCGACTGACCTCGAGAGAGATCGGTTCGCCCGGCGCAATCTGGAACCCGCCCTGTGGCGTCTGGCGGACGACGACGCCGGGGGGGACGCCCGGGTAGGGCTGATTCCCCACGAGCGCCACGCGGAAGCCGCGTGCGCGCAGGATGTCGGCAGCCCGGTCGCCGTTGACGCCGATGAGGTCGGGCATCAAGTAGGTGGCCACTCGGTCGCCCCGGTTGACCAGCAGCGAGACCGTGCTCGCGTGGCTGTCCGGCGGCGGGGCCTGTGCGACGACGCTGGCAGGCGGATAGTCGCTCGACAAGATCTCGGAGATCGGTCCCAGCGTCAGCCCATCCTGCTGCAGGCGTAACTGAGCGGTGCGCTCGGTCTCGCCGACGAGCCGGGGCACCGTGCTCACCCGCGGGCCCGAGCTCAACCAGACCTTGATGCTGCGACCTCGGCGCGCGGTCGAGCCCGGCGCCGGCTCCTGAATGGCAATGTGCCCTGCCGGCACTTTCGCGTCAGGCCGGCGGACGTCGTCGACGCGCAAGGTGAGACCGACATCGGCAAGCCCTTCGCTGGCGGCGTTCACGCTGCGACCGCGCAGATCGGGCACCGTCAGCTCGCGCGCCTTGAGCGCCACGCGAGCGGCCCCAGCAGCGAACAACACGTATGTGGCGAGGAGCGCAGCGCCGAGGAGGAGAAGCTTGCCCGCGCTCCACACGCGGGTGGTCAGAGCCATTACCAGCACGAATGTACTACAAACTCCTCGTTCTTCACAGCGCAGCGCCCGCGCTGCGGCGCACGATCGCCGCGAAGAAGGCTTCGAGGCCGTGACGGTGGGGGTAGGTCCGGAGATGGCCCCGCTCGTTGACGACCGCGTCGAGGCCAGGCGCGGTCGGGCGGCCGCTCTGGCGCGGATCCTCGGCTTCGAAGTCGATGTGCTCGCGCAAGAAAGCCTCCACGACCTCTTCGTCCTCCTCCGGTTCGCTCGAACAGGTGGCATAGACGAGGCGCCCGCCAGGGCGTACGGCGGTCGCCGCCTGGGCAAGCATCAGCCTCTGTGCGACGGCGAGCCTCGTCAGGTCCGCCTCGGACCGCCGCCACCGGATCTCCGGATCGCGGCGGATGGTGCCGAGTCCCGAACACGGGGCGTCCAGCAGGACGCAGTCGAACATCCGATCGGCGAACGGCAACGGGTGCCCGAGGTCGAGCCGGACCAGAGCGACGGACGTCGCCGCGCTCTCCGCGACCGCCTGCCTCAGGAGCTCGATCCGCCGCGCGCGCACGTCGGCGGCGACCACGAGCCCCCGGTCGCCCATCGCGGCGGCCATGGAGGTCGTCTTGCCACCCGGTGACGCGCAGGTGTCGAGGACGCGTTCTCCGGGCCGTACGGCGGTCATCAGCGCGACGAGCTGCGATGCCTCGTCCTGCACGGCAAAGAGGCCTGAATGCGCGAGGCCCGTCCTGAGGGGGTTGCCGTGAGTGACGCGGAGCCCGTGCGGCGCGTACGCCGTCCGCTCCACGCCGACACCCGCTTGCCGCAGCCGTTCGATCAGCTCGTCGGTTGCCGCCCTCAGGGTGTTCACTCTGAGCGTCAGGGGTGCCGGCGTGTTGTCGAAGCGTGCCCACGCTTCGGTGGCGTCGAAGCCGTAGCGGGTGAGCCAGCGCCCGGCGAGCCAGCGTGGGTGCGACAGGGTGATCGAGAGATAGTCGAGTGCCGCGTCCCAGTCGCCGGGCGCGCCGCCGTCGCCCGCGCGTCGGGTCGTGTCGGCCGAGGGCCGCGCCGGAAGGGACAGGCGATGCCTGTTTCGGGCGAGGCTGCGAAGCACCGCGTTCACGAAGCCGGCGGCGCTCCGCTTGCGCACGGTCCGCGTCATCTCCACGGCATCGTTCACGACCGCCGAGACCGGCACGCGCTCGAGGTGGAGGACCTGATACGTGCTCAGCCGGAGGACCTCGAGCACCTCGGCATCCAGCCGGTCGATTGGGCGGCCTGCGTGGTGGGCGATGAGGTGATCGAGCGCCGCGCGCCACCGCAGGGTTCCGGTCGCGATCTCGGCGGCAAGCGCCTGGTCGCGCTCGTCGGCCAGCGTCGTTCGCGCTGTGGCGAGGGCCTGCGGGAGGTCCGCGCGTCCGGCGTCGACCGCACGGAGGATGTTCAAGGCGGCCAGCCGTGCAGGCGAAGGCATCTCTCACTCGGCTGCGGCGGTGAACGCGGCGCCGCGCGCGACAGGGTGACCGGCCAGGAACGCCCGTGCGGTCATCGAGCGCCGGCCTTCGGGCTGGATCTCGAGGATGTCCAGGAGGCCGCCGCGACCGGTGGAAGCGCGAAGGAGATCGCCACGCGCTTCCACGATTGTGCCGGGGGGTGGTCCGGCACCAGCCGTCTGTTCCTTCTCCCGGCTCTCCATCGCGACGGCGGCGCGAAGGACAATGTACCGCGAGCCTGCCAGGAAGGTGAACGCATGGGGCCAGGGGTGGAGGCCGCGCACCTGGTCGTGGATGACGCGGGCCGGACAGTCCCAGTGAATCAGGCCGTCCTCCTTGGCCACGCGTGGCGCGTAGGTCGCGCGGCTGGCATCCTGCGGCGACTCTTGGGCGCGTCCGGCGGCGAGCTCCTCCACGACTTCCAGCAGTAAGGTGGCGCCGATGTCGGCAAGATCGCGTTCGATGACGTCGCTGGTCTCGTCCGGCCCGATCGCGCGCGCCGCCATCGCGAAGGTAGGGCCGGCGTCGAGCTCGCGAACGACCCGCAGGATGGTCACGCCGGTCTCCCGTTCGCCCGCCATCACAGCGCGCTGGATCGGTGCAGCGCCCCGGTAGCGGGGCAGCAACGACGCGTGGACGTTGATGAGGCCGAGCCTTGGCGTCGCCAGAACAGCGTCCGGCAGGAGCCGGCCGTACGCGGCCACGACGCCGAGGTCCGCGCGAACGGCCGCCAGATCGGAGAGGAACGGGTCGCTCTTGAGCCGCTCGGGCTGGAGCACGGGAATGCCGTGCCGGACGGCCAGCACTTTCACCGGCGAGTGGCTCTCGCGCTGTCCTCGCCCCCGCGGCCGATCCGGCTGGGTGACGACCGCCGCCACGCGGTGCCGAGAGGCAATCAGCCGCGCGAGGCTGGGCACGGCGAACTCGGGGGTACCGAAGAAGACGACGGCCAGCGGCGGCACGCCTACCATTTGCCGTGTCGCATCATCTTGTGGATCTTCCGCACGATCAGGTCCCGCTTGATTCCGCGCAACCGATCCACGAAGACCTTGCCGTCGAGGTGGTCCATCTCGTGCTGGAACGCGCGAGCCAGCAGTCCCTCTCCCTCGATCGTGCGCTCGGCGCCGCTTCGATCGATGCCTTTGACAACGGCATGCCGGGGGCGAGCAACCGTCGCGTTGAAGCCCGGCACGCTCAGGCAGCCCTCTTCTTCGAGCTGCATGCCCTCGCGTTCCACGAACTCCGGGTTCACGAGCGTGATCAACCCGGACGGATCACGGCCGACCGAGACATCGATGACGAAGATGCGCAGCGGCGCGCCCACCTGTGGGGCGGCCAGACCGATCCCCGGCGCGGCGTACATGCTCTCGATCATGTCGTCGATGAGCGCCTGGATCTCGGAGGTCAGGTCGGTGACCGGCTGCGCCGACTCGCGCAGCACTGTGTCGCCGTACTTGATGATGGGCCGGATCATGGGTGGTCGGAGGAGCCGGCCGGCGGCGCGGAGCCGGCAGGTTCGAGTCTTCGGCGCAGTTCGGCCTTCCAGGCGCCGTAGCTGCGCTCGATGTCGTCGATCGAGTCGCCGCCAAACTTCTCGGTGAACGCGTCAGCCAAGACGAGGCAGACCATGGCTTCCGCCACGACCGCGGCCGCCGGCACGGCACAGACGTCGCTCCGCTCGATCGCTGCGGGCGCATCCGCCATTGTCTCCAAGTCGACCGAGGCGAGCGGCTTCATCAGCGTCGCGATGGGCTTCATGTAGCCCGTGAGGCGGACCGCCTCGCCGTTGGTGACGCCGCCTTCGAGCCCGCCCGCCCGGTTGGTCGGCCGCGCGATCCCCGGCAGACCGCGCGTCGAGGGCCGGGAGTCGGCCAGGATCTCGTCGTGCACCAGCGAGCCCGGGAGCGAGGCGACGCGAACGCTGGTGCCGATACCGACCGCCTTGATCGCCGGAATCGACATGATCGCCTGCGCCAGACGCCCGTCGAGCTTCCGGTCCCACTGGACGTAGCTCCCCAGCCCGGCCGGGACGCCCTCCGCGATCACCTCGAACGCGCCCCCAACGGTGTCGCCGCTGGCGCGCGCCCGATCGATCTCTTCGATCATGCGCGTTTCCGCGTCCGGGTCGACGCACCGCAACGGCGAGTCTGGCGCAATCGCCCTCAGGCGGTCGAACGAGACGCAGGTCCAATCAGCGACGGCGACGCTGCCGATGGCCACGACGTGGCTGGCGACCTCGATGTCGAACCGGCGCAGAAGCTGGCGGGCGACGGAGCCGGCGGCCACGCGTGCGGCCGTCTCACGCGCGCTCGCGCGCTCGAGCACGTCACGCAGGTCGTGGTGCCCGTACTTGATCGCGCCCGCCAGGTCGGCGTGACCGGGGCGCGGCCGCGTGACCGGCGCTCGCCGTGCGCCAGTCGCGTCGGAGGCCGGCTCCGGCTGCACGCTCATCGTGTGCTGCCAGTTCGCCCAGTCCTTGTTCCTGACGAGCAGGGCAACCGGCGCGCCGGTCGTGCGCCCGAGCCGGATCCCTGACAATGCCTCGGCGCGGTCGTCCTCAATCGCCATTCGCCGGCCGCGGCCGTAGCCCCCCTGGCGGCGCCGTAACTCCGACTGCACCGCGTCGAGATCGACGACGAGCCCGGCAGGTAGACCCTCGAGAACCGCCACGAGCGCCTGCCCGTGCGACTCTCCGGCAGTCAGAAACCGCACCATATGTCCGCCATTCTATCCGAAATTATTGCGCTCCCTCACGGCCGCCGCTCCCCTGGTTTGCCCAAAACGGGCGCGAAGCCGGGACGTTGCCGCGCGTCCAGTCCAGGCCGCCCTTTTGCACCCCTGGCCGGCGCCGGTCCGGAACCGCGACGCGGCGAGTTCCCGAATGTCAACGGCGGCGGCGCGTTCGCCCGGGGGACCGAATGAACCTGGTAGCCGACCGCTTTCTGCTCCGGGGCCGCGAGGCCGCACTCGACCTCGCCACAGGGCGCGTGGTGACGCTGCGCCTCTGTGCCCGTGCCGGCTATGCATCCGAGATGGCATGGGCCAGACGGTGCGCCACGCTCTTCGAGATCTGGCACCCGCACCTCGTCCCGCTCGTGGACTTCGGCGCCGTTGCCAGGACGCAGTGCTTCGAGGCCTGGTGCTGTCCGCCGTCGGCTGGCCGGTGGCCGGTCGATGATCAGGTGTCGGCCTTCGCCCTCGGCTCCGCCGTGGCCTTCCTCCGCGACTGCGGCCTTGTCGCGCCGCGGCCCATGAGACGAATTGCCTTCGAGGGACGGCCCGCGCTGATTCCGTTCGCCGGCAATCTGCGCGAGGCCGGCGAGCGCGCGCGGGCGAAGGCGCCGCCATCTGTCGCACGACGCCCGTCGTGCATCCCGGGGCTCGTTCTACAACCGCGTCCGGTCACGCGACAGGTCGTCGAGATGCTCGAGACCGGGCAGAACGGCGAGCCGCGATGCGTGCAGCTCGAGGCAGCTGAGGGGGACGGCGTCGAGACCGTGTTGCGCGAGATCGCGAGGGAGGCCCGGCTGCGCGGGTTCGTGCCACTGTCGACGGCAGTCTTTGCCGGGGGCGGCGGAGGCGAGGCGTGGCTCGACCTGCTCGCAAAGCGCCACCTCCTCGTGATCCACCGGGAGCCCCGGACGGTTGCTCCCGTGACATCGCTGAACCGCCGACTTGCAGGAGATAACAGGAGTCCGCTGGTGAGGCTGTTGCTCCGCCTCGGCGCCGCCAGCACACGCCCACACCTCGTGCTCGTCGTGCGATCGGCCCCGAGTGCCGGTCACGCGAGCATCGAACTGGCGCCGCTGTCCGAAGAGCGGTTGAGGAAATCCGTCGTGATCCCCGGGGTTTCGGGCGAGCGCATCCAGAGAGTGGTGCGGGAAGCCGCCGCCGCGTGCGACGGCCAGCCGGGTGTACTCATCCGGCTGTTGCAGCAACGGCTCGGAGGCGGACGGTGGCCGTGGGCGTCCGAGCCGCGGCCTGCAGACTGCGCCCGCCGTGTCGCGGAGTCGGCCGACGTCTATAGAGTGTCCGATCAAGGCGCCTCGTGCACCGGGTCGGCAGACCGAGCGGTGCTGGCGCGAATCCGGTGCAGAAGAGACGAAGGGCTGCGGTTGGCAGGCGAGGGCCGGCATGCCGCGGCAGAGCGCGCGTTGCGCGACGCGCTGGGCGCCCTCGTGCGTCGGCGCGATCACGCGGCGGCCGGACGAGCCGCCGTGGCGCTCGGCCGCTTGTTGCGCGAGCGTGGCCGCCACGAGGCGGCCGCCGGGCTGTTCGAGCAGGCTCGCGATCTGCTGCAGCAGGGCGGCGCCGATCGGGAGGCGATTGGCGCGAGCATCTGCACGGCGCAGGTGTGGACCGACGCCGGCCGGCTGCGCAAGGCCGAAGCGGCCCTCCACGCTGCCCGCATCGCCGCCCGGGAGGTAGGCGACCCGGCTGCGTTGGTGGCGTCCGAGGTCGGGCTCGCGCGCGCGCTGTTCTGGCAGGGACGGTTCGACGAGGCGCGCCGCCTCGCTGAGGGCTGCCTCGGCTCGTCGTCGTACGCCGACGCCGGCGCGATGGCACGCCAGCGGGGAGGCGCATCGGACGGCCAGGCCGCCACGAGCGTTCACGAGCGGCTGGGAGGCGTCGTTGTCTCGATCAGCTCTGCGCGCAGCCAGTCGGCCATAGGGCACGATGGCGTCCCGTTTGAAGGCGACACCGGCGTCAGTGCGCTCTGCCTGGCGGCGCGGGCGGCGCTGGCCTGCCACCAGGTGACAGCGGCAGGCGCCCACGCGCGGCGGGCGCTCGAACACGCTCGGGACACGGGCGCCTCGCTGGAGCTGTGGGCCGCGCATCGGGCGATGGCAGCCCTTCATGCGCAAACCGGCGACCTGGACGCGCTCGGCGCCCATGTCAGCGACGGGCTGAGCGCGGCCAGGCAGGCACATGCCCCGCTGGCGGCCCTCCGGTTGCGTCTGGTCCTCGTGAGCGGGTTGCGCCACGCGGGCAAGCTGGAGCGAGCGCGGGAGGTGGCCGCCGGACTCGCCCGCCTGGAACCCGACCGCCTGCCTGCGCTCCTGGGCGCACGGGTGCGGCTGGCTGTCGCGGCGGCGAGGTGCACGGGCGCCGGCGGGCAGGACGCGTTGACGGCCGCACGAACGCTGGCGGCCCGGATCGGTGCCGGGGTCGTCGCGGAGCAACTGTGCGACAACGACGCAACGGCGCTCACAGGCCGACTCGATGTCGTCCGCGAGGTCGTCGAGTTGCTCCGCCTCTGCCACGACGCCGACGACGAGGTGACGGCGCTGGGGGAAGTGTGCGCCCGAATCCGGCGGCAGACCCGCGCGGCCTCGGTAGCGATCCTCGGCGCTGCAGCGGAGTCGGCGATGGAACTGGCCTCGGCCGGCTGCCGGCCGGCGCCGCTCGCGGTCGCCCAGCGCGCGATCGATGCCGGCCTGCCGATCGTGCCCTTCCGCTCGTCGGGCGGGACCGAGGCCGCCGCGCCGGTGCGATCCGGGGGTGCCGCGATCGCCGCGCTCGGTTGCCGATGGCCTGCGGACGTGGCCATCGATCCCGAGCAGGTCATGGGGCTGCTAGACACGGCTGCTGCCGCCGCTGCGTCGTGCGTCCGGGTCGCGTTAGACCGCCGGCTGGTTCCCGTCGACGGCAGCCCGGAGGGCGACCTCACGCTGATTGGCGCGAGCCACGCGATCGAGGAGGTGCGTCGCGCCATCGCCCGCGCGGCTGCCGCCCCGTTCCCCGTGCTGGTCGAGGGCGAGAGCGGGAGCGGAAAGGAGCTGGTCGCCCGCGCGATTCACGCCGGGGGGCCTCGACGCGCGCGGAAGTTCTGCGCGCTCAACTGCGCGGCGCTGAGCGACGAGCTGGTGGAGGCGGAGCTGTTCGGCCACGCCCGGGGGGCGTTCACCGGCGCGGTGGCCGAGCGCCAGGGGCTGTTCGAGGAGGCGAGCGGCGGCACGCTGTTCCTGGACGAAGTCGAGGAGCTCTCGCCGCGGGCGCAGGCGAAGCTGCTGCGCGTCATCCAGGAGTGCGAGGTCCGCCGCATCGGCGAGAACTTCGCGCGCTCGATCGATGCGCGCATCGTCGCAGCTGCCAACAGGCCGCTGAGGGCCGAGGCCGAGGCCGGGCGCTTTCGTCGGGATCTGCTCTATCGCCTCGACGTGATTCGAATCGTCGTGCCGCCGTTGCGCGACCGCGTCGGCGACCTGGCCGTCCTCGCCGCCCACTTCTGGCAGCGGGCGGCGGGGCGCACGGGCAGCCGGGCGACACTGGCGCCCGCGACGCTTGCCGCGCTTGCCCGCTATGATTGGCCCGGCAACGTGCGGGAGCTACAGAACGTCCTGGCCGCGCTCGTGGTGACCGCGCCGAGACGGGGAAGCATCGGGCCGTCACAGCTTCCGCCGGCGATCAGCCAACCGGCGCCGGTCGCGCCCCGCTCGACCCTCGACGAAGCGCGACGGACGTTCGAGCGACAGTTCGTCGAAGCGGCGCTGGCCCGCACGGGTGGACACAAGGGGCGGGCGGCCCGCGAGTTGGGCCTCAGCCGACAGGGCCTCGCCAAGCTGCTGGCGCGGCTCAGGCAGGCGTAGCCACCCGTGCTGCACGTCGCAAGCGGCGACAGGCACCGGCCAGCGAGCGACCCGCGTGGGGTAGGCGAGTGGCCGCGATTCGGCGATCCTCGCAGAGGTTGCGACAGCGGATGCCGCCGCACGGCGGACCCCTGCTTACACCTCGGTCTGGGGGATGTCAAGAAGTAATCAGCGAGAGAGCCGCGTCTGGGGCCTTGTAGTGAGGAACTCCCGGGAGTGACCCGAGACAGCCCGCTTCTCAGCGCTTGACGACCGACTGGTCCCCCAGGCTCCGGAGGCGCTGACGCCTGCCGGATGAGGTCCAAGGCCTGGAGCTACTGAACGCGGCGGCGCAAGTCAAGGAGCAGGCGGTTTCGCGGATCCCGTTCCAGCCCTTTCGCGACCGACCGGGCGGCTGCCTGCCGGTCCCGTGCACGCAACTGGGCCTCGGCGAGGCGGGCAAACGTCAACGCGGTTCCTTCCTCCGACGCGTCCAGCGCCCGCTCGAACCAGACGACCGCCGTCGCCGGCTCGCGCATGCGCAGCGACAGTTCCCCGGCCCGGGTTGCCTGCTCCGACAGTTGCCGGTTGTTGGTCGCGAGTGCCCACGCCTTGATTGCCGCGTCCCGGGCGAGCGCCACATGACCGAGACGCTCGGCCGCCACCGCAAGGTAGCTGAACGCCCCCGGGTCGACGGGTGACTGCTGCGTGGCGTCGAGGAAGGCGCGCTCGGCTCCCGCCGTATCGTTGGATAGCAGCCGTACACGGCCGACGAGCGTGAGGGCTTCGCTGGTAGCCGACGGGCCTCTGACCACTCCGTCCAGCGCTTCCTTGGCCTTGCTGAGCGCCACCCGGTCACCCCGGGCTTCGGCCGCTTCCAGCCACACCCGGCCGAGCGCCAGGTATACGGCCGGCTGGTTGGGAGCCCGCTCGGCCGCGCGCCTCAGGGCCACGACCGCCATGTCCGTCCGGCCGGTCCGGGCGTAGGCGAGCCCGACAGCAATGTGGCGTTCCGGCTGCGACGGGTCGAGCACTGCCAGCGCCTCGAGCTGGGCGATGACGTCGTGGTCGCGCCTGAGCGGCGCGAGCAACTCGACCAGCGCCTCCCGGGGGGCGACGAGGGCCGGGGCGAGACGGACGGTCTGCTCGAACGCCGAGATCGCCTCCTGGATCCGCCGCTGGTCGCGCAGGCACAAGCCCATCAGGTAGTTTGCCTCGGGGAAGCGGTTGTTGAGGCTGACCGCCTGCCGGAGGGCTGGAATCGCGCCGGCGCTGTTTCCCTGTTGATAGAGCGCCAGCGCCAGCTTGTAGAGGACCCTAGGCGACCGGTCATCGAGCCTGATGTACGCCTGGTAGCTCTCGGCCGCGCGAGCGTAGCGCTCGAGCGCCGCATTGATATCCCCGAGTTGCTCGAGCGGCCGGGTAGCGGTAGGGTCGATCGCCGCCGCAGTGCGGAGGTCGCGGAGAGCAGAGGCAAACTCGCCTCGCCGCCGGTACGTTTCCCCGCGCTTGAGGTGTGCAATCATCGAGTCTGGTTTAAGGGCAATCGCCCCACTGAAGGCCTCGATGGCCTGGAACGTCTGGTCGGCGGTCAGGGCGGCGTCTCCCTGGGCGATCAACTGGCGATAGTCCCGGTCGCGGGCGGCGGCGTTGTACACCAGCAACCCGGCCAGACCTGCCAGAGCGACGATCAGGATCGCGAGGATGGTGCGCTTCATGGACGAGCGGCCCGGCGGCCTCCTTATCGTAGCAGGATCGGAACTTTTGGACGATCCGGTGGTCTAATCCAATGGGAGAGTTACCTGGAGCACCGGTTCCAGAGCCGGCCGCGCCGTCACCACGGTCCACCCTGAAGAGGGTTGACGGTACTGCTATAGTTGCAGGAGAAGGGGAGTGGCTGAGGGACTGGCGGTGAAGCAGGCAGGTGCCATCAGCTGGGCCGAGCTCGGTGGACGGGAAGCGGCGTTGATTCAACGCTGCGCCGCCGGTGACGAGCACGCGTGCGCGGAGCTCGTCAGCGAGCACCAGCGGATGGTCTTCCATCTGGGCATGCACCTGCTGAGCGACTACGACGAAGCCCTCGACCTGTCTCAGGAAGTCTTCCTGCGCGTCTTTCGCACCATCCAGAAGTTCCGGGGGCAATCCGCCCTCCGGACCTGGATCTATCGCATCGTCATCAATCAGGCACGCAACCGCCAGCGGTGGTGGAAGCGCCGTCACCGCTCGGACCAGGTCTCCCTGGACGAGCACTTGGAACACCACGGTGATGTGGCTGCTCCGACGGACCTGGCCTCGCCCGACCGGATGCTCGATCGGAAGGAGCTGGCGGGGCGGATCTGGCAGGCTCTGGATCGGCTGCCGTTCGAACAGCGAACGGCCATCGTGCTGCGTGAGATCGACGGGCTGAGCTATGACGAGATCGCGTTCTCGTTAGGGCTGGCGGTCGGGACCGTCAAGTCGCGGCTCACCCGCGCGCGCGAGGCGTTGAGGGCCCAGTTGAAAGAAGGGACCCAGCCATGATCCTGCGTAGTTGTTCGTCGGTACGCCGTCGGTTACCCGACTTCTGCGACGGCGAGTTGCCGGTGGGGGAACAGATCGAGGTCCAGGCGCATCTGCGCCACTGCGCGGCGTGCGCGGCCGAGGTCCAGGAGTTGCGGGACGTCGGGGACGCGCTGCGCGCCGGGGCGATCGAGGTGCGGGACGACCTCGGAGGGCTCTCCGCGACCGTCGTCAGCCGGCTGAAGGCCGAGCGGGACGAGTCGCTGCCGGTGCGGGTGAGTGCGCTGTTCGAGGACCTGCACGTGGTGTGGGCGGCCCTCAGTGCGGCGGCGGCCACCGCCGCCTGCCTGGCCGTGATGGTCGGGATGTTCTATTTCGCCGCCCGGGAGCGGCCCGATTCGCTGGCCGCCTTGCTTGCCGCCGCGGCCGCGCCGGGGTCGAACGCCAACCCGGTCAGCGTTGACGGGCGGATGGCGCTGCCGCGCGCGCTCTCCGACGACACGTTCACCGCGCCCACCATCGAGGGCGAAGGAGATGCGGTCTTCACCCTGGCGGCCGTGGTCACGCGCGAAGGACGCATTGCCAACCTCGAGTTGCTGCGGTCGAACGACCGGGACCGCACGTTCCGCACCGCGGTCCGTCGTGAGGAGGTCCTGAATCTGCTCGACACGATCTCGCGGGCCCGGTTCCAGCCGGCCCGGTTGGCCGGCTCGCCGGTTGCTGTCAACGTGGTGTGGCTCTACGCGCACCTGACGGTCCGCGGCAAGCTTCTGGTGCCCGAATCCCGCACGCCGGCGCGTGGCGCGATCTCGCAACGCACCCCGCTCTACCCCCAGGTCGCGGTGTAGGACGGTCGTCCCGAACCCGTTCAGCGCAGAGCACGCGGAGGACCAGAGAGCACATTGCTCCGGCCTCCGCGTTCTCTGTTGTCCCTGGTTCGCCGCCGCCGGCTCGCCCACCCGCCCTGAACGGTCTGGCCCCTACTGCGTCGTTGTTGGCCTGATGTCCGCGCGGGCTGTCGCCACGTTGTTCATCGTGTCGACGGCACGGATGACGAGGCTCTTCGGCAGCGCGTCGCCCTCGAGCACGAGCTCGAACTGCTCGACGCGCGAGTCGCAGATCCCGTCGACCGGAAACACCGGCCGCCACCGATCCGCATCGATCGAGTACTCGACCCGCTGGATGGCCGACTGGTCGTCGCGCACCTCGAACCGCAGGATTGTTCGCCCGCCGTCCCGCCGCGTGCCCTGCACCTGGACGGTCGGCGGTGTATTGTCGACGTCGAACGTCGTGCTCTCGTCCTCGCCGGTCAGCGCGGTGCCGGACGGGTTGGACGGCGCGTCCGAGGCGACGACCCTGATCTGGTAGGTGCCGTTCGGCACCGTGGTGGTGTCCCACACCAGCAGCGGCTCCGACAGGCCGCTCTTGAGGGTCTTCCAGCTCGCCTCGCCTTCGCGACGATAGAGGATGTCGTACAGCAGCTTGTCGTCGTTGTCGTCCTCGGCCTTCCAGGCGAACGTCTGCAGGCCCTTTTGATAGATCCGGCGGCCGAGCGGGGGTCCGCCGGACACCGTCGGGGTCGCGCTGCTCGAGCTGGCCGGGAACGTGGCGAGCTTGGCCTCGCCGTAGCCGTCGTCATAGCCCGCGATCTCGAGCTCGCCCGTGGAGAACGGTTTCTGGAAGACCGTCCCGGGCGGATAGACGGTGATCGAGGTCACCCGCGGCCGCAGGTTGCGCTGGAGATACGCGGCCGTGACCGAGGTCAGCACCGGGCTCTCACCTTTCCCGGTCAGCACCGCTCTCCACTGGAGATACCGGGCCTTCGGGCTCTGGATCTGCTGGCCGTCGGCGTTCGTGTACGGCCCGTTCCACGGGCTCCACGTGTCGTCAGGGACCGCGCTGTTGCCGGACCGCGTAAAGAGCTGGATCCCGCCGGGTGCGCTCGAGCCTCGCCAGTTGATGGTGCCCCACGTCGAGGCCGTCTGCGCGTCGCGCACCTCGGACTCGTAGGTGCCGCGCTCGGCATGGCTCGCCGAAAGGCGGAAGATCTTCCCGGGGTTCGCTGTCGCGTAGCAGAGCTGTCCCTTCTCGTCGGTCATGAAACGCGTGACCTGCTGCGCGAGGGCCCGGGCCAGGAGCATCGTTTGCGGGGGATCGCCGGTGACGCGGAAGATCTTGCCCTTGTTACCGGTGCCAACGAGCAGCCGGCCGCTCGCGTCGAACGCCAGGTCGTAGGGCAGGTCCTCGCTCGATTCCCAGACCGTCTCCCACAGGCCGTCGGGCGTGATGCGGTACACCGCGCCCTTGGGCGCGCGCCGATCCTCACGGCGTGCGCTTTTGAGTTCGGGCGCGGCGGGCACCGAGACGTCGACGATCGAGATGGAGGTGATTTCCGTCGAGACCGAGGGCACCGGCCCGGGCCTGCCGGCCTCGCCACCGGGCGGCAGCGCTTCGCCGGGTCGCTCTTCCTGCCCGGCCTTCGCGCTCACTGCTGCCGCGTAGATCACACCTCTGGCGTCCACTCGCAGCGCATGAATCTCCTTGAACGGTGAATCGAGGAGCACGAACGGCTTTCCGTCCCGGTCGATCCGGAACACTCTGCCCGGCGATTCCGTGCCGGCCAGCAGGTTGCCTGCCTGATCGAACGCCAGCGCGACGACATGGGTCGCTTTCGTCTCGTAGAACGGCTTGCTCTTACCGTCGGGGGTGATCGTGTAGATCACGCCCTTCTCGCCGGTTCCGGCGTAGAGGTTCCCGGACGCGTCGACCGCCAGCGCCCAGATGTACTTGTCTTCGGGGTCGAAGAACGTGGTCGCCGTGCCCCGGCTGTCCACCTTGTAGATCTTGCCGTCCGGCGAGGTCGCGACGTACAGGCCGCCCCCGGGCGCCGGCGCCAGCGCGTGCACCTCGAGCTCGGGCGCGTCGTAGAACAGCGTGGCCTTGCCATCGCGGTCGATCCGGAACACTTTGCCTTCGTTCCCGGTGCCGGCGTACAGCGAACCGTCGGGGCCGGGCATGAGCGCCCAGATGAACGGCGCCGTGCTTTCGTGGACCAGATCGATCGTGGGAGCGAGCACGAGGCGTCCCTCTGCATCGATCGACAGGTTCTCGACCTCGCCTTTGAGCAGGTCGGTCCGTGTGGAGACCTGCCAGAAGATGGGCGTGGCCGCGCGTGTCACGGCGGCGGCGAGAAGCAGGGCGAGGGCGGTCGCCAGCACCCGTAATCTTCGAGATGTCATGGAAGTAGTGACAGCAAGAAAGTCACTCTGAAGGTCCAGGGTTGAATCGCGGGGGCCAGGACGCGGAGGCCGGCCAGATTGGCCACGGTCACTCGCCGGGATCCACGTTGATGGTCAGCAGGCGCGAGCCGGTGACGGCGCTGTCGCTCTGCAGCTCCCACTCGCCGAGCGTGGCGTTGCGGAGCGGGATGAAGCTCCCGCCGTTCCGGTCGGCCTCGAACACGGCGAGCACCGACGGGGGGAGCGAGGACAGGTACTCCCCGTTGACGACGCCACCAGCGTCCGCGCTCAGCAGCCGGATGTACAGGCGGTTGTTCTTGCGGGCCTTGTTCAGCGCGCGGATCATCTGCGCGATGTCGTGGGGCTCCAGCGGCTGGCGCACTTCCCGCTGCTCCCACTGGGCGAGGCGGGAGCCGTCGGACACCAGGATCTGCAGCGTGCCGCTGGCGTTGGCCGGGATCGCGATTGGGATCGTGCGCGTCAGCTCCTCGCCCCGGTAGCTCCGCAGCAGGAGCTTGAGCGGCACCGTCTGCCCGGCTTTCGGCTTGACGGTGTCCAGCCACACGCGCTCGAGCGTCGCCGTCCGCGGCTGCTCGCTCGTCGTCACCGTGATGTCGACGCCGGCGATTTCCACCGGCTCGAAGTCGTTGCCGAGCAGGAACGTGATCGGCCCCGCCACGTAGGTCGCGGCGCCGATCGACGGCTGGTTGCCCGTGAAGACGTCCTCGAAGGTGATCTCCCCGTGTTTCCTGATGACGGCCCTCCCCTTGACCGCGAATGTCGCCGCGCCGTACTCGCGCTCGTACGACGTGAGCGTGTTCACAATCGACACGTAGGTAAGGAGGGGCGTGAGGAGCTGGTCGTTGACCACGTCGAAGGTGAACGACTTCTTGAGCCCGCGCTCGGTCACGAGCGACAACTTGATCGGGATCAATTGTGGGCCCGCGCCCAGTGTGCCCGAGATGGCCGTCGACCGATCCTGCCGGAACGTGCCGATGATCTCGCCCGTCGTCGAGATCTTGCTCGACGAGAACAGGCTCGGCAGGAGCGTGTGGACGTACGCACGGGTCATCGGGAAGTCGGTCGGCCCGAGGTTGTAGAACGGGTGACCGAACGCGTACACCGTGTTCCCTTCGACATCGGTCACGGTCCCGGTCGCGCCGAGCGAGAGGTCGCCGGTGATCAGGTTCACGCCGACCGCGTCACCCGGCCGCAGCGCGGGCGCGGGGTTCGCTTCGGACGAGGAATGTAGAGGATCCTGCGGGGACCCGCCGGCCATCGGGATGAACCCGCTGTCGCGAAACGCCCCGGCGATGGTCTCCTGGACGTCGGGCTGGAATCCGGCCATCACGAGCGGCGTCGCGATCGGGCGAAGCATCGTGGCGATGGCGCCCACCTCGCTCGCCCCTCCGAGCGCTTGAACGGCTCGCACGTCCTCTGGTCGATCGGCGAACGGCCGCACGCGGTTGAACGCCGAGGCGAGGGCCGCCGCGAGCCGCTCCCGGGTAATCGGCAGGTCCAGCTTCGCCTTCTGGCTTGGCGGCCGCCTCGTGGACAGCGCCGCGACTTCCCGCATCTCGGCGATCGGAGTGATTCCTGCGATTGGCTCCTTCGAGAAGGTGCCCAGCGAATAGGAGATGGCACCGGCCAGCCGCCCGTCGATGTACACCGGGCTGCCGCTCATTCCCGCAATCACGCCGGTTTCGGCGAGCGGCCCGCCTTCGAGCTTGGCGAGGATCAGGTTCCGCTGTGGTCCCGCGATGTTACGCAGCACGCCCAGGATGTGTACCTTGAACTCCTCGATGTTCGCCCCCGCGAACACTGTCCGCCCGACGCCGGTCATGCCCGGTCGAATCTCGTCGAGCGGCATCAACGGGCTGGTGGCGGACACCACGGCTAGGGGGCACAGCAGCAGGGCGAGGACCACAAGGTAATTAGGCCTGATCATGGAGCGGCAGGGACTACGGACTACGCGGTTGGCTGGCGCTGGCCTCAATCTTGGTTATAGCGAAGAACTGCTTACGGGTCAAGGAGAAAAGGCCGTTCAGTCTTGACATGTCTCGGGTCTGTCTGGTATCTTGTGACCTCTGCCCCGAGGTGCCGTGGTCCCAGTGTTCGCTGATTGGGTCGCCCGCCCGTCCTGCCCGTGCAGCGTTGCTGCACACGCCGGTGGTCGTGTGGAAACGGGGACGGTGGGCCTCTGCGCGGCGGCGTACTGGTGGTGGTATCGCGGCCACTGAAGGGGTAGAAATGGCCTGATCCACCGAAACGCGGTCGACCAACCAAGCCTCTTCAGCCCGACGGTTGAAGAGGCTTTTTTGTTGCAGGTTCGATGCCGCCAGCCCTTGTCTGCGTCACCGTGACCGGCCGGACGACGGCCGAGCTGCGGACCGGCCGTGATGCCGTCCGGGACGCGGACCTCATCGAGCTCCGCCTCGACACGGTGAGAGACCCCGACGTGGCGGGTGCGCTGGCCGGTCGCACACGGCCCGTCATCCTCACATGCCGGCCTGCGTGGGAAGGCGGCGGCTTCCTGGGGTCCGAGGAAGAGCGGCGACGGATCCTCGCGGACGCGCTGCGGGCGGGCGCCGAGTGGGTGGATGTCGAATGGCGCGCCGGGTTCGACGATCTCGTCCGGCGACAGGGCCGGCGGGTCATCCTCTCGTTGCACGACTTCGAGGGGGTACCTCGCGATCTGGAGGGTCGCTGCCGCGGCATGCGCGCGGCGGGGGCCGAGGTGGTGAAGCTGGCTGTGACGGCCAGGCGGCTGGCCGACTGCCTGCCGCTCGTCGAGCTTGCCGGACGCGAAGGGGCCGGCCAGCGCTTCACGTTCATGGCCATGGGCGAGGCCGGCGCCGCCACGCGCATCCTTGCCGGCAGGCTCGGCTGCTGCTGGACGTACGCCGGCAGCAAGCGCGAGCTGGGCCAGATCGACGCCGAGCGCCTGCTTGGCGAGTTCCGGTTCCGGCACGTGACGGCGACGACGCGTCTGTTCGGCCTCCTCGGTGCATCCGTCGGACACTCGCTCTCCCCGGCGATGCACAACGCCGCCCTTGCGGCGGCCGCGATCGACGCGGTCTACCTGCCCCTTCAGGCGGCCGACGTCGCCGACTTCGAGGCGTTCGCCCGGGCCGTCCCCATCGAAGGCGCGAGCGTCACGGCGCCCTACAAGGTCGACGTGCTGCGCATCGCGCGGGGGCTGGACGCGGCGAGCAGGCGAGTCGGAGCCGCCAACACCCTGCGCCGGAGCGCTGACGGCTGGGAGGCGACGAACACCGATCTCGCCGGATTCCTCGTGCCGCTCCGCGGCCGGCTCGACCTTGCGGGTTGTCGTGCCGCGGTGCTCGGAGCCGGCGGGGCGGCGCGCGCGGTCGTCGTCGCGCTCGGCCAGGCGGGTGCGCGTGTGACCGTTCATGCCCGCAGCCGCAATCGGGCAGCGGAGGTGGCCGCGCTGACCGGCGCGGCGGTCGGGCCGGCGCTCCCGCCGCCGCGGAGCTGGGATCTGCTCGTCAACGCCACGCCGGTGGGGGCGTTCCCGCGGAAGGGCGAGACACCCTTCGATGGTGTGTTCGACGGCCGCGTGGTGTACGACCTGATCTACAACCCCGCACCGACCCGCCTGCTGATGGACGCGGCCGCGGCCGGCTGCGAGACGGTGAGCGGCCTGGACATGCTCGTGGCGCAGGCAGAGCTGCAGTTCGAGTGGTGGACCGGCCAGCCCGTCCCGGAGGGGGTCATGAAGCAGGCGGCGCGCGCGGGGCTGCGATCCTGCGGGGAGGACATTGCAGACTTGCCTGGTCGATGAATGGCGCAACAGCCGAGTCGACCTATCAGCGGTTCGAGAGATCACCAAACCTGACCGGATGCCCGTCATGAAGCAGACAACCTTCGAGGAGTTCGTCGAGCTGGCCCGGCGCGGGACGTTCGTGCCGGTGTGCAAGGAGATCATCGCGGACCTGCTCACGCCGGTCTCGGCGTTCCTGAAGATCGCCGAGCACTCCGACTACGCATTCCTGCTCGAGAGCGTGGAAGGCGGCGAGCGGGTCGCGCGCTATTCTTTCCTGGGCAAGGATCCGTTTCTCATCCTGCGATCGCGGGGCGGCACGACGGTCATCGAACGCGCGGGCGTGGCGAGCGAGAGTGACGAGCCGCTCCTCGACGTGCTCCGCCGGCTGATGGCGGACTTCCAGGCCCCGTTCGTTCCAGAGCTCCCGCGCTTCACTGGTGGCGCGGTCGGCTATCTTAGCTACGACACCGTCCCCTGGTTCGAGCCGGTCTCGCTGCAGGTGCAGACCGGCGGGGTCATCGGCGAGGAGACTCCGGCGGGCTTCATGATGTTCGACACGGTGCTGGCCTTCGACCACGTCCAGCACCGCATTCTCATCATCGCGAACGCCCGCGTGACCGCAGGTGAGGA
>Ga0315282_10003650_pt1 | contig 27498 bp, 50 predicted proteins | sample YL17G07_20_MG_FD_203693 | JGI IMG/M metagenome (GOLD analysis project Ga0315282, IMG submission 203693) | Sediment microbial communities from Yellowstone Lake, YNP, Wyoming, USA - YL17G07_20 | ecosystem: Environmental > Aquatic > Freshwater > Lake > Sediment | place: USA: Wyoming | collected...
TCGCGGTACAACCGACCTTAAGACTCAGATTCACCTCTTCCCTGCTCACGAAAGTTGTTCTGTTGCCGGTAAAGGTTACAGAGTCTATGCTGCCGTAAGAAACATTAGGACCGGTAGTAGGTGGGGAGGTTTGATTCTCTGGCGGTGGCGTTTGTGGTTGAGTCACATTCGACATGTTTGGGAACAGGTCGCTTATCGGAGTGATTTTCTCAAAGCCGATGTAGTAAACAGTCAGACCAAGCCCGATGATGGCTATCAAGACCAAGAGCCAGTCAGCCATTCTCCTCTCCTTTTTCTCGACCTCTACTACTGGTTTCTCTGGCGCCAGTTTCTCCCTGTCGCCAGCGTACACCATCTTCCTCTCGTATTCTTCGTCGGCCATCAAATCACATATATGCTTCCCATGTTTAATAATCTTTACTAATATTCGAACAGCTCATTTTTACTGAACCAAACCTTTATCTCGTCCTCAGCCTCTTTGACAGTGCCAGATGCGTGCACTATGTTCTTAACCGGTCTATTCTCCCGGTCCGCCTTCTCGTAAGAGTCCTGCGAATAGACATAGCGGATAGTCCCCCCTCCGGCTGTAATAGGCTCTGTCCCACCTATTATGCCCCTGACCTTGGCGACAGCATTCTCTCCTTCGAGCACCATGGCAACCACGGGCGCGCTCTTGATGAAATCCCTCAGCCTCTTCAGTACGCTCATCCCGAACTCGCGCAGGTCGTATGAGAACTCTTTTCCTTTCTTCAGATAGCTGGCCTTGGTCTTTTCAGCGAGAGTCACCGCCATGCTGTCGGGATAATGCTTCGAGAGCAGAGAGTCGTCCGCCCTGACCATCTTTATACCGACAAGCCTAAGGCCATTCTTTTCAAAATCAGCAAGAACAATCCCTGTTAGCCCTTTCTCCATCCCATCAGGCTTTATCAAGACAAGGGTCCTCTCCACCCAACTCACTTCTTTTTCCTAACCCAGCCCACTTTCCTCGGGTTCCTGCCCATCATGTAGTTTTTCTCGCACTTGGACGAGCAGAAGTGGAAGACATTGCCAGCCTTGGTCGCATAGATCTTCCCCCTTCCTTTCTCCACATTCTCCTTGCAAAAAGAACATCTCACCATTATCTCGCCCTGATTGGTTTGGCCTCTGTATCAGTGTCAAGCAGCATAAGAATGTCGTTTACCTTAACCGGGCCTTTTACATTCCTTCTTACTATCCTTCCCTTGTCTCTGCCGTCGAGCACTTTTGCCATCACCTGCATTATCTCGCCGTAGACTCCGGTCTTCGACACTATCTCGACTACCTGGGCCGGTGTTCCTTCTCCTGCCATTCAAATCACTTCTTCAGCTCGCTCATCTTTTTCGCAATCTGCTCCACAATATCTTTCCCATTCCCAGCGTCGGTTATGGCTACGGCTGTCGTCGGGACGTCTATCCCGGAAGCGCTCCCCAGCTCTTTCTTTGACGGTACGAATATGTAGGGCGCGCTCTTCTCATCGCCAAGAATAGGCAGATGCGCGACTATCTCGGGCGGAATCACATCCTCGGCTATCACCACGAGCTTGGCTGTCCCTCGCTCGATAGCCTTGGTCGCCTCGTTCACTCCCCTTCTGAGTTTTCCCGTGTCCCTGGCCATCTCCACTGCCTTGTACGCCTGGTCAGCCAGTTCTTTGGGTATGGAAAACTTTACATATGGTGCTGCCATCCAAATCTACCTCCAAATCATCGGTCATCGATTCTAAAAAATCGTATATCTTTTGTGGGTAGTAAGCTATATAAAGGTTATCGATTGCTAACTGCTCTTTGCGCAGCCATAACATTGTCCCAGGTGAGAGTCATACTGTTCTTCCTAACTCCTAAATCAAACATGAGCTTCCTAATCGCCTCTGGTCTAATCCCCTTCTTCCTGAAAGCCATGAGAGTCCCTAACTTCGGGTCGTCCCAGCCGGAGTATTTTCCTTCAGCCATGCCCTTGAGTATCTCGCTCTTGCTGGTCACGCTTCCCTCCAAAAGTATTTTTCCGTTCACAACAACTTTTGGATACTCCCAGCCAAAATAGCCGTAGACGTACTTCTGCTGGAGCTCTGTGAAGGCCAGGTCCACCCCCCTAATGATGTGCGAGACCTTAAACAGACGGTCGTCAACCAAGGAGGCGAAATTTAGTAGCGGCCAGACTTTTGCTTTTACTCTCGGATGTTTCGCATTGTCCACTATCTTAAATGCCACCCAGTCGCGGATAGCAGGATTAGGGTGCTTCAGGTCTGTCTTTATCCTGAGAACAGCCTCACCCTCGCGATAGTCGGAAAACATCTTCTTCCAGCGAGCTAGGTTCTCTTTTGCAGACAGCTCTCGGCAAGGGCATGCTTTTTCCCTTTTCTTGAGTTCCCTCCATTCCTCGGCGTCGCAGTCGCAGACATACGCCTTCTCCATCTCGATTAATTTTTTCGCATAATCGTAATAGGTCTCAAAGCGGTCTGAACAGTAAAGGATTAAATCGGGTTTTATCCCCAACCACTCATGATCTTTTATTATCCAGCCATAAGCCTCTTTCATGGGCGGTTTTACTTTCGGGTCGGTGTCGTCAAACCTAAGGATATATTTTCCGTTATACTTCTCCCTGTAGAACCAGTTTAGAAGAGCGGTCCTGGCGTGTCCGATGTGCATAGGTCCGCTCGGGTTTGGGGCGAAGCGCAGCACAACATGAGAAGTGTCTCCGGGCAGCTCTGGCAGTTTCTTCTCTTCTATTTTTTTCTCGAGCGCATTTGGCCACATCTCTAGCAGTTTCTTCCTCTGCTCTTCTAATTCTAATTTATTAACTTCTTTGACAACTTTTTCAACTTCACCAGCCAGTTTCTTCATATTTTTCTTCAGGTCAGGGCTCTCACCGATGACCTTGTTTATCACAAAACCAGACAGCGCTTTCCCCTCATGGTCAACCGCGTTCTTCAAGGCCCACTTCAAGATTAATTCTTTCATGTTTTCACTGGTGATAGAATATGATTTGTCTCTTCCCACCTTTATAGATAGCATAATTGACTTGATTCCCCTTTTTGTAATCTATCTTGTAGAGCGTATACTTATTATTGGTCCTTTCATCCCCATGGCTCTCCCTCAAATATCCCAATCCTCGGCTCTCGAGTGATTCTTCAACTACTCTCTTCGTCTTCATCACAGTTTCAGGATTATACTTTATATTGCCGATTTTTGAATTGACAACTATCCATACATTCTTATTCTCCACATCCCTATCAACTCTAAGAAGCGAATTATCGATAGTTAAATAGAAAACATCTTTTTTTAGTCCATGAATGTCTTTTTCATTCTTTGTAAAAATCACGCTCGATATGCCATCTTTTTTAAATCTGCCGGGCTGTGCAGTAGCAAACGATGCAATGCCATAATTCTTGCCAAGCTTCTTTTTAACCTGTGCAGCGACCGGATTTAGATATCTAAGTTGCCTAAGAGTTACTAGTCTCATATTTTCTTTTTTCAATCTACTTTTTAGCGAGGTTAATCCTACTGACCTTAACATACCATAAAATTAGCGTTTCTTTCTTTTTATAGGCTTTTGTTTTTCCTTGAATTTTTTCCTCAGTTTCTTCCTGAAAGACTCGTGCTTTTTATTCTTCATTTCTTTCTCTATCTCATGGATGGAAGAGATAGCCCTGTTGTACTCTCGCGCTTTCTTCAGCCCCTTTATCTTCGGCAACAGCTCAGAATGGCGGTAGGTCCTGGCCAAAATCTCCAGTATCTCTGACCTAATCCTGACTTCTTCCTTCTGGCGGGAGTTCATACGATTATAGAAACAGGCTATGTTATTATAATTTTCGTTGAGAAAGCGGAAATGGAGGCAGCTAAATCTGCCTCCGCAAAGAGGGTTTATTGGCTGGGTGGGCCTTGCCCCCAAAAATATTTTGCAATAATGTTGAGATATTGTTTTGTGCACTCTTGCTTATAAACTTATGTTCGACAAGTGCCGAAAATTTATTGCAATCACTTGGTCAGAACAAGAGAGGCGTAGCCAACTACTGCGCCCTTGTCTCCAGTAACATCCCCGCTGGTAGTATACTTCAGCAGTTTCCCTTCTTTAGCCCCCTTGAGCTTGGAGTAGACAATGGCAGCGGCGACAGGTCCAGAGCCGCACATCGAGATGCCATACTTCTCCACTGCATCAAAGAGTCCGACCTCATCCAAGTCCTTTATCGCATTTATGGCCTTGAAGTCTTTATCATACGCTTCTTGATAAGGCACATAGTGAGAGAAGTCAGTAGATGCTATGACCGCTCCATCCTTAACAACATCAGCAAGTCTCTGGCCGAGCTCTTCCATCAGATTGAGCCGCTGGGCCATAACGCAAATAGGAACTATCTTAAACTCTTTGTAAACGTGCTGCAGGAAGGGGAGCTGCACCTCGATAGAGTGCTCGTAGATGTGCGCATCCTCGTCAAGGCTAAACTTCCCGCCGGCTATCTTCTCTGCCAGCTCTGAGTCAACCTCGACCTTGCCTAATGGCGTCTCCCACTCGCCGTTGGGATACACAGAAACAGCCGGCCCAATCCCCCCATGGTTAGGCCCGATTATCACAACGGTCTTTGGCGTCCTGTCTTCCTTCAGGGCCTTGTAAGAATAAGCGGCGATAGAGCCGGAATACATATATCCGGCGTGAGGACAGACCGCAGCCAGAATCTTGTTCGCGTTCTTCGATGCCTTAGGTTCGCCAGAGAAGCTGAACGCCTTTTTGAGCTCTTTCTCCAGATTTTCCCCGTCAAACGAATAGAACTGGCCTGCAACAGCCGGTTCCCTTATCATCTTCTTCTCCTTCCTCTAGTAATCCTTTCCCTTCTCCCCCTCAGCCTCATGGGTCTCTTCTGTTCTATCTTCATCAGCTCTCTCTCGTCCCTCTCGGCCTTGGATTCAAAGTCCTCAACAGTGGGCGTGAACTCCTCATCCGATTTTATTATCCCCCTCTCCTTAAGGACTTCTCTTGTGATGAGCCAGTAGATTAGAGCAAGAGCCTTTTTACCTTTGTTGTTGCACGGAATAGCCAAATCCACATTCTTCAATAGGTTGCTGGTGTCGCAGAGAGAGACGATTGGAATTCTCGCCTTGATGGCCTCCTTTATCGCCTGGCCGTCAACCGGAGGGTCGGCGGTGAATATGGCCTCAGGCTCTATGAAATTCTCGTTGCTCGGATTAGTGAGGGTGCCCGGGATAAAGCGCCCTATAATAGATCTAGCGCCAATCATCTCGGCGAGCTTCTTGGCCGGCTTTTGCGCGTAGTTCCTGCCAGCCACTATGAGCACCTTTGAAGGCTCGTAGCGGGAAAGGAATTTGGAAGCAGTCAGGATTCTGTCGTTCAGCGCGGTTATGTCCAACACGCATAGCCCGTCGCTCCTGCACTTGTAGATAAATTTCTTCATGTCTCCTGATTTGAACTTCGAGCCGATGTGGACACCGGACTCAAGGTACTTCTCGAGCGCAACAAGCGCATGGTCTATCTTCTGTTTCTCTTCATCCATTTATCTCACCGTTCATCTTGAGTTTTTCTGATTTCTCTATTCTGAGCAGTTCATCAAGCTTGGCCTCTCTCTCCTTACCCATAACCCCTATCTTCAGCATGGGGCACTCGAACGCAACAGCAAGCGAGGAGATGGTCGTGTCCTCTGTCTCGCCCGACCTGTGAGAGACGATGGGGACATAACCTTTTTTCTTGGCCAGCTTTATAGCGTCGTATGTCTGGGTCAAGGTGCCTGCCTGGTTCGGCTTTATCACAATGGCATTACAGGCTTTTTTCTTAACCCCTATCTCCAGTCTGCCGGCATTGGTGGTGAACAGGTCATCCCCGCAAACGAGGCAGTCCTTGGCCATTCCCGTTAGCTCGGCAAACGAGTCGAAATCGTCCTCCATAAATGCATCCTCGACATAAAACAAATTATACTCATCAATCAGGTCGAGCATGAACTCGAGCTGGTTCTTCGGCTTCTTCCCCTCTCTCTTGTAGTAGTATTTTCCATTCCTGTAGAGCTGATTAGCGGCGACATCAACCCCTATCCTCATCTTGATCCCTGTCTCGGCAGCGGCATGTACAGCTGCGCCGGTCATGATTCCGAGCGCGTCCTCGTCTGATATGTTCGCCACCCATCCGCCTTCTAGATCTGATTGACCGCGGAATGTCTGGAAATTCTCCTTCAGAGCGGTATGTATGATGGAATGCATCTTTCTGTTCGCATGCACCGCGTCTGCGAACGTCTTTGCACCAACTGGAATCGCCAGGAACTCTTGCATCGAGGTGGAGCTTTTTGCGTGCGCCCCCCCGCCTATGCATTTTCCGATAGGGCATGGCAGCGAATACTTTCCCTTCCTCATTCCCTTGAAGAGAGGAATCTCCCTTGCCTTTGAGCAGGCGTGGGCATAAGCCATCGATAGAGCTATGGACACGCACCCGCCCATCTTTGAATAGTTATGCGTTCCATCAATCTCGCCAAGGATGAAGTCAAAGTTCTCCTGGTTGCTCGCCTCTATCCCGATTAGTTTTGGAAGCAGGGTCTTTTTTGCATCCGCCATCAGCCTGTCGATAGGTCTTGGCATGAAGCTGGCCTCATATTTTCCTACAGATGTCCCGGACGGCGCGCTTGCCTTTCCCGATGCCTTGCCAAAGCTTATCTCGGCCTCGACAGTGAACTCGCCATTCGAGTTTTTTATCTTCCTTATCTTTACATCAGTGATTTTCAGACAATCACCAGTGGGATCTTCCCTTTCTCCAACTCTTCGGCTGCAATCTCTAAATTGTCTTTTGAGCCAGAGCGAACCAGCGGCGGTGCGCCCTGTGCAATCTGGAGCGCTCTTGCGGACATCAGCCTTGTCCTCTCGTATCTTGTCAACATAAGCTCACCGCTGGGGCCATCGAGATTTGAACTCGAGTCTCCAGCACCCCAAGCTGGAAGGATGGACCATGCTACCCTATGGCCCCCTACCTCCATTTGTACTTGATGACCTCGTCTATGTAATCCTTATGAGAAATGAACATCCTTCTGCAGCAGTACCTCTCCACCCCGAGTTTGTCCAGAACCTTCTCAGGGGTCTCGCCTTTCTCCGTCCTCTCCTTGTACTCCTCCCAGAGATGCCCTATCGGCTTTCCACAAGAAAAACATCTGACTGGTATCAGCATATTCTCACCTGTATGATTTTATCGGCTTCGCTCTAGCCCCCTTCCTCAGATACTTCTTTGGTTCCTTCACTCTTATATCATTTATCATTAAAGACCTGTCGTAATCTAAATAGGCTTTTTTTAGAGCATCGTTGTCGCTCCATCTGACTAGCCCCTTTCCGATGGCTGTCCTGACCGCATATGCCTGCCCCATGGTCCCGCCGCCCTTCACTATCGCGCTTATGTTCAGGCCGTACTCAAAATTCCTGCCTAATATGTCCTGCGCAATCACAATGGGCTCAAGCATGATCTCTTTCGCGGCTTCCGGCTTATAGATGGAAAGAGGGATGCCGTTTACCTTCACGTCCCCAACGCCCTCCTTTATCCTCACTCTCGCTATCGCTGTCTTCTTTGCCCCCTTTGTCAGCACTATCTTCTCCTTCTTCACCATATCATCCCTTCCAGCCCAGCGCCCTGCACAAGTCAAGAACGCTGATAACCCTCGCTTTGGGGTTTTTGTGCTCCCAAACCTTCTCACCCTTCATGCTGTTATCTCCGATATAGACCATTATTTTCTTCAGAGCCTCCACGCCCCTCTTCTTCTTTCTCGGGACCATTCCGCGGATAGTCCTCTTTACAAACAGGTCAGGCCTCTTCGAAAGGTGCGGGCTCTTGACGGGTTTTCCTATGTCCCTTATCTCAAGCCTCTTCCTGTATTTATCGACCACTGACTTGGGTTTGCCGGTTATAATCATCTTCTCGGCGTTGATTATAGTCACGCTCTCGCCAGACAGAGCTCTTTTCGCGGCGTAAGTGGCGACTCTTCCGAGCACGCAGTTGTCTCCGTCGATTATCATGATATCACTTTAATCTTCTTCGGCTGCTCCTTCACCAGATATTCAAAAGAGTGCAGCTTCGCCTTTCCCTTGAGCTTCTCCTCCGCCTTCTTAGTCAGGCTGAATGCGACTAGCTCTATCTTGTGGCTCAGTTCTCCCTCGGACAGCACCTTGCCGGGCACGACAACAAGATCGCCTTCCTTTGAATATTTGTCTATCTTCCAGAGGTTCACTTCTGGCCTTCTTCTCGTCGCTGTCTCGAGCTTTCTTGCGATTAGCACAAGGCTCTTCTTCTTAGTCTTCCTCAGTTTTTCTATTGTCTCCCTCAAAATGGGATTGGTCGGTCCTTTCTTCATATCATCACTACTGCAGGGGACGAGATTCGAACTCGCGAAGAGACTAACTCACAGGAGCCTCGGTCCTGCCCTTTTGGCCGCTCAGGCACCCCTGCAAGACTTCACTCTTTGAGGAGTTTTTCAAGCTCGTCTGCTTTTTCCTCAATTATCTCGAGCCCCTTCTTCAGGATGCTCTTTGGCTCAAGATTTCCGAATGACTCTATCTTGAATAGGAAAGTACTATTGTCATGAGACACCTTTATGCCGCCCTTCTCGCCGCACGCCTCGACGCACTCCATGCATTCGATGCAGCTCTCTGGGTTAGCTATCTTCAGCTTCTTGTCCTTTACCTCGAGTATGTTCTTCGGACAATTTTCGACGCATTTCTTGCACGCATTGCACGCCTTGGTTATCTCGACTATCGGAAGCATCTTATAGGTCACTAACGCTGCCTGGTGCTTCATATGGTTTTTTCCCAGTCCTAGCACCGCCTTTGCCTCCAGCCTCAGCTTCTGGCCCTCTGTCAGCTTCATGATAGGGATTTTGCCTTGGACGGGCTTTATCTCCTTGTCCTTCGATTTCAGGTCTTTTGAGTAGACTGTTCCAGGGCCCTTCTCGTCAAGCGCGAGTATAACAGAACATTTGGCGCAGTTCCCTCCGCAGCACTCGGACGGCAGCTTGTAGCTCTTCAGGTCAGTGGTCAGCGGAACGAGACCCAACCTGTGCGATATGTACTCATCAAAAAGGCTGGATGTGTTCTCGAATATGTCAACCTCGTCTATCGCCATGACAGGTATCTCAGCCACCATGGTCCTTCTGAGCGCGTTTGCGAAAGCCGGCGTGCTGTCAATAAGCCTAAAGGTCAAGACATCATCACCCGCTTTCTTCATGCTTTCTATCTTCATTTCTCACACCCTCCTTCCCCTTTTGCCGCCTGGCTTCCGGGTAGTGTCATGCGGAATAGGGGTGACGTCCTCTATGCTTCCTATCCTTATCCCGCTCCTCGCCAGCGCCCTTATAGCTGCTTGCGCCCCCTGCCCAGGTATCTTCGAGTTGTGGCCGCCAGGCGCCCTGACTTTGATGTGCACCCCTACTAATCCTTTTCCAAGGGCGGCCTCTGCAGCCTTCTGCGCAGCCATCATCGCCGCGTAAGGTGTTCCCTCTTTCCTGTCTGCGTCCACCACAATCCCGCCAGAGCACTTCGAGATGGTCTCTGCTCCAGTCAGGTCGGTAATCGTAATTATAGTATTATTCTTGGATGAAAATATATGAGCAATGCCCCACTTATCCCTCATTTAGCTTCCCCCTCTGCTTTTTGTGCTTTCTCAGCCTTCTTGCGCTTTTTCCTTGGAGCCTTCTTCTCAACCTTTTCTTTTGGTTTCTCCTCAACTTTCTCCTCAACTTTCTCAGCAGGCTTCTCCTCAACCTTCTTGACGGTTATCTTGGGCGGTTCACCATACCAGTCGATAGTGCCTTCTTCCTCCATGCCTATTATCATACCAGGAGAGCTGACCCTCCTCTTTTTGACAGAGATGTGGCCGTGTGTGACTAGCTGCCTCGCCTGGGATAGGGTGTTTGCCATCCCTTTCTTCCAAACCAGGGTCTGCAGCCTCCTGGCGAGCAGGTCCTCAACCTTAAGAGAGAGCGCATCGTCGAGAGTGGAGCCCTCTTTCAGCAGCCCTAGTTTCTGGAGCTTTCCCATGAGCCTCTCCTCTTCGCCCTTCCTCTGGTCGATAGGGATTCCGACTAGGCTTCTGGCCAGGTACCTGAATTTCCTTATCGCAGCATCAGCCCTCCAGATCTCCTTCTTGTTCTTCAGGCCGAAATCTGTCACCAGCCTGTTTTCCTCCTGTATCCTATCCGCATCCCAAGGGTGCTTCGGAGGGATGTACTTTTTCCTGAGCTTTCTAGGGTCTCCCATTCAATCACTTTTTGCCTCTCTTGCCTCTCCTCTCTTCCTCTTTCTTTCCGGTCACAGTCGGCATGACCTTCTTCTTGACAACCCCTAATGTCATGCCCCTTCTCCCCATAGTCTTTGTTCTTTGCCCCCTGACAGGAAGGCCGAACATGTGCCTGATCCCGCGATAGGATTTGATGTCCTTCTCGAACTCTATCGTCTGCTTTGTGGCAAACTCAAGGTCAGAGCCGATTAGATGAATATCCTTCCCAGATGTATCTTTCCTTCTGTTCAGCGCCCACAATGGGATGCCGTGCTCTGAAGGATGTTTGATTATCTCCTCCAGCTGCTCTATCTGGCTGTCAGAGAGATTGCCCACCTTCTCGCGCTTGCCTATGCCCAGCTCGCGAGAGGCAATGTCAGCTATAGAATCAGCTAGGTTGACGCCTATCCCCTTTATCCTCGTTAGAGCCTTGGACAGAGGTAGTTCTCCCTTCATGTCCTTTCCAGCGATTCTAACAATGCCTCTGAATTCACTCTTGTTTTCCAAAAAAATCTCCATCCCTGTAGGTCACTGCCTTTCGGCTCGCCAATCATAACCAAGAATAGCGTAATAGTTCTATCCATCTTGGTATTTAAACCTTACCAGAAATAGAGGGCACGCTACCCCAAAACCATATTAAATAAAACAAAAAGGAAAAAGGTTAGCCCGAAGCTTCTTTCCAGAAGACTTTCAGGGCTACTAGCACTGCTGCTGGTGCTACGAATATCGCCAAATACTTCAGTACTCCCACTATGTAGAATCCTACCCAAATCGGATTTAATAGTGAAAACGGCACTGAAGCCCCGACCATTAAGGTGACGGCAACCAACATGAAGTGCATGAACGCTTTTTCCTTTACGTTAAACCAGCCTACAATCACACCAAGTACTACCAGCGCAGCTCCTACTGCTGCCGCACTAGTGAGCGCTTCGCCGCCGTTGTACCCTTCAGCCAATCCGGCTAGTACAGCGACGATTACAGCTATCACGAACGCCCAATAGCCTACTTGCTGTGCGTCTGATTTTGCCATACGTGTACCTCCTGATACATCAGAAAGCGGTTTTATTTATAAACTTTTCGCTATCTTTACGTTGCATGTCGTATTTTTTGAAGAAAGAGTGCAATAATGTCATACGCTGAGTGTGGGATTCGAACCCACGCTCCCGTAAGGGAACTCGCTGGCCGGCTAAATTTCCAGGCGAGCGCATTACCGCTTTGCTAACTCAGCTCGACAGAACCTTTTCCAGTTTGACTATGGGCCCCTTTTTCTGATTTATTATGGCCCTGGAGTCAAATAAAGCTTTCCCAACCGCGATTAGCCTATTCTGTTCCATAATGGCAAGGACATCTTTCTTTCCAAAATTCCCTTCCGTTCTCTCTAGTCCAGGCGCCATCAGGTCAGCTCCTTTCACGATGTTCTTCGCAGCCAGCTCCTTGACATAGACCTTTGGAAAGTTCTTGACAGCGAACTCTAACGGCCTAACTATCTGGTTTAGCAGCTCTGGCTTCCCCTGCTTGTAGAAAGCGTAGGCGTCTTTGAGCTGGGTGAGAGAAGCGCAGTCTTCCTCTCTGAAGTCGCCCACTCTCGTCCTCCTTAGCTCCTCCATAATAGTGCTAACGCCGAGCACGTGCCCTATATCCTCCACTAGTTTCCTGACATAGGTTCCGTGCTGGCATTCCACCCTGAACAGCACCCCTTTTCCAGTTACCTCAAGCACCTCTATGGCATATATCTTCCTCATCCTCATGGCCTTGGAAACAGCCGAGTGTAAGGGAGGCTTCTGGTATATCTGCCCGACAAAGCTCTTCATGACCTCTCTAAGCTTTTTCTCATCTACTTTCTGCCCTATTCTCATCAGGCAGACGTACTCTTTGTCATGTATCTGCAAGTACTCTAATAACTTTATCCCCTTTCCGACCAGGATGGGAAGGACACCAGAAACGTTAGGGTCAAGAGTCCCGCAGTGTCCCGTCTTCTCGCCAAGTATCTCTCTTACCCAGACGGAGACGGTATTGCTGGTCGGACCCTTCGGCTTGTTGACCAAAATTAGGCCGTTCATTTCTTTTCCTCAGCTTTTTTCTGAGTCTTCTTCTCTTTTGGCTTCTCTTTCTGAATAGGCACTATGACAGCGCCCTTCCTGGAAGTCGGCTCGAGGTGCCTGACATTTATCTTCCTCTGCTTGACTTTCTCGCCGGATACGGTAACGAACCTCTTGTCAATCACTTCGTTGACCACTACTTCCTTTCCCGCGTCGCTCCCACTCAATACGATACATATCCTTCCTGGTTCCATTATCATTTTCCCACCTTCAAAGAAATCATCTTCTCAATCAGTTTTGCTATCTCTTTCGAATCCCAATGAGAAGTGTTAATCACGATATCATAAACGTCCCTGTCCTGGGCATAATCAAAACCATATATCCTCTTCCACTCTTTTCTTTCTAATTCCTCTCGTTCCCTGATAGACTGAAGCGCCTTGGCTTTTGGTATGCACTCTCGTCCAGCGCACCTCTCCGCCCTGACCTCGAGCGGCGCGACCAGCAGAATCTTCAAGTCAGCCCATGGGATCTGGAACGCGCTCAGCTTGCCGTTGAAGATGGCGTTCTTCTCTTTTCTAGCCAGTTCCTTCTGCATGCTGTCCAGCTTGTTGTGGAATTCCTTCCATTCTTTCGGGTCCTTCATGCCCTCCCGCCAGGCCTTCTCGAACTCGGCGCTCGATATGCCCTCGTTCTTCGCAATCTCCTTGTGCAGCTCTCCGACAGCAATGAGCTTATAGCCGAGTTTTTTCGCCAAGTGCTCTGACACGGTCGTCGCGCCAGCGCCAGGCAGACCGCTCACAGTGATTATCATTTCCTCTCCCTCGTCAGTAGCTTATAGACTGCTTCGAAACAAAGTCCCGTAATTATTGCTATTATGAAGTACCACCAGAACCAGCCGAGCTCTCCTATCATGGGCACATCCACTATATTTCCTGTTCCGGCGTATCTCTGGTTGAGCAGAAAGAATATGACAATTATAGGAACAAATGTATACAGCATTGGCTTGAAGCTCCCTTTCATCATCTCCAGCGACAGAGCCGTTACCTCTGACTGCTCTTTCTCCAGTCTACTAATTGCCTCTTGGTCATTACTCTTCTTCGCCTCATTATATTTCTTTTGGAAATCAGAAATCCTGTCTTTTATCTCCTTCATCCTCTTCTGGTTAGTCACTTTCTTGCTGACCAGAGACGAGGCAAGAGAAATCAGGATAGCTATGATTGCAACTTCGATAGCAATTTCATTCATTTGAACACCTCTCTGAGTTTCTGCGCAGCCTCGATTAGCTTGCCTTGCTCGTTGGTTATTATCTTGACAAGGCAGCCGCTCAGGGCAGAATAGGCGGCTACAAACGCCCTGTTTATGTTCTGGTACTCTATGACCTGGTCTGCTCCGCCAAAGTCCGCTCTCTGTCTAGTCAGGTCATCCTTTCTCCTGAGCTCTATCTCGGACGGCCTTGCCTCTATCACGACAATTACTTTTGGATTCAGCTTTTTTAGGACCCATTCAGGAAGGCCGGGAAAATAGCCGTCCACTCTCTTTGTAGAAGCATGCGTGTCAACCACGATGTCCCCGCTCATGGAAGCTATCTTTTCCGCGGTCTTCTCCTGCAGCTGCTTATAGGTCTCCAGGCTCAACACACTCCTCATCTCATCCTTGCTCTTGACCAAGCCGGACTCTCGTGCCAGCTCGAACATCACGTCTCCGAAGACCACCACCTTCAGGCTCTTGTTCTTGATGGCTTCGTTTATGACGCTTGTCTTTCCGACGCCGGGAGTGCCTGTTACAACGTAAATAACCATGTCATCACTAGATTTATTGCTGTACTTATCAATATTAACCTAACCCCTACCCGCCAAAAATAGCTTTCAAGGCAGGCATCATCTCAAAGGCCTGTTGCGCTGCGAGTTCCTCATACATACGATAGAGAATACCGACAGTAAGCAGAATGCCTGTTCCAGTTCCCAGCGCACCAGTGAGGTCGGCTAGAACTGCAAGTCCCCCAACCGCAGCTGAGCCGAGTATAGTTATCATAGGTATGTATCTCTCGAGCACCATCTCTATGACCCGAGGGTCACGCCGGAAGCCGGGCACATGGAGTCCCACTGTCTGGAGTTGGCCCGCTACTTGTTTCGAACCCATACCGCTCATCTCGACCCAGAACTTTCCAAAAACGATGCAGAACACAATCATGGCAGCGGAATAGATTAGTATGTTCAGGAGCATGTTGGGGTCGCCAAGCGTAAGGCCCACTCTTGTCGGAGTCGATAGTTCACCGTAGGGCGCTTTCAGATAGTAGGCAATGCCAGACACCGGCTGGTTCTGCTCAAAATGCCCTAACATCGGGAAGCCCATGCCCTCGAAAGCAACCCCCCAGAGCTGGACGTTCGCGAACAGCGCGGCAGCAAGTATGACAGGGATATTTGAGACGTAGAAGAACTTCAGAGGGTATTTCGCGCCATAGCCCCTGATTCTTCCGAAAGTCAGCGGCACCTCCAGCTTGATGGACTCGGCATAGACCACAAGCAAAAAGACCAGGACAGTGAAGATCAGCGGATAAACGGCGGTCTCTGGTATGTCCCCGATTATAGTGCCTTGCAGCATCTGAGGGACTAGGCCGATGTAAGTCCCGGTTCCTGGAGAAGTCACCCAAGAGAACGCCTGCCAGACTATGGTGAATGAGACGCCAGCCGCAATGAACAGACCAACGCCCGACCCTATCCCGTATTTAGAGACTACTTCATCAAGATAGAGCAGGACTATGGCGCCTGCCGCTAGCTGTGCTATGAGCAGTATCATGTTCAGGAATCCGGGTGTTGCTGGCACGAACCCAGACGCCACGTATATAGCTGCCTCGAAAAAGCAGAATCCTATGCTGAGCAGCTTCTGAATCCCCTGAAACAGCTTCTTTTCCTCCGGGTCCTGCAGGTTCATCTTGATTATCTGCGCGCCAACGAGAAGCTGGAGTATGATCGAGGCCATGACGATAGGGCCGATACCGAGAGTTGCCAACGTCCCTATCTTAGAAGCGGTGATAAGTTGTAAATTCGAAAGAAAGCCGGTTTGCGATGTAGGGGCTATACCGATAGGCACTACTATCCCGAGGATGGCGAAAATAAGAAGAGCGACGCCGGTCCAGATTAGCCGCTGTTTTAGGACGGGCTTCTCCTTCGGCCTCTCCACCTCAGGCATTAGGTTTATCAAAGGCTGAAGTATTTTGAGATTCATGCTTAGACCTCGATTGCCTCTCCACCAGCTTTTTCTATTCTCTCTTTAGCCTTCTTTGAGAACGAATGGGCTTTTATTTTTATTGGTCGGGATAGAACGCCCCCGCCGAGCACCTTACCAAAGCCCAGCGCTGTGATGTCTATCTCCTTGTCAGCAATCTTGTCTATGTCATCCAGATTAATACCTTTCTGTTTCTTGTTAAGGCTCACGAATCCCTTCTTGTTTATCCTCCAGGGCTCGTACTTCCTGACGTGAGCGATGTTAGTGCCAAACGTCCTTCTGTGGGTCATCCTGCTGCCCTTACCTCTCCTGTTCTTCGAGGCTCCAGCTCCATGGGTCCTCTTCCCCCTCATCCGATAGATTTTCGGTCTGTGTCTCCTCATATCATTCTCCCCAAGAGCTCGTTTATCTTCTCCCCCCTGTTACCGAGAGTCCCGCCGTTCTTGTACTGCCTCTTTATCCCCTCATAGCCTCTTTTCGGAGGATGGAGCCTGAACGTAGGATTAATATCAAAGTCCTTAAGCTTTTTCTTGCCCTCAAACAGCTCGTCCACCATCTTGTCCGCATCCTTAAGCTCCAGCCTCTTCTTCCCAGAGCGCCCCCATTTCAAAAGCATTCTCTTGAAAGTCTCCTTGTCTATCTTGCCGTAAGTAACATGGTCCTTTATCTTCCGTATCATGCCCAGATATTTCTCATCCTCGGGCACAACAACGCAATTGTTCACGGTCTTGAGGTTGAGCATCTGCATGGTGTCCTCTACCCTACCAACCGTTTTGACCTCCCCCCTGACCCGCACTATCGCTATCATGTGTGACCTACTTCCCTTTTGAGTTTTGCCTTTCTGGTCTCTTTAAGCGCCTCCAGAGTGGCCACAGCGAAATTGAGGACTGTCCTGGTCTGTCCCTTTGTCTCAGACCACACGTCCTTTATTCCCGCGAGCTCTAACACCTTCCTCGCGGTCTCTCCAGCCACTATGCCGGTCCCTTTCGGAGCGGGCATTAGCCTAATCTTGACGGACGAGTATCCCCCTGAAACAGCAAAAGGTATCGAGTGGGGCTCGTCGCACCTGCACTCCCAGCTCCCGCACCCTCTCCTGACGTGAATAAGATTTTTCTTCGCGTTTCTTACGGCCCTTTCGATGGTCGGCCTGACTTCCAGCCCCCTTCCGAGCCCGACCCCGACATAGCCGTCCTTGTTTCCGACAGCGACAGCCACAGTGAACGACCCCTTCCTGCCAGAGTCTGTTGTCCTCTGCACAGTGCCTATGTTCAAGACCGTCTCCTGGATGTTAGGGACCAGCCTGTCAACTATCTCCGGCTCCAAGATAGCCAGGTTCTTCTCATAAACCTGCTCCATGCTGGTTATCTCCCCGGCCAGGATTTTCTTTCCAAGATTTGTCTTCGGAACCCAGGTTAATTCTTCAACTCTTTCCATGCTTTTCACTCAGAATATTTTTCCTAATCTCATCAATCTTCAAATCAACCTTTCTGTAATCATTAATGCTCTTCCCGAGAACTCGCTCGTCGCTGGGGAGCGCTCCTTTGTCATGAGCTATCCCCATGCCAGCATCAATAGCCCCTTTCAAGACAGCGAACACGTTAGAGCCTTTCACCGGAGTATGAATCCCTATGTCCAGCACAGCCCCCTTCAGGTTCTTCCCCACAGCTTTTTTTCCGCACAAGAGGCCGGTCAGATAGGAGGCGCACACATTGCCAGTATGTCCCTTGTAGCCGTATTTCTTAAGCTCGAGGGAAGTCGTGTTAACGAGCGTCTCATCTCCCTTTTCGCCGTACTTGACTATTTGCGCCACAACCTTGTTGTTGGATATCCTCACCACTAGCCTGTTTTTCTCGGACTTGAGGAGGTTCAGCCTTTTTGCATAGTCTGTCCTGCCTTCTCTCCTCCTCTTCATCTTGACCTTGTAAGTAGTCTTCCTGCTCATTTCTTCACCAAAAGCTCTTTCTCCTTAACATAGAGCTGTAAGTGGCCCTTGTCCCTGAAATAGCCACCCTTAATCATGTTGTACAATTTCCTGTATTCCCTGTCCTTCAGTTCTGGCTTCAAGGCATTCAGCTTCTTCCTCAGCGCCCTCACCCTTTTCATCCACAAGGTCTTCCTGGGCGTCCTGGCCTTCAGCCCGCCTTTCCTGCTCCCCCTGCCTTTCCTCCTGCCCTTCTTTTTCTGGGCCTTAATCTTCCTCGCCCTGACCCTGCTCAAGCCGAAGCTAGGCCGTATCTCTATCTTCCCCTGTTTGACAAGAGTTCTTACATCATCTCTCGTCATGGCCTGGCTCGCCTTCTCCTTGTCCTTTATCTTGATTCTAGTCACACCCACGCCAAGGACCTTCGCGGCCAGTCTCTTTACCTGATTCAGCTCCATAATCTCACTTGTTCAAAACCTTCAGCTTCATTTCCTCGCATTTTTTTATAATATCATTCCTCTTTCTCCTGCCTACAGAGGAACCTATCCTAACCGCATAACTCTTGTTGTCTATCCCGCCCAAGTCATTAACGTTAAACACCATTGCTTCCCTAAACCCGCTCGGATGGAGATAGCGCAGTTTTCTCGGCTGGCGGTAGCCTATTTCCACTCTCGGCCCCCTCGACTTCTCTTTTCTCTTCTGCTTCGAGTCCTTTCCTCTCGGCCTTCTCCATCCCAGCTTGGCTATCCTCCTGAAAGCGTGGCTGCGTTGACGATGGAACCTAGGCTTTTTTCTCTTCCTCATATCACTCGCCTTTGCTCGTTATGTATATGCCGTCCTGGAAAACCCTGAGGTCCTTTCCCCTTATCTTAGTCGCTCTCTCGATGTTGGCCGCAGTCTGACCCGCGTCTTCCTTATTCACCGCGGTTACAATGATTTCCTGCCCTCTGATTTCAACCTTAGCGTTGCCGTGAACCTCGGCATATCTCGGAGTCTTCTCGCCGGCAAAGTTCTTTATCACAAACCTCTTCCCCTCCATGCTCACGTTTATGGGGAAGTGGGCATAGACTATTTTCATCCTGTACTCATAGCCGTTAGTGACCCCTTTGATCATGTTCTTCAAATGAGCAGCAATGGCGCCTACGAGCGACCTGTCTCCTTTCCTTTTCGAAACCTGTTCCAGTATTATCTTGCCCCCTCTTCTCTCGTGCTTCACCGAGTCAAAATCAAATGTATTCCTCAACTCCCCAAGCTTGCCCTTAACAGTGGCCAATCTTCCCTCGATTTTGACTTCCACGTCCTTAGGTATATCAACTTCGTATTCCACCATGTTCTCACTAATAGACGAAAGCCAAGAGCTTGCCGCCCGTGTGCAGCTGTTTGGCCTCGTGATGAGAGACTATCCCGTGCGGAGTGGAGACTATCAGTATGCCGAAGTCCCTCGCGGGTAGGTATCTCTTCTCCCACTTCAGGAAGTCGCCGCGTGTAATCGCATATCTCGGCCTTATGGCCCTGCAGTCGTTTATCTTCCCGGCCAGAGCCACCTTATAAATACCTGCTTTTCCGTCGTCTATGAACTCAAACTCCCCGATAAATCCCTCTTTCTGCATTATCTTGAGCATGCTACCTATTAGTTTAGAAGCTGGCTTGATCTCGCACTCCCTCTTGCCCATCATCTCATGGTTTTTCAGTGTGATAAGCGCGTTCGCCAAAGTGTCCATCGTTTCACCCGTATTTTTTGAAGCCCAGTCTCTCCGCCCTCTCCCTGAAGCACTCCCTGCATATCTGGAGCCCGTACTTCCTGATCAGGCCGTCCATCCTTCCGCAGAACTGGCAGTATCTTGTTCCCTCGCCCTTTCTGGGATTCTTGTAATTGGAAGGCCTTGGAACTTTATTCATGCTCAACCACCACATTGAAGTTCTTCCTGAAATATTCTATTGATTCACTCTTCTTCACCGCGTGCTTCTTCGGGATACCGGCAGGCTTTCTCTTCCTCTTCTTGACCCTGTACCCCCATTTGTCCAGGGTGGCGCTGACATTAAAGCCCAGCATGCCAATCTCCGGGTCGTACTTGAAGCCGGGCACATCTATGTACTCGTGCACCCCGAAAGAGAAATTGCCAAGTTCGTCGAAGTTCGAATCCTTGACTTTCCTGTCCACAGATTCGAGCGCTGTCTTGAGAAAGTCCTCCGCTTTCTTGCCTCTGAGAGTGACCTTGGCGCCAATCGCCAGGCCCGGCTTAATGTTCCAGGTAGGTATCCTCTTCTTGCTCTTGGTTTCAATCGGCTTCTGGCCAGTAAGCTTTTCGAGGAGCTTCTTCGCTTTCTCCAGCTTCTCCCCCGCGGCTCCGACCCCTATGTTTACAGTGACCTTCTCTATTGAAATCATGAAATCACTCTATGACTATCTCCGGCTTGTCCTTCCCTATGATGAATAGATATCTCTTTGGCGCACTAAAAGTCTCGCCACCGCTCTCCAAGATGACCAGCGCCTCCCTTGAAGCTGTCCCTTTGAACTCTTCCTTTATCTTGGCTGTCTTTCCCGCATGCTTTCCTCCCATGACATAAGCAGTATTCCCCTTCTTGAACTCAAAATGGTCCATGATCTTCTGATCGGGAACAGAGATCTTCAGCACGTCACCTGTCCTATACTCCTTGTCCACGATGATAGTTCTCCCGTCATGAAGACCTATCTGCTTCTTGTTTTTTCTTATGACGTTTTTTGCCTCGATTCTGCAGAGCTTGAACTTCTGCTCCTTATCGAGCTTCTGGAGCTTTATCCTGCTGTACTTGTCATAGACCACCAGATGGCTCTCATCGATTTTAGGAATAGAAATGACATCCATGAAGCCGACCGGGAACTTTGGGTCTTTAACCACTTTTCCGTCGACAAATATCTCGCCGGTCTTTACCAGTTTTTCAGCCTCCCGGATAGTGCCTGCTTTTTTCAGCACTATCGTGAGCACAGTGGTCACAGCCAGAGAGCCTTCAAGAGCATGCGGCCCTGCCCTGGGCTTCGCTACCCAGATGGAGTCTTTCCTCTGAATGTTCCAGGACTTCGGTGCCCCTAATTTCTTGATATGCTTTCTTCCGCCCTTTGAGCCCATGTCATCTACCTATCGCTTTCTTCCTCTTCTCGTCAGTGAGTTTTAATTCAGTTATCATCACGTTTGAGGGATGGATGGGAATGGGTTTCTCCTTTCCATCGGGTTTCTTCACCACAATGCCCTCGACTCCAATCTTATATTTCTTCAAATCAATCATGACTATTTTCCCTTCCTTGCCAGCATTCTTCCCCCTCATCACCTTGACCTTATCGCCCTTGACCACAGGCACGTTCCTCCTCTTCACCGTCTTCCTAACCTCGTCAGACAGTCTCGCCGACATCTGCTTCCTTCTCTTGTGCAAAGGGAGGTTGTAGAGTCTCTTCCTCTGTTTTCTCGGTTGTTTGGTTTTCATAAGCATCACACGACATTCTTGGCTATGGTCGCTATCTTTGGAAATCTCTCCGCTACCTCTTTCGCAACTATCCCCTTTATCTCAGAGGCCTGCGGTTCGTTCTTCTCGTTCACAAGCACGCAGGAGTTGTCTTCGAACCCTATCCTCTCGCCCGTGAATCTTCCGTACTCCTTCTTCTGGCGTATCACCACGGCCCTGACAATCTTCTTCCTCATATCCACTTTCCCCTGGATGACAGAGCCCTGGAAGATGTCGCCCACTCCTATGTCTGCGAGTCTCCCCCTTCTCCCCCTGTATTTTTCTTTGGAGAGCATCCTGAGCACTTTAGCACCGGAGTTGTCATCTACTCTTATGATGGAGCCAGGATGCAGTCCGCCGTAGATGTGAGCAGCTATGGCTTTCATTTTATCTTCTCCAACACCACATGGCTTTTGGTCTTAGAAATCTTCCTGCATTTCCCTGCAACAATGGTATCGCCCCTGTGTATGTCCATGCAGGGAGGCTTGTGCACAGCTATCCTGGTCTTCCTTCTCTCGTACCTCTCATACTTAGGGACGTGGTAGAGGTAGTCGCTCTCGATTATAACGGTGTTCTTAGGCTTATCGCTTACTACTATCCCTTTCACAGTCCCCCGATAGACTTTTAGTTTTCCGTGCACGGGGCAATTCTTATCGTTGCATTCCATTCAAATCACTCAAACAAAATCCTTCCAGTATTTTTTGATTCTATCCTCAGGACGGTAAGACAGGTCTCTGCCATCGATGTCATGTTGTCCCTCGTCTGTATGGAACCTGAACACGCAGAGTTTTTTCGGGACAACCTTCTCACGCGAGTCAACTTCGATGACAAAGGTGTTGAGCGTCTCGTCGACAACAGTGCCTTTCAGCCCTATAAGTTCGCGGCGAGTGCTTTTGATTATCTTGACATCTAAGCCAATTAGTTCGCCCATCACAAGCTTGTCCATTTAATTCACATCGATTTGATCTTCATGGTAGTTCTTGCTCAACAGGATTTCCTTGACCTTGTCTCTATGGTCGCCCTGGAGCTCTATCCTATTTTGCTTTGATGTGCCACCACAGGCTAGTTTTCTCTTCAGCTCCTTGGCCAGCTCCTTGAGGCCGGCGTTCTGCTCGAAACCCGCTATTATGGTCGAGTACTTTCCTTTCTGTCTCTTTTCCAGGAACACCCTTATCTTTTCCTCGCCCTTCGAGATTTCCTTGCAGACGCAGATCTCCTTCGGAAGGCCGCAGACTGCGCAGATTTCACTCATTTTTGTTTTTTACCTCCACTAGTTTCTCGTTCATGTAAAACGGTTAATATTCTAGCTATCGTTCTTTTTAACTCTTTTATCCTGCCCGGATTCTCTGGTTTTGTGCCAGAAGCCACAGAGCCCTTCTCTGCTGACAGCTCATTCTTCAGCTGGTTCAGTTTTTCTTTGAGCTCTTCGCTTCCTAGGCTTCTTAGCTCCTTCCTTTTCAATATTGCCATCTTCCTCACCTAATATCTCTGGTTTCGGCGCTTCCTCAACCTTGTGCAGTTCCTCAAAAAATTTCTTTACATCTATCTTGTCAGGGAACACGACGCCTGGAGGAACTATTTGGACATTAACACCTATTATCCCCTGTTTCAATACGGCTTTCTCAAACGCCTTCCTTATGAGCTTGACGGAGTCGCCGGACTTCTTGACATACCCTTTCAGTATTCTCTCGGATCTGGCCTTAGCGCCCTTGCTCTGTATCTTTCCCTTGGCGACAATCTCCACACCCAGAGCACCTGCGCCCATCACCCTCTCGGCGGCCTTCTGGAGCACTCTCTTCGGCTTCAGCCCCCTCTCAAGCATCCTGGTTATCCATCTCGCGATTATCCTCGGCTCCAGCGAGGTGTTCTGGACATCGCTCACCTCTATCTGCGGGTTCTCTATGCCCAGGTTCTTCTGTATCTCGGCGGTCAGGTCCTGTATCGTCTTCCCCTTCCTGCCGATTATGAGACCGGGATGCTCAGCTATTATCCCTATCCTTGTGGCAAGAGTCCCTCTCTGGATGTCTATGTCGACTATGCCTGCCTTCTCCAGCTCTCTCCTCACATAGTCCGCGACTTTCAACATCCTGATATTCTCTTTGATGAACTTTCTCTCAATCATTAAAACTCCCTCAGTATTATCTCGACATTGGTCAGCTCGATGTTGTGCATCTTTGGGCCGGTACCCCCACCCTTCGGTTTTAACCTCGGAAGAGTCAGAGCTTTGTAGGCAGTGGCATGCTCTACCTTCAGCCTCTCGTCATTCAGCCCTTTTTGCTCCGCGTTCGCCTTCGCGTTCTCCAAGAGCTCTATGATCTTCTTCGCAACCTTGACAGGATATCTCCCAGGAATTCCTCCTCTCCTGTGGGCCACCCTCTTGTTATACCTTCTGAACGGCACAAAAGCCTCTTTCTTCACGACTTTTTCAAGATAAGAGACGGCCTTGTCCAATTTCATGCCCTTGATAGCATGACACACCTCGTTCGCCTTTCTCGGCGATATGTTGAGCTCTTTCCCAAACGCCTTCGCGGTCTTCTTCTCATCTTCCTCGTCCAACTCATAGCTGTACGGCATTTACTTCACCGAAATAAACTTAGTCCCTCTTGTCGCCCCTATACCAGGACCAGAGTGGCTAACTTTCTGTCTTGTAATCGAAAACTCTCCGAGGCAGTGGCCGAGCATCTCTGGCCGAACATCAACCAGGTTCCAGTCCTTGCCGTCATGAACAGCAAATTTCCTGCCGACCATCTCCGGCATTATTATCATGCCCCTCACGTGCGTCCTTATGATTTTGTCCGGCTTCGAGCCCCTAATGACTTTCAGGAGGTTGTTCTGCGCATCTGTCAGCCCCCTTTTGAGAGACCTTTTCTTTCTAGTAGGCAGCAATTTGATAAACTCCTCAGTTGACATGCTCTTTATTTCTTCCCATGTCTTTCCGTGAAAATAGAACACCTTTGCCATTATCTCTTCCTTCTTCCAGTCCTCTTAGCACCGAACGAGCCGACGTGCTGTCCTGCAGGCGCCCCTTTTCCTTTCGGCGTTATGGCGCCATGATGCTGTTTTCCGCCGAACGGATGATCATAAGCGTTCATCTTTACCCCCCTCACCGTCGGATACCAGTGCCCCCTTGCGATATTCTTATAGTAGCCAACGCCCGCTTTCAGCATGGGCTTCTCCGTCCTCCCGCCGCCGCAGACATTGCCTATCATCGCCCTTTCCCTACCGTCAAAATATTTCATCTGGCCGGACGGCAGCTTGACCAGAACTTGACCGCCTGTCTTGCTCACGATGAATGCGGCTGAGCCCGAAGACCTGACTAGAGAGCCACCATCCCCAATAACCGTCTCTATGTTGAAAACAGGATAACCCTCGGGAATCTTCTCCAGAGGAAGGATGTTGCCTATGTTCAGCGAGGCATTATAGCCTTCCTCAAGGACTTGGCCGACCATAATACCCTCGGCAGCAGGCAGCAGCAGGACCTGGCCGTCGTCATACCTGACCTTCATCAGAAGAGCGCTCCTGGCTGGGTCATCGACAAGGTCTAAAACCTCAAACCTGATTAGGTCCTTCTCTCTTTCGTCATGGTTCCTGTAGCTGACATCGGCCTTGAACCTGGTGCTTCTCGCCTTGAAAGACGGGCTCCCCTTTCCCCTTCGCTGCGTGATTAAAGGTTTTCCCATAACATCACTTAAAGTATCTTGAGTTTGGTCGCTATGTCAGCCGCCTTGAATTCCGGCTTGAGCTTGACATACGCCTTCTTCCTCCCCTTCATCGAGACCATGGTATTAACCGAGGCGACCTTGACGCTGTAAAGCGCCTCAACGGCCTTTTTGACGTCCTGCTTTGTGGCTTTCTTGTCCACAACAAACACTAGCTTGTTCTCCTTCTCGATTAGACCGACGGCTTTTTCTGTTATCAAGGGATACTGGATCATAACGCTCATCTGAATAGTTTGTCGAGCTCCTTCACAGCTGATTCGGTGAAAAGAGCCAGTCTTCCCGGCTGTCCACCAGGCGCCAGCAAATCAGCATTCAGGTTTTTGACAATTGAAACATCCACGCCGATTATGTTCTTAGAAGCTTTAACTGCAGGGCATTCTTTCGAGACAACGACGAGCAGACTCTTTTTCTTCTTATAGCGCCTTCCCCTCATCTTGCCTCTACCCGGCCTTATCTTGACCTCTTTGGTCCTTTCGAGCTCCTTCCCTAGCTTAAGCTTCCCAAACAGCGAGAGCACCTCTTTCGTCTTCTTCAATTTCTCAAACGAGTCTTCTACTATAATAGGAACGGTCTTCTGCTCCACCCTATGTCCTCTTTTCTCCACAAGTCCTATCTGAGCAGTAGCCGCAATGGCCGACCTAATGGCCTTTCTCCTCTCTTTCTTATTTATCTTCTCGACCAGGATTTTCTCTACCTTTGGCGGATGCGCTGGACGACCGCCTCGCGATTGAGGAACAATCCTGACCTCGCCGAACCTGCCCTTCGCCAGCTTGACCTTAGGCAGTCTGGCTCTTTCTATGTTGATCATGGTCCTGTAAGCGCGCCTTCGCCCGACATACTCGGCTGAAGTCTGCAGTCCGGCCAGAGGAGTTGACCCCTTCGGCTGGAATAATGTGCTTCTAACCGCAATGGCCGCGCGGTTAATCAAGTCAGGTCTAACCGGCTCAGCGAAGACACTAGGCAATTCTATCTCTTTTGTTTCTTTTCCTTCCAAGTCGAACACAGGCAGTTTCATCTTAATTTCTCCAGTTGGTCATTAAGTTTCTTTACAACTTCTGATAGGGGGTTATTTTGTTTTTTTGCCTTTTCCATTATTTCTCTTCTCATAATCGGATTTTTAATAATCTTGAATAACGATTTCATTTCCTCTTGTGTATAACCTAATCTCCTTCCAAAGGTCGTCTCAGGCAGTTCTTCCACTATGAAGACTCCCTCCTTTTCCTTTACTTTCCTTCTCGTGAGCAGACCCTTATTCATATCATCACTGTTGCGGACTTGTGGAAATAATTTGAATGGAAGGCAGCGTTGTCTCCTTGTTCTCCCTCAAAGCCTTCCTGATAAATATCAATCTTTTCTTCGGCCCGGGCACAGAGCCCATTATTAGCATGTAGTTTCCAGAGATCTCTCCATAGTTGGGTATTCCTCCTTTCGGGGTGACTTCTTTCGGATTGCTCCCTATCTTCAATACCCTCTTGTTGCTCTCCGTCCTCTGCTGATAGCCTAGCTGGCCGGCCATGGCCACAGTCCAGAGCACCCTCGCAGGATGCCACGCCCCTATGTTTCCCGGCCTTCTCCTGTGGACGCCCGCCTTTCTCACCTGGATCTTTATACCGAACCTCTTGACGGGCCCGGCGGTTCCCTTCCCTTTCGTGATTGAGGTGACATCGACGAACTCCCCGTCCTTGAATATCTCAGAAACAGCAACCTCTTTCCCGAGCTTCTCCTTAGCCATTTTCCAGGCTTCCTCTGCGGGCTTCAGGATAGGCAGTTCGAATGTCTCCGGTTTCTTCTTCAGCTTGATCCTCCTTGGTTGGGTATGAAGCAGAAGCCTAATCTCAGAAACAGACCCAAGCTCCTGCTCTATCTTTTTGATGTTTTCCTCTTTCTTGTGCTTCTTAGGGACTATAATAGAACGAGCCAGGTCCTTGTCGAGCTTGTCGTGATAGACAGTGGAAACAGCAGTCAGACCGTACGGAGTCTTTTTGTAGGCGGTGATGCCAAAACAGAACAGATTAGGCACTTCGATGATGGTGCATGGAACAGAGATAGACTGCCCGTATGACTGGCTCTTTTCGTAGTTGTCCAGCGCAATCACGTGGGTCATGCCCGCCTTGTAGCCAGCAAAAGCAGGTAGTCCCTCGCCCTTGAAATGCCTAACGCTGGGGAAAATTCTCTTAGCCCTCTTTTTCGGATAGAAGGCTTTGCTTCCTCTTCTAGGTCCTGCACGTTTGCCCATTGAATCACAAAGCTAAAGCTAGGTTATCCAACCAATCGAATGCCGGACTAATTTCGAAACGTTAAAAAACAAACAAGCGGTTTTCAAAACCAGTGTTATTATTTTCTGTATTAGAGTTTAAAAAGCTTATGCTATCTTGAGCAAATCCCTGAAGCGCCCTATCGTATAATCTGGCCTAATCCTGCGCCTCTCTGTTTCGAACCTGTTTCCACCATACTTAGCGAGTACTGTGGCCATTCCAACTCTCTTAGCTCCGTATATGTCTCTCCTCGGGCTGTCACCAACAAACATTACCTGATTCGGCTTTAGCTTGAGCTTCTTTAGCAGATAAAGGAAAGGTCTCTTGTCTGGTTTTTTCTTTTTCGTGTCCTCATAACCAATAATCACATTGAAGTACTGGGTGATGTCCATGGCAGCCAGTCTTATCCAGGGTTGCAGCACTGGTGCGTCTGATAAAATCGCGAGTCTGTATCTCTTATGGAGCTTGGCCAAGGTAGGTTTAACGTCTTTATAAGGAAAAAGCATCTCTTCTTTTACCCTCTTGTACGCAACCACCCCATGAGCCAGAATGCTCTTATCGACTCTGCCAGTCATTTTCTTGAGAACATCCTGGAATACTTTTTGGTA